>Ga0209086_10000601_pt1 | contig 31279 bp, 19 predicted proteins | sample M_130207_XF_Meta_FD_187312 | JGI IMG/M metagenome (GOLD analysis project Ga0209086, IMG submission 187312) | Freshwater microbial communities from Lake Montjoie, Canada to study carbon cycling - M_130207_XF_MetaG (SPAdes) (version 2) | ecosystem: Environmental > Aquatic > Freshwater > Lake... | reverse complement strand
TAGATTCTTCTAAAACACTACTTGTTAACATATTGTCCCATGTTAGTTCAGAATTCTTAATTTTATTTACAATGTCTTTTGTTAAAAGAATATTGCGTCCTTTCACACGTAATAAAGGTCTTGATAATCTGCCTGCGTCATTACACACTCTGATCTCTTTCAATTTGTAGTCAAAGATAATAGACGTATAAATATTAATAATTCCTTTATGTTTCTTATCTTTTAACATCAAATAAAGTTCTTCAGGATTATCCGTTAAACCAACCCATGATCCATTGATAAATACTTTCACTTTATCGTACATATGATGAGAAGAAGTTTGTAATTCATTCATTGGCATAATTTCTGGCATAATGTATTCATAGAGTGGCTTGGAGTCGGAATAAATGGAAATGTGCGTCATGTAGCTGAGATTTTTCACAATGCCAACCGACTGTCCTTCAGGAGTCTCTGCTGGGCATAAGTATCCCCATGAGCTATTATGCAGCTTACGTGGAGGAATTAATTTTCCACTTTTGTCAGTGGGTGTAGAAATTCGTCTTGCATGACTCAAACTAGAAACATACGTTAAGCGATTTAGGACTTGGGCTACACCAACTTTATTGGAATTGGTGTGTTTAATTCCGAAATCACCTGTACCTAATGCTCTTTTTAATCCATTTTCAATGGTATTTGATTTAATAATTTTATATATATTTGTCAAATTAATGATATTTTCATAATCATCGGTTGACTTCCATGATCCAGTATTGATTTCTCTCAGAACTTGTTTTTCCATATCTTTTACTAACTTATTGAAATAATTTCTGAAAAGATTATTTAATAAACTTCCCGTTAAATCAATTCTCTTATTTAGATAAGAGTCTCTGTCATCTTGCTTTTTAATTTCAAAAGAAGCAGACAATAATTGATTTGCCATGTATCCAAGAAAATATATTTTTTGACTTGGGTTTTGACAATGTGGAAATAAATCATTGTTTAAAATATCCATTGTAAAATCATGTTTTTTCATAATTCCGGTTTCTTTATCCACGTTAATAGGAGTATACATGGCATGACTCGTAATATATTTAATACATGATTCTTTGGTTAAATGCGTATTTGCTTCAATAATAGACGCTTGTAATGCCTCCAACATCTGTTTATTTTTTTCATTTTCAATAGATAAGACAACTTTATCACATATTTCTTCATCTGAAATTACTCCTAATGCACGAAATACAATAAATAATGGAATTGGCACTTTAATACGAGGAATTTGCAAACAAATTGGATGACCAAAACCATTATTTTTTGAACTGAGCATCATGTTGATTTGTTTTGGAGAAATACATTTAAAATCAGGCACGGATTTCAATTCGGCCATCCAGGAATATTTTGTATTATTTTTAGAAACATTAAAACAATAGACACGGTTCTCAGCAGCACGTTCTTGGCCTAAGACAGTCTTTTCTGAACCGTTAATAATGAAATATCCACCAGAATCGTATTCACATTCTCCCGTTTGCGTATTATCAAAATGTTTATATTGTTTCAAAACACAAATATTTGATTTCAACATGATTGGTAATTTTCCAATATGAATCTTAGGAAGTGTTTTATAAAATGTCTGGGTATTTTCCAAATTTGGTCCATTTCTTACAATGTATTTAATATTAATATCAATCGTCATGGCAGAGGCATAGGTGAAATTTCTTAAGCGTGCTTCTTGAGGAAACATTAATTTAATGGCGCCATTGTTTTCATGAATTTGTGGACGATAAATATGAAAATTTTCAAAAGTAATTAATATTTCTAAGGAATGTTTTTTAGACACAGGATCATAGTCATTTTCAGAGGCAATACGAAGAGGATTAAACATGTCAATGGTTTTAAAAATTTGAAATCCGACAAAATTATTATAGGATTCTAATTGATGTCTTACCAATCTTTCCAAATGTTGGCCTTTGAAATAAGATTCTATGATGCTCCATGGGGTTTCAATATATTTATCTACTGCGATATCAAATAAGTCATTTACTTTTAAATTATCAGAATTCATTATTTCCTTTTTAGTAATACTGTTATTTGATATCATAGTTACAGATATTTTATATTTCAATTTATTTTTAAATTGTTTTTAAATAAGATTTGATTTTGAAATTTTTATTTATTTTTATATCTTTTATAAAAACAAATATAAATGATTATTAATAATAATAAATAATATAATTATTAATAATGACTTTAAAAAATAAAAATTACATTGAACCAAATAAAGTAAACAAATATAATCAGTTTTTAATTTCATTAGACAAGAGAGAAGAAACTAGTAAAAAGATTATCAATGAAAAAGTTTTTGAAGAAAATCAAGATAGTAAAGAAAAAGATGAAGATAAAAATAAAAAATTATTAGATTTATTAATGAAAAATATTCGTACTGATTTTAGAGAAATTTTAATGCATTCGGAGCATGTTTCAGGTCAACGTTTAGAAGATAATATTATTTTACGTAATGAATGGAAAAATCCAAATATTTATCAAGATTTTAATAATACAAATAGTAATCCAAATATTTATAATAGTAATAATACTTACAGAAGAGAAAAATATTATTCTGAGAGACAAACTATTCATAGTCCCATGATAAAAAGAAAAGAAAGAAAAGAAGTCAAAGTTAATCAACAGGTTTTGATTGATGTAGAAATAAATAACATACAAGACATTTTAAAACTAATAGAAAAATATGAAGATGATCCATACACAAAATATAATATAAATATGACTGCATTACATAAAATAAAAGAGCCCTTGACTGAATTAAATAATATGATTGGAATGAATCAATTAAAAAATAATATTGTAGATCAAATTATCTATTTTGTTCAAAATTTACATGTCAATAAAGATATGTCGGGAGATTTTATGCACACCGTAATTTATGGGCCACCAGGAACCGGAAAAACAGAAGTAGCGAAGCTCATTGGTATCATCTACAGTAAAATAGGCATTTTGGAAAATGGCACCTTTAAAAAGGTCACACGTAGTGATTTAGTGGCAGGCTATTTAGGTCAAACGGCTTTAAAAACGCGAGATGTGATTAAAGAAGCCTTAGGTGGGGTTTTATTTATAGATGAAGCTTATGCTTTAGGCAATCTAGAAAAACGCGATAGTTTTTCAAAAGAGTGTATTGATACACTATGTGAATCTTTGAGTGACTATAAATCCAATCTCATGGTCATTATTGCTGGTTATGAAAAAGATTTAAAAGAATGTTTTTTCAATTATAATCAAGGGTTAGATTCAAGATTTACATGGAGATTTAAAATAGACGATTATGAAGCGAAAGACATGTATGATATTTTTATAAAGAAAGTGAAAGATAATGGATGGATGATTCATGAGAATTCCAATATTAAAATAGAATGGTTTCAAAAAAACAAGGATTATTTTCCTTTTTTTGGTAGAGATATAGAAACCCTTTTAGCAAAAGTAAAAATAGCGCATAGTAAACGTGTTTTTTGCAAAGGGGAAGATGAAAAGAAAAAAATAACATTCGTTGATTTAGAAAAAGGTTTTGAAATGTTTATTAAAAATAGTGACAATAAAAGTAAAAGAGAGGCAGAAGATTTGAAAAAACAATTATATAGTTCTATTTATTGTTAATTGAATGTGTATAATAATATAATAATGAATGTGTAGCGATGACTAATACTTTTTATTTCTAATTATTAATGAATAAAACCATAGATATTAATCCAGCATTATTTAGTTTATCAAGAACCAAAAAAAATAAAGGGAAGAAGGAAAGACCGAATAAAATTCCTCTTATTTCTCCCAATGTTCTTAAAAATAAACTATTAAAAAGAATCAAAGAGCATAAAAAGAAAGAAACTGACAACATGGATAAAAAATTAGATATTAAAACAAATACTAGTAATAATAGTAATAATAGTAATAACGATTTGAAACCAGATTTAGTAGACTTAAAATCGTACACGGATGAATTTAATGATTCATTAAATTATTTACAAACACTTTCCAAACAAAAAAAAATAGATGAAGAAAAAAGTAAAAATGCATTGATTCATCAAAAGAAAAAAGAAGAATTAGAGAGAAAAACAGTGAAAAATTATCATTCCATTCATAGTGAAGGAGGAGGAACCCCTGAAGTAAATCTTGACTTGCCAGATGAGTTAAAAGAACCGTTGATAATTATTAATACCGAGCAATTAAAAGCAAATAATAATAACGAAGTTCCCATCCGTATAAATGTTCCTTATAAAAAAAGCAATTTATCACCTGATGTACCTTATGGCGTATTAAAAGGTGGAAACAAACCTACTTATCGTATTTGGAATAAAACGCAAAAAAATATACCTAACAATAATTATCAACAACAACAACAACCGTTAAAAAAACCTTTTATGTCTACGATTGTAAATAATCATGTTTCAAATGAACGTGAAAATCGTTTGAATGTATTAAAAGAAAAAATCAAACAAAAACAGTCAATTAATACGATTCCTAATACGATTCCTAATACGATTCCTAATACAAATAATACGATTCCTAATACAAATAATACAAATACAAAACCTTCTATAAATGCGAATCCTAATGCAAATATAAATATAAATAATGCGAATACAAATATAAATACCATTCTAATCAAACAAAAAATTAAAAAGACCATTTCTAGAAAATATACCGTAGGAAAATCAAAATTAAAAAGAATGGTTTCCGTTTTACTGAAAGATCGTGCAACAAGAAAGAAAATTATAGGAGCATTCAAAGATTTAAAAAAAAATAATATTAATGATGTAAAGAAATATTTGAGAGAACATAATTTAATCAAAATTGGAAGTGGTGCGCCAAATGACGTAGTTAGAAAAATGTATGAGTCCGCGATGATGGCTGGTGAAATTACAAATAACAATCAAGAAATGTTATTGCATAATTTTATAAAAGATGACAAAAATAATTAATAAAAAGAATTAATAAAAAGAAAAATTATACCAAGTAAAATTTATTATATTGATATAATTTAAGTAATGGAAACGACTAGAAATGAAATGCCTGAATATGCAAAATATTTTTTTAAAAAACTTACTGATTACTTAGACGTAAAAATATACTATTTTGGAAGTATTCAGCGTTTTGATTATTTTCCTTCATCCAGTGATATTGACGCTGATGTATTTACAGATAATGAATCTAGTACCATAACCAAAATGCAGAATTTTTTAGGAATTCCAAGATATGATTTCAGAAAGTTTGTTTATAGATTACATAAAGCAAATAAAATGGTCTATGGTTACAAAGTAAAATATGAAGATTTGGAAAATAATTTTTGCACTGAAATCTCTATTTATAATGAAAAATATAAACATGATGTATTGATGGAACATAATTCAAAAACAACATTGCCACTCCATATAACCATATTACTTGTTATTTTAAAAACATTTTATTACAAAATTCCTTTTTTATCCGAAGATTCCTATGGATATTTAAAAAAAATTATAATGAATTACATGGTGGAAGGAAATGACGCTGAATTTATTTCTGTGGAAGTTCCAAGGCCTGATAAAAAAAATAAATAAATCTTTTTTCTTCTTTTTTCTTCTATTTTCTTCTATTATAGAACGTTTATTTCCTAGATTTCCTAGACTTCTTAGACTTCCTGACTTTCTTGGTTTTCTTAGCCTTCTTTGATTTTTGAACCTTCTTCGTTTTCTTGGCTTTCTTTAATTTCCTCAGTTTTCTGGTTCTTCTACCTCCTTGAAAAGAAGGAATACTTCGTTTTCGTTGTAAATCCTTTTCTGTAAAAGGCGCTCTCGTTAAAGGGCTTTCATTTTTCATTAGTTGTCGTATCGTACTTGCATCATAACATTTTTGATCCGCATCTAAAAGAAAACCACGTCCTTTTGGGATCGGTTCTAAACTTACAGGGTCATCTTCTCCTTCGCAATCTATATCGGATTCAAATGGGTTTACAACAATTTGTTCCATTCCTACAATGATAATATTATCCGGTAAATTTGCTGGTAAAGTTGTAATTCCAGTACCTTGAATATCTATTTCAATCTCTTCGGTAAAATTCACGATACTTTCAGGTAACTTAATTAAGTTTGCATTTCCACTTAGATTTAATGTGTATAATTTTTGTAAATTACTAATACTTTCAGGTAAAGAAGTTAATTGATTATCTTTTACATCTAAATATTCTAAATTTTGTAACTTACCAATACTTTCAGGTAAAGAAATCAGCATATTTGAACCTAATTCAAGTATTTCCAGATATTGTAAATTTCCAATACTTTCAGGTAAGGAAGTCAAACGATTATGTTCGGAATTAATTTTTTCCAAAAAGGATGAATTGGCAATACTTTCTGGGATTGAAACAATTTGATTGTTATTCATAAATAATGTTTTTAATTCCGCTAAATTTCCAATACTTTCTGGGATGGAAACTATTTGATTACGGTCGAACGCCAAAAAATTTAAATGGATCAAATTTCCAATGGTTTCAGGTAAAGAAATTAATTGATTCCCACTTACACGCAATTCTTCTAATTTTTGTAAATTTCCAATACTATCTGGTAAAAAAGTCAATTGATTGTTACTTACATTGATAGAGGTGACATCTGTATTTTTTAAATCACCAATGTTATCGGGTAATTTTTGTAGTCCTTCTCCTTCTAAATTTAATTCTTCATCACTAGCATCAGAAAGATAATCAAAAATACTTTTATTGCTCATATATATCCACTTTTAAAAAAAATGGAGCAAAATTGATTTCAAAATGTTTGTTTATAGGTTACATAAAGCAAATAAAATGGTCTATGGTTACAAAGTGAAATATGAAGATTTGGAACTTTTTTTGTTCTATTTTGTTCTAATAATATGTTTACATGTGAAAATATATTATTATATTATTTTTTCTACACTATTTATGGTAACAAAAAATATAAATTGATATTTTCGGAACTTTTTGGAACTTTTTTTGTTCAATTTTTATAGAACATTTTAGAACGAAAAAAATGCCGAAAAATGCCGATATTTATAATGAAACTATTATAAGACCATAAATGGTGTCAAATATAATTTCTTTTTCAAATATTTTGAGAGCAAAACATAAAATAGAACGTTTTAGAACGAAAAAATGCCGAAAAATGCCAAAATATATATATTATATATTTTGAAAATTTAATTATTTTTACACAATTTAAGCGCTTTTTAAATGTTAGGATAATATTCCTAATAAATCCTAACGATAAAAAGCGCCAAAAGAGCCAAAAAAATATAATTGTTTAATATGTTACGTTATATGCTTTAAACAAAGTAGTATAACAAGACATTTATCCAGACGTAAACATGAAATCCTAACAAATCCTAACAAATCCTAACAAATCCTAATAATAAAAAGCGCCAAAAGCGCCAAATGTTTATTCATGCAAATGCCAAAAAATATACAAACATAACAAATGTTACTGGTTTTTACACCTTTTCACACTTAAACTGCTCTTTTAATTAGGTATATATAATTATGATATAAAAATAATGGAATATATATAAACAAAACTATATACTCAAAAAATGATATCCGAGATTGAAACATATTTGAATTCTTTATCCGAAGATATATTAAAACTTGATATTAGTTGTAAGAATATTAAATCTTTGCCTGATTTAACCAAATTTAAAAATCTAAAAAAATTATATTGTTCTAATAATCAATTAACTTCTTTGCCTGATTTAACCAAATTTAAAAATCTAGAAATATTATATTGTCATAATAATCAATTAACTTCTTTACCTACTTTACCGCAAAATCTAAAAGAATTAAATTGTCATAATAATCAATTAACTTCTTTACCTACTTTACCGCAAAATCTAGAAAAATTAGTTTGTTCTTATAATCAATTAATTTCTTTACCTACTTTACCGCAAAATCTAAAAGAATTAGTTTGTTTTAATAATCAATTAACTTCTTTACCTACTTTACCGCAAAATCTAGAAAACATATTTTGTTCTAATAATCAATTAACTTCTTTACCTACTTTACCGCAAAATCTAAAAGAATTATATTGTTATAATAATCAATTAACTTCTTTACGTACTTTACCTGAAAAAATAGTAGATTTCTATTATTCTAATAATCCTATTTGTAATATATTGGATAATAATATTAGTTTGATTAAAATAAAACAAAACATAAAAATATTAAATAATTTTTGTTATTTATATTATTGTTTAAAATTCAAAAAACAATTAAGAAAATGGTTATGGGAAAAAGTAAGAGAGAAACATATTATGGATAAATACCATCCAAAATATTTATTGGAGAATTTAAAAGAAGATACAGATTTAGATGAATTTTTAAATAATTGGTAGTAGATAAAAAATATTTATAATTGTAAACAATTGAAACTAATTATTTTTTGGCATTTTTTGTCTTCGTATTATATTACGAAAAATGACGAACAAAAAAATGCCAAAAAATGCCAAAAATTATGAACGTAACAAAATGCTGATTTATATGTAGCAAAAGAATATATTTTGAAACATATATTTTGACAGCAAAACATAAAATACGAACAAATACGAACGAAAAAATGCCAAAAATGCCAAAATATATATATTATATATTTTCAAAATAACTTAAAGAAAAATTATTTTTTTTATTTTTTTCCAAGACTTTTTTGGAATTTTTATTTTTGGACATTTTTTTTGAAAATAATTTTGGGGATTTTTGTCATTAGGATTATATACTAATGAATCCTAATGACAAAAATCCCAAAAAATCCCCAAAATATTCATGTTGTGATTGTAACTATAATACGTGTAATAAAAAAGATTTTACAAATCATCTCCAAACCAAAAAACACTTCTCAGTAACAAATCCTAAAAATCCTAATGAAAAAATCCCGAAAAATCCCATTACCATAAAATATGTTTGTGAATGTGGAAAAATATATAAACATAATTCAACATTATCGTCTCATAAGAAAAATGTCTTACACCTTTTAACAGCAAAACATAAAATACGAACAAATACGAATGAAAAAATGCCAAAAATATATATTATATATTTTCAAAATAACTTAAAGAAAAATTATTTTTTTTATTTTTTTCCAAGACTTTTTTGGAATTTTCATTTTTGGACATTTTTTTTGTCCATTTTTCGAAAAAGTAAAATACTCTTGGGAAAAAAAATTAATAAAAAATTGGAGAAAATTTGTGACCATAAAAATTCTTATGCTAAGACACAAAAAAAATAACTTGAAATTTTGTGACTGAAAAATTTTATTCATTTATTATTTTTTCAAGAATTAATTTAGGAACTTTTTTATGTTCTATTATTATAGAACAATTTAGAATGAAAAAAGTTCCAAAAAGTTCCGATTTTTTTGTTTGTGAAAATTGTGACTATACAACATGTAGACAAAGTCAATATAACAGACATATATTAACATCTAAACATATTAATAGAACAAAATTGAACATTTTAGTTCCAAAAAGTTCCAAACAATTTATATGTAATACTTGTAATAAAATTTATAAAGCACGAAGTAGCCTTTGGTATCATGAGCAAAAATGTCTTAAAAAAGAGGATACAGAAATCGTACATAATGATAAGAATAATGATTTGATAGAATACTTAATAAAAGAAAATGCAGAAATGAAACAATTAGTTATAGATGTCTGTAAAAATATGCAACCCACAACCAATGTAATTAATAATACAAACAATACAAATAATAACAAAACATTTAACTTGAATCTCTTTTTGAATGAAGAATGCAAAGACGCCATGAATATTATGGATTTTGTTGATTCAGTGAAAATTCAACTATCCGATCTGGAAAATGTTGGCAAATTAGGTTTTGTAGATGGAATTTCAAATATTATTGTTAAAAATTTAAAAGCATTAGATGTAAATAAACGCCCTGTTCATTGTAGTGATAAGAAGAGAGAAATAATGTATATAAAAGATCAAGATAAATGGGAAAAAGAAAATGATGAGAAAAATAAATTACGTAAAGCAATCAAACACATTGCTCACAAAAATACCAAAATGTTCCCTCAATTTAAAGCAAAATATCCAGATTGTATTCATAGTGAATCAAATAAATCAGATCAGTATAATAAAATAATTATTGAATCTATGGGAGGACATGGAGACAATGATAAAGAAAAAGAAAATAAAATTATGAAAAAAATAGCCAAGGAGGTGATTATTGAGAAATAAAAAATATTTATAACAATAACAAGTTATTATTGGTATAAATATAAATCAATAAGAGAATATATATTTTGTAAACAAAATTGTCTATTTATTTTTTATATTTTTTACATTTTCTGATAAAAAGTCAAATATATACTCTAAGATAGATTGAATATTTTCAACACTAGTATCTTTAAATCTATTATATATAAAGTAGTCGTATTCGCAAAACTCCATTAATTCCTTTTTAAAATCTTCTGTATAGTAATAGTAATAATGATAATTATTTAAATCTTTTTTATCAAAATTATCAGGAATTATATTATTTAAATTTTCAAAAATCAAAACAGCATCCATTTGACAAAGGGTTTTATATACAATAGTATTAATTTCACAATTACATTTGAATCCTTTTATAAAACTATGTATTTTTTCATAATTATCACATTTAATAATTTTATCATAATAACCGGAGAATTTTAAAAATTGTAAATTCCCAATAAAAGTACAATATTGTATAAATTTATTCTCATCATTTTTTTTGAAATCTACCATGTTAAAATATCCTATATTTTCAGAATCAAAAAAATGAAAGTGACTAATTAATCTTTCTACTGGATCTCTTAAACAAGTAATATTAAAAATACTATTATTTACTAATAAATCACTATAATAAACATGATGAAGTATAATATCATATCTATTAATTAACTTTTCATGGTTATTCAATATTGATTGATCAATATTTTTTTTGTATAAAATTGATTTAGTTTTTATTTTTTTATTTTTTTTAAATTGTTCTACAAAATATTTTCTTAAATAGGATCCATCTGTTATTTCAACATCATAAAAAATTAATTTTATTTTATTGTTTTTTTTTAATAATATTTTTTCTTTTTTAAAATCGGTAAAATTTTTCCAACCATTTTTTTTAAATGGAATTTTATCATAAAATAAAAAATTAGAACTGTCAAAGTAATTATTAGCCAATACTTTTATTTTTTTAATGTCAATAATTTCACAACATTTAATTAGTTCAGAAGTAAAATAGTATTCATTTAAGATTTCCAATTTTTTTGTATTTTTCAATGCTTTATTATTATTGTATTTTATATATCTTTTATTTAGTAACCAAAGATTAATTTTATTTTTTAATTCAGGGTCAATCACGATATGGTTAAAATTATTTATAGATCCAGTAAAATACAAAATTTTATAATTTATTTTTTGCATTATTTTTGTATTCATAAAATAAAAATTTCCTCTTATCCATTTATTAAATTCCTTGTTATTTAATTGATAGTTTTTATTAATATCCCAAGAATCTAAAATTCCACAACAAACGTTGTTTTTAATTACAAAATCAAATGTTTCTAATACAATATTGTTGAGAAAAATCTCTTGATTTTTATTTATTGTTTCATTCGTAATAATAATTGCTTCGTATAATTTAATTAAATTATTTTTTAATAAATAGTTAATGCCAATTTGATATGCAGAAAAATCAAATAATTCATTGTTTCCTTTAATAAAATTAAAATTTTTATTTTTATTTTTTATATTATCTAAATTATCTAAATTATGAATAGTATATTCGTAACTTTCATCATTATTAATTATTATATGTAAGTCAAAAGAATAGTAATTACTATAATTATTAAAAAAATTATATAAATTATTATTATCATTATCTGAATTTATGTAAGTTTGATATAGTATACATATTTTTGGTAATTTTTTATCAATTTTTTCTTCCTCTTTCTCTTTCTCTTTCTTTTTATCTTTATATTCCTCTTCCTCTTCTTCTTTATCATCATCCATATCCTCTCCTTTGTCTTCCTCATCCTCATCCCCATCTTCCTCATCCTCATCCCCATCTTCCTTTTCCTCATCCTCTTCCTCATCTTTCTCATCCTCATCTTCCTTTTCCTTTTCTTCTTCCTCTTCCTCTTCCCCATCCTCTTCCTTTTCATTTGTTGTATTATTATCCAAAATTTGAAACATAATTTTAGAATATTCTAATGATTTTTCATTTGAATATTTTTTTATAAAATATTCTTTCCCATTTTTACTTATTGTTTTTAATAATTCTATATTATCATAATAATCTACAAATTTTTTAGCATACTCTGAATAATTTTTATTTTCAAAATCTAACACTATGATATTATAATGATTCGTCATATTTAATCCTTGAACACCAACGGATGATGAAATAGTTGGAATTTTATTATTTAAAGATTGTAATATTTTACCTTTTACACCAGCACCACTTAATAATGGAACTACATTTAAACGAATGGTAGATAATATTGTATTTAATTGATCATCTGAAACTATGCCATGCAATTCAAGATACTCATCAAATGTACTTTTATAATTTGTAATAAATTTACAACATTGACCTATTACATGTAATTTTATTTTTTTAATTTTTAATATTTCACTAAATACATTATCTAGAAAAAATACAATACATTCAACATTAGGAGTATGTTGACTACCTATAAAATAAAAATCTTTGGAATTTTCAATACTTATATTGTTTCCACTATTCCTATTTATATTTTCATAACATACAGGATAGTAATAAATATTTTTACAGTTATTATTAATTAGATAATCGTATTCATAGGTACTTACAATTAATGACAAGTCGCTATTTTTAATATTTTCAAATTCAATGATTTTATTAAATAAATTATCATTTCTTAAATGTGATAAATCGTGTGTAATATAAACTATTTTGGATTTACTACTATATTTTTTAACTGAATGATATATTTTATTAAATAAATTATCATTTCTTAAATGTGATAAATCGTGTGTAATATAAACTATTTTGGATTTACTACTATATTTTTTAACTGAATGATATATTTTATTAAATAAAAAATTTCTAGCAATAATAATATAATCGTAAACATTTGTGTTATTTTTAAGGTGTTCACTTATATTAAATGGATAATTAAAAATAATATTTACTCCTAGTTGTTGAAGTATATTACTATATTTATTATAAGAAAAGTTGATCGGGCAAAAATGAACATTATATTTTAATTTAATTAATACCATTATAAAGTTATAAACATACATTGAGCCGCAATCTAAGTCAGGTGTCAAAGAATTATTTTCAACAATTAAAATATATTTATTATTATTGTTATTTAAATATTTATAATTTTGCATTTTTAATGAATGTGTATTTTTATATAAGTCAATCTTCATAAAATCATATATATTTTCCTTTTCAAAATGAAAACTTTTAATATTTAAATAGTTAATATTATTATAATTGCTATTAAACATTTCATTTGTATTCTTTTTTATGATAACAAAAGGAGTAGTTTTAATAATCTCATTATTTTTATAAACTTTATCAAAATGATTTAATACATCTAATGAATAATCGTAATTGTTAATATAGGTAGATTTATTTGTTATAAATAATTCTGGATAGAATAGTGTAGTATTATTTAAATGTTTTTTTATATTATTTAAAAATGTATCATAACTCATATCAGATTCTGAAAAAAAATAAGTTTTATTATTTAAAACGATTCCGCCAAAATAAATTAATTCATCATGATTATTAATAATTGTTGGAGATAATACATCAGAATTTGTATTTACATAAAGGTTTACTAGTTCAAAAATATCATCATCATTAATGCAAAAGTCATTCAAAATAAATATACAAATATCATCTGAATTTAATGTAGAAACATCATGTATTATTTCGTATTTTCCTTCATAATTTAAAATTATATTTTTTGGTGTATAAATTTTTATATTTAAATAGGAATCATAATTTTTATTGATATATTTATGAATATCCATTTTTTGAAATTTGTATATTCTATTTTGGTTGTATCCATATACTTCATAATGCATTTTTGCATCATGATCTGAATTTAAATTAGATAAATCATAATTCATTTCAATATATTGTTTTGGATCAAAATCTTCAGGAATATTGCGAAATTTATATAATCTATTTTCTTTGTATCCATATACTTCATAATGCATTTTTATATCTAATTCATTTGTTAAATAGGCTAAATCAGGATTCATTTCAACATATTGTTCTGGGTCAAAGTCTTCAGGAATATTGCAAAATTTATATAACCTATTTTGTTTATATCCATATACTTCATAATGTATTTTTGCATCATGATATGAATTTAAATTAGATAAATCAAAATTCATTTCAACATATTGTTTTGGATCAAAATCTTCAGGAATATTACGAAACTTATACAACCTATTTTCTTTAAAACCATAATTTTCATAATGCATTTTTATATCTAATTCATTTGTTAAATAGGCTAAATCAGGATTCATTTCAACATATTGTTTTGGATCAAAATCTTCAGGAATACTGCGAAATTTATATACCTTGTTTTCTTTGTATCCAGATACTTCATAATGCATTTTTATATCTAATTCATTTGTTAAATAAGCTAAATCAGGATTCATTTCAATATATTGCGTTGGATCAAAGTCTTCAGGAATATTACGAAACTTATATAGCTTGTTTTCTTTGTATCCAGATACTTCATAATGTAATTTTGCATCATAATCCGATTTTAATAATGACAAATCCGAATTCATTTTAATATATTGTTTTGGATCAAAATCTTCAGGAATATTACGAAACTTATACAATCTATTTTCTTTGTATCCATATACTTCATAATGCATTTTTATATCTAATTCATTTGTTAAATAGGATAAGTCAGGGTTTATTTCAATATATTGCGTTGGATCAAAATCTTCAGGAATATTGCAAAATTTATATAGCCTGTTTTGTTTATGTCCACATACTTCATAATGTATTTTTGCATCATAATCTGATTTTAATAATGATAAATCCGAATTCATTTTAATATATTGTTTTGGATCAAAGTCTTCAGGAATATTGCGAAACTTATACAATCTATTTTCTTTAAAACCATAATTTTCGTAATGTAGTTTTATATCTAACTCATTTGTTAAATAGGATAAATCAGGATTTATTTCAATATATTGCGTTGGATCAAAATCTTCAGGAATATTACGAAATTCATATAGATACATTTTATTAATGATATAAAAAAAAATCATTAAAATAACTATAAATGGTTTTTATCAATTTCATATAAATAAAGTTTTTTATATATATAAAAGATCTAAAGATTTCTTATTAATAATAGTTAACTATTAATAAGTAATCATGGCATTAGTTAAAGAATATTTTGAACTAACAAAAAAATATCAAGAAGAATATGGAGAAAATACACTCTTGTTAATGCAAGTAGGTTCTTTTTTTGAAGTATACGCAATTCGCGATAAAAAAACCAATATAATTACTGGAAGCAAAATCAACGATTTCTCTCTGACATGTGAATTAAATATGGTGGATAAAAATGTTTGTGTGGGAAAAGATAATGTATTAATGGCTGGATTTAAAGATATTATGATTGAGAAATACCTAAGAAAAATGCAAGATGCTGGATTTACGGTGGTAGTTTATACGCAAGATCAAGCAGCCAAAAATACATCACGTAGTTGTGCCGGAATTTTCAGTCCTGGTACTTATTTTTCATCGGAACCTACACGCTTAACGAATAACCTAACCTGTATATGGGTAGATTTGATTGAAAATAAAGTATTATTCAAAGGCAAATATGTTTTCGTTGGTATCGCAAACATAGATATATATACGGGAAAAACGAGTATTTTTCAATTTAAAGAAACCTACTTGAAAAACCCAACTACCTATGATGAATTGGAGCGTTTTATTTCAATCTATCATCCGAATGAAGTCATTTTTATTTCCAATTTGCCGACTGGTGAAGTTGATGATATTATCAATTTTGCGAATATTACCAGCAGTTCAATACATAAAATTAATATTTCTGTAGCAGCTAATAAAGAGAGTAAAAACTATATTCGCGCTAAAAATTGTGAAAAACAAATTTATCAAAAAGAAATTTTACATAAATTCTATGAACTCACAGATTCGGATATATTTATTCAAAACTTTTATGAGAATCATCTAGCCACTCAAGCATTTTGTTATTTACTTGATTTTGTGTATCAACATAATCCACAATTAGTAAAACGAATCTCCGAACCCATCTTTGAAAACTGCAGTGACAGACTTATTTTAGCAAACCATACATTAAAACAATTAAATATGATTGATGATAGTAATTATCATGGCAAACATTCTTCCGTTTTGAAAATGTTAAATGAATGTTTGACGCCTATGGGAAAACGCAAGTTTGCTTACAATCTTGTAAATCCTACTACGAATAAAGAATATCTTCAACGTGAATACAATATTACAGAGTATTTGATGCAAAAAGAAGAAGATTATCATTTATTTTTAAAAACCAATTTGTCTTCCATGAAAGATATTTCTAAATGGGAGAGACAGGTATTTTTAAAAAAAATAAGCCCCAAGTCGTTTTTTCATTTGTATAATAACATATTAACCATTCAAGAAATTTATAAAAAAGTGATTGAAAAGGATGAGGTAATCAAAGATTATTTATTTCAACAGAATAATAATAGTAATAATAGTAATAGTAAAAAAATAGACGCCTATTGTGAGAATATCATACAGTTTATTCATAATAACCTCAATCTAGATTTGGCCAAAGAAATAGATGGTACACAAAACTTTGAAACCAATTTTATCAAGGTAGGCATTGACCATGAATTAGATGCAAAAATAGAAATACTCAATGATTCTGAATACAAATTAGAAGCAATTAAAAATTATTTCAATACGATGATCAATGATAAAGGAAAAACCTCTGAATTTGTGAAAATTTATGAAACAGAAAAAAACAATTTTACGCTTATTTGTACGAGTCGGAGATGTAAATTGCTAGAAGATTCATTACCATCTACAAAACAAAAAATCATTTTAAAGTATTCTACTTGTGACAAAAGCGATAAAAATGACAAAAATGAAAAACAATTTGAATATGAAATATCCAAAAAACAATTGGAATATAAGAACCAAACGGCTTCTAATAACTGCATTTTAGATGACGAAATTAAACAAATATGTAAAAATATATCAACCAATAAGATTTTATTAAAAGATATTATAACAATCGTATATAATAAATTTGTGGAAAAATTTGAATCTTTTCAAAATGAACTAGAGTCTATCATTCAATTTATTACATCCATTGATATTATTTTTACCAAATCATCCATTGCCAAAAAAAATAATTATTGCAAACCGCAAATTGTAGAAGCAGATAAATCCTTTATCAATGTGAAAAATCTGCGTCATTGTCTGATTGAACATTTACAAACGAATGAATTGTATGTGACGAATGACATGAAAATTGGGGATGGAATCGTAGATGGAGTTTTATTATATGGGACAAATGCCGTCGGAAAAACGAGTTTCATTCGGGCTCTAGGAATTTCTCTCATCATGGCGCAATCCGGACTTTTTGTTCCTTCTTCTGAATTCATATTTAAACCATATAATTATATATTTTCTCGCATCTTAGGAAACGATAATATTTTCAAAGGATTGTCTACGTTTGCCGTTGAGATGTCGGAATTGAGAACTATATTGCGTCTAGCGGATCAAAATAGTTTGATATTGGGTGACGAGTTATGCTCTGGGACTGAAAATACAAGCGCAATAAGTATTTTTGTGGCGGGAATACAGAAATTATATCAGTGTAAAAGTAGTTTTATATTTGCTACACATCTGCATGAGATATGCTCATACGACGAAATATGTGATATGAAGAGTGTGGTTTTGAAACATATGGAAGTCCTTTATAATAAAGAAAGGGATGTGCTAATCTATGATCGGAAGTTGAAAGATGGACCAGGAAACAGCATGTATGGTTTAGAAGTATGTAAGTCGTTGAGCTTGCCGGATGATTTTTTGGATGCTGCGTACGAGATACGGATGAAGTATCATCCAGAGTCTAATAGTATTCTTTCTCTCAAGACTTCTCATTATAATGCTAAAAAGGTCATGAGTCTTTGTGAAATTTGTAAGAAAAAGATTGGAACCGAAGTGCATCATTTACAACATCAGAAAAATGCGGATAAGGATGGCGTCATTAAAGGAGGAAGTGATGGTTATGTATTTAATAAAAATAATTTGGCGAATTTGCTTACCTTGTGTCAAGATTGTCATGATTCATTTCATAAAAAAGGCGCAAAAACGACGAAAAAAGTGAAAACAAGTAATGGATATCAAGTGCAAGAAATGTAGAGTTTACTAGAAGATATAATATCAATGTTATCAATAAAAAAATAAAAAATTGAATTCAATTTAAAAATATATAAGAATATATTATTAAGTGTATAGATATGATTATTCCAGTGAAATGTTTTACTTGTGGTATGGTGATCGCGGATAAATATAGATTTTATAAAGAAGAAGTTCGTAAGAAAAAATTAGCAAAACGAGGAAATGATACTTCCATTGATATTGATAAAGTAATTTATTTAACAAAAGAATTTCATGAAAAAACTCCAGAGGGTGAGGTTTTAGATGAATTAAATATGAAAAAAATGTGTTGTCGTAGACATTTTCTTACTCATGTAGACATTGAATAAATTTCTAAAGTATATATATAAATAAAATATGAAAAGATCCAACAAACAAAAAATGTATAGAATGAAAGGTTGTTCCAAAACAAAAAAAAATAATATATATTTAGGTGGTTCTGCGGATGTTAATTTAGCCTACCCTTCTTCCAATGTTCCAACTGTTCCTAATACAAATTTAGCATATAATCCAAATAGTAGTAATAAAGTAGGAGGAAAAGTAGATATAGCTAGAGCTTACCCTTCCAAAGGTCCAGATCCGAGTGGATTTAATTTTTTAAACTCAAATCCTCAGAATGGGGGTTCAAGTTTTTTAAAAGGCGGTAGTTGCGGTTGTGAATTGCAAATGGGAGGCAGAAGACACCGTATGGGATGCAAATGTAGTACGTGTAGAAGTAAAATGCATAAAGGTGGATCATTACTAAATCCAGGTGTAGCAAGTGCTGCAAGTAATTTTAATAGTGTTTATGCTTGTTCTTCAGATAAAGGATGCACTGATAATGCGGGGATAATGGGTGGCGGAGCTGCTAGACTAATGGGTGGCGCTAGACTAATGGGAGGAAAGCATAGATCCGGATGTTCGTGTTCCTCTTGTAAATCAAAAATGAGTGGTGGATCTAGTAATAATGTAACCAATGGCGGACTTCCCTATCCAGATGGATTATTGGGTCAAGCATGGACACCAAAAGTTAGTGGATGGCCTGGTGTAGATGGTGTAAGTATGAATCGTAATCATTTAGGGTATAATACATATGCACCATATGATGTATCTAGACAAATGATAGATGTTGGTGCGTCTCCACCATTTTTAGGAGGAACATACCTTGGTGGATCAAGAAGAAGAAGAACAAAAAAGGGTAGTAGTAGAAGAAACAGGAAACAAAAAGGAGGAATATTAAGTAATTTTTTTACGCAAGATTTAATTAATTTAGGAAGACAATTTCAATTTAATTCAGCGAGTTCGTACAATGCAATTCGTGGACATGCGTCTCCTGTGAATCCTATGCCTTGGAAAGATCAAATGACACATAAATCGGTACCACTTCCTTAAACAATATAAATTATATTTTTTCTACTCTTATTTTATATGGCAATTCCAAAAAAATTAAAGGAACTTTGTGCTCCTGCAATGTTGTATTTTGTAATTTCCATGATTGCTTTTGTAATTTCTTTAATCCAAAATTTAGGTTACAATGATAGTTATCATGTAGGAGATTTTTCATGTAGAGTCCCAAGTACCATACTAATTTTTACCGTTAAGTTAATTTATATTCTTTTCTGGACATGGATCCTAAATTTAATATGTAAAGATGGTTACACTGCTATTTCATGGCTTTTAATTTTGTTTCCATTTATTTTATTATTTGTAATGATTGGATTAATTATGTTAAATAAATAAAATGTAAGTAAATAGAATGTAAATAAATAGAATGTAAGTAAATAAAAGGTAAAATCTAGATAAAATAACAAATTTATTTTATGTTTATTATATAATAAATATAAAATGAAAATTGAAAATGGATTATCCTATGAAAAAAATGGATGGATGTATATTTCTGTCAAAGGAAAACCGAGAGAAAGAGGTTATGCCTATGGATACCTATGTGCTGACTCTTTTAAAGAAATACAAACCATGTTAAAATTTTTTATTATGGAGTCCTATGGACAAACATGGGAATATTTAATCAAAGAAATTAAAAAAGATTTCAAAGAAATGATCAAAGAAAATTTTGAAGAATTTTATGAAGAAATGGAAGGAATTGCGGAAGGATGTAATAAAAATGGTTGTAAAACTGATGTGGACGAAATTATTGCATGGAATTTTTATTTTTCTATCCCCTCTTGGTATTCATTTAAATCTGATTCACATATTGGAAAAGAAGGAGGCGGTGAAAAAGATAAATGTAGTGCTTTTATGGCCGTCGGCGACTGGACGGAAGACGGAAAAATAGTAGTGGCACATAATTCGTTTGTGGATTACATTGATGGACAATACGCATACATCATATTAGATATAAATCCATCAGAAGGTCACCGTATCATTATGCAAACATTTCCTTGTTGGATTTGGAGTGGAACTGATTTTTTCGTTACATCCAAGGGAATCATTGGAACAGAAACTACCATTGGTGGATTTATGCCTTATGAAATGAAATTTCCAATTTGCTATCGTATACGAAAAGCCATGCAATATGGTAACACATTAGATGATTATGTTGAAATTTTGCTTCATGAAAATTCTGGGGATTACGCAAATTCCTGGTTGTTCGGAGACACCAATACAAATGAAATTCTAAGAATTGAATTAGGCTTGAAATATCATAATGTAGAAAGAACGAAAAATGGTTTTTTTATCGGATTTAATGCGCCTTATGATGAGAGAATACGCAATTTAGAAGTGCAAAATTCGGGTTTTTATGACGTGCGAAGACATCAGGGAGCAAGACAAGTAAGATTAGATGATTTAATGGATGAATATAAAGGAAAAATCAACATAGATATTGCCAAAAAAATTATTTCTGATCATTATGATGTCTATTTATTAAAAGAAGATAATCCTTGTTCTAGAACAGTTTGTTCACATTATGATTTAGATGCACGTGAATATATGTCCGAAACAGGAAGACCGAAACCGTTTGCTCCGCATGGAGTAGTAGATGGATTTGTATGTGATACAAACTTGGCTAAAAAAATGTCACTTATTTGTCGTTATGGAAATTCATGTGGAATTCCATTTAAAAAAGATATTTTCTTCAAAAAACATAGACAATGGCAGAAATTTGAACCTTATATTAAAGATAGACCTACCCAACCGTGGACAGAATTTTCAATTACGAATAAAGAGAAAACAGACACTAGTAAAACAAAGACAAAATCAAAATTTAAATTAACTAAAAAAAGAAACAAGGAGAAAAAAAACAAAAGTATAAAAAACTTTGAAAAAATGGAAGAAGAGAGAACAAAAGAATAAATCACTACGAATGAACATAAATCCATCCTGTAATAATATATTTATTATCCGAAATAGGCATTTTACCACAATGAGGAAATGTCCAACAAGCAGGAAATAAAAGTAATTTCCCCTTTTCTGGTTTTATTTTATAATTCCCCCAAAATTCGGTTTCACCTCCTTTTTCCACTGTATTCAAATACCATAAATAAGTAACAACTCTATGTTTTGAATTTTTATAATCTATGGAAAAATCGTTATGATAAATATATCTGCCTGTATTTTTTTTATAGCGTTGCATCATAAAGGTAGAAATATCAAATTTCTCATAATTTAATATTTTATATTTTTTACTGGATTTTTGACCATGATTTGAATATCCAGACAGTTCATCATATTTATTTAATTGAGTATAATATTTTTTCATATTTGTTTTTAATTCTTTTTCTAAAAAATCATACATTTTACTCCATTTTTCATTTTTTTTTGCAATGATAAAATCAGTTGTATCTTTAATATCTTTGTTTAATCCACCATGAGTAATCCCTTCATATTTGCCATCTGTTTCTTCTTCAAATAGTTTTATTAAATCATCACATAATTCATGGGAAATAGAATTTTTATTTAAATAAATAAATGTATCTATTAAACATGCGTCCATAGTTTTATAAATAATAAACAAATATTTAAACTTCTATATAAACGAATAATATAATACTTTTACATATTATATTTTATATTTTATACTTTTATATTAATAATGAGTTATTATAAAAGTAAAGATATTAATGTTGACACACTAGTAAACAATGATCAAGGCAATGACACCAATGGAAGTATAACTGGTTATCAATATTTCCCAATATCACAAGAAGTTCCAGATAGTTATAGTTATATGCGTATACCAGAACCTTTAGGTTATCAAAAAGATGGGGTTGACCTCGCAGAAACGACAACTGCAAATGGAACATCTAATTGTAACGCATATAGTATAACGTATACTAATATTGAAAATACAACAACAAATATCGCTGATTATAATTATATGAGTGGTGTTTTAGTAGGTGGTGGAGGAGGAGGAGGTGGAGGAGGAGGTTCTCAATTTGCAGGTGGTGGTGGTGGTGCTGGTGGTATTGGTGGATTTTATAAGGTTGATATATCAAATTATGAAAATATTAGTGTAACAGTTGGTGCTGGTGGTTTAGGTGGTAATAATGGTAATAATGGTGTAGATGGTATATATTCACTGATAGCAATTAGTGCAAATAGTAACAGTGATTATATAACAGCAAATGGAGGTAGTGGAGGAAGTGGTTCTGATAATAATGGAACTGGTGGTCCTGTAGGTAATCTTAATGTAACTGGTATTTTTATAGAAGCGAATAATACTGATACTTTTAATAGTGGTAATAGCGGTAATCAAGGTACAAACAATGGTGACACTGGAGGAAATGGTGGTAGTGTAGGAACCTGGAAAAATATACAATTGGCAAATTATACGAATGGAAATGGTGGAAGTGGTGGATGTAGTCAAGCTAATTCACCTAATGGTATTGCAAATGGTGGAAATTCTGGTAATTCATATGGAGGCGGAGGAGGTGCAGGAGGAGGCACAAATGAGGATAATGATGAAAGTACTGTTAGACAAGGTGGTTCTGGTGCTCAAGGTTACGTCCAAATATGGTTTTATACAGATTAAATATAAAATTTACAAATCTTAAAACCTATAAATTTAAATCAATAAATCCAAATAAGGTATATTTAGCTCCTTTCGTAACAGGAATATTCATGTGTTTTATTTTTCCAGAATATATTAAAGAATCACCTTGTTCCAAATGGGTTGTAATACCATCTTCAAAATATATACCACCTCCTTCAAAATTAGCAGATTGACTTAATGAAATACAAAAACTTAAGAACCCATCATCTTTCGTTAATTTTCCTATATTTTCTACCTTTTTATTATCATGTTGCATTTTATTATCATCTTGTTTTATAATAATAATTTTTAAAATATGAAAATTTGGATTTACATGACTTATACAATACGATTTCATTATTTTTGAGACGATTGTTTCAGTAGAATTTAATATAAACCCAAAAGTAGATTTAATTTTGATAATATCTAAATACATATATTCATAGTCATCATTTACCCATCCACCATTTATTTTGGCATATGATTCACATTCTTTTATCAACCAATTACATGCATCTGAAGTATAAATATGTTTAAATAGGTGTCTTTGTAAAAAACGATTATATATTTTGATGTCATTTTTCTCATTCAAAATATCATTCATATCAGTAATAATATCTAGTGGTTTATTTCTAAAAGAATCAACTAGTGATTTTTTCTCTCTTTCAAATATAAAAATATCTTTTTCTTTTGTTCCAGTTTCTTTTATTTTTTTTAAAAAAGGTTCTAATAATTTTATTGATTTTGAATAAAATAGCTCTTCAAAAAAAGTAGGATTTAAAAGAAATGCTTCTTTTTTATCTAATATTGGATCGTAATCTTTTTTCTTCTTGTCTTCCGAATGATCTTGATAAAAATCTATGATGGTTTCAACTTTGTCAAGCAAGACATCTTCAAAATCAAAATCACAATCAAAATCAAAATCACAATCACAATCAAAATCACAATCAAAAATATTTATATTATTATTTTTGGTATTCGTAGAATTTATTGAAAGATACAAAGGAATATCTTGTGCTACATTTTCACGTTCCCACAACGTAACTTCTAATGATAAATTTATAGAATCAAAATTTTGGTGTTGTGACGGATTGTCGTGATCAACTATTTTCAAATAACTATGATATTTACTAGGGTCAAAGACAATATGATTCCCTTTTTTGGGAAAACAAAACACAAGATTTTCTTCATTTTTAAATTCTTTGAATTTATATTGATTATTATCTACATTTGTAATGAATAAAGGATATACTGAATCTGTTAAATAAGTAATGGAATGTAGTAAAGGAAATTTAAATTTGTTTTCACTATTTTTTTTATCTTTGTCGTATTTTATTTCCAAATTAATTTCTTCATATTCATATTTATCATCATTTTCATCGTCATCTTTTCTCTCATTCACATTGTTATGTGTTTTCAATGAAAAGGTAATATATGCATTTCCTAATTCATTAAATTTTTTATAATGAAAATTATAAATATCATATACTAACTTTTCAATAATATCAATCTTTACATTTTCTTTAGAATTATTGAATTTATCTAAATCTAATAAAAAAAGTTTATTCAGATACAAGTCATAATTTAATTTAATGTTTTCAATTAAAAAATCAAAATTATTTGTGATTTTCCATTCGTAGATAGGTTTATTTAACTCTATATCTTTATCAATAACTTCTAGAGATGTTGAATTCATACAAGACATTTAATATATATCTATGAAAAACCTTATCAAATATTACGAAATTTTAATAATAATAGAATTAATAATAATACAATTTTTATAAATTTTTTATATATATAAAAATTATATTTTAAAAAAATATGGTTATAATAATATAAAATGAATAATGAAACATTAAATAATGTATCATGGAAACTAATTGATAAATATTTCATAGATAATCCAAATAATTTAGTAGCCCATCATTTGGAATCTTACAACGATTTTTTCAAAAATGGAATCCATAAAATCTTTCAAGAAAACAATCCCATACGATTTATTGAGAGAGAAGATGAAAGTGAAAAGGCGGAAAAAAGAAATGAATGTTTATTATATTTAGGCGGTAAAAAAGGTGACAAAATTTATTTAGGAAAACCTATTATTTACGACGACAATAATACACATTACATGTATCCCAATGATGCACGATTACGAAATATGACTTATGGGATCACCATTCATTACGATGTTGAAGTAGATTTTGTCTACTATTCGGAAGAAGAAAGAAAAGAGCATTCCATAATATTAGATAAAATTTATCTAGGCAAGTTTCCCATCATGCTTCAATCCGATCTATGTATTCTAAAATCCTTGGCTAAAGACGTGAGATTTAACATGGGGGAATGTCGTAATGATTATGGAGGATATTTTATCATTGATGGGAAAGAAAAGGTGATTATTTCTCAGGAAAAATTCGCAGACAATATGTTGTACATGAAAGTGAATAAAGACGATGATATATACAGCCATTCCGCGGAGATTCGCTCTGTTTCCGAAGATACTTCCAAGGCGATACGGACAACGGCCGTCAAAATGGTCGCTCCTTCTCCCACCCTATCCAATAATCAGATCGTCGTCGTTGTTCCCAATGTAAGGAAACCAGTGCCGCTTTTTATATTAATGCGTGCTCTAGGCGTCACATCTGACTTTAGTATCATCCAGACATGTTTACTAGACATGGAAAAAAATGCAAATTACATTGATTTATTCATTCCTTGCGTTCATGATGCAAGTAAAATATTCAATCAAGAGACCGCTTTAGAGTATATTTCAACCTTTACAAAACGTGGAACGATCTCAGGAGTCATAGAAATTCTTTCGGATTATTTTTTGCCGCATGTAGGAGAATTGAATTTTCTAGATAAAGCCTATTTTGTCGGATATATGGTTTACAACTTATTAAAAGTATTTACAAAAGAGCAGAAACCAACGGATCGTGACAATTTTCGTTTTAAGCGAATAGAATTGACCGGAACCTTGCTTTATGATTTATTCAGAGAATACTATTTGATACAGAAAAAAGATATTACACAGAAAATTGACAAAGAATATTATTATCATAAAGGTGAATATCGTGATGACGAGACTGAAGGTTTAAGAGAGAAAGAGAGAAGTAGAAATAGAAACAAAGAGAAAGAAGGTGAAAAAGTGAATTACAAGGATAATTTTATTAGTTTAATTGAAACCAATTTCAAGCAGTTTTTCAAAGATCGTATCGTAGAACAAGGGTTTAGAAAGGCATTCAAGGGCAACTGGGGGTCGCAAGAACACACCAAAAAATTAGGCGTCGTTCAAGACTTGAATCGTCTAAGTTGGAATACCTTTATATCCCATTTACGCAAAATAAATCTGCCGCTAGATGCAAGTGCCAAAGTCATTGGTCCGCGTCTTCTTAATAGTTCACAATGGGGATTAATAGATCCACTAGATACACCGGATGGAGGAAATATTGGTCTTCATAAACATTTATCTATATGTGCCTATATTACAAGCAGCAGTTCGGCTTATCCTATGATTCAATGGTTACGAGCAAATACAAGCATGAAAATCTTATTAGAATGTAGTCCTGAAATATTGGGAAATACTACGAAAATATTTGTCAATGGAATTTGGATTGGAAATGTAGATACACCTCTTGAACTGGTAAACACGATGAAACTTTATCGCAGAAATGGATTACTTGCCGTTTATGCTAGTATTGGATTTGATTATGAAAACAATATAATTAATATTTACACGGATGCAGGAAGACTGACAAGACCAATTTATTACATTGAGTCAGGAAAAGAAAGTTTCAATAGAAAAGAAATCATTGAATTATTAGATAAAGGCTCTATTACATGGGAACAAATTGTCTCTGGACTAAGAAAAAAAGAAGATCCTCGTTTTTCTTTTAAAAATAATAAAATTTATGATTTGGAAGAATTATATCCTGATATTAGTAATCAAGACCAAGATGTAGTTTATAATGCTTTACAAAAAAATAAATCCATGATTGATTATATTGATACGTCGGAAGAAGAATCCGCTTTAATCGCGATTGCACAAGAAGATCTTAAAAAATCCAAATATTATACACATATTGAAATAGATCCTTCTCTTTTACTAGGCGTCATGGGAAACCAAATTATTTATCCTGAAAACAATCCATTCCCACGTAATTCTTTTTCATGTGGTCAAAGTAAACAAGCCGTTTCTGTTTATCATTCCAATTATCAAATGCGTATTGATAAAATGGGTGTCCTCTTGAGTTACGGACAAATTCCACTAATCAAGTCTAGATATTTGGAATACATTAATAATGAAGAACAGCCTTATGGGGTGAATGCAATTGTAGCCATTATGTCTTATACGGGATACAATGTAGAAGATGCGATTTTAATTAATGAAGGATCGGTTGCCAGGGGGATTTTTAGAACCACATATTACTCTATGTATGAGGCAAGAGAGGAAAGTTCCAAAGTATCTGGATTAATGAATTCTAAATTTGCGAATATAGAAAAAAACAATGTCATTAAACAAAAGAAAGGATATGATTATAGTTTATTAGATGACCATGGAATGATTAAAGAAAATACGCCATTAAATGATAAAATTATATTGATAGGCAAAATAAACTCCAATTTGGAAAACAAAGATGTATGGATTGATGATTCCGTAAAGCCAAAGAAGGGACAAATGGGATATGTAGATAAATCTTTTATTACGCTTGGAGAAGAAGGATTTAATGTGGCGAAAGTTCGTATTCGTGAAGAAAGAATTCCAGCAATTGGAGACAAAATGGCATCGCGTGCGGGTCAAAAGGGTACACTCGGATTAATCATTCCAGAAGAAGATATGCCATTTACCCAGGATGGTGTTCGTCCAGATCTAATCATTAATCCTCATGCGCTTCCATCTCGTATGACAATTGGACAAATTATAGAATCCCTTTTTGGTAAAGTGTGTACGAGTTACGGCGCGTTTGGTGACTGTACTGCTTTTCAAGTGAAGGGATGTAATTACTCCACGTATGCTCCTTTGTTAGTGAAAGCAGGATTTAATTCGTCTGGAAACCAGATTTTATATAATGGAATGACGGGAGAACAATTGCAATCGGATATTTATATTGGCCCCACCTATTATATGCGTTTGAAACATATGGTGAAAGATAAAATAAATTATCGTGCAAGAGGTCCAAATACGGCATTAACAAGACAACCGGTTCAAGGACGAGCCAATGATGGTGGGCTTCGTATTGGTGAGATGGAGCGCGACGGAGTCTTGGGGCACGGAATGTCCTATTTTTTGAATGAGTCGTTTTTAGTGAGAGGAGATGAGTATTATATTGCGGTTTGTAACCAGACAGGATCCATTGCGATTTATAATGAATCTAGAAATCTCTTTTTGAGTCCATTAGCGGATGGTCCTATTCAGTTTTCTAATAATCCAGATGGGACAATGAATATCAAGAATGTGACGAGATTTGGTCGTTCTTTTAGTATCCTAAGAATTCCTTATTCCTTGAAATTATTAATTCAAGAATTACAAGTGATGAATGTTCAGATGCATATTATTACGGATGAGAATGTAGATCAGCTATTAAGTATGTCTTATTCAGATAATAATATGGCATGTTTACTCCATAATAAAGAACCTTTGGAAAAGAATATTCAAACATATAATTTATTAGTTAAGAAGCAGATCACTAAAGATGATAAAAATAAAAGTGTATTGGATGAAATTCCGAATGAAGTGCCTGTAATTCCGGATCAATTGAAACCGCGTCCAATAGAAGAAGGACAACAAGGGCAAAACCAAACTCTGCCTCCATATACATCTGTTGATAGTACTGAGTCGCCTAATGCTGTGCAAGAGTCACCTCAATACGCACCAACTTCTCCTGCTTACATGCCTTCACCTAGTGTAGCTTCTTCTTCTGGATCCATCCAATATGTTGCTGAATCTACTCCTAATCCAGTTGTTAAGGAATCCATTTTAACGGTAGAAAAAGAAAAAGAAAAAGAAGAAGGGGAAGGAAAAGAAGGTAATAATGAAGGTAATAACGAAGGTACTTCTACTTCTTCCAGTTCTGGAGATAAAAAAATAATTACAATCAATGCTGGAAATGATCAAAATTTGGAACAAGCAAAACCAAATGATACAAAGAAAATATCTTTATAAATAAAATTGAATTAAAAATAAAAATCATTATCATATTATAATAATATAATAATGAGTAATAAAACAAACATCCTGATTTCAGAAATATACAAATCAAGAAAAAACATTTTAGATTTAATGGAAAAACAAAATTATAACGTCAAAGATTATTCTAATTTTAGTATTAATGAAGTAAATACAATGAGACAAAATAATCAATTGGATATGCTTTTAGAAAAAAATGAGGAAGATGTAATTACAAAAAGAAAAAATAAAATTTACATACGCTACTATTTAGGGAAAATGATTCGTCCTGCAAATCTTCAAGAGATGATTGATGATTTATTTAATATTGAAGAAATACTGAAAAAAGAAGATACTTTATACATTATTACCAAGGATGAAATCAATGAAACATTAACAAATGAACTGAAACATATTTGGGAATCGGATGGGATCTTTATTGTCATTGAAAATATTACTAGACTACAATTCAATATATTAAATCATGCATTGGTTCCTCAACATACATTATTATCAAGCGAAGAAGTATTGAAAGTTATGGAAAGATACAATATAACAAATAAGGTTCAATTTCCTGATATTTCTAGATTTGATCCCGTTGCTCGTGCCATCGGATTAAGACCAGGGGATGTTTGTCATATTATTCGTCCAAGTAAAACAGCTATAGAAGCCAATTATTATCGTGTTTGTGTCTAGTATCAACCTTTTCAACCTTTAAAAAAGGTTGAGCCAAAAATTGTAACTATTTTATAACAAAGTAAAGAAAAGGTTGAGCCAAAAATTGTAACTATTTTATAACAAAGTAAAGAAAAGGTTGAGTCAAAAATTGTAACTATTTTATAACAAAGTAAAGAAAAGGTTGAGCCAAAAATAAATAAAATATATAATTTATAATTTATAATTTATTATTATATAATGAAACATGTTGTAATTGGTAACCATTACATTATTATGTTTTTTATTATGATTTTATCAGGTTTACTATCTACGATGAATGTATGGGTAGATAAATATGATGATATACGATTTAGTATAAATGATTTATACATGATACTACTGATGAGTGGATGGATGTTTTTTTTTATGGGATTAGTTTATCAAGAAATGTATATATTTATAATAGGTATGATATTAGTAATAACTAATATATGGTTTATCCGAAGTCAATTTATGGTTACAGAAACACAATATAAATTAGGAATGATTCCACATCATTCTATGGCGATTCATATGAGTAAAAAATTATTGGATAAAAAAAATAATATACAACCATTTCTTGAAAATATAATAAATACACAAGAAAAAGAAATATTATTTATGAAAAAATAAACAATAAATAAAGAAATAAAAAAAGATATATAAATATATTTTTTTATAATAGGATAATAATAATAATGGAAAATAAAAAACCTCAACTCTCAGGATTCACAATATATTCAAAAAGTGGGTGTCCAAATTGTTTAAAAGTAAAAAAATTAGTAAATGAAAAAAAGAAAGAATATGTAGTATTTAATTGTGACGAAGAATTAATTGAAGATAAAGAGGGTTTCTTAGAATTTATAAAGACTTATACAAAGAGAGACTATAAATTATTCCCCATGGTTTTTTCTGATGGGAAATTTATTGGTGGATACTTGGAGACAGCTGATTATTTGGATAAAA
>Ga0209086_10000593_pt1 | contig 31753 bp, 33 predicted proteins | sample M_130207_XF_Meta_FD_187312 | JGI IMG/M metagenome (GOLD analysis project Ga0209086, IMG submission 187312) | Freshwater microbial communities from Lake Montjoie, Canada to study carbon cycling - M_130207_XF_MetaG (SPAdes) (version 2) | ecosystem: Environmental > Aquatic > Freshwater > Lake... | reverse complement strand
GCTTGTACAGATACGATGTCGTTAGCCAACAATTTAGAGAAAACTCTTCTTACGATTGGAAATACAACCGTTTCGAAAGAACCGTCTGATGCTGTGCTAGCAGCTTCGTTAATTAAGTGAGATGCTTGGTTTTCATAAAGTTGAGCGATGTTTTCTTTAACATGTCCTCTCAAACCTTCCAAGAATCCTAATTTGTCCCATTTGTTAATAGTATCTTCTTTGATAACTTTAAGGTGCTTAAGACCGATGTTACCAACAAGACCTGATTCTAATAATGCTCCCATTTTTTAAAATATTTAGTTTGTTTTTAGTTTATTTTTATTTATTTATTCATTTTTGACATAAGGTCCTTCATTCTTAAGAATTGTGGATTTTCATATGTCTTACTTTCAACCAAATTAGTTGAACCTTTAGTTGGTGTTCTATCAATATTTTCAACGATAGATTCTTTAACCATTGGTTTACCAACTGAACCTAATTCATCTTTAATAGTTTGATAAAGATTTTTAGATTCTTTGATTGTTTCGACGTTGTCAAAACGTCTCATGATATTTATTTTTTCTGATTTTGTTGTAGTATGTTCAGTAAACAATCTTGTAGCGTAAGCCAAGTTAGAATTGAAAACAGCAACTTCATTTAATTTTTCTCTGAAAATATTTAATGCTTTTCTGTATTCCTCATTCTTAGCTCTTAAGTTTTCAACTTCTTCTTGTAAAGCGGAATTTGTAATAACCTTCATCTTTGGAAGACCTTTTCTTTTTGGAAAATTTCTACTTCCATTTCCGTAGGTTCTTGATGCTTCTTTTGTTTCAGTTTCTTTTGGTTCAACATCAGCATCTTCACCTTCCTTAAATTCAAATTTCTTAGGACCTTTAAAGCTTTCTTTATGTTGTGACATATCTTCTTTAAAACCTTTCATGTTGACTTTACCTGTAGGTAATCCTGATTTAGCTTTTCCCATACCCAAACCTTTTGGTTTAACCATCATACTAGATTCCGTTACTGAATAGTCATCTTCATTAACATTATCATCTTCACCTAATTCAATTTCGTAAACAATTTCTTCGTCAACTGATTCATTAGTATCACCATCGGCGTCATCATATGACTCTCCTAATGTTTCATACATTTCGTCGTCTTGGAAAGTAATTTTGTCTACCTCTAAATCTTCACCAGTTTTCTTAATGATAACTCCGTCATTATCGCCCATACCGTTAAGTACTGCCATAATTTCTTCCATAGATGCTCCCGTCATATCTAACGGTTCTAGTTCATCCTCATCATCCTCATCATCTTCTAATCCCATGTCACCCATATTCATAGAATCTGAATCATCAGGCATTTCATCACCCATCATAGGTCCTTCAATGCCCATAGTATCCAATGAATCTTCATCTTCATCTTCAACATACATAGTCTCGTCAAGAGACTCTTTTACTAACTCTTCGATTTCTTCCTTCATTGTAGAAGCAAGTATTCCTTTTGCGTTTTCAGTGACAACGTGTTCCAAATTTTTCATTTGTAACAACGCTTCCTCAACTAATGATTTTTTTTCGCTCATTTTTTGTATAATAAAATATTTTTTATTTACACTATAAATATGCCCTTAATCAAAAAAATCATAAATGGTGACATAATAAAATAAAAAAAACCCGATTTCTCGGGTTTTAACTTACTCAAAAACTTCGTCAATTTTACTTTCACTGACTGCCGTTATTCGCCAATCGTGTTGAAACGCTTTAAATTTCTCAGTTACTTTCGCTTCAACGTCTGTTACGCTGTAACCTTTAACTAATTTCTCTTCTCTAACTTTTTTGATTTTTCCTGAGTTTTCATCAATCAGGTCATACTGAATTTTTGCTACAAAATATTTTTCGTCCATAATAATAATTTTATCTATATCCCAAAAAATCGTTTAATTTTCCCATTAAGTCAAGCGATTTACTAATACCACCATCAATTCTTCCATTTTCTTTTGATTTTTTTTCTTCTTCAAGATTTTCATCGTATTTGTGACGGTCATCTTTATTAACAAATAGATATGCTCCTGGTGTAGACGGATTCATAACTAAGTCAAAACAAATCATTTCATAATCATTTTGAACTTCATTATGTTCACCTTTTTTAGCTAAAGAACCAACACCACGTGAAGAAACCCCCATTGTAACACCTTGTCTCATTAAGTTCGCCGCAACATCACCCTTAGATGATACAATACCTCTTTCATGAAAACCTGGTGTTGTCAACAATCTTAGTTTACCTATAAGAACATTGTCCTCCCACCATATATCATCAATAATGTGTGATACTCTGTCCAAATCAATCAAAGATGATTCAGGGTGGTTAAGTTCAGATGTTGCCAAACCTTTAGATATTGTTTGTTTATATTTTTCAGCTTCTCTTTTTAATATATTTTCAGGATATACACGACCATTTCTATTTGGTGTACCATACTTTTGTAATGTTGCGTAAAATACAAATGGTTTAGAGTGGTCTAATTGTGATTTTTGTTCATTAACAAAATCATTATCTACGGCATTTTTCATAGATATATGACCTGCATCATATTCTATCAATATTCCTTTACCTATTTCATTTGGTTTAAGTATCTTCATATTAAAATATTTATAGATAAATATTAGAATATCTCAAAGTTTTTACTTTTTAACTTACTTTTGGCATATTGGATGGTAAAATATTTTGATTTCTTTAATACATTGTCGTGAACTTCTTTTAATATATGGTTAAGTTCATTTGATAATTCGTCTGATTTGAATTCAAGATTTTCTTTGGTAAAAAATGTTATTTCAAGATTTAAAAAACTTGCTTTGTCAATTTTAATTCCACTTGTCCTTAAATCTAAATCAACAATACAATGTTCTTTGAATATTGATTTATTATAAATTTCTAAAACTTTATGTTTTATGTTACGAGATATTGTTCCAACCACTCTATCCCAATTATCTTTTTCTTGTGTTGGTTTAACCCATGTTTGTAATACTAAATAAATTGATTTTAATTCTGTCGCGTCCACACTACCGTAATAACACTTAGCATCTTGGAATAATTCCAATTTTGATGTTTTTCCTTTTTTCATTCTTTTTCATTTGTGAAATGTTTATTTGTTGTAGTGAAAATATAATAAAAAAATACTTATTAACAAATTTAAATTTATTTGTATATTTATATCAATAACACACATTTTTTGTATGCTAAAAATAATAATAGGAAAAGGTGAAAGTTTAGAAAAAGCTTTAAAACGTTACAAACACAAAGTTATCAAAACAAAACAAATTGAACATCTTCGTGCTAAACAAGAGTATTTGAAAAAATCAACTCTTAAAAGAGAACAAATAAAAAAGGCTAAGTACAAACAACAAATCGCCCAAAGTAACATTGACTAATATTTATTGGTAACAAAATACCAAGAATATGAAAAACTTTATTATGAATTTACTAGGAAACGGTTCTGACGTTTCATCAAAAAGATTCGCATCTTTATTCACTTTATTAAACGTAATTATCTTAACTTATGTTGCAACATTTACTTCTAAAGACGGTGCAACACCCGAGTACATGTTTGATGCTCTTTGTTTAATTGCTGGTGGTGGATTGGGTCTTACAGTTGTTGAGAAGATTTTCTCAAAAGGTTCAGACAAAAAGGCTGAATAACAAAAAACCCCTCAAAAGAGGGGTTTTTATTTTAAAGTCCTTCTGACAATTTTTTCAGTTTGTAGTACGAGATGGAATCAATTGGTGTTGATTCAATTCTTTGTTTTGTTTCATTAAGTTTCTTGTTTGTATCTTCATCACTTTCGTTAACTATTGAAAGTTTTCCAAGAACTTCAGTTTTCAATCTTTCAATTCCCTCATTTAATTCATCTTGGGACATTCTTAAAATTGATTTTAATTCAAATAATTCTGATTCACTTAATTGTGAATATTCTTTTGCGAATGTGTCAGCAGCAACCCCAAACATAGACTCCAATGGGATGTTAATTGATTCAGTTAATGTTGATTCTTCTTTCGCATCAGACATCAACTTCCACATTTGTTTTCTTGATTCAACCAATTTAGTAAAATCATCAGCCGTTTTGGCAAATACCATATTATCTAATAACTCATATTGGTTTTCAACATTTTCACCCAATGTTTCAACCCAAGCATCAAATTGTTCAAATTCACGTTTGTTATTGTTAATTGTTGATTTAATAAAATCAACAGAAAGTCCCAAAAATTCTTTTGCAACCTCTTCGTTTAATCCTTTAGTTTTCATTAAGGAACCATATTCAACATACAGTTCACCAACAAATTTGTTGTCCTTAATAAAATCTCTAAATTCTTTTATAATTTGTTTAAAATCTTCGGTTTTGTATGTTTTAACCAAAGCATTTTCAACAATACTTTTTAATAATCCAAAATTTCTCATATCAATAAATATCTTAACTATTTAATAATTCATTTAGTTTGGTTTCAATTTCATTAATTGATGTTCTACCTTTTGATAAATCAATTTCATCTCTACCACTAATTAAATCATCTTCCAAAATTAAATTCAAATCATTCATTCTACTTTCAGGTGTGATTTCACCTCCTGCAGGTGCTTCAGGTGCCTCGGGAGCTTCTGGTGGTGCTCCCATGTCTCCACCTCCTCCACCTAATCCACCTAAACTACCCATATCGCTTGGTGGTGCTCCCATATCTCCACCTTCAGCAGGTGGTGCAGCAACCTCACCAGGCTTCTTACCATACAATCTATCAATGTTATCAAAGATACCTGTATGAATAATAACTTCAGGTGTTTTCTGTAATTCAGCACCAACCGCTTTTTCAATTCTTTGTTGTTGGATATCCAATTTGATTTCCTCATCAGAAAATCCAAGAATATGTTTTTTAGCCCACGTTGTTGATACCGCTTGAATACCGTTACCAGGGTCAGACACAGCATCTTTATAAAGAAGGATTTTTTCTTTCCAATTCTCAATCTTTAATAAATCAGCTTGAGTTGATGGGTTTGTTAATCCTAATGTAAAGTTTGTTAATTCATCTTCAAAACCTAAAATAAACAAGTGAATAATTGCAATCTTGTTTAATTCTTGAATCATAGATTTTTGAATTCTATTGATGGTTCTTGCAAAACGAATATCTTGTAATGCCAAGTTTTTACCATCACCAACAACTTCTTCAAAACCTAAGAAAGCCTTTGGTACACGAAGTGCTGTTAATAATTTCTTTTGAATGTATTCAATATCGGCAATTTCAGAAAGGTTCTGAGCTCCCGCTAATGTCTCAATTGGACTTGTTTGTGCTGGGTCACGAACAGGAATGAAATAATCTTGGTCAACCGCCATTTGGTTCATTCTTAAGTCAACGTTTCCTGTTTTAGAATCAACAACTTGGTCTCTTTTGAATTTGTTTGCAATTCTTTGGATATATGGTTCAACATCCTTATCATCCATGTTACCAACATAAACTTTAAATACACGTCTTTCAGGTGCTCTTGATGTTCTATACACCAACATTGCATCTTCAGATAACAATAATTGTTTCCAAGTACGTCTTGCTTTTTCTAACATTGATGTACCATAAGGAAGTTTTCTATCATCACCCAACAAACGGAAGTGAGCTACTTCCCATGTGTTCATTTCCATATCTTTTACTTTCCATACGAATTTTAAAGATTTTGCGTCCTCAGTTGTATTATGTGATGGTTTAATTTTCATACCACGTTCCAAACGTTCAATTTCAATGTTTGGAAGTTGTTGACAACCCATAATACCTTTTTCAGAATCTAATTTTAGGTAAACAAAGTTATCACCATACTTACATGTGTTTCTTGTCCACATTGGTAAGTTGGTGCTAATGTCTAATCTGTTATTAAATAAGTCTGTTAATACCCCCTTAATTCTATTTGATTCTGAATAAATTTGTAAAATATGTCCGTCTTCATTTGTTGTTGTAGATTCCTCAGCATAAATGTCAAGTGCCGCTGAAATCTCAGGTGTGTATTCCATACTCTCGTAATCGTAGTATGAACCCAATCTTGTTGGTTCGTAATAAATTGCTTGAGAATATAAATTATTTTCTACTTTACCCCACTGTTGACCAAGATACATTGTTTGTTGAGCTTGGAGTTTTTCCTTCTCAAATTCCGACTTATCTGTGGTTTTTAATAATTCCTTCTTATCAAATTTATAAACTGGAGGCTGTTGACCCAAAGTTGAGTCGGGACCAAAGACTTTAGTAAGTCGTTGCCATATGGTGAAATTGTCTGCCATCCTTCTAAATATAGTATCTTTTTTTTATGAATAAACTTTATCTTTTACCGAATAACCATAAATACTGTTCATAATCCTTTTTTGTTGGATTTGATGAAAAAGCATCTTGATATCCTGTTGGTGATAATACCGGCATTCCGGGATTAAATTTTGTAATTTCTCTATTTGTACTATCATCCGCAACGGTCCAAGAACTTAACATTGCTTTTGTTTGTTCGTTAACCTTTTCAAGTTGGTTATAGGCGTTTTGTCCCACATACAAAGCCATTGATACCGACATAATCAAATCATCATGATGTCCTTTCATGTGGTCAGGTCGTCCGTTCATATAGACATACGTGTTCATCTCACCAAGTAATCTAGCGGAATACAATTTAAATCCATGTCTTAACGCTTCCTCAAACGCAGCAATAATTTGAACCCTTTTACCATTAAAGTTTATACCTGGTATTTTTTCATTTGACTTAACAGTTGACTCCCAAATATTACCATAATTGATTCCATCAACATATAAGTTTTTATAACCCATTTCTTGTAATTTTCTTGATGTTGAAACTCCCATACCACCCGTAATATCAATTACAATAAACGCATCGTAATAATTTCCCCACTTATAAGCAATTTCCGCCGCAACATCAGGAGGTAATTTTCCAACATATTCCGCGACCTGTTCCCTTTCATCAAAATCAATAACTTGGAATGATGTAAAATCTTCAGAATCACCTCTTGATACATCCATACCCATAATATATCTATGTCCAATAACAGGTTCTTTCCAAATCCATAACTGATTTTGAACCATCTTTGATTCTGGCTGACGAACCATTTGGGTTCTAATCTTATCGGTTAATTCGGCGTCAAATACGTTATCACCCGAACCCAAAAAGTTACATTCTAATTCCTGAGAAATTTTTCTCCTATCAAATTTTAACTTTTTAGCCATTGTTTCAAACCAACTTGAACACACTTTGTAACCATCATCCATTAACTTTTTAAATTCAACAAAATCTCTTTGACTTGTTGGTATTCCATCAAAACTTATAATTTCGGGATTCGGATATTCTTCACGATTTAAAAAATAATGTATTAAATCTTTTACTTTAATAAAATATAAATCTTTTGTGTATCTTGGGTCTCTCCACCAAAACATTTCCGTTACTTTGAAATTGTTCATCCCTTTAACCGCTTGTTCGTAGATACTGTAATAAATTGCATCATATCCGTTAGGGGTTGAAATAACAATAACTTTACCACCTGTAGATAACGACGCCATACAAGCCGCCCAAAAATCATCATTGGCTTCAATGTAAGCCGCCTCGTCAAATATTAATACGGTAGGGGTATAACCACGAAGTGCGTCAGGAGATGTTGCAACCGCCTTGACTTCACATCCATTTGATAATTTAAAGTGTCTTTGTGAATTTTTTTCAGATGAAAATGTTACTCCCATCCAATTAGGCCACTGTTCCGTGAACCCTCTAATTTTATTAGCAAATTCTACAGCGGTATCTAATTTGTTGGCAATTACAAGAATTTTTTCAGGTTTTTGTTTGTTAGCAAAAACAACTTTTTTAGATGCCCAAGCGGCAGTAACTGTTGATACTCCAGCCTGACGATATTTCAGAGCGATGTTTTCTTCGTAGATATCGTAATCTTCTACTAATGTTTCTTGGTCGGGAAATAAATCTAATGGAACAAATTTTGACTGCGTATTGTCATACGTTTGTAGATAGGTTCTTAAGGCGTAAGGGGTGTTTTTAACACACTTGGCGTATTCTATAAGGGCTTGTTCTTTTGTGATACTCATCCCTTATAAATACTCCGTTACTTATTTGGCGGATTATCTATACCTAAATCACTTAAGAAACTCAAGTCAATATCATCATCGTCATCTGAAGATGGATAACCCATGTCATCGTCATCATCATCTTCATAATTTAAATTACCTAAAATTTCTTCTAAATCTTGTTTGTTCAGTTCATTAATAATTTGGTCAGCAATACGTTCCATTTCTGTATATGCAGTTGCGTCACCCTTATTAACTCTTTGTGCTAAAGATGTAAATTTGTTTTTTGGTAATTTAGAAAATTCTCTAAAGATTAAACTTTGAACAATCTTCATGTTATCTTCTAATACTTTTGCTGGATATGTTTCTAACAATTTTTCCCACAAATATGTACCTGTGATAATATCAAATATTTCATTTACTAATGTATCGGCAGTTTGCTTAACCATTTGAGCCTGAATTGGGTCAGTTGGTAAAGACGTTGCTCCTAAAATATCATAATAACCTTTAATTAATTCATGAACCAAAATAGGAAACATAACAGCTTTTGCTCTAACAACAAAATTTCCTGTGTATTCACCTTCTTCATCTTGTTCCATTTCAACTTCTTCTGAACCACCCATGTTTTGTCCTGCTGCTGCCATTTGTTCAACCATTTCAGGTGGTAATAACCAATACAAGTAATCATTCATCGCCATCAAAGCACCATACTTATCAGTAATACCAGGTTCCATTTCTTCCAATGAATCTCTGATTAATTCAAACATAAAGTGTCCTTTTTTAGCTGCTCCTTGAATGATTGCGTTCATAAACCTACGTTTTGCAACCATGTAATCAAAGTTTTCAAACGCATCTACAAATTCCTCTAAATCCTCACCAGAATCTTCAAACGCTAATTCAATATCTTCAGACGAAAACTCTTCAGGTTCTGCTTGAAAATTTTCATTTCCCGCATCACCCATTCCAACCAACTTAGGGTCAAATTGTATAAATTCGGCATATTTTGGGTCAACCAATTCATTTGATACTAAATCTTTAGCCAATTGTTCAAGTTGTTGTCTTCTTGAACTTTCAAATTGAGTAACTTCACCAAACAATCTCATCATCATCATTTGAAGTCCTCCCATATTATTCGGAACATTCATTCCCAAATATCTTTCAAGTTTTGTTACAACATCTCTAAATCTTTTAGACGCAGCAATTTCTTCAAACGATTGTCTATCATCTTCACCCTTTTTAGGGATAAATGGACTATTAGAAAGTGGTGTTTCACCTCTTTCAATTGCACCTTTTAAATCAGGGTTAATTCTAAAACCTGTTGGTTCATCAATTGGTGCTTCAAATATTTTTCTTTTGTTTTTCATTATTTTAAATTATAACCCATTGATGTGAATGTATTATAGCTCAACCATTTTGGTCCTTTAGCTTTTGGATTTGGTTTTTGTGACGGTTCAATCTTAAACGGGTTTTGTTTACCAGGTGTTTTACTTGGCGTCTTTGTTGGTGTTTTGACAGGTGCTTTTGTTGGTGCAGGTGCTCCAACTCCAGCTTCGGTCATTTCCGCTTTTGGATTTGGTTTTTGTGATGGTTCAATCTTAAATGGATTTTTCTTACCAGGTTGTTTAACCTTTTCACCAGGTTTTACAGTTGGCACCTTTGTAGGTGCCGGTGCTGACTTTGTTGAACTTTCTAACATTTCCATTAATTTGGCCTTAGTGATATGTTCAGGTATATGCCTTTCAACTAACTTTGTCAAGTTTTCCTCTAATTCCTTAACATCTTTCTTCTTTTTTTCAGGTAATTTACTAAAATCAGTGTCATCAGCAAATTCTTTAGCCATTTTACACCATTTTTTCTTTGATTTCTCAGTTCTTGCAGTTCTACATTTTACAAAAAAGAATTTTTGTTGTGATTTTGATTGGAACTTTTCATTTACCTCAGTTTCACCAACCATTTTTCTGTTGTGATTTTCAGGTGATGTATCATCATCCATACCATCATCAGCCGATTGGTACTCATCATGTGAACCTTGTTGTCCTGTATAATCTTGGTCAGCATCTAATCCAAAATCATCTTCATCTATATTTTTTTCGGCTAAACCTAATTTTTTCATTCTATATTCAACATCTGTTAACTTTTGGTTTAGGACATCTAACCCTTGGCTTGTTTTTTCCAAACCTGCATTTGATGGCTGTTCAACCAATCTTGAATATAATAAACCAATCTGAGATTCATTCAAACCTCTCAAGGTATTGTAAGTAAAACCATTACTTACCAATTTTTCTATTTTTGTACCAATGTTAGACATGTGTTAAATTTTTTTCAAATGTTAATATAATATCCCTTTCATATAGTTTTGTCATAACATCTTCTTCACTGTCACCATAATGAAAAACCAATCTTGTGTCTTCTTCATTATAATATTCGTTTTCAATGTCTTCCCACGATAATGCAATTACTTTATCAACTGCGTCGTAGAAAGAAAAAAAGTCAGAGCTCTGAATAACGTTAAGTTTTATTTTATCGTTTTTTAGAACTCCAACTTTCGTTATGTAGTCTATATGAGGGGGTTGTGGATTCCCACCTGCTGGTGATGATTCCCAATCTTCGCCACTTACGTCTTCGTTATCTGAGAATATAAACTCATAAAGGTTGTCACCTCTAAAGTTTGGTCCTAACTCATTTACGAAAACTAAACGGTTCATAGGATTTCACCTTTAGGAGAAACCTTGATTTGTTTTCCCTCGTTTTCAAATATTAAGTTTTTCAAGTTAGTTTTACCAACAAATTTAGCATTTTCGTTTTCTCTTAAGATAAATTCAGATGTTAATTCTTGTTCAATAGTTTCTGAAAGATTTTTAATTTCTTCCATAACATTAACTTTGTTTATTTTTTTCTTAATATAAGTTTGAACCTTTTTAGATTCATTCATTTTCTTTTCTTCAGGTGTTTCAACAAAATACTTAGATAAAATTTTATCAACTTTAGATTCAGTAAACATACCGTCCATGATTGCATTTATCTTAGTTTTATAACCATCACTTTCACCTACTTCAGGTTCTGCGGTGATTTCACCACCCATATCTAAATCAGAAGTATCAGGTTCAGTTGGTTCCATACCAATTTCGTCATAACTAGAACCTTCTTCACCACCTTCCTCACCTTCAAATCTTGATAAGATATCTTCCTTATCAGTTTCGTCCAAAAGATTCAAATCAACTGCTGACAAAATTGAATTAAGAACATACTTAACATCTTCAGAAGTCATTTCTTGTTCAGAAGCATAAGCTCTTAATTTTTGTCCCAATTTACCTGTTAATTTTTGAACTTGTTTCAATGTTACAGGACCTTCATCTCCTTCACCTTCGCCGCCCATTGGGTCAGCCATTGGTTCGTCCATATCCATATCATCAGGCATCATATCATCACTTGGTGGTTCAGGCATTTCTTCATCTCCCATAGGTGATGGTGCTGGCATTTCAGGTGATGGTGCTGGCATTTCAGGTGCCGGAGCAGGTGCAACGGGTGCTGGTGCCGGAGCGGATGACGTTGGTGTTTTTAAAACAAACTTTTTTTGTTCACCAAACAACTCGGTTCCTTGTTCATTTTCATTCACTCTATTCAACTCACCAGCAATTAAATTTAATTTCTTTAATGCTTGTGAATAAGAAGAATGATATTTTCTATTTTTCATCGGGTCAATGTAATCCAAAGTAGATTCATCAATACCTTTTTTAACGATATATCCGTTTCTTTCTTTTACAATACCGTACACATTGCCATCGGCAAGTACTCTTGTATAATCGGTTGTTTCGTTTACATTGATTTCTTGTTTAGGTACTTCACCGTATCTTGCAATTTCCATGATTCTTGCAATCTTCTCGGCTCCTTGAAGTTTTTCACTACCTATTGGTTTTAAATCTGCCATTTTATATATTTTTTAATTTTTATCTTTTATGAGTTTAGTCCATTAAATCCACCTAATTCAATTGCTCCAGGTTGTGGTGCCAATCCCCTTTGGTTTCCCATCCAAATTGGATTATGTGTTTTAAACGTAACAATATCTCCAACAGTATCGCCTGTACCAGGTACATATCCAACTATAGGCATGTTATAAATACTTACAGCTGCCTCTGTCGGGTAATTAGACGGTGTTGGTGTTGGTGTTGGTGTTGTTGTTGGTGTTGGTGTTTGCGTATTAGTTGGGGTAATAGTGGGTGTTACAGTATTAGTTGGTGTTACAGTATTAGTTGGGGTAATAGTGGGTGTTACAGTTTTAGTTGGGGTAATAGTGGGTGTTACAGTTTTAGTTGGGGTAATACTTGGTGTCGGCGTTAGCGTAGGGGTAATACTCGGTGTTACAGTGACCGTTGGAGTCACCGTAGGTGTTGGGGTAGGAGTTTCTGTCGACATTATAATTTTTCTTTATAAATATGTTATTATATCAAAATAATTCACCTTCCTCTAAAGAAAGACGTTTATCCATCAAATCATTTTCAAAGTCAAAAAGTTTTTGAAGATATCCATTTCTTCTTAAAACTTTAAAAGTTAAATTTTCATAAGAATATTCACCCTCCTTTTCTAACCCACTTGTTCTGTATTTTTTAATCTTATCCTTAACTTTTTTAATCATTTGTTTGGCATCTTCCAATTCTTCTTCCTCAGCATTATCAATTACGGTATCAATCATATCTTGTAATTGTCCTACTTTTTGAACTAAAATGTCTTTATCAATATGGACATCTTCTTCTTTCTTTGGAACTGTCTCCCACTCATCGTTCATTACTGAATAAACACCTGATGAAAAGTGTGCTTCGTTTGAATCCTGAATATATAATTCAACTTCAAACCCTTTTATTGTAATATTATGTGATGAATTAAATAAGGTCTTTTTTAATTTAAACAATTCTGTATATAATTCTTTCTGTTCGCCAAAATCATCAAAATTAACAATGATGTGTAAATCAACATCTGAATATTCAGACCAGTTGTAGTTACATAATGAACCTGTGATGATAATATCTTGAACAAACATATCAACATTAACAAATTTAATAAATTCTTCAGCAATTTCATCAAGTTGGTTTTTAACTTCCAACTTCATATGTGACTTGGGTGCATCATCAGAATTGTCCCATATTTTAGGGTTTAATTCTTCTTGGACACCAAAACTAGTAATGATTTTTTCTAGGTCTTTCACAACAATAAATACAAAGAACTTTACAATTTTTTGTATTTATAATTTTTACTGATTTCTGTGGTGAAAAATTTACCCTGTGATTCAGATAATCTGAACTTAGCATAAACTTTGTGTGGTACACTTTCATATTCATACTTTGTACCATTTTTAAATGTAACAACCATTTTTTCGGTTGACATATCATACTGTGATTCTGTAATGTTGGATGATTCAATTACATTATAAATCATCATACCTTTAATTTCTTCTCTTAAAATTGCCATAATAATAAATACAAAAAAACCCCCACTTTGTGTAGGGGTTTTTCTTTAGGACTTAATTTTATTTAATTTGTCTCGTAATTTAATTGCCGATTCAAAATCTTGGTTACTGATTGCGTCATTTAATTTGGTTTGTAGGTTTTTAATTTCATCTTGGTTTTTTTCAAAATTTTTAATCTTGTCTCTAACCTCAACCGCTCTTTCAAATTCTTGTTTTTCAACACAATCCTGAAGTTCTTTTTCAAGAAGTGAAATTTCATCAGTTTCTTTAGGAGACTTTTTGTAGGGAGTTCCATTCACTGTTGTAATCACGTACCTAAACATTCCGTTTGGAGATGTATACGTTTCGGTTTTCCATTCACCGTTTTTATCAGAACCTTCATTACTTTGAGGTTCTTCATTTGTGATAGATGAAAATTCATGGTTAAACGAACCCATTATTTCATCCAATTCATTCATCATCTCTTTAAGAGACTTTCTTTTTCCAAATAAATCAAACATATTTTTTTTTCTTACTTTTTTAGTTTATCTTTGTGAAACCAATTATAAAAAATTATGCCAAACAAGTAAACATGACAATGTGTCATATTTGTCTGTCATTTTGACATTATTGATAATTTAGAATAAAAACTTATAATTTAACATATGATTGAATCACAAGACCACAACGAAAAAATGGGAGGAAACAAAAAAGTTAAAACAGATGTTGTTAATTCAAAAACACCTGTTTTAGATAACTTTTCTCGTGACCTAATTAAATTAGCCAAAGAAGGAAAACTTGACCCTGTAATTGGTAGGGAACATGAGATTGAAAGGTTGGCTCAGATTATATCAAGGAGAAGGAAAAACAACCCTATCTTAATTGGTGAACCAGGTTGTGGTAAAACTGCAATTGTTGAGGGTTTAGCTATGAAGATATTTCAAGGAGATTGTCCACAAAACTTAATTGATAAAAGAATTGTTAGTTTAGATATGACATCAATTGTTGCTGGTACAAAATATCGTGGACAGTTTGAAGAACGTATTAAAGTAATTCTTGATGAGTTGAGCGACAACCATGATGTGATTGTATTCATTGATGAAATTCACACAATTATTGGGGCGGGTAATTCTTCGGGTTCATTGGACGCATCCAACATCTTTAAACCCGCTCTTGCTCGTGGTGAACTCCAATGTATCGGAGCGACAACTTTAGATGAATACCGTGAACACATTGAAAAGGATGGTGCATTAGAACGTCGTTTCCAAAAAGTACATGTTGATGCAACTTCTATTGAGGATACGATTAAAATTATGAATCGTGCCAAAGAAAACTATGAAAAACACCACAAGGTTCACTTTACCGATGAGGTAATTAAAACCTGTGTTATGTTGGCAGACCGTTACATTACTGACCGTGAGTTCCCTGATAAAGCAATTGATATTATGGATGAAGTTGGTGCAAGATGTCAAATCAACGTAACAGTTCCTGAAATTATTGAAAAACTTAAAGAAGAGGCTAACCAAATAAAAGACCGTAAGGTTGAAGTGGTTAGAAGTCAAAAGTATGAAGAGGCGGCTGAATTACGTGATATTGAACGTAAAGTTTTGGCACGTCTTCAAGAAGAAAAAGATAAATTTGAAAAAGACCGTTTAACCAATAAAAAAGAAGTTACCGAAGAAATGGTTTATGAAGTCGTTTCCCAAATGACCAAGATTCCAATTTCAAAACTTTCACAATCTGAATCAGATTCATTGATTAACTTGGAAGAAAGTTTAACCAAAGCGGTTATTGGACAAGAGGATGCGGTATCTAAAATTGCGAAAGCAATTCGTAGAAATCGTGTGGGTATTAAAGACCCAAATAAACCAATTGGCTCTTTTATTTTCTTGGGTTCAACAGGTATTGGTAAAACACACTTGGCAAAACAATTAGCCAAAGAAATTTTTGGAAACTCAGACGCTTTGATTCGTGTTGATATGTCTGAATATCAAGAAAAATTTACAATGACAAGATTGGTTGGTTCACCTCCAGGTTATGTTGGTCACCAAGAAGGCGGACAATTAACTGAACAAGTTAAGAACAAACCGTATTGTGTAATCTTATTTGATGAGATTGAAAAGGCACATAAAGATGTTTATTCACTTTTACTTCAAGCGATGGATGAAGGACATTTGACTGATGGGTTAGGTAGAAAAATTAACTTTAAAAATACCTTGATTATTATGACATCTAACATTGGTGCTAGAAAAGTACAAGATTTTGGTACAGGTGTTGGGTTTGGAACTCGTTCTAAAAATGAAAAAGAAACTGAAATCAAACAGATGATGATTGAGGATGAACTTAAGAAATTTTTCCCACCTGAATTTTTGAATCGTGTTGATGATGTTGTTTTCTTTAATTCATTAAAAGAAAATGAAATTAAACAAATTGTTACTTTGGAAATTTCTAAATTAATTATACGATTACGTTCTATGAACTATAACATTGTTATTGATGAAAGTTTGGTTAGTAGAATTTGTGAAGTTGGATTTGATGAAAAATTTGGAGCTCGTCCAATCAAAAGAGCAATCCAAAATCAAATTGAAGATTTTATCTCTGATGAAATTCTTAAGAAAAATATCATTACTGACACAGTATATGTATTGGAGTTTGCGGATGATAAAGTCCTTATAAAAGAAAAAACATCAGAAGTACCTGATGTTTTAGAAAAACCAAAAAAGAGTAGAACAAAAAAAGGGGTCAATTAAGACCCCTTTTTTTTTAATCCCATAACATCCATCGTTCCGTTTTTGGTTTGTGTTCGTGGAATGTGTTACCCAAACTTTCAATCATTTGTTTAACCATCTCAATTGCTGTGAACACATCCTCAATCACAACATACTCATTTGCCGTGTGGTAGTTGTAATAACCACAAGATACGTTCAAACAAGCAATGTTGAATCGTGAAGCAATTTGTGAAACGTCAGTGTAAGGGTGTTTCATTAATTCATGTTTGTCACCAAAGTGTTCCTGAAGCAATGGTCCAACCTTTTCAAAGAAAGGTGAGTTACGGTCAAAAAGTTTTACACCCCAACAATATTCAGTTACCATCCAAGATTCGGGAGCATCAAACTGAATGCAATAACCAACGTTAGAGAAAAACTCGGGACTTGCTTTTCGTGAACCATGACAACCTGTTTCTTCAGATACAAAAAACGCGGCTTTAATTACTGGAAGTCGTTCAAGGATTTCCAAACATGAATAAACCCCACATTTGTCATCACCACCAATTCCAACGGGATTACCTGTAACTGCTTGGTAAGCCTTAAAGGAATCTTTTAATTCCCCAAGTACGTTTGGGAGTTGTTCTTCCGCTACAACCATGTCTGTTATTGAGTGTACGGTGTCCGTGTGAGCGATGACACATGGATACATGTCTGATTCGCCTTTGGTCACGTAAACGTTACCGTGTTGGTCAATTGTGTGGTTGTATCCTTTTTCAGTAAAATACTTGTCAAGATACTCAATCATAAGAGTTTCTTGATAAGTTTTAGTCGGAATAGAAAGGACTTCTTTTAGGTGTTGAATTTTTTCTGGAGTCATTTGACTACAAAGATACAACAAATATTTTAAATTTCAAAAAGTTGATAATTTTTTAATAAAGAAATTAGTTGTTCAAAACTAACTGTATATTTTTTAACCTTTGCTGAATACCCAATGGTTTTTTGAATTTTAATTAAAATTGAATTATCAGGTTCCACACCAACAATTATAATCTGTGTATCTTTTAAAGTTGGTATGTCTTTTTTAACATTAAAACCAATCTTATCAACAATGTATGATACAATTTTTTGGTATTCTTGAATATCATCAAATACACCATCTTCTTCATCTACCAAATTTTCATATAATTCATCCAATAATTTTTCAGATTCATAATTAAATCTTGAATTGAAAGTATCATCATCTTTATATTCGTGATAATTTTCAAAAATATCGCTTACCGATATTTCTTCATCAATCGCTGCGGTAATAACGGCTCTAATTGATTTTTGTGGCGAACCATATTTTTCATACAGTGATAACATATTATCAACTGATGTGTAATACTTACGAAAACAAACTTTAGATTCAATACCAAGTGGTTGTAAAACATCACAATATTCATCATTAACACCTTTTTCAATTCCAACTGTGTATGCATCATCTGTAGCATATTGATATTCATCAGTCATTTTTTCAATAAACTCTCTGTGGGCATTTAAAACTTCCGAACATTTAGAATAATAATTATTCCTATAATCTTTCATCAATTCATCTTTTTGTTGAAGTAATGGCGATGCAACAACACCAATAATCTTATCTAATTTTTCTAAGTTATCATCATTTAATGATTGTAAAACGTAACCTTCCTTCCAATCTTCCTCGGCTGTATATGAATCAGTCCATTCAGTTCGTCTACCGTAACTACTTCCAGCAAATGATTCTAACTGTTGAATACTATAATCGTATAATTGATGTTTAAATAGTTTAAAATAATCTGCAGGGTCAAAAAATAACATAACATTTCCATCAACAATTTCAAAAGTTTCATCATCAATATTTAGTGTGGTATCTTGTTTACCACTCTTTTTATATTTTATCAAAGTTTGATAATCAGTTCCACCAATGTTTAAAATATTACTTAATATTTCGTCCATTCCTGGCATTGATGCGTATAACACATCAAAATTTGAACGACTGTCTTGTTGGTCCCAAACTTCAGGTTTTCCAGTCTCAGGTATTCTAAGTGCAAATTTTGAATTTCGTAAATTAGTCCCTTTTTTGTTAATTACATAAACAAATTTTGAATTTTTAATATAATCGTCAAAATACCTTGAACTGTCTCTTGATGAAACACACCATTTTGTTTCTGCACCATAAACACAAGATGCTTGGTGTGTTAATGGTTGAACAATCAAATATTTTTGGTCTTCGTATAATTTTTTTGATTCGTTTTTTGCCTTTTTGACTTCATCAGTTGTATACGTCCTTCTTTTGATTTGGTCATAAAATTCTTTAATTGAATTTATATGAGGATATACATTAATGTCTTTTGGTGATTTAACAATCTTATCATATGATGTTGCAAAATTTTCTAAGTCACCACTTTTCAATCTATTTGCAAATTCTTCAGTGTCTTTTTTGGAAACTCTTTTGTCAATAAAACTCATCATATCGCTGACTTGAGCCATACTATTTAAAAATTGAACCCAATCAAGTCCCTTAATTTCTTTACCCTGTGCTAAAACCCATGGCAAATATTTTTTTGTTGGACTGGCGTCACGAGACCAAAGTGAATCAAATATTTCTTTTTTTAATTGTTCATTATCAGCATCTGTTCCCCAATCAATATCCAATGTTTTATATTCATTATATAAATCAGTTTGTTTGTCTTCCCTTAATAACCCCTCAAATAAGGTTCTTAGGTCCTCTGAGGGACCGTTGAGCATTACGTCAATATAATGTGACGTTTCCTCAGGTTTATCGTCAACACTACCGATATATTCGTTTCTATCATCAAATTCACAATAAATTCTACCTTCAGGTGTTATGGTTAATGTAAATGTCAATCCATCACCCTCAATCATATATTGTTCGGTTCCAACATCAAAGTTGTCATCATATGTACAAGTAATTCTTTGTGTGGGGAAATCAAATTTTCCCAAAATTTCTTGTATTTTTGTGATATAAGAAAAATATGAAGCTGGTTGTCCGAAATAACTTATTTGTTCCATTATAAATAAATACTTTGATTTGGCACTTTGAGATAATATTTATATCTTTGTATAACAAATCACGGGTGGCTCCCTTAATAGTTAAGGCTGACCTTAAGCATCTGACGCAAGTCTATACAGGGGGCGAAAGTGATTTTAATGTTCTTTGAAATATGGGGGTGAAATAGATTCGATTGGCGTGGCTAGTCAACGGATGCACGTATGAGCTGAGTTAACTCATTAAAAACTGATTTAAAAAATTAAACGGAAACGTTTTGAACAAAATGGCAGCTATCGGTTTAATCCGTGAAGATGCTTCTGTATTAGCTTAATTGTTAGTACAACACAGGTCGGGAGACATATAACCTAGGAACAGAAGTCTTGAAAGGTGTGGTTTCTATCTTAAAAGAAACAAACAGGGTGTTGGACATCCTTTAAGTCCTACCACCGTGGCTGAACGGTGTGAAAATTCAGATATTTTGGATTGTTAGAAAACAATAACCTAAACGTGTAGTATCTTTTGGTTGGGACGAACAAGACCGCAGGGCAGTACTGCGCACTTCCACTAAACAAATTAAAGTGGTCAAATTAGACCACTTTTTTTTGTAAATTAAAAAAATTGCCGTATCTTTGTATTGTTAATAACAACCACCATGAACACGACAACTAAACTCAACGCCAAAATCAGAAACTACGGAGGTCAAAATGACTTCGTCCGTAAAATGAAACAAGTAGTATTCCAATACGGAGGTCTAACTGAAAAACAAGCCGAAGCGGCTGAAAAAGCCTTGTCAGAACCAACAAAGGTAGATACACGTTTCCTATCTGACAATACAAGACAAATCGCTGACTACGCAGGTGAAAACACCTTCGTGTTGGATGTAAAAGGTAAGTTCCTTAAATACGGCACTTTGTCAGACGCACAAGTATCAGCTGCGAACAAACAAATCAAAAAAGAAAACGAAGATAAAAACCGAATGGACGTGAACATTGACGTAATCGGTGAAACAATCGTGGTAGGTCGTAACACAGGTGAGGACTTGAAAAAACAAAAGGGTTTGAACTTCAACCCACTTTTGTTGGACATCACAGAAGTTGTTACCTTGACTGCAAAAGCAGTAAAATTCAAAGGTAAATTGACAACCAAAAACTGTGGTGTGTGCAAATCATGTGGTCGTACCTTGACCGATGAGTTCTCTCGTCTAACAGGATACGGTAAGACATGTGCAAGACACTTGAAAGTTGAGTACATCAAAGACAAGTCTGAAGTTGAACGTTTCAACCAAGATGTTCTTGCAAGAATTGAAGAGATTGGTGAAATGGAGTTTTGGGTTCCTCGTCGTCAAATCAAAGTGTGGAACGGAGTTTCAGCAATGTTGTTGAAGTTCTAATGTGAACAAACATTTGATAAGTGTTTGATACTTCGGTATCAAATACTTATCATTACACAGAGTATATGGAAAAAGTATTAGTATTAAACAGCGATTACACACCCTTGAACGTAACAACAATGCGTAGAGGATTTGTATTGGTTGATAAGGGTAAAGCAGAGGTATTGAAGAAAGATGAAAATCCCATTGTTACAACTATTGGTAATTTTGTAAGACCTATCATCATCAGATTACTTAACTATATCAGAATTAAGAAAAATGCTAAGGACATAAGGATTTCTCGTTCACGAGTTTATCAAAGGGACGGTTACGCTTGTGTATATTGTGGAAATACAAAAAAATTGACAATTGACCATGTCGTACCAAAATCTCGTGGTGGTGATAATACTTGGGAAAACATGGTCAGCTGTTGTTTTGATTGTAACTCAAGGAAGGGGAGTAAGACACCTGAAGAGGCTGGTCTGAAATTTAGGGTTCGCCCCTATAGACCCTCCGTTTTTTCTGAATTGGTTGCAGGTCGTGCTGCACATATTTGGGAGGAGTTCCAACAAGATTTCTTTAGTTGTCCAAAATAATTCATTATATTTGTAAAACAATGCCGATGTGGTGAAAAGGTAGCCACGCAGGACTTAAAATTCTGTGGACTGTAAGGTCCGTGCCGGTTCGACTCCGGCCATCGGTACTAAAAGAAAAAGGTGTCTCACGACACCTTTTCTTAGATTTAGGACCCCTCCTTTCAGTTAAATGTTTATCCTATATGGAATTCCGAATCTCTTCGGCTTTAGCGTCCATCTTGTCGGACACCTTTTTGAGTTCTGAACAAATTTCTCCCATCATTTTGTCTTGTAAATCTCTGTGGAAACTCTCATCACCCATAATTGTTTGAATTGAAGATTTAAATACCTGACCAGTTTTTGAACCCAATTCGGTATCAATCCCTGTTGCCAAGATATTATCACCAAAACCTTGTACCATTCCTTTAGACACTTTGTCTGTTAGAAATCTACAATCAGAAAAAAGTTTTGGAACATCTTCGTCACTTACTTTTTCAATTTCCGCCTTTACGGCATTTCTTACCCAACCATCAAATTCCATTTTGTCTGAAATCCAATCAGCCAATCTTGATTTCACTGTTGGGAAAAAGTCACTATCAAAATCACCAAACAAACCTTGTAACATATTAAATAAAGATTCGTTAATTAGTTTATTTGAAAAGTTTTTATTTTGGAATGTATTAACTTTATGTATGGTAGTTTCGATTAGAGAATCCATAGTAGAACAATTTTTTAAAGTTCTAAAATGACCGTCAAGTATTTTACTTTCAACCACCAAAGAATTTTTGTTTTCCTTTTCTTCTAATAAAGCCCCACGCAATTTATTTCTAAGATTCATAACTATAAATATATGGTTGTAATTAAATATCCAAATAATATGGACTATCTTTATCTTGTTGGATTCTAAATCTTTGTGAGATTAATGTATCTAACTTAGCTCTATCTTTTAAATCTGAAGATTTCTGACAGTATAATATTTTGTCTTGAATTGGTTTTAGTTGCGCCGTTGTTATATTTGGCGCTTTGTTTACCTTTTTCAGTCTTTGGTAATTCAATGCTTGTTCTGAGTAATAATCAAACAATGATTTACAAGTACCATATGATGGAACACCGCTACCAACTGCAGTTGCGAAATCATTTAAATACTTCAACTCAATTGGTATTGATGTATTTGTTGGTGGTGCGGTTGTCTTTTGTCCTGATGATGTTGAACATAATTGTTGGTATTGTTTAATACTACAAATTAAATCTCTGCTGATATTACTGTTGGAGTTATCTAACTCGTTTTCTCCTTTGTATTTGATAACAAATGTGTCAAAATCCTGAGTAAAATAAGGTGTTTTGTCTTTTGCGTATTTTAATGCTTCTTTAACTCTAACAATTGTATCACTTCTATCACCTTTTCTTAATTCAGTACCACCACCAATTATTGATTTAATGGTTACATTAGACATATCTTTATATTTGTCATCGTCATTTTCTTTTCTTGGAACACCATTATCAATATAAACTGTAACAAAATCGGATACTTGTTCTAAAATTCGTGCTAAACCATTAGGTCTTTTTATTTGAAGTGATTCATTGATTGTCTGTAAGTATTTTTGTAAATATGGTAAATGAGTATCAATATTATTTTGTGTGTTTATATCTGTTTTATATTTGGAAATAATTTTACCGTATAGGTCTAAAATAGCACCAAGATATGAACATTCGTCATTATAGTTTAAACCTTTAAGATATTTAATTTTTTTAGCAACTTCAGGTCTGTATTCAATATTCATTGGTTCATTATTCATTGAACGGAAAAATACTGAATCATTAAATTTATCAAATATTTCTTTTGCTTTATCTTCGGTTGCAGGTTGTTGTATGTTTCCGCCATCTGATTGTTGATTATATTCAGCATTAAAAATGTTACCCAATTTACTCCAAGCTTTAGTTGTTGATGGTCCAAATGTACCATAACCTTTACCTTTATTTAAATTTTTTCCATTTGTACATTTACTATCGGTACAACCAACCCAATTTGGGTAAGTACTATCCATCCAATCTTGGAAAGATTTAATTTTTTTAATTTCTCCCTCAGTATATTCCTTAATTAATATTTTTTTCATAATTATCTAAAATTACTTGGTAAATCATTTTGTTTTGGTTGTTCGTAATTAGATTTTTGTCTTTTTTCAGCATCAGGATTTAACTTAAGCGTTCCCTTATACTTACTATCAAATTTTTCTCTAAACTGACTAACTAAATCAGATATTTTTCTAGTTACGTCTTTAGGTCTATTTGGGTCTTTGTCTTCAAGACCTTTTACCGTGAATTTGTCTTTTAATTCTTTAACATTATTAATTATTGGTTGAATTTTTTCAGTAGCAATTTTATTCATAAAATCATAAATAAAGTCACTATTTAAACTACCTTTTTTCAATTCATAATAATCTTTAATCGCTTCAATCACATCAGTTTTTAATTGATTTTCTATTGTTCCTTCAGATTCAATAAATGTTTCCAAATCAACAACAAATTTATTATCTTTTTTATCGTAAACACCATAATTTGAAACTTTTTGAACGTAATCAGATAATTCTTCTTGAGTCTTTATAATTTCTTTTTCTTCTTCAGTTGGTGTCAATAAAGGACCTATAAACGGAACTAAGATTAATGCATCTTGTGGTATACCCTTCTTTAAAATCATATGGACAACAGTTGGACCATATAGTACAGCAAGAATAAATAATACTTTTGTTCTGGTTGATAATTTGGCCCACCAACTTTTATCTACGTTTTCCATAAACTTGTCCCATTTTTCTATTTGGGTTTTTGATAGGTTTTTATCAGATTTCCATCTATCAAATTGGTCTCTAATTTCCGGTTGTGTGTAACTTTTAAATTCTTTTTTAACTTTTTTTACTGCATTCGGTGAAAATACCTGTAGTAAAATAGCATCAGGGTCTTCAATTGGACCTGTAGGTATTTCAAAAGACTCAAGTGATGGGTCATTAACCTTAATGTCTTCAATTGGGGTATCAACTTCAATATCTAAAACAATATCCTCACCTGCTCTACGAGCGTTTTCAATTTTAATATCAACATCACTCTCCATAGATTTTAATGCCCTTTGCATCTCCTCTCTACTAAAGAACTCGTCAAATCTATCCAACATAGTATCTTTTCTTACTAAATAATCCTCCATTGTTATTTGACCATTTTTCATTGCCGTATACAAACTTTCAACAGAATCTATTAATCTTGCACCTGAACCTTCACCTAATTCTCTGAACACTTCAGAAGCAACACCACTCTTAATTAAAATTTTTTCTAAATCATCACTCAATTCTACTGTTAAATTACCTTCAATTTTTCGAGTTAACTGAGTTAATGTTTGTTCACCACCTCTCAGTAATCTTTGTATTTCTTCATCAGTAACATTTGCACGTTTTAAAATTGCCTTAATTTCATTTTTTTCTGTTTCGGAAGTAGACTCACTACTTAGTTTTTTTAATAAACTATAAATTTCAGTTTTAGTGTCCTCCATTATTAAATGCAGACCCATAATTCTGCGAATATTATTAATTTCGGTTAACATATTTTTTTTCATATTGATAAATATTAATTTTGTTTAAAAGGTTTGCTTATGTCAAACAGATTTTTGTCTGATAATATTTCATCAGCAATTTTTTTAAAATCATCCTCAGTACGTTTTACGCCATTTTCATCAGTCAATATTTTTTCTTTTTGAAGTTGTTTTGCCTTTTGTCTATTTTCAGAAGAGTTATTCTTTGATAAAGAAGTTAAAACATCTGTTTGATATTTTTGTTTATTTAATTCTTCTTGGTAAATAGGTAACCATTTATTAGTCCAAGTTTTAGTTCTAAAATCTGTGTTTTTATATAACCATTCATTTGAATTTTCACCGTTATATCCTGATAGTAATGCAGTACCTAATTTTTGATTATCTGAAACACTACCATCACTACCAAAAACCCATTTTAAGTCATTCCAAGATAGTGATATTTTTTTTTGACTAAGTAACTTTTCGTAAATTTGAAATGGTGATAATTGAGATTTTTTATATGATGATACAGCGTCCTGATACGTTTGTCCAACCACATAAAATCCAACTAATGTTGTTGCAACACCACCAATAGTCGTATTCATAGCCTTTGTAGTTATGTTTGCACCTTTTGATACCATATTTTTAACTTTGGCAATACCTTGTGAAACTGATTTACTAATTTCGGGTGTTAATTTTTTTGATGCTTCTTGTTCTGCGGCTTTGGTAATTTGTTCTTTAGTTTCTTTTTTAGTTAGTTGTGTGACAATATCACTTTCCGCTTTGTTCAACGCCGTACCTTTTGAATACTTTTTTACTGCAGATTCAATCGCTTCTTTTGAATATCTGGCTAAATTTGGTACAAATGGTAATACAGCAAATATGGCCGAAAGTCCCGCCATTTCTAAATTACTTTCGTTTAGATATAAAAGAGCATCCGCAACATCGGCAGATGTTGAAACAATCTGAGCACCAAGAAACGCACCACTAACAACTGCTGTTGACGCTCCAGCTGCGGCTAACAATAATGGTATTGCAAATACACCAACCGCCACCAATAATAAACCATCATGGGCATTAAATGGTGTTTTTAAATTTGGTGTCCATTTTTCGGGGTAATATAATGCGGTAATATATTCTAATTGATTTAGATATCTTTTTTCAGCGGAATAATAATCATCATATTTTTTATCATAATTTTGAAACTCAGATAACGATTCACTATATTTTTTGTTATACTCCGTTGCTTTAAAAGATGGTGGTAATTTTACTATTCTATTCCTTTCTTTTAAAAATTCTTGGTATTGTTCATCGTTCAATTTTTTTGTATATTCTGACGGTGTGACTCTTACTGTATTAGATATCTTTTCTTGTTGTTTTGGGTCATATTCTGGAAATTGCGACTGAAACCTTCCTCCGGAACCTAAATAATCGCTAGGCATACCTTGTCTATTCGGTATTGGTACTGATTGTTCAGATAAGGTTTTACTTAAATCATAATTCATCTTAAGTAAAATGTCTTTTAATATCTCCTGTGAGTTGTTTTCGTTCATTATAATAATGTATTTCCTTTTCCTCTTTTAGTTCCCGATTCCCATTTGGTAACCCCAATTTGATTTGCACTACCTCTTGTTAATCCTGATTCCCATTTGGTATTTCCAACAGGATTTGACTTACCTCTTGACGCTCCTGATTCCCACTTTGTTACTGATGGGTATCCTTTTCCACCTTCCGCTCCTCCCGATGAACTTGATGAACTTGAAGATGATGACGAAGGTGTTGATGGGGTTGGAGCAGCCGCTGGTTCCGCAGCAGGTTCTTCGTCCTCTACCATCATAAGTTCTTTAATTCTTTTTAACTCTTCGTTAAGCATTACCAATAAATATAACAAGATTGTATATTATTCGTATTGAGCTGGTGGAATCTTATCAGGGTAAACAACATAAAACTCATTTAAAAATGACATCAGTTCATCTTCATCCAAATACTCAGGGAACTCACTATCAAATTCTAACGAATCATCCTCAAACAACCAGTCTGTAACTGGCGCTAAGTAATCAAATCCAAACTCGTCAAAGAAGTTGTTTTCAATTACATCTGTCCTAACCATATCTTCCTCATCATTCATTAATCTAAAAGTGACTTCAGTAATGTTTTCGGATTGGTGGTAGGAAATAATTTCTACTATTTCCATTTTGTTTTTTGTAAAATAATATTTATCTTTGCTTATCAAAATATCTCAATAATTTACAAAAGACACTGTTAACCTAAAAAATATGTTATTTAAAAAAACTAAACCAGAACCAAATTTGATTGATTTCCGTAAAGCGTGTGTTGTAATTGACTCATGTAAAACACATTCTCAATTAAAAAACGCAATGAATTACGCAAATCTTTATTATGTTAAAAATAAAGATTATAGAACTCATCAACATTTGTTGAAGTTAATATCAAAAAAATTCGAGGAAACTAATATTAGTTAAAGTTTGAGAATCTCTTGAACCAATTCAAAGATTCTTTGATTGAGTCTTTTACTTTTTCAGGATTTTCAACACCTTCAAAAGTATTTGTGGAACCATAAGGACCTGGTGAATCAAAATCGTATGCTGGTTTTTCTTCAGGATACATCTCTTTACCATCTTCCATGTTGCCATTACCTTTTACCATTCCTAAAAAATTTCCATCAGAATCATAAGAAGGAAATAATTCCTCACCACCAACTTCCATGTCCTCATCTCTAAATTGTTCAGGACCATCAACATGCATGTCTTCATCTCTAAATTGTTCAGGACCATCAACATGCATGTCTTCATCTTTAAATTGTTCAGGTCCTTTTGAATCAAAATCATAATTAGAAAAATCTAATTCAGAATAAGGTTCAACAATATCTTCAGTCATATAACTTCCACCACACTCATTACAAACACCTTCGTTATACATTCCACCACATTCACACATTTCGTTTTCTACGTAATCAAATGAACCGTAGTGTGGTTCTGCAACATCACTATTCATTGATTCATTAATACCAACATTGGTGTATGGTTTAACTTCACCTCTATTATTAACGGTGATTCCACCTTTATCTCCAGCAGGGTCATAAGTATAAATTCTGTTGTCAGGTTCAGGGAATCTTAATGTTTGATAACCATCATATGGTTTGCTATGTTGGTTTAATAGGGCTTGTTTTTCTTCATCAGAAATGTTTAACATGTATCTCATACACAATAAATATCTTATTAGTTTAAAATCTACTTGATATTAAAATTAATGTTTATTACCTTTTCACTATAGGGTAAAGAAGTGGTGGTTTGAGTCTAAAAAGCATCTTGGTAATTTGTATTGAGCCCCTAACCTCACTTCACCCCTTTTTTAACACTTAAAATGAGTTTTGTGATAGATATAGACGAATACGCCGAAGGTGCCATTTTATTAGATGGACTTGAGGAAGCAATTATTGGAATTGTTGAAGAGTTTGGAAATGGTAGACGAATCTTATATTCCAAACCAAAAATATTATCAATATTATGTGAAAGAGATTTGATGACAATGGATGAAGCTGAAGAATTTTATGATTATAACATTTTAGGTTTATACGCTGGTGAAAAAAATGCTGTATTTCTTGATGTAGAAATTACAACTGAAAAAACAGAAGAAGGTTACAAGTATTTGGTTAATTAATTTTTTTATAGTATCTTTGTGGTATGAAATTGATTTTAGAGAAAGGTCAGCAGTTATTTTTTACGAGTGATACACATTATTCTCACTCTAATATCTGCCGTGCGACAACTCGTTGGGCTGGTTCCGAAAATTTAACCCGTGATTTCAAGTCACTTGACCATATGAATGACACATTGGTAAACAACATCAACGAAATGGTTGGTGAAAATGATGTTTTGATTCACTTGGGTGACTGGTCTTTTGGTGGATTTGAACAGATTGAAGAATTCCGTAACAGAATTGTATGTAAAAATGTTCACTTGGTTTATGGAAACCACGACCATCACATTCGTAGAAACAAAGACAATATTCAAAGGTTGTTTACATCAACTCAAGATTATATCCAATTAGATTTAAGGATTCCAAACGGAAAAGAAATGGATAAGTTTTCTTTGGTGTGTATGCACTACCCGATTGCAAGTTGGGACGGAATGAACGATGGTGTAATTCACTTACACGGTCACGTTCACTTACCTCCACACTTGAGAATCAATGATGGTAAGGCAATGGATGTTGGTGTTGATGGTAATAACTTATACCCTATCAACATCAAAGAAATCCGTTCAATCATGAAGGATAGACCAAACAAAAAATTAACATTACCTAAAGACCATCACGAAAAACGACTAGACTAATATGACAACTTATACATCAGAAGGAAAAAACCTTTATCTATTACGTGGAATACCAGGAGCTGGTAAATCCACCTTGGCAAAACAACTTGGTTGTACCCATTTTGAAACCGATACATTTTTTATGGTAGACGGTGAATATAAATTTGACCCATCAAAATTAAGGGATGCCCACAAATGGTGTCAAGATGAAGTCCACAACGCAATGATTTTGAATGTTACAACTGGTGAACATTCTGATATTGTTGTATCAAACACATTTACACAAGCGTGGGAAATGGAGGCATATATGGAACTAGCGAAAAGTTGGAATTACAGGGTATTTTCAATTATTGTTGAAAACAGACACGATGGTGTAAATCAACATAGTGTACCTGAGGACAAATTACAGGTAATGAAAGACCGATTTGAATTTAAACTATGATAAACACAATTATTTCCCTCACAGAAATGTGGGGGATTTTTTTTACATGTAGAATACTTTTTATCATTATTATTGTCTATACTTATAAATTATGAAGAAAATATTATTTTTATTAATATGGTTGTTTAGTTTTCTGAGCGTTCAAGCGTCTCACATGATGGGAGCCGATGTTTCCTATAAATGTTTAGGAAATGGAAAATATAAAATTATTGCCAAAGTATACCGAGATTGTCGTGGTATTCCAATGGGTATTGTTTCTTTTGGAGCGTACGCAGGAACAAATGGCGGTAATGGATGTGGTAGTTATGCTATAAGTGGTTTATCAAGAATAAAAATTACTGACATTACAAGCCGATGTTCAACAGCAAGCTCACCTTGCTCACCATCAAATTCAACAACTGGTAATCAGGGAACTGAAGAACATACTTTTGAAATAACAGTTGATTTTAATACAACACCACTTAGTAACTTTGTAAACAAATCAACATGTTGTGAGGTCACATTTTATGTAAATGAAAATGCTCGTAATGGTGCAATCACCACAGGAGCTGCAGGTCAAAATTTTTATTCTACTTGTATGATTAACATTTGTAATCTCAAGAAGATGAAAAATAATTGTAATAATTCACCACAATTAAGCAATCCACCTTTTGCAATCCTGTGTTGTAATCAACCTTGGTATTTCAATAATGGTGCAATTGATACATTGGATTACGATTCAATTTCATATAGATTAGTTGATGGACTACAAGGAATACCAAATACTTCAATTACATACGCATCACCCTTTTCATCGCAATGGCCAATGACACCATATTGTGTTCCACCAACAACAATTAAATGTACTCCAAATCCAAGAACAAATCCACCACGTGGTTTTTATTTTGATACAACAAATGGTGATGTAATTGTAACACCAACAAAATGTGATGAAGTACCTGTACTTTGTATTGAACAAACTGAATGGCGAAAAGATACGGCTGGTGTTTATAGGGTTATAGGTAAAACACGAAGGGATATGCAGTTATGGGTTAGAGATGACTGCGGATATAATAATAATCCTGTTATTAACGGACCATTTGCATATAAAGTTTGTGAAGGTGAGAAAATATGTTTCAAAGTTAAAATCACAGATGTAACATTTACACCATATCAAACAACACCTGATACTGTTTTAGGTAAGTGGAATGCTGGTATTCCTGGTGCAACATTCAAAGTTGTTGACCCAAAATTACGTGAGAAAGAATATGAATTTTGTTGGACACCTTCAATTGGTATGGCATCTGATGTTTCATATTCATTTACGGTTACAGCTACGGACCAACACTGTTCACCACCAGCAAACTCAACACGTTCATTTAAGGTTAAGGTAAATCCAAAACCAACATCCAAACGTAGATACACACAATTAAAGTGTGGTAAATTTGCCATGGAAGCGTATAACGTATATGCAGCTAATAGTTACTCTTGGAGTGTTAGAGATACATTGACGAAAGAATTATTTTACTCAACCAAGAAAACAGATACGATGAATTATTACTATGGTGGAAAATACATCATAGTTCATAAGTTAATAAGTGCGAACGCTTGTGTTACCATCTATAGTGATACGGTAAACTTAACCCAACCACCAAAAGTAATATTAGCAAAAGCAGATAGTTTTGCATGTTATGGAACAACATTCACATTAAAGGCAAAAGTTATTGCAGGTAAACCAACACTAAAATACAAGTGGAACAACGGTGATACTTTGGATTATACCATCATTAAAAACTTTAAGAAAGATTCAACTTTGATGTTGGAGGTTACTGATGGTGATGGTTGTAAGTTCCGTGATACAACATATACATTTGTTAAACCATTACCCGTAATAAGTTTGGGTCTTGATAAAGTTATTTGTACCTATGAGACAAATACGTTTGATGGACAGAACAATGATACTGTAAAATATTTGTGGAGTAGAGGTGATACAACACGTTATATTACGACAAATCTAAAAGGATTATATTGGGTTAGAATTACAGATACAACATATAAGTGTGTGAAATATGATACTGCGATACTTGTTGTGAATGATACTGTGATATCAAATGCTGGTCCTAACCAAGCAATATGTGATAAAGATACATTCACCTTGACTGCCAGTCATAGACCACCACTATTAAGTCCTACATATACTTGGGGTGGATTGGGTAATTTATCAACCTATAAGTTAAAATCTGACATAACAAAAACAG
>Ga0209086_10000591_pt1 | contig 31845 bp, 35 predicted proteins | sample M_130207_XF_Meta_FD_187312 | JGI IMG/M metagenome (GOLD analysis project Ga0209086, IMG submission 187312) | Freshwater microbial communities from Lake Montjoie, Canada to study carbon cycling - M_130207_XF_MetaG (SPAdes) (version 2) | ecosystem: Environmental > Aquatic > Freshwater > Lake... | reverse complement strand
CTATCAATGGTGCGGATAATGTCTACATCAAAGGGGAATTTTACAAATACATACTTAATTCCAAAATCTGCAAAAACCTTACTGCTAGATATTCCAGAACCATCTATTAATGATTGCGCAGCAACTGCAATCTCATCTATTTGTTGTGGTGCGACATCAGGCTCGCCTAGTGCAATATCTTTGCCGCGTGAAATATAGAATTGAATACTCTTTGCGTCAACACTGCCAATCTCACGCAGCACAAGAGTTTTCGTATCCTTTTCTGCGCTGAGGAATGCTGGCATTACGGTATCTCTGCTACTTTGAACCGGAGATGTCGCTCCGGCAGTAATCGACCACCCTAATGCGGTGATTGAGTACACCGCAGTGACAAGCAGCAGGAGTGCAGCCAATATGTGACGAAAGTGAATATTCGTTGAGACCAACATTGCACGTATTCGATCGAGAATTACAACTCCAGCTGCACTAGCCGCAACTGTTGCCCCAACTAAAAAAGTCCCGACCCAGACTCTTGTACCTGCAGAATCCCCATGCGTTGCAATCGAAAATGTTGAAAATATCACTGCTGCTGATAAGAAATATATTCCGTATAAAGCAATTGTTTTTGCGCCACTTGATGTAAAGAGAGCGACTATCAAGATGAGGATTAACGGGCTCATTAACCACCACGGCAGTGAGCCAGGTCCACCGGGATTTCCTAGAATGACCAGGTGTGAAGCGCCTCCAGGTAGCGAGATTCCTGGTTCGCTTAAGAACTTGGATGGAGAGATCAGCGCTTCAAAAGAATAGGGGGCAGTGAGAAAGAATGGTGCTACGAGAAGTGTTATTCGTTTTTTCAAACGCTCTATGAAAATAACCTTCTGCAAACCTAGCGAGTAATCCTGATAATCAGCAACGAGCGCAAAAGCGACAACTATTAAGCAGATAATCGAGGCAACTAATGTGAAAGCATAGAGAAATCCGAAGATAAGGCTAAATACAAATACTTTGCGCCAACTATAAAGTTCAATTCTTTTCCAGTTTATAAGAAGAATCGGAATCTGTGGAGCAATAATAAGTATGACAACGGTGGCCAATCGGCCAGAGTTAATCGAAGCGATCGCTACTGGAGAGATTGCATAGATAAAACTTGCTGGCACACTAATCCAGATATTCTGAGTTAACTTCCTGAACAGCCGAAGTATTGATGCCATCATTGCAATGGGTGCTAGCAAGAAGAACAGCGTGATAAGTAGTGGCGTTTTCCCAAAGAGCAAGGCTGAGAAGAGTGCTAAAACTGCGATCCAAGGTGGGGAAGCTTGCGAACTGCCCATTCCCACTTGATGCCAGGATTCAAAGTAGCTGCCCCATAAATCACGTGCCCCACTGGGAGATGCTGGCAATGCTCCCCCGATTAATGACCCAAGCCTCATTCTTGAAGCGATTAAGGTCACTATCGCCAAGAGAATAAAGGCTGCAACATCTGGTTTACGAAATATATGTAGCCAGCGAACGCCCTTAGTAGGCACGAGTAAGTCCTCATCTTCGATTGAATCAAGAATGGATGTTGAGGAGTTGCTATTTTCTGGAAGTAGGCGCGAGCGAAGTCGATCAATAAAACCTGAGGATGCAAGGCGTAACTGTGACCATCTTGGCGGTATATATGGCGCTACCACCCTTGAAGAAACAAACCGGTGGGCTTTGCGATCTTTTCGTGCTCTAATAACTATCCCTGGTTTAATAATTATTGTTGCAACAGCAAGTAACTCGTCACTTGCATAGCCAGGAAGTTTTGCTAATAAATATCCGAGCGCTCGCAGCATTGCCGAACCAAGGAGTTGAAAAGAGAGCCACGGAATCAACCACCAACTTGAGTTTGCAAGGAGCACATACGCTGCATTTCGACGATCAAGCAAGAGCGGCCTTCGCAGAAATGCACCTTTAACATCAATGTCTCGACGTTCACTTGCCGATGCCTGAGCATGATAAACAACTGAAGATGTTGCCGCGATAATTGAATAACCTGCAACTCGTGCGCGCCAACCGAAATCTACATCATCGCGAAACAGTAATAAGTTCTTATCAAAGCCACCAATCTCGTCGAAGATATCTCGTCGAATTAACGCTCCTGCTGTGCTCACTGAGAGCACATCATGTACTCCATCGTGTTGGCCTTGATCGTATTCGAGCGGCTCAAGTCCAGTCCAGCGCGCCCCATTTCCAGCGATACTTATTCCTGCTTCAAGCAAGTGCGTTCGATTGTGCCAACCAAGAAGCTTCGGGCCGACCATTGCAACTTGCGGCCGGTCTTCAATCGCCGCTAATAAATACTCGAGTGCAGTTGGCGCTGGTGCAGAGTCATCATGAATTAACCACAGCCACTCCGTACTCGATTCAGATTCACGACTAATTGATTCTGCACCAATTGAAACGGCTTCACCAAAACCACATTCACGATCGGCACGCAATGTTGGGATGCGAGCAGATTTCAATAATTTCAGAGTCGCATCTAGAGATCCTGTGTCAACGGCAACAACACCGTCAATTGGTCGGGTTTGTGATGTAACGGCCGCGACAGTTTCGGGAAGCCACTTCTGCCCATCGTGTGTGACGATAATCGCGATAACGCGATGTCTATCTAATGCCGCTTGTGCAGCCATAGCTCTAACCCTTGAAAGGCTGCGAACTTACGCAGTGCGACGCTTTAAGCGACGGCGTTCGCGCTCGGATAGGCCGCCCCAAATTCCAAAACGCTCATCATGTGCGAGCGCGTATTCCAAGCACTCAGAACGAACATCACAAGAGAGACAGACGCGCTTTGCTTCACGAGTAGATCCCCCCTTTTCAGGAAAGAACGCCTCTGGATCAGTTTGAGCGCAGAGTGAGCGCTCCTGCCATGAGAGTTCAAAATTCTCCCCACTTGCAAGGGTTATTTTTGGGCCTGTCGTGGGGATCGCAGAGTGTGTGGCTTCAGGTCGGATCGGCATACCGATTCTCCTTCATAGCTTTGTGTCTCGTCCCTCATGGATAAGACGTTCTTAATAGTGAATTACACGCGTGTAAGTCGAATATGTCAAGTTAAATGAGTGGTGAAATGCCTTCAATGCAAGGAATTTAAGCCGGAATGGTGAGAATCTCATCGATTGTGACAAATGAGGCGGATATCTGTGCTTTTTGACCCACCCGAGCATTCGATGCGATGAATGAGTGGACGACCCTTGCAGATTCTTCGACATAAGCACCAGCATCGATGATAGAGCCAGAGATATGTGCCCCCGCTCCAATGACTGCTCCTGCGCCAATGCATGATCCCTCATCGATAATGGCAGTGGCATCTACCGTCGCTGTTTTCATTATTAATGATTGAGAATCATGGCGTGCAACATCTGCCATTTCAAGTGCGGATGCATCAGCGATGCCAGTTACTAAATCACGCGAACCCTTCAATAAAGCATTCGGTGTGCCGATATCGAGCCAATACGAGTTATCTATAAATCCAAAGACCTTAGCACCTGCATTAATCAGTCCCGGAAAAGTTTCACGTTCAACACTTATCACTGTTTGCAGTGGGATTGATTGTATGACTTTTGGATTGAACACATAGCACCCAGCGTTAATTGTATTCGTAATTGGATTTTCCATTTTCTCTAAAAAAGCTGTCACCCTGCCCTGGTTATCAATCGGTACACATCCATATGCTCGCGCATCCTCGACAGAAGTTAAGTGCAGAGTTAAATCTGCTCCATGAGCTTCATGTTGGCGAATTTGTTCAGCTAAGTTATGCGAACTCAAAACATCTCCATTGAAAACTACTATTGACTCGTCGGTGTTTAGGAGCTGAGCTGCATTCGCAATTGCTCCACCGGTGCCTAATGGCTGCTCCTCAATTGCGTAGAGCAACTCCATCCCCCATTGTGAACCAGTACCAAAATAGGGCGTAAAGAGCTCTGATAAATAGGAAGTCGCAAGTACAACTGTTGTAATACCTGCTTTACGGGCCATCGCTAATTGATGTTCGGTAACGGGCAGCCCAGCAATAGGAAGCATTGGTTTTGGTGTGTGTTTTGTTAATGGCATCAAGCGAGTGCCGAAGCCGCCAACTAGTAAAATCCCAACGGCCACTTTATGCCCGCAATCGTTGAACTGCGTCATTAATGTGAGCATCGGTAGCAGTCAGTGCGATGCGAATATAACGCGAACCTGCAGCGCCATAGAAACTGCCTGGAGTGGCCAATATTCCACGGTGGGCTAACCACTCAACACTTGTCCAAGCATCCTCATCACGCGTACACCACAGATATAAACCAGAGTTACTGAACTCGATTCGAAATCCAACAGCTTCGAGTGCGGGGCGTATCGCTTCACGTCGAAAGTTGTAGCGAGCACGTTGTTCGGCCACGTGAACATCATCGCTGAGTGCTGCAGTCATCGCCTTTTGAACTGGCAGTGGCACCATCATTCCTGCGTGCTTGCGAAGATCAAGAATTTTGGCAATGAGTCCGCCATCACCAACCATAAAAGCTGCACGGTAACCCGCCATGGATGAGCGCTTTGATAGAGAGTGCACTGCCAAAATGTTTCTATTATCTCCATCGCTCTGCGATAGAACTGAAAGGGATGTTGCACTGTGATCAAACTCGAGATAACACTCATCCGAAACTAGAATTGAATTATTTGTACGTGCCCAGGCAATTGCTGCTCTGAGCTCATTGGCGTTATGAACTCGACCCGTTGGATTAGATGGTGAATTAAGCCAGGCCAAGTCAGCAACTGGCCACTGATGTGCATCGATGTGAACTGGAATTGATTGTGCTTGCGCAATTACTGCACCAACGTGATACGTCGGATATGCAATCTCTGGAATCAAAACTTTATTGGACTCTAGAATCGTTGGTAGCCATGCAACTAACTCTTTTGAGCCGATTACAGGTAAAACATCAAAATCACCACTTGCGTGCAACCGTTCTGTCGCCCATTTTCTTATCGCTGCCCGTAGCTCTGGCGTGCCAGTTGTTACAGGATAACTTGGCGAGTTCGAAGCTTCGCGAAAAACCTTTTGAATAAAATCAGGGGTTGGATCAACGGGAGTTCCCTGCGATAAGTCGATGATTCCTCCGGCATGCCTTCGCGCAATGTCACCGAAAGGCGCAAGTGCATCCCAAGGAAAATCTGGGAGTTGTTCGCGCAAAAAAACTTACTCGCTCTTTAGTGGTAGCGCCGCTATTTGTGCATGGTCTGTATTTGTGGGACCCATCTTTGCTGCGCCGCCAGGAGATCCAATTTGAATGAAGAACTCGGTATTTATTGTCAAGGAGTCCTTCCATTGTGGTGGAACATCATCTTCATAGTAAATAGCCTCAACTGGACAGACTGGTTCACATGCACCACAGTCCACGCACTCATCAGGCTGGATATAGAGCATCCGTGAGCCTTCATAGATACAGTCCACCGGGCACTCTTCGATGCAGGATTTATCTTTTACATCGACACATGGCTCTGCGATTATGTACGTCACGGTATTGCCTCCAGATTTCAATTTTGTGGACTGGCTGATTCTAATCGCATATGCCTAGCGCTCGCGATATTGAAGTAAAGGTTTATCGTTGTGCCATGGCAACTGAGCTCCATGGGAGATTTGAAGCCCTTATTGGTAAACGCCTCACGATTCGCCTCCACGATCCCGATGGGGGCTTTCGAGATATTGTTGGGATTTTGGAGAGTACGCACACACTTCGCAACCGGCACGGCAGGCTGATCGAGTTCTCTCACGATGAGATTTTTATCTGGCGAGAGGTAATCGCCAAGGGATGACACTCTCCATATACGACACCCTCAGCCGCACAGTCAAGTTCGTTCTATCACAGAATGGAGTGACAACATTATATTGCTGCGGCCCTACCGTTTATCGTGATGCCCACCTTGGCAATCTACGAACTTTTGTACTCTCAGATCTCATACGCCGAGCAATCGAAATCACCAGTGGAACTGTCGAACTTATCCAAAATATTACCGATGTTGGACATATGTCGGTAGACGTGATTGGTGAGGATAAATTATTAGCCCAAGCTACCGCCGAAAATAAAGATCCTTTCGAAATTGCTCGCACATACGAGGCTAAGTTTCACAATGATCTAGCACTTCTAAATGTCAAGATTGCAGATAGATATCCTAGAGCCAGTGAATCGATTGATTTAATGCTCTCTATGGTCACTGAACTTATCAACAAAGGCTTTGCCTATGTGGGTAGTGATGGCTCTGTATATTTTGATGCGAAAGCTTTTGCCAGTTATGGAGCAATCAGCGGCAACCGTCTTGAAGCTCTCAAGCCCGGTCATCGCTATGAGTACAGCGATGAAAGTGGAAAACGTTTCCACGCTGACTGGGCACTGTGGAAAATAGCTGGAGAACGTACCGAGATGATCTGGGATTCGCCTTGGGGATGGGGCTTTCCTGGATGGCATATCGAATGTTCGGCAATGTCGATGGACTTATTAGATAGCCATGTAAATGTACATGTCGGTGGAATCGATCTGCGCTTTCCACATCATGAAAATGAGCGCGCACAATCTAACGCCGCTATCGGCGCTGAAACCGTTGATTTATGGGTACATGGTGAACACCTTTTATTTGAGGGCCGCAAGATGTCCAAAAGTTCCGGAAATGTAGTTCTGCTTTCAGATGTAATTAATCGGGGGTTTGATCCGCTCTCCTCACGTCTATGTTTTCTCGAAAATCGTTTTCGCGCGCAGATGGATTTAACATGGTCGGCATTAGAGATTGCAGATTCACAAATAAGTAAGTGGCGAAGAAAGATGGGAACTTGGGGTGATTCATCTGAAGTTAAAGTTGATTCCATTTTCCTTGAGGCAATTGAACATGACCTCGACACACCCCGTGCGCTTCAACGCCTTCGTCTAGTTGAAAAGAGCAATGAGTTTTCTGATTTCGAGAAGCGCGCGATATTCATCTACGCCGATAAAGTTTTGGGGTTGGATTTAACTCGACCGATTAAAGTAAGAGAGCTCTCGAAAGACCAACAAGCTCTGCTGGATGCACGCCTTGTTGCACGCGGTGAAAAACGATGGAGTGATAGCGACGCGTTACGTTTAGCTTTGGAGAATTCTGGCTTGGAAATTAAAGATGGGGCGTCTGGACAAGAGTGGAGTTGGCGTTAAGCCGGAACTAATACGGATAGAACTAAAACTAGAAAACCAGCGTTGATGAGCGAAATACCTATCGCGCTTCCTTCGATTAAATACTCATTACTGACTCCAGGAAAACCTGCACGCAGTACAACCGCTAACCAGACAAAACTTGCAAGAGTTCTTAGACTCCTGCCTCCCCAAAGACGCCCAATACTCCAAATTCCAGCACACGTCGCACAAAGACTCAGAATTAAGCCAAATGGTGGCAAGGATGAATGCAAAAACACCGAACCCAATCCGAGAGTTGCCCCCATGAAAACTGAGTAAAGAAGTCGCATTAAATAACTATTCCCGATGTTAAATCACTTTCGCGGCCACTGTTATCAAAAGGTTGAGCTTTTTCACCGCGAACCAGCGTGTAGTACTCATGTCCCCAAATCTGCAGACCTAGGTTATTCGAGAGCGCAAAGAATGGCCCATCGAGTGCAATCTGAGTCGAATGTGCCTTCATCGCCTCCATTTTTGCATCGACAAATTCATTTGCATCAATCAAGGTTGTAACGAAGGAATCATCCTTGGCAAATGGAATCTCATTTATGTCATCAGTTCCAAAAAAATCAGAGCCAACCTCCTTCATCGCCTCCATTCCAGCTGCAATTACAGACTTTGGTATGGTGTTCCAATAAATCTTTTGTATCTGCCACTGTGAAAGCTCACTGGCACGCATTGCAACTAAGTGAGCTTTGATGTGATCAGGGTGACCATAGCCACCTATCTCGTCATAAGTAATCAAGATGTGTGGTTGAACCTCTTCAATAATAGCAACAAGAAGTTTTGCAGCCGAATCAAGATCAGCCTGCCAAAAAACATCAGTCCGATTATTAGTCTCGGATCCCATCATGCCGCTATCGCGAAAGCTCCCTAAGAATCGATGGTCTGCTATACCGAGTGCGCGCATAGCATTTGCGAGTTCAACTTCGCGATGAGCACCGAGTGAATCACTGTGCGTACTTGCTAGGTGCGAAAGGTCAGGGACAAGGACTTCACCTTCTTCGCCACGCGTGCATGTGACTAATGTGACGTGGGCACCTCGGGCGGCATAGAGCGCCATTGTCGCCCCGTTGTTTATAGTCTCATCATCTGGGTGCGCATGAACTAAGAGAATTCGATATCCCGCATATGAATCTTTCATTAGTACACCGTACATGTTGGATCGACGTGCTTAGCCCAGGCAAGTACGCCTCCAGTTACATGCGCCGACCGATTAAAGCCAGCGTCATTCAATATCGCTAGCGCATTAGCTGATCGCACTCCAGATCGGCAGTAGAGAATTATCTCTCTATCTCTTGGCATACTTGCAAGTGCACTGCCATCGAGAAAACCAGCGATAGGTATTAACTGACCACCTGGTATGTGAACAATTTCATACTCATGTGGCTCGCGCACATCGACCAAGAAAAAATCTTCGCCCTTGTCGTACTTTGATTTAAGTTCAATTGCTGAAATCTCACTCGACCTTATTGGTGAAAGCAAATCTTCGTAATCCTCTAGGAGTGTTACTAGGGTTGGATTTTCACCACATACAACACACTCTGGATCTTTGGACAAATTGAGTGAGCGAAAACTCATTGCCAGAGCGTCATACACAATGAGCGAGCCGATAAGCGGCTCGCCGATGCCAGTAATTAGTTTGATTGCCTCAGTCGCCTGAATAGAACCAATCGATGCACATAGAACTCCCAGTACTCCAGCCTCGGCGCAGTTCGGAGCATCCATTGATGGCTCAGGGTGTAAACAGCGATAGCAAGGGCCATATTGCGACCAGAAAACACTCACCTGCCCATCAAATCTAAGAACTGAACCCCAAATATAAGGCTTGCTCAACAGAACACATGCATCGTTTATTAAATAACGTGTAGCAAAATTATCAGTGCCATCAATTATCAAGTCATACTCTTTGAATATCTCCATTACATTTAAATTATCCAACTTCACGTTATGGGTAATCACTTTTATCAAAGGGTTAATCTCCGCGATTCGTAATGTCGCTATCTCTGCCTTGCTTTTTCCGATATCGCTTTGACCGTAAATTATTTGCCGCTGCAGATTTGATTCATCGACCGTGTCATACTCAACAATTCCAAGTGTTCCAACTCCAGCACCGGCTAAGTACATTAAGATTGGTGATCCCAAACCACCAGCGCCAATACACACAACCTTGGCGCTTTTTAACCGCTCTTGCCCCTCAATTGAAATCTGTGGAATCACAAGGTGTCGGCTATAGCGACGCAAATCATCAGCGCTCAGTCCAAGCGCGGCGTTCACAAGCGGCGGAATATTCATCTCGGCCTCATTCTGCCGTAGTAGCTCCATGGGTGCTACTTATTCGGGTGGCAAGTAATAGCATAAAACCTGTAAAGCCCTCTACGATTGCGCCAATGACTACTGCAGATACTTCGAATAAAGCGCGCTTGCCACGTGATGAGCGTCGAGCGCTCTTACTGTCGGCAGCCCTTGAGGTTTTTACGGTTGCCGGATACCACTCAGCGGCGATGGATGAAATTGCCGATCGTGCCAATGTTAGTAAGCCAGTGTTGTATCAACACTTTCCATCCAAGCTAGACCTCTATTTGGCAGTTCTTGATTTACATATTGATTCACTCGTATTTGAAATTCAGAAAGCCATCGCTTCAACACCGGATAATGCAAATCGCGTCCATGCAACAGTTGATGCCTACTTTGCCTTTATTGAAAAGGAGGGTGAAGCATTTAGATTGTTATTTGAAAGCGACATGAGTGTTGAACCTTCAGTGCGCGAGCGTCTCAATCGTATGACTTATGACTGTGCGGCGGCAGCTAGTGCAGTGATTTCAATCGATACTGGACTTCCAAAAGAAGCATCTATGCTGCTCGGCGTCGGAATGATTGGATATGCCCAAGTCACAGCTCGCCATTGGTTAGATCGCGACAGCAAGTTGACTCGCGATCAAGCGGTAGAGCTTGTTAATAACCTCATGTGGAGAGGTATTTCTGGTTTTCCTCGCAATTAAAGGCCGATAGGATTAAGCCTATGAGTGTTAAGAAAAATGAAGTCGCTATAAAATCAGAGGTCCGCATCGCTGTTACTCGCGTTGCTAGTGATCTGGTATTTGAGAGCGCAATGAGCACGGCCGAAGTTCAGCGTGCAGTATCTGAGGCGCTTGCAACTGGTAAGCCACTCATGCTGAGCGACGTGCGCGGCCATGAAATTATCGTTCCGGCAGACAAGATTGGATTCGTTGAAGTTGGCGAATCTGCATCGCGTCGCGTCGGCTTCGGTGCTGCATAACGTGTCACTGACTTTCGCGCAACTACCACTTCGCCCAGAAACTATTGAGGCGCTGCATGCCCATGGTTTTACCGCACCGTTTGCTATTCAAGAGATGGTTCTGCCAATTGCACTTGGTGATGGTGATGTCATCGGACAAGCAAAGACTGGCACAGGAAAAACTCTCGCTTTCGGAATTCCGGTTATCGAACGTGTTATTGCACCTAATGATTCAGAGTGGGTAGATTTTCCAACAAAGGGAATGCCACAAGTCTTGATTGTTGTTCCAACACGTGAACTATGCACCCAAGTCACGAAAGATATTGAAGAGCTTGCAAGTAACCGGGGAATTCGCACATTAGCCGTTTATGGTGGCCGTGCCTTCGAACCGCAAATCGAGGCGCTGCAAGCTGGTATTGAAATCGTTGTTGGAACACCAGGACGCCTCTTGGATCTATCCCGACAAGGTCAATTAAAGTTAAAAGAAGTCTCGCGCCTTGTATTAGATGAAGCCGATGAGATGCTAGATCTTGGCTTCTTGCCCGATGTTGAAAAGATTTTGGCGAATACTCCGAATAGACGACAAACGATGCTTTTTTCAGCAACTATGCCTGGAGACATCATTGCTCTAGCGCGACGTTTTATGAATCAGCCGATTCATATCCGTACTCAAGATAGTGAAGATGAAGGTGCGGTTGTTAATCGAATTGAACAACATGTTCTGCGTGCACATGCAATGGATAAGATTGAAATGCTGGCCCGAATCCTTCAGGCCGATGGGCGTGGCCCAACGATTGTTTTCTGCCGCACCAAGCGAACCTGTCAAAAGACCGCAGATGATCTGCTTGAACGTGGATTTAGGGCCGACACTATTCATGGTGATTTAGGTCAAGGTGCACGTGAAAAAGCTCTTCGTGATTTCAAAGCGGGTAAATCTGATGTCTTAGTTGCAACCGATGTAGCCGCACGTGGAATTGATATTGAAGGAATTACTCATGTTATTAACTTTCAATGCCCCGAGGACGAAAAGACTTACGTCCACCGAATTGGACGAACTGCACGCGCAGGTGCCGATGGAATCGCTGTTACATTTGTTGATTGGGATGAACTCGCGCGTTGGAAGATGATTAATCAGGTTTTGGAGCTTGGATTAGCAGAGCCTGAAGAGACATACTCATCATCACCGCATCTATTTGAAGTTCTCAATATTCCGACAGGATCAACTGGGAGATTGGTTAAAGCCAAGCCTGTAGTGCGAGTTGAAAGTAAGAGTGCGCCTACACCACGCAGAGATATTGCATCCAACAAGCCCGCTTCTCCTAAAGAAAAACCTAAGGAAAAAGTAGAGCGCACGCGCGTACGAACTAAGAAGTTTAAAGAGAGTTAAGCAAGAACAAATACTCGAATTGCATTTACTAACATCTGAACAGCGATTGCCGCAAGCAAGAGACCTGCAATACGAGCAACTAAAGTAACTCCTGCCTCTTTAATCACCTTCAGAATCGTAGTTGAGGCCATTAAAACTGCAGCAATTGCAACGTGGACACCGACAACTGCAGCTATTAATCCTATAACCATGGAAGTTGTGTTAGCGCTCTGAACAAATATCATCGTTGCAACAATTGCACCAGGGCCAGCAAGTAGCGGAGTTCCGAGTGGGACGAGAGCGATATTTGCATCCTTATTCTCAGATTTTCCACTACCTGTGCCGCCAGTTAATAAATCAAGTGAGATGAGAAGTAAGAGTAAAGCGCCTGCAGCTTGTAGCGCGGCCATCGAGATATTGAGGTAACTCAGAATAAAACGCCCGAATAGTGCAAAGAGCGTAATGACAGAGAATGAAACCGCTGCCGCCTTTATCGCCAAAATCCTGCGCTCTTGAGGAGTTTTCTGGGCAACAAGGGCTAGAAAAATTGGCGTTGCACCTGGAGGGTCCATAATCACAAAGAGAGTAACAAAGGATTGGATTGCAAAAGTAAGAGCACTAATCTGTACGACTTTCATGCTCGCACCACCCGTCGCTGGTTTGCCAGTGACTCTAACTTTTCCCATTGATCAGGAGCGGTTTGATACTCACCTAATGAGTTGAGTTTACCGTTACCGTGGTAGTCACTTGCACCAGTTATCACTAGGCCTAACTCCCTTGCAATCACACGCAACATTTCACGCTCATCTGGATTTTGGTCACGGTGATCAACTTCAATCCCATGCAAACCAGCATCGGCTAGCTCTTGGAAGTGAGATGCATCCAAGATTTGACCACGAAGTGATGCAAAAGGATGTGCGATAACTGCAACTCCCCCAGCACCACGAATCATTCGAACCGCTTCTACCGGAGTAGGCGCAGCATGAGAAACATAGAAAACTGAGTCATTGTTGAGCATTCCTTGAAATGCTTCATCGCGAGATTTAATGATTCCTTTATTGACTAAGGCATCAGCTAAATGTGGACGCCCCAAAACCGCACCAACTGGACGTGCCTCCTCGACATCATTCATAGTGATATCGATACCTGCGGCACGCATTTTCTCAATCATCTTTCGCATTCGGGGTAAGCGACCATCACGGGTTTCTTCAAGCATGATTTGCATCTCTCTATTTTCGCCATCAAAGAGCAGACCCAACATGTGCACACTGACCCCTTCATCAGTCAGACAGGAAATCTCACTTCCTAAAGCTAGTGAAATCTCTCCACGTAGAGAATCGATAGCTTCTTGCCAGCTCGCAGTTGTATCGTGATCTGTAACTGCAAGAACCTTCATCCCTATTGAGATAGCTTTATTTACTAATTCGCGGGGACTATCCGTACCATCACTTTTATTTGTATGTGTATGCAAATCAATCATGGTGCGACCTCTACCTGGCTACTACGTGTGCGAGTAACTACCAATATGCAGCCAGCCAAAATAAGAGCAATACCTGGGAGAATTCCTAGTGGAGGTTTTTGTCCCATCCACCAAATCGCAAGAAGTGAACTTACAGGAACTTCAAAAAAGATAATAAGTGAAACGATCGCAGGTGATACACGTTTGAGTGCGGCATTAAACATTGTGTGACCAAGAATTTGTGCACCAAGAATCAAGCCGAGTACGATCCACCACTCGCGTGCAGTGAAGTTAAAGAGTGAGTAACTCGATAAGAGCGCAATAGGTAACGCTGTAAGTGCACATACAAAATAACAGATAGTCGTGTACGTGGTTGTCTCTAAAGTTCGCTGAGCTCTCGATCCAGCCATCATGTATAGAGCAGCAAGAGCGGCTGAAACTAATGCTGCAAGATCTCCAAGAAAGGATTTGAAAGAAATATTTAAATCGACTCCGGAGATGAGTAGTACCCCAGAAAAACTTACGGCCATCCCAAGCCAGGCTTTAGATGGAATATGACCACCACTCATTTTTACAAATAGTGCAGCAAAAATGGGCTGCAAGGCAACAAGGGCAGTGCCTGCTGCAACGGTGGTCCATCGCATTGCTAAGAAAAAACAGATGAAGTGAACTGCCAAGGTAAATCCAGCCACTATCGACCATCTGACACCATCGCGATCACGTTGGTGTCGAAGTGCAAAAGGTAGTGTCAGCAAGGATCCGCCTAAGTTGCGCCAGAAAATTAAGGTTGGTATCGGCATCATGCTCATTGCGATAAGAGGTCCAGAAGTACCAATTCCGATTATTCCCAGACCAAGACGAATCAAATCAGGGCGTGCAGGTATGGCCGTGTGGCTATCACGGATGTGTTGTCCGCTCTGCAATTGTTCGCCCTTACTCATGAGAGAAAGGTACCCTTAACCCATGAGCGGAAATCTCCTGAACCGAGTATTTCTCGCCCGTCTTGCAGGCACCGCAGTCTTTGACCCCAATGGTGACCCAGTAGGAAAGGTGCGGGATGCTGTGGCGACCCTTCGGACAAATAATCTTCCGCCACGAATATTGGGCCTCGTTGTTGAAGTTCCTCTGCGTCGTCGAGTGTTTGTTCCAATTACTCGTGTGACATCGATAGAAAGTGGCGCAGTTGTGATTACTGGGCTTCTTAACATGCGTCGTTATGAAACGCGGCCGGGTGAAGTCTTGGTCCTTGGTGACATGTTAGATCGATCGATTACCTTCGTAGCATCCAATGAACCTGTTGTTGTTGAAGATATGGCGATGGAACAAAATCACACAGGCGATTGGCTGATTACGCGTGTACACATCATGCGTCATGGTCGTGGTCTTCGGCGCAAAGGCGCGACTTCCACGGTTTCTTGGGAAGATGTCGTTGGATTTGCGCATACCGAACAGAATCAAGGTGTAGCAAATCTACTTCTGACATTGGCTAACCTGCGGGCAGCGGATTTAGCGACCGTACTTCAAGACCTGCCACCTAAGCGACGAGTTGAAGTTGCCGGAGCGCTTGCAGATGATCGTCTCGCCGATGTTTTAGAGGAGATGGATGAAGATGATCGTGTTGCACTCTTAGCTGAACTTGAGGGCGAACGCGCCGCCGATGTGCTTGGTGAGATGGATCCCGATGATGCCGCCGATTTATTACGTGAAATTGGACAAGAGCGCGCAGAGGCGTTGCTTGAACTCATGGAGCCAGATGATGCCGAAGATGTTCTTCGCTTAATGACGTATGAGGACTACTCCGCTGGTGGAATGATGACGACAGAGCCAATTGTTATGAGTGCTGATTATTCAGTTGCAGATGCATTAGCTGCGGTGCGACAAAAAGAGATTTCGCCAGCGTTAGCATCACAGATTTTTATTGCGCGACAACCACTTGAAACGCCTACTGGACGCTTCATAGGTACAGTGCATTATCAACGTTTATTGCGCGAACCACCTTCTACCTTATTAGGTTCGATAGTAGATACACACTCCAGAGGCGTGAAGCCAGATGCGTCTCTCCATGAGGTTTCTTCCCATTTAGCAAGCTATAACATGCTTTCATTGCCGGTTCTTGATGCCAACGATCGTTTGTTAGGTGCAATCACTGTCGATGACGTTCTCGACCACCTGTTGCCAGAGAACTGGCGCAATGATCACCGCGAAAAATCACCCGTCACATATAGGGAGGGTTAATCATGGCGCGTAGCTCCGGTTTAGATACACCACGTGAAACTCGACGCTCTCTGCGACCAAACTATGATCCTGAAACTTTTGGCCGCCTTTCAGAGCGCTTTGCTCGCTTTCTAGGCACGGCACGATTCTTGGTTTATATGACCATCTTTGTATTTAGTTGGGTTGCGTGGAACTTCTCGGCACCTCAAGATCTGCGCTTTGACGACTATCCATTTATCTTCTTGACTTTAATTCTTTCATTACAAGCATCATATGCGGCACCTTTAATTTTGCTTGCTCAAAATCGACAAGCCGACCGCGATCGAATTCAACTTAATGAAGACCGTGCGCGAAATGAACGAAGTATTGCCGATGCCGAATACTTAACCCGTGAAATCGCAGCGTTAAGAATCTCACTCGGTGAGGTAGCAACTCGTGATTTTGTACGTGGAGAACTTTCAGATTTGGCTAAAGAGGTTATTGCCGAACTACGTAGCAATCCCCAATCGGACACCTAATAACGATTTACTTCGCTTCATTAGTTTATCTGCAATCTGATTAAGGACTATTGCACTTGCTGAACCTGGATCAGAGATAACGACAGGCACTCCCGCATCTCCCCCTAAGCGAAGATCAACGCTAAATGGAATCTTTCCCAAGAGGGCAACATCACCCCCGACTAATTGAGATAAACGTTTAGCTGTCTCTTCTCCGCCGCCATTTCCAAAGAGCGAAACGGTTGCGCCAGTTACTGGATCAACGTACTCAGACATATTTTCAACAACGCCAATCACTTGCTGATGAATCTGGTGAGCAATTCGACCTGCACGCTCGGCGACTTCAGCGGCGGCCACTTGTGGTGTTGTGACGACCAAGATCTCCGATGTAGGAATCAACTGGCCAAGTGAAATCGCTAAATCACCCGTTCCTGGTGGTAAATCGATAAGAAGTAGATCTAAATCGCCCCAGTAGGCATCAGAAAGTAGCTGTTCAAGAACTCGATGCAGTAGTGGCCCTCGATATGCGACGGCATCACTGCGCTCTGGCTTAAACATCTCCATCGAAACCGTCTTCACTCCAAATGATTCAAGCGGAATAAACATTTGATCGATCGCAGTAGGACGCTGACCCATCAGGCCCATGAGCCGTGGAATCGAGTGGCCATAGACATCGGCATCTAAGATTCCAACGCGCAGACCTCTCTGCGCCGCCGCAACGGCGAGGTTCACGGTGACCGATGACTTTCCGACCCCGCCTTTGCCAGATGCGATTCCAATCACTCGGGTCAGTGAGTCAGGTTGTGCAAAGGGAATAAACTTTTCGCGGCCATTGCGCATAATTTTCTTGACGTTATCGCGCTGGTCCTGCGACATCACGCCAAAAGTTAGTTGCACGCTTTTCACACCCGGTACTGCAGAAATCGCATTGGTGATATCACTGCGCAAACGGTCCTGCATGGGACAACCTGAGATCGTTAGCAGAATGGCAATCGAAACATTTCCATCATCCTCATTTAAATCTTCAACCATTCCAAGATCTGTAATAGATCTATGAAGTTCAGGATCTTGAACAGCTGTTAGTGCATCTGTGATCTGGTCAATTAAACTCATATGATCTCTGGATCAATCCGCGCTTCAGTGCGCCTCGTCTTGGCCACAGGTTTATCCTCCATGAGATCGGCTAACTGCTTCTTAACAAATGTTTTTGGATGAAGATCGGCCGGTTGAAGATTTTCAAATCCAGGTCCGAGATTCTCTTTTAACTCGGCCGTTGCAAGCTGTGACAAGTTACGAAGCTTTTTTAACAGCTTAGCTGCTTCGACCGCGACCTTTGGAAGGCGCTCAGGACCAACTAAAATCATTGCTAAAACCGCTAAGCCAATGAGTTCACCAGCACCAATATCAAAGAACATGTGCTCAGCCTATCTGCAACTGAGGAGTTAGTCTTTGGCAGCGATTAATGTCACCGTGGCTGAGAACTCTTTAGCTCCACGCGTATATTTAATGGTTACTACATCTCCAACGCTCTTCGAGCGCACAGCGACAATGAGCTCTTCGGCTGCAGAGATGTCACGATTTTCAAATTTAATAATAATGTCACCAGATTTAACTCCAGCCTTTTGCGCTGGCCCGCCAGCCATAACCCCTGAACTAGATTGAGCAACAAGTGCACCTACACCAGTGAAGTTCATATCTAAAGAGACCCCTAGGACTGGGTAAGTTGCCTTGCCATCTTTAATTAACTGATCCGCAGTTTTACGGGCTTGGTTGATGGGAATGGCAAAACCTAGCCCAATAGAGCCAGTTTGCGATGTAGCGCCAAGGGATGCAATCGCTGAGTTGATCCCGATTACTGCCCCAGTTGAATCAACCAACGGTCCACCGGAGTTACCTGGGTTGATAGCTGCATCGGTTTGAAGCGCGTTAATAAATGAGTTCTCAGTCTCAGATTCACCAGCCGTTACTGGGCGATCCTTAGCGCTAATGATTCCAAGAGTTACCGTGCCAGTTAATCCAAGTGGTGACCCAATAGCAATAACAGGATCTCCAACTGCAACTTTGTCGCTATCACCAAACTGAAGAGCTACTAAATTGGAAGCACTTATCTTTAGTACTGCAAGGTCATATGAGGCATCTCGCCCAATAATAGTTGCGTTGTAGACATCTCCGTTATTGAGTGTGACTCGTAAAGTACCGCCAGATTGAGCAACAGATGTGATTACATGATTGTTAGTCAAAATATATCCGGAGCTATCAATGACAAAACCAGATCCAGTTCCGCCACCTTCACTTGTCCGTGTTGTGATTGAAACCACCGAAGGAAGAACTCGAGCAGCAATTCCAGCTACAGAATCCGGTGCTCTTTCGATAACACTCGTAGAAGAAACTAAATTAGCACGCTGAAACAAAGTTCCACCTGTTGTAGTTGAACCCAAAAGACCACCGATGCTTCCGGCTAGGAGTGCAACTAAGACAGTATGTGTACCGAAGTTTTTTCTACTGCGTGGAGTTTCCCACCAAGCCGGCGCGATCTCTATCTTCTTATTTCGAGGAAATATCATGGATTTATTCTGCTACAACTTAGTCGCAACTAACAAACCATCACCTGTTGCAATCAAGGTGCTTACCCAATGTTCTGTGTCACTTTTAATGATTTTTCCAGCGTCGCGGAGAGAAACAGTCTTTGGATCTCTTTGAGCCGGATCGCAGACTTTAGATCCACCAAAGAAGTTATCGATAACTAGCGCTCCACCACTTCTTAATATCCTATGAGCCTCACCGATAACAAACGCTAAATCTTCAGGGTTATGGCGAAGCACAACTAGGTCATATGCACGATCGGTTAGCTTTGAGATGACATCGAGGACTGAGTTAGTGATAAGGCGATAACGTGTTTGAGAGATGTCGGCATCATTGAAAGCTAATCTTGCAATTCGTGTGTGCTCCATCTCATCATCGATAGATGTCAATGTTCCGCTCGTGAGCATTCCATCGAGTAACCAAAGAGATCCAACCCCTGAGCCAGTTCCTACTTCAACAACTGATTGAGCAGACAATGTAAATGCCAAGTGGCGAAGGTATGCACCTGCTCCAGGTGTTACATCTATCGCGCCGAGCTCTATCCCACGGGCACGTGCTTGTGATTTGAAGTGATCCTCTGTAATAAAACTTTCGGCGTAGGAATGCGGGTCGATTCTCATCACAGCGACATTATCCATTGTGTTAGTAATCGAACACCGTAACCCGTGCCGCCTTTTGGATTTTCTCCTGCATCAACTTCGCTACGACCAGTGCCTGCAATATCTAAATGTAGCCACCGTCGTTGCCCTGCAAAGTGTTCAAGGAATAACGCCGCAGTTACTGAACCTGCAGAGTATTTGGCATGGCTTGCATCATGATTGAAATCAGCAATATCACTATCTAATGAATCTTTATAGTCATCAATTAGTGGCATTCTCCATACTCGATCTCCAGACTCTGTACCGGCCTTTTCAAACTGTGCCGCAAGTTTGTCATCTCGTGTATACATTGCCGCAAACTGGCGACCTAGGCCTAATGTGGCCGACCCGGTAAGCGTTGCAATATCGATTAAATAATCTGGATTCAATTCAATGTCGGCATAGGCCAGACCATCAGCCAAAACTAATCGCCCTTCGGCATCAGTATTGATGACCTCGACTGTCGTCCCACCGTAATGAGTGATGACGTCACTTGGACGCTGAGCAGTACCCGATATAGCATTTTCAGCACACATCATGAGAGCGGTTACTCGGAGATTAGGTTGCAAAGCCTCTATCGCTGTAAGTGTTGCAAAGATCGCTGCAGCTCCAGCCATGTCAGATTTCATTGCAGTCATTAATTCATAAGGGCGTTTGAGTGAGATTCCACCTGTATCGAAGGTGATGCCTTTGCCAACTAGAACTACATGCGGCATTTCGGCATGCGCACTCTTGCGACTCCTTGGCGTGTAGGAAAGCTCTATCAGACGTGGTCCAGGCTTAGGTGAAGAGTTACCAACTGCGCGCAAGCCCCCAAACTGCTGTAGCTCTCTGCCACTTAATACCTTTACCTTTAACCTTGTTGATTTGGTGAGGCTTTGCGCTTGGCTAGCCATCCACTGAGGAGTCTTAATATTAGAAGGCGTATGGACCAGATTGCGAGCGCGCGTAACTGCCTGCGCAAGAATATAAGCACCATCGATTACCTCCTTATTATTACTTGCTACTAAGAAAGCTGGAGTATCTGCCGGCTTTCCACTCTTTAAACTCCACAGATAAGCACCCATCGTCAACGAGATTGCATGTGCACCTAGATCGCTATTCTTAACCGCGCAAGCAGAGTAGACAGTAGTTTTTTTTCCACGAACTTTACGTGCGATTGCCGTTGCCGCGACACGAAAAGATTGCGTGCTTGCGTCACCGACTGATACTAAATAAATCCGCTCAGTTGCGCAGTTAGGGGCACTCACTGGAATTTCAAATATCTCTCCAGGTTTTCCTGTAGGAGAAAAGAATGAGAGCTCGTCTACTAAATTTAAATCGAAGTATTTTTCAATCTCTTGAATAATTGTGCCTGGGCCCTGAAAAATAAAACTCTCTTCACCGTCACCAACGTAGGCCAATGCAATTGCATTGGCAGATATGGCTGAACTTAGATTTATTGGTGCGCTAGCAAGAGTCGAAGACATGCGTTGAAGGCTATCGCCTGCGGTGCCTTTACTTCTTAACTAAAGCGACCGCGGTATGAAGTGCGGCGCTGAGGTTGTTTGCTTCCTCAGGGTTGAGCTCAACAACTAAACGTCCACCGCCCTCAAGTGGGATTCGCATGACCAGTGAGCGAGCCTCCTTGGTAACCTCCATTGGACCATCACCTGTACGGGGTTTCATGGCTGCCATGGGGAGACTCCTTTTACGATCGGGTTTAACTATCTGGCGGGAATTGCAAGGCTCCAAGTATCTCGTATTTGATGCATTGGTGGGAAATCGCCTGATGAGCCTAGGTGGCAGCTTAAATACCCAAAATAGCGCTAAGCCTGGCCTTTCCTATGGCGATAACGGCATCAACGGAGCGGACCGGTACGGATAAGAGTGCGGCAATCTCAAATACCGACATTGATTTCACATAGTGAAGCGTCAAAATTATTCGCTCTTCTTCGGGCAGGGAGGCGAGTACCTGGGCCAAGGTAGTCGACTCGCTCATGGTACTAAGGTTACTGGGCAATCAACGCCCTATGCCTCAAGGGCTCTCTAGTGGAATGTCCGAGCAAATCTAGCCAGTGAAATTCGTACACCTAGATAGATCGCGGGTTTAATGAAAATAAAAACGATTCGAGGAGCCCATACTTCCTCCGACCAATCAAAGGCTGTCACGGTTGGCGATAACTCTCGAAGCTGGAATCTTCCAGTGCCTTTAATTATTTTTCCAGTGTGAATCACATCGCAAATATTGGGAGGCTCCCACAGCGTTACCTCCATTGTGTCTAAGACTCCTAATCGTCTTAATCCCGTGAAAGCGCTTATTTTGGTGCCGACGCCTTGGGTAATTCCTGATTCAATCCAAACGTGTGTCTGGAGCATCCACTCACTTTGCTTTTCCCAACTTGTCAGTTGATCCCAAACCTGCTCAATCGGTGCATCTACCGTTAAAGATATTGCAATGTGGTTATTTCTTAATGTGAACATGCTGCAAGTGCATCGCTAACCGTAGTAGTCCATGTAATGAGTTCGCGCATTCCAGGTTTTATAAATTTCTCAACTTCTAAATGTACAACTAATTCGTGAAGAGGGTCGAAAATTCCAAAAGGATCTAGGATTACAACTGGCTTGTTATGGAACTTCAAGTAGCGGCCAACCCATATTTCAAAAAACTCTTCGAGAGTACCTGCTCCGCCTGGCAAAGTAATAAACGCATCAGAGATATCGGTAATCATCGCTTTACGCTCACCCATAGTCTCAACAACATGGAGTTCGTCATTGTCATGGTCGGCAAACTCAATATCAACTAATGATTGCGGAATTACTCCGACTGTTCTTCCGTTCACGGCTCGTGCACCTCGTGATACAGCGCCCATCATGGAAATATGTCCGCCCCCTGTAATGAGTTCCCAGGATTTACTTCCGATACCTTCGCCAAGCTGGTAGGCAAGCTCTACATATTTGGGATCGATAGTCGGTGAGGATGAGCAAAAGACACCGATACGCATGCTGGCAAGGATAGGGGTTAGGCTTAGCTCATGAGCACTATCGCATCTGGCCACGCAGTAACTACTACGTCTGGAGGAAAACTCCTTGATGCCTGGTTTCCTGCACCTATTCTCGGAGCACTTACGCCGAGCGCACCAGTTGAACTCACAGTCTTTGCCGGTCACGATGAGGCCCGTGGAGTAAGCCGTGAAATTGTAAGCATTGAGATCGACATCTTGCAGGCACCTACTTCAGCGTTAGATGTTTATCTGCGACTTCATCTACTTTCACATCGCTTAGTAAAACCTCATGGTGCAAACCTTGATGGCGTCTTTGGTCTGCTCAACAATGTTGTATGGACCTCGGTAGGACCATGTGCGGTTGAAGATTTCGAGCTCACACGTGCCCGACTTAAAGCCATATATGGCCATGTCACAGTTTTTTCTATCGATAAGTTCCCCCGAATGGTTGATTATGTAGTTCCAAGCGGAGTACGCATCGCTGATGCCGATCGCGTGCGATTGGGTGCGCATCTTGCAGCTGGCACGACCGTCATGCATGAAGGGTTTGTAAATTTTAATGCCGGCACTTTAGGAACCTCCATGGTGGAGGGACGAATATCGGCTGGAGTTGTAGTTGGTGATGGAAGCGACATTGGTGGTGGTGCTTCAATTATGGGCACACTTAGTGGCGGCGGTAAAGAAGTAATTTCAATCGGAGAAAAAACTTTACTTGGCGCAAACTCTGGTTGTGGAATTTCATTGGGAGATAACTGTGTTATTGAATCCGGCGCCTACATCACTGCCGCGTCAAAGCTACGCCTACCCGATGGGGAGATAGTCAAAGCAGCTACAATTTCTGGAGCTCATAATCTCTTATTTCGTCGCAACTCATTAGATGGAGCACTCGAAGTAGTCAGTCGCACAGGCAGTTGGGGTGGACTAAATTCAGTTCTGCATGCCAACTAAATCAAAGTAAGCCGATGGAATCTTAGTTCGACTTCTAAATGTCTCACCCCGAAGCGTTGACTGGACTCCAGAACTCGAAGTTGCACGAATATAACCAACGGTCCCACTCTCATTTCTCGTTAGTATCTCCAGAGTAACTACATCAGGTAGGGCAAATTCTGCTGCAACTACAGCCTGAGTTACTGTCCGCTCCCACGATGCAAATCGTGGATTTAATGCAGTATCTAAACTTCCAGGATCATCAACAGTGTGCGTAAATGCTCGTGCACTTCCCCATGCATTTGCTGCCAGCTCAGTCTTTCCGCCTGATGAAGAGAAAAAGTAGGCGGTGATCGGTAGGCCCGCTTGCGTTACTACTAAACCTGCAGTTTCAGTCACTGCGTTTTTCCACATAACTCCGTATTTCATTTCGGTCTCTTTTGCATAACCTAAAAACATTTGATCTGAGATTTCTCCATATAAATCGCAATCGCATGCAGCTCTAAATCTTCCTGCTTTACTTAACGCATAAGTTCGCGACGCAATCACTTGAGCTTCAAGAGCAGCGGTTGGCCAATAGGAAGGCATCTCACTAATACCCCATAAATACTCATCTGCTAAGCGGATTGAATTGGTAAGTTCAAGTCGATAACCCAGCGTTTTATCTTTAACTGTACGAACCTGCAGCTGTCCATAGCGAAATTTCTTTGTAGCTCCACTGTGGTTAACCGAAATCACTGTATCGATTCCATCTAGATATCTCGTTCCACTCCAACGAATTGTGAAACTTCGGCTCTTTGAAAAGATAGATATTTTCTTAGCCACCGTCGCACTCGGTACAACGTTCGCACCTAACACCGAGAAATTCAGTGATAGCTTCCCAGTTAGTACTGCGATTGGTACGGCGTCAACTTGATCACCAATGTCGCCTGTAAATAACTGCACAACTGCACCGTCAGTAATTGTTGAGATCTTCGTGCTTGTTAGTAAGTGACCGATATTGACTCGCACAATCTTGGTATCGTCCAGTGATTCCACGTCAACATCTTTATAGAAATATTCTAGAATTTGCTCAGCCGTCTGACCACCAAGTGCCATGGAGCGAGCTCCCATTTGAGACATCCCAACTCCGTGGCCATAGCCAGAGCCATGAACTACAAACGCTGCTGGAGTTTCAACTGCATGAGCCGGAGTTGCAGTCAACAAGACTAGAAATATGACGAGTTTCTTAAACATCCTCATCAGAGGCTGCGCTCCTCTTAACCTGTAAGAAATCCTGATAGGCATCGATTGTTGCATTGGGCTCGCCACGTTGAACAAGTACACCTTTATTGAGCCATGCCACGTCATTGCATACCTCACGCAAGGTGCCCATCGCATGGCTAACTATAATTAGCGCCCGGTCATCACTTCGCAGCTCTTTAATACGGTTGAGAGATTTTTCCTTAAACTTTGCATCTCCCGTACTCAGAGCTTCATCAACAATCAAAATATCTGGGCGCACCGTGGCGGCGACCGAGAATGCTAAACGAGAGAACATCCCCGATGAATACGTACGCATTGGAGCATCGATGGCATCGCCTAGCTCAGAGAAATCAGCAATCTCCTGGAAGTTATCTTCGATCTGATCGCGGGTCATTCCAGCAGCTAATCCACCAAGAAATACATTATCGCGTCCTGACATTGATGGATTAAAACCCACTCCTAATGCAAGCAAAGTGCTGACGCTGCCGAAGACTTCGATACGGCCTTGTGTCGGCGGAATTATTCCGGCAATCACGCGCATCATCGATGATTTACCGGCACCATTTGAACCAATAACCCCTAAAACATGGCCGTACTCAACATCGAGGTTTACGTTATCAAGTGCTTGAATGACGCGAGTGTGCTTGGTTCCACGGCCTAAAGATTTAGCGCGCGCCTTTAAAGTTGGTCTGCGTTCAATTGAGGTCGTATAAGTAAGCCCAAGACCGCGGACTGAAACCGCTATCTCATTGGTCTTGTGCGCATTAGAGACGGACGGCAAATTCACGCTCCCTTGAAAGGAAAATGTAGGATCCAATCACAAATATTGCGACCGCCCATGCCAGCGCCACCAACATGCTCGATGTTTGAGGTGCTTGACCATGCACCAACGCCTGAGACCAGCTATCTAATAATGGGAAAAGTGGATTGAGAATTTCAATTTTTAATACTTTTGGTGACAACGCAGATGACTCGTAAAGAACTGGAGAGAGATACAAAATCGTTCTAGTCAAGTATGGCAAGAAACTGGCTATATCACGAAAGTAAACATTCATACAAGAAATAGTTATTGCTAAGCCAAGTGAAAGTAAAGTAGTAATGAATAAAATCGGAATTGCCCAAAGCATCTGCCAAAAAAAAGCGCCACCCAAAACCGTTCGAATAATGAGAAACACCAATAATGTTGGGAGAAATCTAAATAATGCAATTACTACAGCTGATATCGGTAGCATAATTCGGGGGAAAGCGGTATTTAAAATTAAGCGTTGACCACCCGTTACGGCCTTGACTCCACCTGTGAGTGAGTTCGAAACAAAATAGAAAAGAAATAACGTAGCAGTTAAGTGGACATATCGAGCACTATCGGAGGATCCACGAATAATTACGATAAGCAGGAAATAAACCGCTGACAGTAAGAGTGGATTGAGAATCAACCACAGTTGGCCGAAAAATGAGCCAAAGTTTTTGCTACGAAGTTCCGAGCGCGAATACTCAACGATAAAGGTCCGTCTCAACCAGAGCGATTTCGAGTATCGAATTAATGGTGGTAGGCCCGCATGAAAAGGCTCATAAACCTGACTAGGGACTTGTATTGGTGCGCTCACGGTTGCAAGGCTACCGTAGCAAGAGATTTAGGCGAAGTTAGAAAGCCCATCCCCCAACAGATATGCATTGTTAAGAGAATCAGTGGAAGGGATATAACTTCACCCACCGATTTTCCAATCCTGATTGAAGCCGACAGAATAAAGAGAGCATATATAAGGACTGGCACAAAAAAGATGGTTGAAATTAATAAGCCCAATAATATTGAGAATACTGAAACTAGAACTGTGAATGGCGGCGCTAAATAGCGGAGATTAACTGTGCCGTCATGGCGCCTTGTTACAACTCGACGCCACCGGCCATATTCAAAGTACTGTCGTGCAAGTGCGCTGACACTGGCACGAGGTCGGTATGTGACTACCATTCGTGGATCAAAATAGATGATGCCTCCAGCGGCACGGAGTCGAAAATTTAGCTCCCAGTCCTGAGCACGGGTGAAACGCTCATCAAAACCGCCGACTGCAAGTAGGGCCTCTCTTCTAAAGGCACCTAGATAAACTGTATCGACTTCGCCGGCCACACCACCCGTATGAAAACGTGATGCACCAACACCAAGAGGGCTACACATAGCTCGTGCAACCGAACGTTCAAATAAACTCTTACCCACTGCCGCCATAATGCCGCCGACATTGACTGCGCCACTACTGGTGAGAATCTCTAGTGCAAGTGTTAAATAGTTTTCAGGAATCTCAGAATGGCCATCAACACGGATAATGTTTGCATACTGTGATTTTTCAACTGCGAGATTTAAACCAGCTGCAGTACGACCAGATGGATTTTCAACTATGACGACACGTGAATCAAGGGCGGCAATGGTGCGAGCAATCTCTTCGGTGGCATCCTCTGATGGTCCAATCGCGAGAATTACTTCTAATGGGCCGAGAAAATCTTGATTTAAAATAGCGTGAACAGCGTCGGCTAGGTGGGCAGCCTCGTTTCGAACTGGGAGGATTACCGAGATTTCACGCTTCGGTGAGCCATATCGCTCATTTGCAGATGTCTTCATAACCCCACCACCGTATCGCTGAAGTAGTCTTCGCCTGTGAAAGCGACGCGACCTATTCGGATTATTACATCACTGTCTATCGCCGTTGTCGCTATTTCTGCCATAGCATGGCTAGGTTTAGGCTCAATTAGCGGCGCTATTAAACGTGTTGATGTTTTTGGCTCAATTGAAAACCGTCCCGAAAAACCAACAACTGCACTGAACTACTTACTAGTTGGCTCTGATACTCGTGAGGGTCTGACAAAGGAACAGTCAAAACTTCTGCGCGTTGGCACAACAAAATCTGCCGCTGGCGCACGTTCAGACACAATGCTCTTAGTTCACATTAGCAAGGCGAGAGATAGAGCGACAATTATCTCTATTCCACGTGATTCACTTGTGGTGATTCCAGAACATCAGTCTTCGCTGTACAAAGACAGAACCGTCGCTGCTGCAAATGGAAAGATAAATGCTGCATTTGCTTGGGGCGGTGCGCCACTCTTAATCCAGACGATTGAAAATGAAACTGGCGTTCGAATTGATCACTACATTGAGATTGGATTCGCTGGCTTTGCTGGAATTGTAGATTCACTCGGTGGGATCGAAGTATGCTCAAAGAAAGATATCGATGACCCACAAAGTCACTTGGTCATGAGCGCGGGAGTTCACATTCTTAATGGTGTTGAAGCGTTAAAATATGTTCGAACCCGTGATTTCGATGGCATGGGTGACCTAGGGCGTATGCAACGTCAACAACAGTTTATGAGTGCAGTACTTCGCAAAGTCACGAGTACAGGTGTACTACTTAACCCAGTTAAGGTAATAAATCTCTTTAACGCTGCAATCGCGACAGTTAAAACAGATTCACAACTTAACACGAGTGATTTAATCACTTTAGCTAAACAATTAAAGAATCTTTCAGCCAGTAAAGTTAGAACTCTCACAATTCCACTCGGCAATTCCAACGCACGAGTGAGCGGACTAGGTTCTGTTGTCGTTTGGGATAAGGTTCTGGCCCCTGATCTCTTTAATCGCCTCATACTAGATTTACCACTCGTTGATGAGGTCACACCTTCCCCATCGGCTTCATCGTCGGCATCCCCTAGTCCCTCTGTCGCACCGATAATTATCGATAAATTTAAGACGCGCACCGCCGATGAAAATCCATGCGGGGCGCTGAAGTAAACTCATGGCCATGAACTCAACGCTCTCAGTTATCGGCTGCGGATACTTAGGTGCAACACATGCTGCCTGTATGTCATCTCTTGGCTTTACCGTGATTGGCGTTGACACAGATGCCGACAAGGTCGCAATGCTCTCTCGTGGAGAGCTTCCATTTTATGAGCCTGGCCTCGATACTTTACTGGCACAAGAGATAAAATCTGGCCGGCTAACTTTTACAACTGATTTTTCTGCCGTTGCAGATGCCGATATTCACTTTGTCTGTGTCGGTACACCTCAGAGCAAAAATGGATTAGCAGCTGATCTTACGTATGTGAAATCTGCCGTTGCAGCAATCGCACCATATTTAAAAGAAGGCTCACTAGTTGTTGGTAAGTCCACGGTTCCAGTTGGTACTGCGCAATCATTGCGCGACCAACTTATAGAAACTGCCCCTCAATCTGACCTTGCATGGAATCCAGAGTTTTTACGCGAAGGTTTTGCAGTAGAAGATACTTTAACTCCCAATCGTTTGGTTGTCGGTGTTGCAAATGATCGTGCTGAAGAGATTTTAAAGGATGTATATGCTCCAATTATCGCCCTAGGCACACCTTGGATTCGAGCGGATCTTCCAACTGCTGAATTAGTAAAAGTCGCAGCTAACTCCTTCCTTGCAACTAAAATCTCATTCATCAACGCAATGGCTGAGGTTTGTGAAGCCGCAGGTGGAGATGTCACTGTGCTGGCCAAGGCAATTGGCTACGACCCACGCATTGGAAGCCGTTTCTTGCAAGCTGGTATTGGTTTCGGTGGGGGCTGTTTACCGAAAGACATTCGAGCATTCATGGCGCGCGCAGAAGAGCTTGGCGCTAAACAGGCTCTGGAATTCTTGCGAGAAATCGATGCAATTAACCTGCGCGCTCGACAACGTGTAATTGATGTTGTGCGCAGTAATCTCTCTGAAAATTTAACTCAGTACAAGATTTCAGTGTTGGGTGCGACCTTCAAACCTGATAGCGACGATGTGCGCGACTCCCCTGCACTCGATATCGCCGCTCAGCTGCACGCTGCCGGCGCTAATGTCGTAGTACACGATCCCAAAGGAATTGAGCCAGCCCGCAAGCGTTTCCCAAGCCTTAACTTTGCAGAGTCGGTGACAGAGTGTGTAAAAGGTGCTGATCTGATTCTGCACCTAACTGAGTGGAGTGAGTATCGTACCTTAGACCCTTCACTACTCGGTCAGTTAGTTAAAAATAAGATGATAATCGATGGTCGCAATGCCCTAGATCGGGATCTTTGGCGCAGCGCTGGTTGGAAATTTCACGCATTAGGACGAACAGATTAACGAGAGTGAAGTTATCGACTCACTGCTTGCGATGAAAACTTGGGCAGTAGTCGGACTTGGAAATAATCCCGATCGTGCAGCCTTTGGCGTTGCTAAACTTTTACAAGATAGAGGTCATCGAATCATTCCGGTCTATCCCCGTGCCGAAATCGTGCATGGAGAGATTGGTTATAAAACTCTCGAGGAGATACCAGGCCCGGTGGATGTTGTCGATTGTTTTGTGAACTCATCATTGGTAGGAAAAGTTGTAGACCAAGCTATTGCAATTGGGGCTAAAGGTGTGTGGCTTCAGTTAGATGTTATCGATGAAGAAGCCGTTACTCGCGCGCAAGCAGCGGGATTATTAACTATCATGAATCGCTGTCCCGCTATTGAATATCGCAGCCGTTAATTAAAAGCCTGTCTTTTGGTTTCGACGAGAAGTTAAGTTCGCGCCTTTTGCTTTTGCTGCCATATTCATCTCTTCTAATCCTTGACTAACTTTGGCTGAGATCACAGCGTCAGAGATCCCCAAAATTCTTGCAGCAAGCAGCGCTGCATTCTTGGCATTTCCAACTCCTACTGTTGCAACTGGGACTCCTGCTGGCATCTGGACAATCGAAAGCAATGAATCCATCCCATCTAAATTCTTCAGTGCTATCGGAACCCCGATAACGGGCAGAGTCGTTAACGATGCAACCATCCCAGGAAGGTGCGCTGCACCACCTGCCCCAGCGATAATCACTTTGTATCCCTTTGAAACTGCGTTCTGTGAAAATGCAACCATTTCAAGGGGCATCCGGTGGGCCGAAACAACATCGGCATCATATGAAATTCCGAACTGATCCAGGAGTTTTGCAGCTTCTTCCATAATGGGCCAATCAGAGTCTGAACCCATGATTATTGCAACATCACTCATCGACTTCTCCGCTCATGTAATCAAGTGCGTGCGCAACTTCTTGGATTAAGTCTACTTCGTTATCTCCCAGTAGCGTGACATGACCAATCTTGCGACCTGGACGTACATCTTTCTTATAATGGTGAAATTTTAAACTTGGATTGCGGGCCATGAGATGCAGATAAGGCCGATACATATTTTCTTCCTTGGAGCCAAGAATATTTCCCATGACTGCAATTGGTGCAACCATAGATGTATCACCCAGGGGTAAATCTAAAACGGCCCGCAGATGTTGTTCAAACTGAGATGTCACTGAGCCTTCAATACTCCAGTGCGCCGAGTTATGAGGACGCATTGCGAGTTCATTAACAAATAGCTGGTCACCCTTAACAAATAGCTCAACTGCCATGACACCGACTATGCCAAGTTCATGAGCGATATCTAAAGCAATCTTCTGTGCCCTTGCACTCAAATCCTGGTTTAACCGCGGGGCCGGCGTGATGGTCATTGTGCAGATTCCATCAACCTGCACAGTTTCAGTAGGAGCCCAGGTGCTCGCTTGACCGTGTGGTGATCGTGCAACCATTACTGCAATCTCATAATCGAAATCTATAAACTCTTCGATGAGAACCTTCCCGACTTCGGTAATTACTTTGCTCAGTTCTTCGGCAGAATTAATTTTCCACACTCCGCGGCCGTCGTATCCCCCCGATATGGCTTTCGCGATCAATGGAAATCCGCTAACTCCTACTGCACTGGTTACGACACTAGATTTCGGGGAGTGAAAATTACTGAGCCGTTCGCGCATCTGGCTTTTATCTTGTGAATAAATAAATGAACTCGAGCTAGGTCGTACAACATTGCCTGCCAGTTCTAAAGCTTTAATAACACTCAATGGAACAAGTTCATGTTCAAAAGTTATGACATCGCATTTTTTGGCAAACTCCAGCACGGTTGTTAGATCTGAATAATCTCCAACAATGTGCTGAGCGATCTGGGCACCACTGTCATTGGAATTGTGTGCCAATAAGAGGAGATTTATCCCAAGCTCGGCAGCTGGTGCAACACTCATCCGTGCGAGTTGACCGGCACCAATGATGCCAACTGTAGGGAATGAATCGCTCACTGGATTATCGTAGATGAACTACGTCACCAGCTTGAACGCAAGAGCCACTATCCAAAATTAACTCACCCCTGCTGCTCAGTGATTGGGCTAGGGCAATCTCGACTCGACCATCTGGGTATTCAACTCGTACTTCGCGTCCAATCGTTGCGCTTAATGCACGATAGCTATCGATTATTTCATCGTCACCCTGATCCCAGAGGGAAAAATTCCCTTCAAATCTCTCTAAAAATTCTATGAGTAACTTATTGCGGGTCAGATTTCTTGCCCCTTCAAGCAGTAGAGAAGTTGCAGTTGACACCGGTAGCTCTGACTCTTGCATGGCAACATTGATTCCAACTCCAACGACGAGGCCCTTTTCGGCCATCTCTACAATCAGACCCGCTACTTTCTTCTCTTTAATTAAAA
>Ga0209086_10000590_pt1 | contig 31857 bp, 17 predicted proteins | sample M_130207_XF_Meta_FD_187312 | JGI IMG/M metagenome (GOLD analysis project Ga0209086, IMG submission 187312) | Freshwater microbial communities from Lake Montjoie, Canada to study carbon cycling - M_130207_XF_MetaG (SPAdes) (version 2) | ecosystem: Environmental > Aquatic > Freshwater > Lake... | reverse complement strand
ATCCCCTGTTTCGGAAGCAAGATAAAAATGATCGTCATTTTTAACCAAAAAAGCAGTGCCATGAGTAGTTCGCTTGCCAGTGGTAGGCTTGAAATCAGTCCAAAGCCTTTCGCCTGATAGCATCTTAAAAGCACCAAGCCAACCTTGATGGCAATCCGTGCCATAGACAACGCCATTTTCTGCAAAAGGCGTGCTATTACAGGGGTAAAGAGCAGATTCACGGGTACCCTGCCAGAGTATGGAAGCACCAGGTTTATCGGAAGAAAGTTTGAACCCAGCACCAATGCTGCCAATGCCCCCTGCGTAAAGTAAATCGCCATCTTTGACCGGGGCAGAAACCGACATTCCATAACTAGGCTTCAAAGGAAGCGACCAGTAAACCTTACCGGAAACAAGATCAAGGCTGTTAAGTTTGTCCGCATCCCAAATTAAAAGTTGGTCAACGCCAGCCGCATTAATCAGCGTGGGTGGGCAGTAACCCGATTCGGAAGCAGATAGTGCCTTCCAAACTTCTTTACCTGTATCTTTGTTGAAAGCTACAGCAACACTACCTTCGCCACCAACGAGGCAATAAACTAAATCACCTTTGATTAATGGATGGCCACAAAAGCCCCAAAGAGGCGTGGGCGCATTATAATCTTTTTTGAAATCTTTGGTCCAAATAGCCTTACCAGTATTAACATCGAGGCAGAAGAAATTGCCTTCAGCACCCAAGCCATAAACTTTGCCATCAACAACCGAAGGGGTCACCCTTGGGCCGGATGCGTAAGAGATTTTATATACAACGGGGTATTCATATTTCCAAAGAAGATCACCAGATTTGGCTTCAAAACAAAGAAGCCTTTCATTGCCTGAGCGTTCATCACGCTTGTTGAAATCGTTGGTGCTATCGCCAGATTTGACAACAAAGTCTGGGACAAAAACTTTATTACCAGCAACAGCAGGGCCAGAAAAACCGCCCGATACCTTGCTCTTCCAAAGCACTTTGGGCCCATCCTTGGGAAACTGCCTGATGATACCTTTTTCATTCCAAACAGAGTTTCTGGTTGGTCCAAGCCACTGGGGCCATTCTTCTGCCACTGCAAAAGAGGCGCCAAAGCAAACAAAAATTACCAAGCAAATTAGCAAGCGAGTCTTCATGGCTCAATCCTTCTGAATGATGATTGTGAACATTCACATCATGAAGGATTGAGATAGAAGAATCAAGAGAATCAGAGCAAAAGAAAATTGATTTTAACCAACAAAGGCACCACCAGTAAAGCCAACAGGGAAAGCAAAGAAATCATCAATCGCCCCAAAAAGCTGATCAAAGACTCTGATTTCCGAAGGAGCATTAGTGTATGGCGCAGTTACAACATCAAGAGTTCCATTACCATTAACATCAACAGCGCCAACGGTAACACCACCAGAGAATTCCACAGGGTAGGCAAAAAAAGAATCGAGAGTTGCAGTGCCAAAGGAATTAAAAACTTTCACATGAGGCCCGCCACCCGGTCCAGCAGCAACCATGATATCTGCAGAACCATTGTTATCAAAATCACCCGAAGCAACAAAAATGCCTCTGGTAACACCTGGATCAAAAGCAAAGAAATTAGCCAAAGCAACTTGCTGACCTACGATAAGGGCCTGACCACTAAGCCCTAAAACATGAGGCCCACCCCCTGCCCCTGCACCCGTGATTACATCAGAAAAACCATCAGCATTAAGATCACCAGAAGCAACCGAGATACCACCGGTAAAAACGGTGCTATAGGCAAAATAACTGGCAATAATCGAGTTATCCAAACCACTAAAAACTTGAACATGCGGCCCGCCCCCTGCCCCAGCACCGGTAATGATATCGGCATAGCCATCACCGTTTACATCGCCACAAGCAACGAAAATACCACTGGAGAACTGAGGAGCGTAGGCAAAGAAGTTGCGGATTTCAGAATAGCTTACACCATCATAAACTTTAACATTAGGGCCGCCACCCGGGCCTGCTGCAACAACGATATCTTCGAAACCATCCGCATTGATATCGCCACCTGCAACACGAACCCCGCCACGAAACGCAGTGTCAAATGCAAAAAAGCTGACCTGAGTATTAGCAATCCTGTCGTAAACATTAACCTGAGGCCCACCCCCTGCATTGGCTCCTACGATGATAAGATTATTGGCAGCCCCAACCGATTGAACAAGGCTGGAAGTTGCAGTGGAATAAAAGAAGGTGTTGGAAAGATCTGGCGCGCCTAGGTATTGGGCAGTGATATTCCTCCTACCCCCTGGCAAATTACTGGTTTGAAAAGATGCCACCCCGTTAACCAAGGGAATCTGGCCACTAATAGCAACACCATTGTCGAGGAAAACCACATTCCCGATGGGAACTCCATCAGCAGGATTGACCGATTCAACCGTGGTGGTGAAGGTGATGGGCGAGAACCTGCTGGCAGGATTTTGGGAAGAAACAATCTGGGATGAAGTGGCATGCGTGGTAAGAATAGATTGAGAATACGCAGTTGAAAAAGATGATGCCAAGTAGTTGGTATCTCCGATGAATTGAGCCCGAATGAGATGGGTTCCTGTCGTAGAAAACGATGTTGTAAAAGTTGCGACCCTTGCGCCAGTGGCAACTATTGTTGAAGCGGTATTAATGGTTTGTAACGGCTGAAGAACACCATCAATTTCAAATAAGACCTGCCCAGTGGCAGACCCACCTGAAAACTGCGGAGTTACCACTGCAGTAAATTTCAAAGGCAAATCAGTTCCGTAAACAGCCACTGGGCTCGAAACCGTAACCGAGGTTGATGCCCTAGTTACAGCATGAATAATCGGGGTTGTGGAATTACTGGAAGCAATAACCCCTGCGCCAGTATAAGAAGCAGTTATGGCATGGGGCGAATTCGCAACACTTAAAGTGGAAACATTGACACTAGCACTTCCACCCATAACAGCAACAGAAGAACCAAGCGCAGAACCATTATCAAAGAATTGAACCGTGCCTGCTGATATAGGGCCACCCAAACCATTTACCGATGCGGTGTAGGTGATGGCTTGGCCATAGATCGAAGCGTTGTCAACATCCGAAGAAGAAATCGTGGTGGTGGTAACAACTCCCACAGCAGTCAAAGTAACATCATTACCATCGCCACCTACGTATGAGATCCTGTAGGAAAAATTATTGGAGGTAACGAGCGACCCTTCAGCAAGGCCCGAGAAAGTGCCTACAACAGCATCAGCACCATCGTTATTGATAATGGTGTATTTAGTTCCGATAACATTAGGGGAAAAGTTGAGTGAGAGATTAAGTACGGGGCTACCTGAAAGAGAAACATTCCCTTGAACTTTAAACTGATCATAGTCTGAACCAGCTACGGGCGAAGATGAACCCAACCCGTTTAAATCAATGTTAATTACAGCAGCACTACTTCTGATATCTAAAGAGCCGGTGGATAAAACCGAGGTAGCATTAGTAGCAAGCCCAGGTGCTAAAAAGGCTGTTTGCCCAGCATTCACGGTAAGGGAACCTGTTTTACCAGACCCCATGAGTGTGGAAGCATTTTGAACAGTTACTGGAACATTATCCGAGCCAATCTGAATCAGAGTACCACCATTAACGATCGTGGCGGATTGGGAATTATTCGAACCGGTAATTAAAAGAATGCCCGCGCCTTCTTTTCGAAGAGTAGTTGAACCACCATCGATTTTTCCAGAAACAGCAAGTGTGCCTTGATCAACGCCAATCCCCGCACTAAGCGAAGTACCAGCTAGGGTAATATTTGTAGCCCAAGAATTATTCCCCGCGATGCTACGAAGTGCACCCTGATTACCAACACCATTACCATCAAGGTTTAGAGATCTGTTTGAGATTGCAATGTTACCCTGCAAGGCAAGAGTAGCAGGGCCGGAAGCGCCCGAGGTAGAGACAGTAATTGCACCAGCACTAGTAGAACCAAGCGAGTTGGAATTCTGCAAAAGCAAAGTGCCTTCTTGCACCGAGACAGGAAGGGTGAGTGTGGTGGGAGAGTTAATTTTAACCGTACCAGCACCTATTTTAATCAACTGTGAATTCAAAGTTGTTGCGTTCGCAGATTGAGTAATGTTGCCTAATATCTGCAACTCGCTGCCTGCAGCAGCCCCAAAAGAGGAAGTTTGATCGATGGTAATAGCACCTGACCAAGAATTAACGCCGATGCTTTGCAAGCCTCCCAGGCCAGTAAAACCAGTACTTCCAACCGTGATATTATTTGTAAAGTTAAGGCCAGTGCCTTCAATTTGAAGAGACCCCGCACCAGAAAGCCCAGGAGGCGAGGCCGAAGTTTGAGTAACTTTTATTGAACTGGCATTTACAATGGAATCACTATTGGTGAGCTTCAAATTCCCGGAACTTACCAACACTTTTCCCAGAAGATTGGAATTAGAAGCCGACAATGTTAAGGTGTTAGATCCCCTTTTTTCCAAAGTATCTGCAGCAGAAAGCGAGATGCTGCCTGATATTTTCAGAGTTCCCCCGGGTGTACCACCAATAGAAGCATCATCCTGAATAACCACATTGCCCTGCCAATCCGCAGAGTTTGGATTACTGGAAGGCGAAATAATCTGAAAAGCCCCAAGGCCCTCTAACCTTTGTGAATTAGTAAAAGGAAGACCCGGGTTCTGATCAGGCCCGTTGCCCCCTTGAATCACCAACTGATAACCTGCACCAAAAATATAGGATTGCCCACCCACATTAGAGTCACCAAGGGTGAAAGCACCGAACTGAGGTGTCGGATTATTAGGATCCAGAAGATTAACAGGAACTTGGCTGACAACGATTTGTTTTAATGACGAACTTTGTGGAAGAGTACCCAAGGCTGCGTTATTTTGAGCATTTAAAAACCCATTAAAAATTGTGACATCACTCGTAAAAGTATTCGCTTGAGTAAGCTCTACAGTGCCCATGCCCCACTTTCTTAACCCAGCAGAACCACCAATTGCGCCATTGATTTCCATCGTGCTTCCAAACTGCTGGCCAACACTTGCATCACCATTGGGATTAGGTGCACCAGGGGTCTGAATCGCAGAAGGATTTGCAACCAAAGTAACCGTACCATTCCACTGATTTGGAACTGAAGATAATGCGGTCATGCCATCCAAGGACCCTTGAGGAATTCCAATATTGATTCCGGCAGTGCCAAGTGTTGGAACAAAACCATCACCGCCTAAGAGAATCAGATTGCGATTAGAAATTTGCGCCCCACCATTGTAAATATTCCCAATTGCATTCTGAGAATAATCCGAGGAACTTAAACGCAAGGTGCCGCCATTGACCTCGACATTGGCATTCACTGCGGAGCTGCCCAACCCTTGATCATTGGAAACAACCAGAACACCATTTTCAACAGAAGTAACACCTTGGTAAGAGTTCTTGCCATCGAATACAAGAACACCAGAACCCCGCTTGATTATTTTATTATTATTCACATTGGAAATGCTGGTGTAGTTAGCTTCAACATCGCCATTGATTCGGTTGGAAAAAACCAACCAAGAACCTTCGTTAGCAACATTGAAAGTAAAATCAGAATTGTTCTGCCCTATTTTAACAGGCATATAAACCCAGTTGGTATTAGTGTTATTTGGGAACGATGCAGATGAACCTGAGTAAACCGCATTGATTTGGGTTTGAACATTCAACGGATTAGCAGAGGCACCAGCGGTCGGATAAAACCCAAGAGTAGGCCCGGGAGAAGTCGTTGCAGTAGTAGGACCAAACTGAGGGTAATCCCTTCCAAAGATATAATAACCAGACCCAAACAGATCGATACTGTTTACAAAATCAAGCGACTGCACCGCCCCGGGAAGGTAGGAGGCCTTGTTCCCATTTGAATCAAGGGAAAGATCGTTGATAACATTAACAGAAATCGGAATAGGCAAGGCGCCGCCATTAGGATCGGGGCGAGTGAGGTTTCCAAAAACGCCAGCAACGGGGGTTGCCAGAACTGAAGGATTACTATTTACAAGGTTGGGAAAAAGTAAGCTATCGCCATTTTGGGGCAGTCCAGGTTGCCCACCCGAAGGCGCCCAGTTACTAGCTAAATTATTTAGAAATGAACTAAATGTAGGGTCCCCAAAAGCAGGGGGTGGACCATCGGTGCCATTAGGAATTTCACTTCCATCCCACACCCGGGTTGCACACTCCAACCTTTCCTCTAGTAGTTCTAAAAAAGGAGAGATCGACTTCCGATTCTTCCTAGTACCACTAACTTTAAAAACACTTTTGATATTAAAGGCCATGAGATCATCCTCCCAAAAAGTAAATGGGTTTACGACTACCTTGCAGCCACAAAAGCGGATGCATTAAAATTTATTAGCCCTGAAGTTGGAAGTGAAAATCAGGAGTGCTGGAATGTTTGACGAAACTATTATTCCCACCTAACAAGCAATTTAAAAACTTCCTTAAAGATGAGTGATTGATGAGATTTGTTTCGACTATAATAAGATTAAGATCTGATTAATTTTGAACCCTAAAGAGATTGCTCAATTGAAACTGTACCACGAACCTTTTTTTAAATACGCTTTTTCAGAACAGCGAAAAATAGAGAAGATTCATCTACCAGAATTGAAACCCCATACCAACATCATCATTTGTAAAAACCCGGTCCCCTCTAAAAACAAAGATGATATTCTGTTCACGGGTACAACCAATGCCGACTGCTGGATGATTTTTTCCCACACTTTAATAGTGATGCCAGGCGATATCTTTTACGCCATTGAACAGGAACCCTCATGATCAACACTTCCCTTCTCCTTTTTCTTTTCGCAGGATTTTCCAGCGAAGCACCTTTGCAAGCTTCGAAACCCAATGTGCTTTTAATCATGGCAGATGGATCTTCGAACCGATTTAAAATCATATGGTGTGAAAGTAGTAAGCGCAAACTTAACCCAAATCACCACACCCCTACTGCGCCTTAACTTTCAAATTTCATAAAGGCGGGCAATCAATGGCAAAAGATGTTTTTGAATATGCTTCTGAGTTTACTGCTTCATCAAAAGAAGTATTTGACTGGCACAAAAACCAATCTGCATTTGAAAGACTTTCACCACCCTGGGATGAAGTTAAAATCGTTGAACGAAGCAAGGGGATCGAAAAAGGTGCTCGCACCATCATCGATGTCAGAATCTGGCCCATCTGGAAAAGATGGATCGCAGAACATACGGATTACACCGAAGGCGTATCCTTCACCGACACCCAGATCACCGGCCCCTTTGCATATTGGCAACACCAACACCGCGTTTCACCACTGACCCCGAACACCTCCACACTCACCGACCACATTGAATACAAACTCCCCATGGGAATCCTTGGGAAGATTTTTGGTGGCGCTATGATCAAACAAAAACTTGAGAAAATGTTCCGCTATCGCCATGCAATTATGCGCGCAGACCTTGAAGATTCCATTTTGGTAAAAGAAAGCCCGATTAAAAAAGTGATTGTCATTGGCGCATCAGGATTCGTTGGAACCAATCTCTGCGCTTACCTTGATTCAATCGGACTTTCTGTAACAAAAGTAGGCCGAAAAAAAAACAACACCAAGAACAGCGCATCGTGGGACCCGAATCTAGGAGATCCCGATCCTGAAATTTTTGAAAATGCAGATGCTGTAATTCATCTGGCAGGCGAAAGCATTGCAGAGGGAATTTGGACTAACGATAAAAAAAAGCGCATCCGCGATAGTAGAGTTATAAGCACAAATTCGTTAAGCAAAGTTCTTTCTAGTTTGAAGAATCCGCCCAAAGTTTTGCTCTGCGCCTCGGGAACAGGCATCTATGGCGACCGAAAAGATGAACTCCTGGATGAAAACTCCGCCCATGGCACGGGCTTCCTCACCGAAGTTGCGGAAGAATGGGAAGGCGCAACCGAAAGCGCAACAAAATCAGGAATCAGGGTTGTAAACATGCGCTTTGGTATTGTTTTAAGCCCTGCTGGTGGAGCATTAAAAGAACTTTTAATCCCTTTTAAAATGCGTATGGGGGCATACTGGGGAAAAGCCTCTTCAGCTTACATGAGTTGGATTGCAATGGATGATTTATTGGGTGCGATTCGATTTTGCATGCAAAATGATATTATGAATGGGCCTGTTAATTTTGTAGCGCCCAACCCCGTCACCAATTACGAATTCATCCGCGCACTTGAAAAAGTATTCAATCAAAAAGCATTCCTACCAGTGCCTTCATCTCTTTTAAAATTATTCATGGGCCAGAAAGCTCAAGATTTATTGCTAAGTAGCACAAGGGTTCATCCAAAGAAATTATTGGAGCATAAATTCGAGTTCCGTTATCCAAAAATTGAAGATGCGCTTAAACACCTCACTGGTAATGCAACCAAATAGCATTAAAAGGTGAATAAAAAAGCTTTATTAAACATGAGTAAACAAGTTAAGTTTAGCTTGGGCTATCGAATTTAATAAAAAAACAACAACTTTAACAACTTTTAGCTTTACCTTATAAATCCGATTGCTAACATGGCCTTTCCTGCCATGAAATGGGTGTTCCTTCCATGAGTGTGTTTTGAAATTCACAAACCGAGATGATGAGCAATGAGCCAGAATAATCAAGTTGATTTTGCAGCCTTGGAACGCTTTGGCGCCAAATGTACCACTCTTCGTAAAGAAGTTGCCAAGATTGTTGTTGGGCAGGATGCAGTTATCGAACAACTGTTGCTCGCAATTCTTGCCAAAGGCCATGCTCTTTTAGTGGGTGTACCAGGTTTGGCAAAAACCCTGATGGTTTCCACTCTTGCAAAGGCTTTGCATCTCGGGTTCAAACGAATTCAATTCACCCCCGACTTAATGCCTTCCGATATTACTGGAACTGAAGTTATTCAAGATGACCCTGTAACTAGACAGCGTGCTTTCAAGTTTCTTCAAGGGCCTATTTTTTCAAACTTGGTTCTCGCGGATGAAATCAATCGAACGCCACCAAAAACCCAAGCAGCGCTTTTAGAAGCCATGCAAGAAAGAAAAGTCACCGTGGGCGGAGCTGATCACACCCTGCCCTCACCTTTCTTTGTACTTGCAACCCAAAACCCCATTGAACAAGAAGGTACTTACCCTCTTCCTGAGGCCCAGCTCGATCGATTCTTGTTTTTAATTCAAGTGGGTTACCCCACCGATACCGAAGAAGACGAAATCATGCGCAGAAGCGCCTTGGATGCAGAAACAATTAACACGGTTCTTGATGGCAATGAAATTGAACAATTGCAAAAGATCACCAAGCAAATACTTGTTTCAGATACCGCACTTGAATTTGCAAGAAAAATAACCCGTGCCACCAGACCAAACACCGAAGAAGCTGCATCTTTTGCTTCAAAATGGATCCAATGGGGCGCAGGCCCGAGAGCTAGTATTAGTTTGGTGCTTGCTGGCAGAGCACGAGCCGCACTACATGGCAGACCTCATGTCACTATCGAAGATATCGAAACCGTAGCTTACCCTGTACTCAGGCACAGACTGCTTCCTTCGTTTACTGCACAAGCAGACGGAATTGCACCGGATGATCTGACCAGAAAAATTATTGCAGAAGTGCGATCTAAACTAAAGTTGTCAACCAATAGCTAAACACGAATGAACGAAATTCCAGCACATAATCAGGCAAAACTTCTAGAGCAAGCCAAGTATCTTGGCCTTCGCGCTCTTACGCTCGTAGAAGGCCTGCGAGTTGGCGACCAGAAAAGCCCCACCCGAGGCTTCTCGGTCGAATTTGCCCAGCATCGTGAATATGTGCCGGGCGATGATCTTCGGCATATCGATTGGCGTGGCTATGCCCGAACCGAAAAATACATCGTCAAGCAATATGAGCAGGAAACCAATTACACCGCCCATGTGCTTCTGGATTTATCCGGCTCGATGAGTTACGGCGCTGCAGGAAAATCCAAGCACGAAATGGCTCAATTACTTGCAACGGTGCTTTGCCAGATTGCTGCAAGTCAGGGTGATGCTGTTGGGCTTAAAACAGTAGATAGTCCAGCCCACCCCGAGCGACTTCTCTCGTTTCAACCTAGTACAAAATCGAACCGTTTGAAAATCTTGCTCAATCAAATTACCGCTCTTGTGCCAGGCCCTGAAAGAGAACAAGAAAATACTCCGGCACTTGTTTCTACAGCATTAAGACAGATTTCCGAAAGGCAAATTCGCAAGGGGATGGTCATTGTAATCAGCGATTTCCTTGAACCTTGGCCCTTGTTACTCAAAGAGATTTTCGAAATCCGAGCCCGGGGCCATGATCTTTTATTGGTGCAGGTATTGCACAGCGATGAAATCGATTTCCCGATGGAAGGGCAAATCTTATTTGAAGATTTGGAAAGCAGCGGCTCACTTGTAACCAGACCACAATTACTTCGCACTGCGTATCAAAAAGAAATCAAAACCTGGCTCGATGAAATTGATGTTTCATGTACCAGACTTCAGGCAACCCACTTGCTTATTAGGTCGGACAAACCCCCTGAAGATGAACTACTTAAGATGCTTGCCCTTAGACTTATGAAAAAACGGGTTGCAAAAATTCAATAAAGGTTGACTATGCATTTTCTGGTTCCATGGATGCTTTTTGGTGCTTTAAGCGCAGGAATACCTGTTGCTTTGCATCTGTTACGCAAAAGCAAACCAACTGTTGTTCGTTGGGCGCCCATGGAATTTCTTCGTAAAAGCCTCAAGGAAACCAGCAAAAAAATCCGCCTCCGCGATTTGATCCTTCTTCTTCTACGCATGACAATCTTAATTCTCGCTGCACTTGCACTTGCAAGGCCTTCCACACTTTCCCTTTTTGGCAGTGGCCCCGTCGACGCCGTAATTTTAATCGATAATTCCCAAAGTATGTCCACATTAGAAGGCCAAACTTCCCGATTGGATATGGCCCTTACTTCTGCGAAGCAACTTTTAGGCAATTTGCCCACGGGATCAAAAGCCCGCATCATCAGTCTCACCGACCATACAGTAGAACTAAGCTACAACAACTCTAACGAAACTGATGCTATTGCTTCTGCCCTTTTGCAAATTAAACCAACAGATCGAAGCAGTAATTTCTACCAGGGTTTTGCCAACGCCATCGATCTCTTAAAAACTTCATCCTTCAGCCAAAGAAAAATATTCTTTTTCTCTGATATGCAAAGACCAGGCTGGCAGAATGAATCAAGCTCTTTTAAAACTCTTGTGCAAAACATGCCATCTTCAATCTCCATCCACATGATTCGTCATGGTTCCGATGTTGATAGTAATATTCAGATAATGGATTTCCAACCAACTGCAGGCATTATTCTTGCAAATCAGCGACAAACATGGGGTTTAACTGTACGCAATCGGGGCATCAAACCCGCCACTGGGATTAAAACCACCCTTGGCTTGGGATCAGACTTTGAAACTGCAGAATCCGCAGTAATTGAAAAACTAGATGCTGGCGAAGAAAGAAGCATCACCATTGATCTTCTAATTCCAGAAGATGGGCATCAAATTGTAAAAGCAGTTGCAGGGAATGATCGATTCTCAAGAGACAATCAAAAAGAAAAGATAGTTCTTGCAAGAAAAAAGCTTCAAGTATTAATCGTGGGTGCAAAATCTGAAATAGATGCAAACCGCGATAACACTTTTTTCCTTTATCATGCACTTAGATCGGGTTCTTCTGATTCATCGAACTCCGGTATTGAAGTCAAAGTAGCTTCAGGAAGAGGCGCTACACCAGATACTCTCGATGAAACCGATATCGTTTTCATGGTAGACCCAATGCTTGCGGGTTCGGATAGCGTGAGTGATGGTTTCATGGAAAAACTTGAAACTTGGGTTTCGATGGGAAACACTCTGGTCTATTTTGCAGGTAGCAACTATGCAGCAGTTTCTGATTCAAACATCAAAAATGCTGGTAAGTTTTTGCCTCCAGCGAATCCAACCCCCAACCTAACTCCCACCACTATTGCGACAGAAAACTTCCCACCTGTTGGATGGTTTAATCGCTTCCGTTCAGCACCTTTAAACCTTATAAATCAATCTGAATTCCGTAAGAGGGTAACATTCGACACATCAAAGGACTACCAAACAGCAGCTTTGGGCTACTTTTCCGACAACCAACCACTTGCAGAAATGAAACAACTTCGGGCTGGTTTTATTACCTTACTGCCTTGGGTGCCAGATCTTTCCTACAGCGATCTGCCATTAAGGCCAAGCTTTGTACCATTCATTCAAACCCTGCTCTCGCGAATTTTAGACACTTTAAATGATGCTAAAAACCCATTGATTTCGAGAGAAATTTCGCTGCGATTACAACCACAAGATCTTATTGGTGGCGAGAAATACAAATGGGTTTCGCCAACAAGTATGGCATTGGCTGCATCGATGGAAAAATCAGTGGACGAAGTTGTTTTCCGGGGCGAGTTTAACACCCCTGAGGCTGGCATTTGGAAATTAGAATCTACAACCTCCGAAAACTCTAAAGCAACTCCGAAAAATATAATTGCAGTACAGGCATCGAACGAAGAAGGTGCGGAGCTTAATCCTTTGCAGGAAAGCGAAATCGATGAGATCCTTGGCAAAAATGTATCGCACCAAAATAACACTGGCGAAGCTTCAATAACAGGTAGCACGGGCGAACTAACCAACCTGCTGTTGTATTTACTGCTTCTCTTTTTTGTTTTTGAAATGTTTTTCGCATGGTGGTGCGGGCAACCTTTATAAGGTAGGGGAATGAACAAGTTTCTTGGTTATATTCTGGGAATTGATACGCCAAGTGGGGCGAGCATTGTTTCAATTGAAACTGTGCCCATGTATTTGGCATTATTTTTGTCAGTACTGGCATGCGTTACGCTCTTTATTATTTCCATCAGGCTTTACCGGGCTGAACAAATAAAGCTTCCCACAAGAATTCAAACCTTCGCACTTTGCAGTCGCTTTGCCGCAATCTTTGCATTCTCGATGCTTTTCTTTCAACCAATTTCCTGCAATCTTAAATTAAGAGGTACCCGCCCCTCTCCCAACCTAATTATTCTCGATGATTCCCTAAGCATGCAATCCAGAGACTCCAGAACCCAGGCTGATGACATTGCCAGGGCTGAATCTCTTGTTGGCAAAATAACACTAGCAGATCCCACATTAAAAATTGATGCAAAATACCCCTCAAGGCTTGAGCTGGCGAAAGCAATTCTTGCAGACAACCCAAATGGATTTTTAAAAGCTCTTGAATCAAAAGGCCCTTTGAAAAAATACCTCTTTGGGAATGATTTAAAACGCATCAATGAAAAAGAAACAACTAATTCTTTCTTAGATGATTGGCAAGGAAACCAGCCCAGAACTCTGCTTGCAGATTCCATCGAAAAAGCCATCGCAAACACAACTGAACCTCCCGCATCCTTAATTATTTTCACAGATGGTCGTGATACTAATTCAACTGCAAACCTAAACGAAATCTCAAAGCTTGCAGGAGAAAAAAACATTCCGATTTTCTTCGTGGGCTTTGGCCTTAGCCAACCAGCAAGCATTGAATTACGAGACTTTGTCTTGCCTGAAATTGTTCAGGCTGGCGAATTGTTGGGCGTCCCTGTTCGATGGAAACTCTCCAAATTCGACCTCGATAACAATCCCGCCGCCAAAGTTGAGCTTCGATTAACATTAGATGGCGTTGAAGTTGCAAAAGACACAATCCCTGCAAAACCAGGTGAAGACATTCGGCATGCACTGATGTTTCGCCCGCCATTCACCGGATTAAACAAAGATAACTCTGAAGTGAAAGTTTTTGCAAAATTAACCGGCATAGCAAACGCCTCTGCAGAAGATTCATTGACCCGTCCTGTAAAAATCATTGATCGTAAAATCAAAATCTTGGTCATCGATAAATCTCCAAGATGGGATCTTCGCTTCCTCTTGATGAATTTAACCCGCGAAACCGCATCCTCCGGTGGCGAGGGCAAACCTCCCCGCAAAGCACTTGATCCTAAATTTGTGATTTTAGAAGGCGACCCCGATCTTACTTCGAAAGACCCATTCCTTCAGGAAATACCAACTTCAAGAAAAGATCTTTTCGCCTTTGATGTTATTATTCTTGGTGACATTCCTTTGGAAAAACTTGGCCCCGATGGCCCTGAACGAATCAGACAATTTTGCGAAGAAGGTGGCGGGCTAATCATCCTCGGTGGCAAACGATACAACAACCAAGGTTGGAATGATTCCCCCTTGAGTAATTTACTTCCCATCGAACCTGGCCCTTACGATACCGTTTCTCTCAACGAAAAACGCACCACGATTTTCAACCCACTTTTAACCAAGGACGGCTTGGTTCAGGAAGCTATGAAACTTGCTGAAACACCCGAAGCCAACTTTCGTACCTGGAAAGATTTACCCGGTATGTACTGGCATGCCCCTGTCAGCAAACTTAAACCAGGTGCAACCCCTTTGTTGGTTCACCCTAGCGTAAAAACTTCCACAGGGCCACTTCCCCTTTTAGCAACCCAACCCTACGGCAGAGGCCAGGTTGCTTGGTTTGGTTTTGATGAGGCTTGGCGTTGGCGCTACAACGATGGCGATGCGATTTACGGCAGGTTCTGGAGCCAATGGGTTTATTGGGCTGCTGGCCCAAGAGTTGGGGCCATCAAACAAATTCGATTATCCATGGATAGACCCGATCCATTTTTAAACACCGGCGGTCAGATTGCTGTTCGGGTTTTGGATAAAAACTTCTTGCCAGAACGCAAAGAAACTATCAACGCCAAAATCGAATGGCTTGATGCACCCGAAAACACCGATGCAAAAACAAAGTCCAAAGATATTGAGTTGAAAAAAATCCCGGATAAAGCCGGAGAATATCTGCTCAACCTTACCCACGACAAAGTCGGAAAATTCTCGTTCTCCATTCCCGGGGAGCAGGATGCACGGATTGAATGGCGCGTATTCCCCCAGCAAGATATCGAAAAAGGCGGGTTGGCAACTTCCCAGCTTTCTGAATCCGCAAGGCTTAGCAAAGGCCAATTTGTTCTTGAAAACGATGCCGATAAAATCCTTTCCGATATCCCCGAAAAATTTTATCAGATCACTTTCAACACGGAAATTCCAAAACTTAACCCCTTACTTTTTCTTGTGCTTACAATCGGACTAAGCCTTGAATGGTTTTTCAGAAGATGGAACAACCTGAGCTAATTATGGCAGAGGCACTTATTTACAAATCCCTGGGTCCCATACGCAACCAGATTAAGAAAATCTGGCTGCTTAATAAATCCATCGACATTATTTATGGGATTTCGAAATCCCTCCTTTTCGCTCTGCCTTTGCTTGCTATTGCCTGCCTTGCAGATTGGGTCTGGGATATCGAAGAAGAAACTCCCCTGCCCTTCCGATTACTTATGACCGCTTCTTGGTTATCACTATTGATGGTAAGCTTGGCAAGTTATGTTGTACTACCTGCGATTAAAAGATTCAAAGAAGATGAAACCGCACTTAAAATCGAACAAACATTCCCCGAATTTGATCACCGCCTTATTACAGTTCTTCAACTTTCCAGACCCGAAGCACGATTTGACAAAAAGTCGGAAAAGCTTCTTACTGAATTAACAGGCGAAGTTGTAGCTTGCTACCCCAACTTCAATTTCAATAATGCCCTTGAATTAAAAAAACTGAAAGAATCCTCTTATCGATTCGCACCAGTATTCTTGTTTGTTGTGCTCGCCTTGCTTTTCGCCCATGATTCTGCAAAAGCATTGTTAGAACGCCAGTTTCTTTTGAACACGCCCATCCCGAGAAACACCACCATCATTAACCTTCCCGAAAAAATTGTGCTTGCAGAAGGCGAAGAAGTCAGCATCGGTTTCGATTTGCGCCTCACAGAAGGTTACATCCCATTAATGGGTAAAATGCGATGGAAAAACCAAGCTGGAAAAACACTTGTTATCCCCATAGAACTTGACGAAATGGGGCAGTGGAAAGCAACTCTGGCATCTTCAATCGAAGATGGCATTGTAACCGTACGCATTGGGGACGGCAGAGCAGGGCCATTGCCCGTTATCCGAAAAAATCGCCCTACTTTAGAAATGGTCTCTGCGAAAATACTTATGCCCGAATGGTTTGGGAAGCGCCCTGATGGTTCTCCCTATGAAAAAACCTTCCCCAAAGGTGACATCGATGGCATTGAAGGCAGCACGGTTCAAGTTGAATTCAAAAGTTCGCAACCACTCAAAGAAGCAACTTTAGTCGTCAAAAATTATGATTCAAATCTTACCCCCGAGACAATGCCCTGCGCCCTAGGCGAAAACAAGCAATCTTTAATTGTTCGTTTTAATCTTAAATTGGGAAATGTAAGATATCAGGTTAATATCAGTAACCAAGATGGCTTGGAATCCAACCCCAACTGGCAGCGAAAACTCGCTGTGTTGCAAACTCCAGAGCCGTTGGTCTCTCTATTACCAGAGCAAATTCCAGGCCTTGTTAGAGTTTTTGGCAAAGATGAAGACACTGAAATCGATGGGCTTCCCGTATTGATTGGGAAACAATTCAGGGTTGCATACAAAGCTGAAAGTTATTCAGGTTTATCGATTGCAAAGTTCCGCTATCGGATCAATGAAAAAGGTGATTGGAGCACTCTACCCCTTCAAGAGTTTAAAGCTGGATCAGAAAAACTAGGAAAATTCCTCATCGAAGCAGGATCATTTGAAAATAGCTCTGCAAAAGCTGTCATCGATTTTTATCCTTTGCCCTCGGAAGACCCATGGAAAACACCTGATCGAAGACTTGCGGGAGGCAGATTTGATTTCCAAATAGGGCCTTTAAAGAACATTCGAGTAGGCGACAAAATAGAGTATTTCGTTGAAGTTACCGACATGAACCCTGCAGATCCTAAAACCGGGCAGTCAGAAATATTCGTCAAGGAAGTCGCTGGTGTGGATGAATTACTAGCGTGGTGGAGACGAAAAGAGAAGGAAACAGAGAAATTAATGCAACTTAAAAACAAACAATCGACAGTTTTCGAAGGGTTTTTACCTAATTTACCTCCCAAACCATGATTTATGAGGTTTTAAAGTAAATTAGCATTGGCAATGTGAATAGTTATAGGTTAGCATTACGAAAGATATTCCTACCTAAAGGTGAGTAAAACCATGTTTAAGACAATCCGCTTATCTTTGCTTTGTTTCCTGATTTCACTTCCAGTTTTGGCCCAAGGCCAAACCACTACAAAAGTGAAAATTGAAAGGCAAGAATCAACTGCCTTACAAACAGAAAAGGCAACCAAACGCCTTGAAACTTTATTAAGCATTTTGTCTTATTACAACCTTAACGATACGGAAGAATCTAAATTAGTTACCGAAGCCACCACCGTTCTTAAAACCCTGCGCCAGCAGGATATGGTTGCAGTTATTAAGCATCTTGAAACATCTGCTAAGGCAAAATCAACAATCACTTCAGATGATGAAACCAAACTTGCCTATGTTCGCCATCAGAAGATTCTGGAAAAGCTTCGCGAATTAGCGATGAAGCAGCAGGCAATTCGCTCACTAGAAATTGCAGCTGAAAGAATGGCCAAAGCTTCAAAAGAAGAATTCTCGATCAATGCAACACTTATGATTTTTTACGGCATGCTCGAAGACAAAAACAGCAAAACCAAATCAATGTTCCCAACGATTGTTACGAAACTAATAGATCGCCAACGCGACCTTAATGTTGATGTATCAGTAATTCTTTCACAAGCAGCAGATCTTGAATCGAAATTAGATGACCAGCGCAAAGATAGATTAAAAGAAGGTTTGAGAATTGCCAAAGCTGAAAACATTCGTGGCACGCTTTCATTGGTTACAGATCATTTAACCAAATATGGTGACAATCAGGAATCAATTCGCAATTTCAAACCTGCTTCTAACTACACCGAACAAAATCATTTTGCGATGAAGAAAATAGCAGACGCTTGGAGAGCACCAAAAAACACTCTTCAAACATTAAAAGAACTGCAAGATAAAGTAGGCAAAATGGTTCGCGATCAAAAAGAAATCAACGAAAAGATGAAAGACGAAGATGCCCCCAAGACACCCGAAGCCAAAATGGAAGTGGCAAAAAAAGAAGCGGACATGGCTAATGTAACCAAGGATATTTTAAAGACTACTGAACCAGCGATACAAAGTGCAAAACCAGATTTAGCAAAGGCTGAAGCAGCACTTGAAGAGGCTGCCAAGACTCTTGCAGCTGCAGAAGATAAAAAAGCTGAGGTTGCCCAGGATAAAGCACTGAAAGCATTAGAAGCTGCAAAAGAAAAAATCGATGCTGAAGTTGCGAAGATTATGGACAAAGCGAAAGACCCTGTAGCCAAGGCACAAGATTTGGTAAATAAGATCGAGAAATTGGAAGAGAAACAAAAGCAGGTTAATGAAACTGCAAAAAACATGACAAAGCCTGAAGCAAAACCTGATGCAAAAGCAGCAGAAAACATTGCAAAACAAGAAAAAGACTTATCTGAAAAAGCTATGGATACGGTCAAAGAAACACCCAGCATTCCTGAAGAAGTAAAGAAGGCGTTAGAAAAAGCTGCAGATGCTCAAGATAAAGCAGCGGAAGCTGCGGTCAATAATCCAGACCCTAAAGCAGGGTTGGAAAAGGCTGCCCCTAAAATGAAAGAAGCTTTGGAAGAATTAACCAAAGCAAAAGAGGCTGCGAAAACAGAAGTTGCCAAGGAAAAAGCAAAAGCTGATGATGTTGCAAAGCGTGAAAAAGCGGCTGATGAATTAGCCAAAGCAGCAGAAATGCAAAAAGAAGTCGCACAGAAGTTAGATAAGGCAAAACAAGAAGGTGCAATGGATGCACTGAAATCAAAAGATGTTGCGAAAAATCTTGCAAAAGATGTACAAAAAGCGATGGCAGAAACAGAAAAAGCAGCTAAAAACGCAACGGGCGATGCTAAAGAAGCAACGGATGAAGCTGTAAAAGACCAGAAAGATTCTGAAAAAGCTCTGCAAAACAATGATCTTGCAAAAGCTGCAGAAGCTGCTGCGGATGCTGCAGAAAAACTGGATATGGCTGCAAAAGATGCTGCAGAAATGGTGAAGGCTGATAAACAGGATAAAGCTGTTGCTCAAGCAAAAGAAGAGATGAAGCAAGCCGATGTGGGTGAGGCTGCACGCAGGGTGGCACAAGCCCTCGACAAAAATAAAGAAGCTGAAAAAGCCACCGCAAATGCCAAAGAGAAACTTGGCGAAGGTAAAGCTGAAATGGATCTTGCAAAGAAGCAAGGCGACCTCGCAAAGCAACTTGATAATGCCAAAGATAAGAACCCTGAAGCTGCAGAAGCTGCTGCGGATGCAGCAAAGGCTTTAGCTAAGGGCGACATTAATAAAGCCATCGAAGCGCAAAAAGCTGCGTTAGAAGGCCTTAATGATTCTCCAGAAAAGGGTGCCAAGGAAATGGCAAATGAGCAGAAAGCATTATTAGAAGCAACGCAGGAACTTGCGAAAGCTCAGGATGCAGGAAACATGGCAAAAGACGCAGCAATGCAAGCCGAAGCTTTGGTTCCAGACAATTTAAAAGGCGATTTGAAAGCTGCAGAAGCATTGCTTGAAAAGGGCGCAGAAGCTGCTGCAAAGGGAAATATTCAAGAAGCTGCTGCAAAGCAGGCTGAAGCTACCAAGAGTTTGGAAAAAGCTTTAGAAATGCTTAATGAGTTGGCCAAGGCATTAGATGTACCGATGGGGGTTCCTGGTGAAACAGCATTAGCAAAAGCAGATGGCAAATCTGACCAAAAAGCTGAGCCAAAAGATGCTAAAGCTGAACCTAAGGATTCGCCCATGCCTAGTTCCAAACAAGCCGAAACCAAAGGTGATGGCGAGCGCAAACCCGATGGCACGGAAGAAGCAGCACTTGCAAAGTTGCTTGAACTTCAGGCCAATGGTGGGTTTCTTAAGCTTCCTGAAAAAGAACGCGAAGCTCTATTGCAATCGTTAGGTGCCAATCTCCCACCTGAATATTCAGCCATGATTCAGAAATACTACCGTGACTTGGCAGACAAGCAAAAAACGAGCAAGGCACCGCTGCCTTCTTCGAGATAAGTTGATCATCATGAACCAATTCAACAGGCGAAAGTTTAATTCTTGCTTAACAGCTTCAATCCTTGGGATTGCAGGTACTGTCATTGCGCAGGAAAAAGCTCCTGCTGTAGTTCATGCAAAACTGGATGAACCTACAAAAAAAGCAATCGCCAAAGCCTTGGCATTCATGGCAACCAAACAAAACCTTGATGGCTCTTGGTCTGATGGGGGTTACCAACACAGCACGGCAATAACATCCTTTGTATTGTTGGCTTATATGAGCCAGGGTCACTTACCCGGGCAGGGTATGTATGGACCTGAAGTAAATAAAGGTGCACAGTTTTTAATTGCCTCTGCTCGCGAACCCGATGGCTTGCTTATTGGCGCTCGAGGGGGTGGCCAAAGCATGTATTCACATGGGATTGCAACGCTTACATTATCCCAACTTTGGGGAACGACCTCGGATGATTCGATTAGGCCCGTGCTTAAACGCGCTGTGGACTTGATCATCCGGAGCCAAAATCCTCAAGGTGGATGGCGTTATAATCCGACTCCTGCTGATGCTGATATCTCCGTCACGGTTATGCAAGTTATGGCACTAAGGGCAGCAAAAAACGCCGGCCTTCATGTTCCTGATCAAACACTTAAAAAAGCAATCGAGTATATCGAGAGCTGCAGAGATGCAAAAACCGGAGGCTATAGTTATCAGCCAAGGGCTGGCGGGCCAGAATTCGCACGAACAGCTGCAGGGCTTTGTGTTTTACAGTTAGCTGGCAAATACGACTCCAAGGATATCCCTCTTGCAGTGGAATATCTTGAAAAACACTTCAAGAGTAAATCTCACTTTTGGTATGGTCATTACTATGCCAGCCACGCCATGCATCAAGTGGGTGGGGCTGCTTGGAACTCTTGGTATGCAAAACTAAAAGAACTTGTTTTGCCAGAACAAGGGCCAGATGGTTCATGGTCTGGTAACAACCTCGACTCTCACAAAGTCGGCCCTATTTACCAAACCAGTATTGCTGTGATTGCACTCTCAGTGCCTGCACAGTACATACCGATTTTCCAACGCTAAGTTCTAACAAGAAACACCTGCATTCATTTTCTTTGAATGCAGGTGTTTGTTTATTTAAGAAAAACACTCATCAAATCATGCCCCTTGGCAAAAAGAACCGAACTAGCAGCGGCTGCAACTTCGTCATAGGATGTCTGCCCATTTGCAAGAATACCTTCACCTGCAATAACAAACGGAACCGCACCATGCGAATGCGCACGGGTCTGAACTGGTGTTCGGTGGTCGGGCGAAATTAAAATGCGCCAATCCTTGTAGCCCGGCAATACCGCCATCAACGGTGCAACAATGTGCCGATCGATTTGTTCCAGAGCTTCAATTTTGGCATCTACCCGACCTTCATGCGAAGCTTCGTCTGGTGCTTCAACATGGACACAAACAAGATCGTGATTTTTGATTGCTTCAATGGCGTAACGACCTTTGGCAGCATAATCGGTATCAAGATATCCCGTTGCGGTTGGAACATCGATACGATTCCAGCCTAGCAACATGCCCACACCCCGAACGAGATCAACCGCACTAATGATTGCGCCATTCACATGATGCACATCCGCAAACTTTTTTAACACCGGGGAAACCCCCATACCCCAAAGCCAACACTGGGTGGCAGGCTTATGGCCTTCTGCAATCCGCTTCTTATTCACCTTGTGATCAAGAAACAATGCCTGACTTTTTAGCATGATTTCGTGTAATAGTTCACAACCAGGTCCGCTAGGAAGATAGGGTGCCACGGCTTTATCTGGGATATCATGAGGCGGTTGTCCTTTGGTTTCTTTAGTAAATGGTGCGGGTTCTTTGCACCGATAAACCAATATGTTGCGGTAGCTTACTCCAGCATGAAATTCAAGTACACCTACGACCTTCCCAGAAGGCGATTTAACTTCTCCACCCAACTTTTCCTGCAGCGTGTTGATGAGTTCTTTACCATCTTCATTTGCGATGTGGCCTGCGGTAAAATCTTTCATCACGCCATCAACAACATTAACAAGATTGCACCGAATCGCCCAATCGCCTGGGTTTAGCTTGATGCCCATCGCCACGGTTTCAAGAGGGGCTCTGCCTGTATAAACCACCAATGGGTCGTAACCAAATAAGCTAAGCGTCGCGACATCGCTTGCAGGGGTAAGCGATGCGGGAACATTGTTGGATAAACCAACCATCCCCATTTTCGCAGCAGCATTCATCGCAGGCCTATTGGCTGCTTGAAGCGGGGTTTTTCCGCCCAAGGATACTTGTGGGTCATCAGCGCATCCATCTGGAATGACAATTACATACTTCATTTTAATCACCTATGGGGGTTAATCTTCGACAGGATAATGAACAGCACTTCCTGAAACACAATCAAGGCGATCCAATTCCTTGGCTGCCGCTTTAAATTTCCCGCACTTGGATAAGTGGGTCATTATAACTAATTGCACTTTACCGCTTGCGTTTTCGCCCTGCGCTTCGTGTTGAATAATAGAAGCGATACTTATTTGATGATTAGCAAGCAGGCGTGTAACATCTGCAAGTACACCCGGTTTATCTTCCACCAGCAACCTAAGATAATACCTACTATTAACATCATCACTTAAGAGCAAAGGTGTAATAGCGCTAGAATCAGACCACAAATTCATGGAAGTAAAAGTGTTTTGCGCCCTGCCAACCGCGATATCAATAATATCTGCAACCACACTGGAAGCCGTGGGCATCCTTCCTGCGCCTAGGCCATAATGAAGGGTATCCCCAACAGCATCGCCAATCACCTGAATTGCATTATAGGCACCACGAACCTGTGCAAGTGGGGAATGCCTTCTTAGTAAAACAGGGGAAACATGAACTGCGAGTTTCCCATCATTGATCCAAGCTTCGGCTAGTAATTTTATGCCATAGCCTAACTCGCGGGCGAAATGAATATCGGTGCTATCCAAACCTGAAATTCCAACACGATCAATGGCACTTAGTGGGATGGTTTGTGCAAAAGCAATTTGCACAAGGATAGCGAGTTTATGCGCAGTATCGGTACCATCAACATCCATGGTAGGATCAGTTTCTGCGAACCCGAGTTTTTGGGCTTCTTCCAAAGCATTTTGATAAGAGTCACCTGTTTCACTCATGCTCGTGAGGATGAAATTGCATGTGCCATTGAGAATACCGCGAAGCCCAATGATTTTATTTGCAGCAAGTCCCTGCGTAAGAGCACCGATGATCGGAATACCCCCAGCCACGCTTGCTTCAAAAGCCACACAGCGGTTATATTTCCTGGCACAATCGAAAACTTCCTTACCATGGGTTGCAAGCAAAGCTTTGTTGGCAGTTACAATATGCTTGCCAGAGGCAAGGGAATCTAAAATGGCTTTCTTAGTCCAGGTAGTTCCGCCCGCAAGTTCAACCACGACATCAAGAGAAGGATCATTAACAACATCTTCCCAGTGGGAAGTAATCATTGCATTGGGAAGATTTAAGTCTCGTGCTTTTGAGGGGTCGCGGACAGCAACTTTTTTAAGTTCGAGGGGCCTGCCGGCTTTTTTTGCCAGCCTTTCTTGCTGCTCAAACAGCAATTTGGCAACTCCCGTACCAACGACACCCAAACCGATCATACCAATTTTTAAAGAAGAAGCAGGCATTTGCATAATCCAATCATCGTGAAAAGCAACAAATAACAAGCTTAGGAATACGAGACTACTAAAGCATATCTATGCAACTATTCTACAAGCTTACTTATTCTTTTTCTTGAATCGTTTAAAAGGAATTGTGATTTGTGGGGCTTTTGGGCCCAACAACTTGCTGATTGTGCTGATTAAAAGCCCTTCATTAGGAGGTGAGAAAGCCCCTGTTGGCTCATACCCCCCTTCTGTAAAAGCTTTGTCGGTTGGAATATAACCGGGTCCACCATCCCCATACGAAGCAACACAAACAAATAAATCAGGGCGCATTTCCTGAGCTGCCAACTGATATTCAATAAAAGCTTCGCCAGGTAAATTCAAAATGGAAGCGGCCCCCAGATCCAAACATGAAACATCAACCACTTGTTCCCGCTTTTGTGCCCAGGCAAGTTTTAATGCTGCAATGGTCCGTTTAACTTTTGTTTCTTTGACATCTGCAACAACTCTCAGGTTTTCTTCCAATGAAAACTCTTTCTCTTTGCGAGATCCCAACTTAACCTGTTCAACCCGCACTTCCATTTTTGTAATAGGGGATGTGTAGGTAACTTTCCAAGCATCAGCCATCCCGAGATAAATTCTATCCCTTAAAATTTCACGATTACCCTTGCTGCCATCGTTGTATTTTCCTGCGGTAATATTCCCGGCACACCCAGTGAAATACATTTGGAAAACCGAAGGGGAATCAGATTGTCTTTTTCTTCGAGCCAATCCGCAAAAATCGGAACTCACCATACCATCACCATAATAACTCATTGGATGCGTGGCATAATAATGAACTGCGACAACAGGCTTTTCACCCATCCAAAAGCTGAGAGTTCGAAGGATTGGATCAATCAACCCCTCGGGAAAATCTCGAACTTCCTTGCTTTTAGTAGCACTGGTACGAGTGTATTTTACTTTTCCATCCGCATCAAGAATTCTGCGATTCGATGCAACTTGATTCACCCTACCATAACCCGTCCCTACTCGATTTATTTTTTTTGTTTTTGCAAGGCCGGCCTTCAATGCCTCTGTAGTTTTTAAAAGACATTGATCAAAATACTTAACATCTAAGCTGGACGAAGCATTGTTGTTTTTAATTATTTTTTCAGCCTCAAGATCTGCAATTGGTGCGTTATGCTGATGCACTGCATGAACAAAAACACGCTCGATGGTGGTATGTGCAGCATCTGCGAGAGCTTGACGCCATTTTAAATGAGCATCATTGCGGATCTCACACCAATCTAAAGCACACAGAACCACGGGAGCACCACAACCCAAAAGCACGATTCCAACAGCTTCCAATGGATCATCCTGCCCACGCACAGGTTGGATGCCACCTCCACAAAGTGGATGGCCTAAGGGTGGGGAAATATCTGCTGTAAATGTTCCTACATGGCAATTAAGCATGTATAAGAAATCCTAATATTGAATACTTCATCCTTCCATAAGACTAGACTAGCAAAGAATATACAACTAAAAAATAAAATGTTTAATGTACGCCAATTCTTCACAAAATCAAAAGGGTTGATAAGAACTCATTTCAAAAAGGTTAAAATCAATAAATTGTTAATGAGTAAGATTGTTGTTTTAAATGGAGCAAAAGATGGCAAACAAAATTGAAGTCCCACCAGCAATTCATTTACGCCCCGAAGATAATGTTGCAATTGCAACCCGCACACTGGAAACAGGCGTTTCGATCGAGGTCGGTGGCGGTAGAATTGCACCTTCTAAAAGAATCGGTTTAGGCCATAAAATGGCTTTAAAAAATATCAAAAAGGGTGAAACGGTTATCAAGTACGGACAGATTATTGGCTTTGCAACAACTGAAATAAATCCGGGTGATCATGTTCATGTTCATAATATAGGGGCAGAAAATTTCGCTAGAGACTACGCCTTTTGTGCAGATCTCCCGCATCCCCCTGCTAAACCTTCAGAACTACGGCACTTCATGGGTTACGACCGTGGGGATGGCAGGTATGGCACACGCAATTACATCGCAATTATAAGCACCGTTAATTGTGCATCCAGTACCAGTAAATACATTTCCGAACGATTTCGTGCTTCCGATTTACTAAAGCAATACCCGAATGTTGATGGCGTCGTAGCGATCACCCACAAGGCTGGTTGCGCAATGCAATACAACGGGCCCGACCATAATCAACTTGATTTGACCCTTGCGGGCTTTGCCAAGCATGCAAATGTTGCTGCCTATATTTTAATTGGCCTTGGCTGTGAAACAGGCCAGGCAATCCATCTGATCGAAAACCAGAATCTCATTCAGTTGAATGGCACTAAAAATAAACCACTGGTGTTAAGTATTCAAGAATGTGGCGGCATTAAAAAAACTGTTGATGCAGGCATTAAAGCTATTGCAGAATTACTTCCTTCGGTCAACCAACACAAGCGGGTAAAAATTTCCGCAGATAAAATCATTCTAGGAACGAATTGTGGAGGGTCTGATGGCAATAGCGGAATCACTGCAAACCCCGCTCTTGGAATTGCCTCTGATTTATTAATTGCACATGGAGGAACCTCAATCATTGGGGAAACTACCGAGATTTATGGGGCAGAACACCTCCTTACACGAAGAGCCATCTCCAAGGAAGTCGGCCAAAAACTCGTGGATAGAATCAAATGGTGGGAATGGTACACGGGTATTTTTGGTGCTGAAATCAACAATAATCCCTCGCCTGGCAATAAGGATGGCGGGCTTACCACGATCTTTGAAAAATCTTTAGGCGCAATTGCGAAGGGTGGAAGCACTGCAATGGTGGATGTAGTTCGTTACGCAGAACCTGTTAAAGCAAAAGGTTTTGTTGTGATGGATACACCTGGTTATGATCCTGTGAGCATGACAGGAATCGTTGCAGGGGGTGCCAATGTTTTAGTATTCACCACGGGTAGGGGTTCTGTTTTCGGATGCAAACCTGCGCCTTCCATTAAAGTTGCAACGAATTCGCCCATGTATCATCACATGATTGACGACATGGACATTAACGCAGGTGTAATTCTTGAAGGAACCCCTGTGGAAGAAGTTGGGAAGCAAATATTCGAAGAAATACTTGAAGTTGCAAGTGGTAAAAAAACCAAGAGTGAAATCAACGGAGTTGGAGAAGAGGAATTTGCACCTTGGAGCATCGGGCCAACCCTTTAACTATTTAAAGGGTAAATTTCCTTGGGCATAATCCGAGAATCAAACCGGCAAGTAAGCCACTGACATGGCAGACATTGGCAACTGGGCCCAATATTCCCGTCATGCATAATACGAGCCAAAAAAGCAGGAATTTTACGGTAGAACTTGGAACACTTATTCCAAGTTCGGGTTGAAATTCTGCTTTCATCCAAGCATAGCCTAATAGCCCGTAGATTACTCCCGACATTCCTCCAAAGGTCGATGCAGGTCCGAGGTGAAGGCCTTGGTTAAAACTAATCCCGCCCAGAAAAAGTTGAGCAAGATTTGAAAAGATTGCCATTACAAGGAATAAAAAAAAGAATTTGATGGCTCCTCGTTGAAATTCGATCAAGCGTCCAAATTCAAATAATAACATGATGTTAAAGAGTAAATGAAGTGGTCCGAAGTGAAGAAAAACAGGCGTGATCAAACGCCATGGCTCAGTGGAAAATGCTAAGTTTGAAAATAGGCCCATCCCCTGTCCGGCCAAACCAAAAACCCGGACCATTTGCACTTTTTTTTCATCATCTAAAAGCATGGGAACACTTACAGCAAGGATACAAATTGCAAGTAGAAAAGTGATTCGAGGAAATTGAACAACTTGATCCGAAAACTCAAATTTATATTCAGGGGTTGCTCTATCTTCTTTTTCTTGTTTAATTCGCTGATTTTTTGCTATTAACACCGCATCGCCATAAATCCCATTTTGAGGGTTCTCAAGGTATTTTAATAATTCCTGTTTACCCAGAATCTGTTTATCCTCATCCAATACCCACACATTATAACCAGCGTTATGACGATCCACCCGAACCATGGTGCCTTGGGTGTAAAGGTAATCTTCGAACTTCCTGGCATCTACAGGATCAGGAATAAAACCAATTTGCCTCATAAAATCATTTCTTTCATTAGCGGGTACAATTAAACTTTCCCCATGGTAATGGAATCCGTACTCCAGTCTATATTTATCATTAGGTAGGCTCAATAATTAGTGGTTTAATTAAGGAAAGGAATAAGTTAAAGCGTGGAAAACAGCAAAGAACTCAAAGCACGATCCCAAAGATTGGCAAACAGACTTAAAGAGCTTTACCCTGACGCATATTGTGCGCTGACTTACCATTCTCCATTGCAACTTTTAATCGCAACCATCCTTTCAGCACAATGCACGGATGTAAGAGTAAACATGGTAACCCCTGCCCTTTTTAAGCGCTTTCCCACATCTTTCAGCCTCGCAGATGCCAACCCCAATGAAATCGAATCACTCATACGATCCACCGGGTTCTATAAAAACAAAACCAAAAGCATCATAGCTTGCTGCAAAGCATTGGTTAAGGATCATCAAGGGGAAGTACCAAAAACCATGGAAGAGTTAGTGGTTCTTGCAGGAGTAGGCAGAAAAACTGCAAATGTGGTTTTGGGAAATGCTTTTGGCATTCCAGGCCTACCAGTTGATACCCATGTAGGTAGATTAAGCTTTAGATTAGGCCTTTCGAAATCGAAAGATCCAGTGAAAATAGAATTGGATTTGCATCGGGTGATAAAAGAAGAAGAGTGGACAATATTTGGCCACCGGATAATTGAACATGGTAGAAAGATTTGCGCCAGTAGAAAGCCCAAGTGTGAAGATTGCGCCTTAAGCGATCTATGCCCACGAAAGGGAGTTATCAAAACACCAACCAAAGGAAAAAAGAAATCATGAACAATAACAGCTTACTCAATCGCTTTTGCGCCTATGTGAAAATTGATACTCAGGCAGATGAGAACTCCAAAACTTATCCCAGTACCAAAGGCCAATTAGAATTAGGCAAAATGCTGGTTAAGGAACTTCATGACATCGGAATCAAAGATGCCTACCAGACCGAATATGGCCTAGTATTTGGCACCATTCCAAGCAATGCAGGCAGATCAATCCCCGTCATTGCCTGGGTCGCCCACATGGACACATCCCCCGAGACCACTGGCAAAAATGTCGCTCCCATTATTCATGAAAACTACGATGGCAAAGATATCATCCTTCCAAAAGATAAAACCAAGATCATCACTGCCAAGGAAAATCACGACCTTCCACCTCTCAAAGGGAAAACCATCATCACCACCGATGGAACTACACTTTTAGGCGCAGATAATAAAGCAGGCGTTGCTGTTATCATGCAAGCTGCCCAGGAATTAATCAAAAACAACAGCATCATTCATGGCGATATACGCATCTGCTTTACTTGTGATGAAGAAATAGGCAAAGGCGTAAACCATCTCGATCTTAAAGAATTAGGTGCGATTGCAGCCTACACATTGGATGGCGGTGGGCAGGGCGAAATCGATGGCGAAACATTCTCTGCAGATCTGGCAACTGTCACCATTCATGGCAGAAACATCCACCCTTCAATAGCCAAGAATCGCATGACGAATGCCATCCGTCTTGCTGCGATTTTTATCGAGAGATTGCCTACAAAAAAGCTTGCACCTGAAACAACAGAGGGAATGGAAGGTTTCCTACACCCTTACACTATTGCAGGAGGCGTCGCAGAGGTGACGATCAAGATTCTATTGCGTGATTTTGATTCCAAAAAACTCCGTGTGTATGAAGCATTCCTCTCTCAGATCGCTTCACAAATCCAACTCGAATACCCCGAAGCAAAGTTTGATATTATTGTGACAAAACAATATCGCAATATGGCGGATGGAATGAGCAAAGAACCCCGGGCGATACCGTTTGCTGTAGAAGCCATGAAACTCGCAGGGTTGCAACCAAAGGTAACTTCAGTGAGAGGTGGCACAGATGGATCACGAATGACAGAAATAGGGCTTCCAACTCCCAACTTATCCACAGGAGAGCACAATCCCCATTCCCCTTTGGAGTGGACATGCCTCGAAGAAATGGAAAAGGCTGTTGAAGTTTTGTTACATCTGGCGCAAGTCTGGGCCAAACCTTAATTAGCGGGATTGAACTTTATCTAGGAATCAAGAACCTTTGCACTTTTATCCTTCGTATCACTCAACCATGCAACATCGGATTTATCATCTGCAAACCGCTTGATTCCAACTTCTTTTATTCTTGCATCTGAAACCACATTTAAAGGGGTATAAGATGGGTGGTGAGATTCTTTTGCTGGATTATTTCTTGCCGCGTTATAGCAGCAAATCATCGACCACCTTGGGTTATCCGAATTATTCTGGTCCGATCGATGAAGCAAATTAGGGTGAAAAAATATCGCATCCCCGGGTTCCATCACACAGTAAACCAAGGGCATTCTATTTAAGATATCATTGACTCTTTCCATGTCAGCTCCAGCCTGATCGCCTGATAAAACATGGTTTATTCGCCCGCAATGATGCGACCCCGCAACAACTTGCAAACAGCCATTTTCTCGGGTGGCAGGGTCAACCGCAATACTTACGCTTGTAAGCAGCGGACGAAGAACATGGTTCTGATACCAATAGCCATAATCTTGGTGCCAAGCCCAAGCACCACCAATTTTCGCATCCTTCATGATCATTTTAGAATGATAATGATAAGCCTCGCCTTCAAGGATTTTTTCTACCGAGCGAACCATGCGCTCGCACCGAGCAAACATTCCATAAATCCCATCCCCGGGGTGATTCCAAAGAGCGAGTTTGACAGTGCCACCTTCGCCGTCTCGCCTTCCAAAGGAGTGTTTGTCAAGTTCGTGATCTTGCCTTGCAGACTTACTTAAAAGATCAATTTCTTGGGGATCAAAAAAAGATTTAGATATGACAAAACCATCTTCGTGATATCGTGCGATATCAAAATCACTTAGCAATTTTCGGGTCATCAAAGCCTCCAGGTATTAATCATCGTAGTATGCTAATCGATGAACCAATGGAAGCAACCTCTAAGTGATCAACCCAGAATGGTTTTTCTTCGAGAAAGGTAATCCCATATTACATAGCGATCAAGATCCTTGCCCGCAACAAATATAACTCGACCCTTCGAACTTTGAGCCATCTTGTATGCAAATTGCACATCTTCAGATGATTGATTCCAAGAGGACATAAGAAACACATTTACGGTGATTCCTTCGCGTGCGCAAAGCATTGCTTCCTTCAATGTTGCAGCCTCGGTTCTTGGGTCGGGAGGATAAAAAAGATACAAATCCTTGCCTTCAAAATGCGCAGTGGGCAAACCATCGGTAACAATCATAACCTGCTTATTGCAAGTATCGGAATTAGCCAGAAGATTGCGGGCCTGCTGTAATCCATGTTGGATATTAGTGAAGTGAGGAGGCACATCCATCTCTGTTATATCGGGGTCCGACATATCAGCCTTAAGCCTAACAACTGGATCAAAAACCGTCACAGGCTTGGGCATCAAAGATACTATTTCTGAACTGCTCCGAACCTTGGCAAAGGTGTACATCTCTACAAAGTGCAGCCTATCACCCGGATATTCCGAACGAATCAAGCCATCAAGAGCCAATCCCATTCGTTTCACATTCACATACTGCCCATCGTATCGCATTGATCCAGACATATCGAGAAGGACTACAGTGGCACACTTGGGGTTATTTTTAGTTTTGTTGACGACTAAATCCCCGGCATGAAGATATTCAGGCATCTTTCCACCCGAACGAACCAGCATATTTAAAATGGAAGACTGAATATCAAGACTGGCAAGTGAATCACCAAATTCAAAAGGTTTGGTCTTTTGGGTTTCTACAGAACCTTCGCCTGAAACTCCAACCATGTGTCTACCTGACCGGGAAGCTTTTAGCTGATCAAAAATCTTACCGAGAAGCTTGGACTGAAAGATCTTATAGGCCTTGGGAGTCAACTTGAGATTCTTACCATCAGAATCTATACCCTGATTCTCCTGCATTGCCTTGATCATTTCCTGAATCTGCCTTTGCAACGCATTCAACTGGTCCATGTCACCTGATTCCAAATATTCAGAAAGTTCCTCCATATTGATGACACCAATCTGGGCATTCTCCATAGCATCTTTTAACTGCTTTAATAGCTCATCAATTTTCTCGAGCTCGGCTTT
>Ga0209086_10000589_pt1 | contig 31861 bp, 17 predicted proteins | sample M_130207_XF_Meta_FD_187312 | JGI IMG/M metagenome (GOLD analysis project Ga0209086, IMG submission 187312) | Freshwater microbial communities from Lake Montjoie, Canada to study carbon cycling - M_130207_XF_MetaG (SPAdes) (version 2) | ecosystem: Environmental > Aquatic > Freshwater > Lake... | reverse complement strand
TAATAAATCATCTAAATACTTTCAATTACCTAATATATATTATATATACTTAAAATGGGAGGAGGACTTATGCAACTTGTAGCTTATGGTGCCCAGGATATCTACCTGACTGGCAACCCCCAGATCACCTTTTTCAAGGTCGTCTACCGTCGTCATACTAACTTCGCTGTTGAATCTATTGAACAGACCTTCAACGGACAAGCTGACTTCGGCAAGCGTGTTACCGCTACCATTTCCCGTAATGGTGATTTAATTCAACAGATGTATTTGGAAGCTGTTCTTCCTGCTACAGGAGCAGGAACTGGCGACTTCGCTACCTGGACTTATGGTGTTGGTAATGCCTTTGTTAAACAAGCCGAAATTGAAATCGGTGGTCAACTCATTGATCGTCAATATGGTGACTGGATGAATATCTGGACCGAACTTACTACCACTGAAGGAAAGCGCAAGGGTTATGATAATATGGTTGGTAATCTTGCAAAAAGTGCCTTGCAAACAGGTAACTTATCTAGTCGTGTCAATCAACGCCTTTATATTCCCCTTCAATTCTGGTTTAATCGTAATCCCGGTCTTGCCCTTCCTCTGATTGCTCTTCAATACCATGAAGTTAAACTTAATCTTGAACTTCGCAGTTCAACTGAACTTTTACAACAAGACCAAACTATCAGCACGGGTGAATTTTTATCTTGTAAGTTATATGTTGATTATGTTTATCTTGATACTGATGAGCGCCGACGCTTTGCACAGGTATCCCATGAGTATCTTATTGAACAGGTTCAATTTACTGGTGCTGAAAGTATTGAAACTGGATCTTCTAGCAAAAATGTTACTCTTAATTTCAATCATCCTGTTAAGGAACTTATTTGGTCTCATTTAGGATCCTTGAATAATACTAATAAACGCTGGTTTAACTATAGTGGTTCCCATACTAATTCTGCTGATTCTTTTGAAACTGCTCTTCTTCAACTCAATGGTCATGACCGTTTCTCTGTTCGTAGTGCAGATTATTTCCGTAAGGTCCAGAACTATGAACACCATACCCGTGTTCCTCGTGTAGGCAGTGATGTTTCTGGTGCTGATAACGGAATTTTAATTAGTGGACTTACGTCTAATACTAATGCCGTTGTTGCTGATGGTGTAAAAGCTCCATCCACCCAAGATGTCGATTTAGAAATCCAATATTTTGGTGAATTTGATGATGCTCGTCGTCAATATATCTATTCCTATTCTTTTGCTCTCTCCCCTGAAGAACATCAACCCAGCGGAACTTGCAATTTTTCTCGTATTGATAACGCTATTCTTCAACTTAAATATAACAGTGCAAATCAAACTTCACTTGCTGCTGGTCGTACAATGACCCTTAATATCTATGCCGTCAATTACAACGTTCTTCGTATTATGAGTGGTATGGGTGGTTTGGCTTATTCTAACTAGAGATTTATTATTATGTATTATAGATTATGTATTCATTTAATATCTATATAATTAAACATTTATTCATTTTTCATTTTTCAATTATTTCAATTATAATTATAATTTTTTGTTATAAAATATATAAAAATACAAAAATATATAAAAATACATACTAATAATTTATTGTTTATTTTCTAAAAAAAATATATTTGTAAATCATAATACAATAATAACTCTTGACTTGAATATATAATTTTAATTTCTAATAATTAATCATACATAATCTAAAATGGGAGGAGGACTTATGCAACTTGTAGCTTATGGTGCCCAAGATATCTATCTTACGGGTAACCCCCAGATTACTTTCTTTAAAGTAGTCTACCGTCGTCACACTAACTTCGCTGTGGAATCTATTGAACAGACTTTCAATGGTCAAGCCGATTTTGGTAATCGTGTCACAGCAACTATTTCTCGTAATGGTGATTTGATTCAACAGATTTATTTGGAAATTGTTCTACCTGCCGCAACTGGCAGTTCCACATCTAACCTTTGGGTTTATGGTATTGGTAATGCTCTTATTCAACAGGTTGAACTTGAAATTGGTGGTCAACTCATTGATCGTCAATATGGTAGCTGGATGAATATCTGGAGTGAATTAACAACTCCTGAGGCAAAACGAGGTGGTTATGATAATATGGTTGGTAATAATAGGCCTGGAACATATCAAGCTGGAAGTATTGATGCTGGAAATGGTAAAAAACGTCTTTATGTTCCCCTTCAATTTTGGTTCAATCGCAATCCAGGTCTAGCTCTACCTCTTATTGCTCTTCAATATCATGAAGTTAAACTTAATCTTTGGATAATGGATTTAGCTAAAGTTTATGCTGGTACTACCAATGCTACTCTTCAATGCAAGATGTATGTTGATTATGTCTATCTTGATACTGATGAACGTCGTCGTTTTGCCCAGGTTTCCCACGAATATCTTATTGAACAGGTTCAATATACTGGGGCTCAATCTATTTCTCAAGGTACAACTTCTTACAACTCGCAATTGAACTATAACCATCCTGTCAAGGAACTTATTTGGGTTCATACAACTAGTACTAATGCTGCATTATCTGGTGGAACTTCTTGTTTTAATTATTCCGGTAGCAATTCTGGTTTTGCAGATTCATTTACAACTGGTCTTCTTCAATTGAATGGTCATGATCGCTTTAGTGTTCGATTTGCTGATTATTTTCGCAAGGTCCAGAACTATGAACACCATACTCGTGTTCCCCGCGTAGGTGCTGATTTAGATGTAAATGATAACCGTTATCAATATATTTATTCCTATGCATTTGCTCTTTCTCCTGAAGAACACCAACCTAGCGGAACCTGTAACTTCTCACGTATTGATAACGCCGTTATGCAATTTGGATATGGTGTTGATTCGGTTACTGGTGCTGCAGCAGTACCTGCCCTTTCTACTGGTTCTTTAAGCCTCCAAATGTATGCCGTCAACTACAATGTCCTTCGTATCATGAGTGGTATGGGTGGTTTGGCTTATTCTAACTAGAGTGGTAGATTCATTGTTTGGATATACATATTTTTATTATTAGTATATTCATAATTTTTTAATTTATATTATTTTTTACATTTTCATATTTTCATATTTTTACATTTTCATATTTTCAATTTATTTAAAATTTTCGATAATAATAAAATATTTATATTTCCAATAAATATAAAGTAATTTTAAGTGATGTATAATATTATTATTCTAATGTAATTTCACAAATATAATTCTTTTTTTTTATATTTTTTTATATAATATGTTTTATTTTGTTCAAATATTCAAGAATAATTATATTTGTATAAAATAATAAATCATCTAAATACTCTTTTACTTTTCAACTACCTTATATATTATATAATCATCTAAAATGGGAGGAGGACTTATGCAACTTGTAGCTTATGGTGCCCAGGATATCTATCTTACTGGCAACCCCCAGATCACCTTTTTCAAGGTCGTCTACCGTCGTCACACTAACTTCGCCGTTGAATCTATTGAACAGACCTTCAACGGACAGGCTGACTTCGGAAAGCGTGTTACTGCTACCATTTCTCGTAATGGTGATTTAATCCAACAGATGTATTTGGAAGTTATTACCCCTGTTATGGGTACTAATAATCAAACTTGGACTTATGGTTTTGGTAATGCCCTTATCAAACAAGCCGAAATTGAAATCGGTGGTCAACTCATTGATCGTCAATATGGTGACTGGATGAATATCTGGACCGAACTTACAGTTCCTGCTGGCAAACGTGATGGTTATGATAATATGGTTGGTAATAAAGCAGGATGGATCGCACAAAAAGGTCTTGTTGATGCTGAGGAAGCTCAGCGTTTTTATGTTCCTCTTCAATTCTGGTTTAACCGCAACCCTGGGCTTGCTCTTCCCTTGATTGCTCTTCAATACCATGAAGTTAAACTTAATCTTGAAATTCGCCCTGCTGCTGAATTACTTAATAGTTCTACTTCTACCGTAACTAATGGTCTTCTTTGTAAACTTTATGTTGATTATATTTATCTTGATACCGATGAACGTCGTCGTTTCGCTCAAGTCTCTCACGAATATTTGATTGAACAAGTCCAATTTACTGGTTCTGAATCTATTGCTACTGCTTCTCCTACTAAAAATATTACCCTTAACTTCAATCACCCTGTTAAGGAACTCGTCTGGGTCCATTTGCGTACTGATTTTGCAACTGTTGACCCTGTAGATGGTAATAGATGGTTCAATTATTCTGGTAAAACACTTGATAATGAATCAGGAGGTTGTGATTCTTTCACAACTGCTCTCCTTCAACTTAACGGACATGATCGTTTCTCTGTTCGTGGAGCTGATTATTTCCGCAAGGTCCAGAACTATGAACACCATACTCGTGTTCCCCGTGTTCGTAATGATTTATGGCAGGATGGAGACAAGAATTTCCGTCAATATATCTATTCCTACTCTTTTGCTCTCTCCCCCGAAGAGCATCAACCCAGCGGAACTTGCAACTTTTCCCGTATTGATAATGCTATTCTTCAACTCACTTATGGTAAAGATGCTCTTGCTCTAGTTGGTGGTTCCAATGCTCAAACTCAAGCAATGAACCTCAATATCTATGCCGTCAACTACAACGTTCTTCGTATCATGAGTGGTATGGGTGGTTTGGCTTATTCTAACTAGAGAGGTAAGTATTATGATCTTCATATTCATAATATCTACATAATTAAAAAATTATTTATTTTTCAATCATTTTTACATTTCATAGTTTATATTTCATAAATAGTAGTTTTATTAATTTTTTAATCTTAATAGTAAATAGTAAATACAAGAAAAAGTAAAATATATTACATATTACATATTACATAATACAAATACAAATACAAAAAATGCCAGAAGGTTCCCTATTAAAAGATTTATATGTAGCTTTCCTCAAGGATAATTGGAAACTATATATTCTCTATCTAGTAACATTAATTTCCCTCCCTCTACAGAGTATAGCAATGCCCCACTATTATGGTGAGGTTATAAATAGTTTAAAAGATAAAAATTTAGTAAGGGCTAAATATTTATTTGGTGTATTGCTAGGTATTTGGGTATTGATTCAGGCATTTAGCATAGGTATTTCATATGTAGATAACTACATTTGGCCCAAGTTCCACGCCTACATAAGACAATTCTTTTTTGATCTTATAGTGGATCGTTATAATCAAAATTATCAAGAACTGGAAATCGGTTCTATCCTTACTAAGCTAATTAAATTGCCCTGGATTCTAGATGATGTATCCAATCAAATACAACGTTTTCTACTTACAAATAGTATTCTCATTATATCCAATTTTGTATATCTCTATAGAAATCATTATACCCTAGCATTCATGTATTTGGGCTGTATTGCAGTAGTATTTATTATGTCCCGGCTCTATTTCAATACATGTAATGCAAATATTAAGAAGGTAGAACAAAATTATGACAACTGTCACGAGGAGATTGAAGACACCCTGCAAAATTTACTATCTATCTATACCAGTAAGAAAATTCCTGATGAAAAGAAGAGGATTGACGATATTAATGAGAAAACTCGCAAGGAACAATATACTGCCGGTATATGTAATCGCAAATTCCGCATCTATTTCTCGATTATCAATGTATTTCTCTTTCTGGGGCTAAATTATATGGCATTCAATCTATTTACTAAAGGCAAAATCCCAGTTGCCAATTTGGTCAGTATTTTCATCTTGAACTATACTATTCTAGGATCCCTAATATCTTTGTATGATTCGGCAAAAGATTTTATGAACGTTAAGAGTCATGTGGAACTCATCCAGACATTTATTGACGACCTACCTAATACAGATACCAGCATGCAGAATAAGAAAATCCCACATCCCGAAAAAGGGTTGGACATCCGCTTTAAAGATATTGAATACACCCATAACAGTGCTAAAGAAAAGTTATTTGATAAATTGAATCTCAGAATTAGGCCGGGCGAGAAAATCGCAATTTTAGGCGCAATAAGTTCAGGTAAGTCTTCGATAATGAAGCTCTTAGCGAGACTTCAGACATTTCAAGGGGGAAATATTTATATTAATGAAACACCTATTACTGAAATTGAAATTGGTGATTTAAGAGAAAAAATTATATATATTCCACAACATCCTAAATTATTTAATAGAACTCTACGAGAAAATTTATTATTTGGATTAGATAAAAGTATAACTGTAGAATCAATTTTGAAATTTATTAAAGAATGTGGGTTAGATGATATTGAACATATATATAGAACTAGAATGGATGATAAAGTAGGAAAAGGAGGGTCTCATTTATCTGGAGGTTCTAGACAACTTTTATGGATCATTAGAGCAATTATGCAGAAGTGTAGTATTTGTATTTTGGACGAACCCAGTTCCAGTCTAGATCCACAGAGTAAAGAGAATATAAAAAAAATGATGAAAATTATGGGTAAAGATAGAGCTGTAATTATGATAACTCATGATTATGATATGTTGGAACATTTTGATAGAATAATAACATTTGAAAAAGGAAAAATTATTTCAGATAAACCAAATAATAAAAATAGCAATAGCAACAATAATTCAAGATATAATTAATAAATAATTTATTAAATAATTAAATAATATAATATTTATTTAGGTATAATTACAAATTTATAACCTTTATAAGTTTCACCAGATTTAGCATATTTTTTAATTGTTTCTGTACCACTACCTAATTCATTTGCTAATATATTAATACCATTATAAATTTTTTCTTCTTTAGTTATAACATTAATTAGTTTAATATTTGTTACTAATTTTATTTTGGTATTAATATTATTTTTTTGATCTTCTTTAGTAGCCCATCTTAAATTATCTAGATGATGATTTTTAGGGTTAGAATCAATATGATCTACTTCTGGTTTATTTTCAGGATTAGGAGTATTACTAGCCATTAAAACCATTCTATGGACTTTCATATTTTTATTTTTTTTACCCTGAACTAAATTAACTACACTTCTACCAGTTGAAGTATTAGGTTCCATTAATTTATCCTTATAACCTTTTACACGTCCAAAATTAGAAACCTTATAATTTATAAATATTTTACATTCATCATATATAGAATCTTTTAAATTAAACCATATTTCACCTTCAAGGTTTTCAGTTGATACTATAGGTTTATCAGTAACTCTCTGCCATCTAAAACCTCCGTGTGTTTTACGTTTTCCATTTATACAAGAAGATATTGTTTTAATATTAAAACCATCTATTATAGTATCACTAATTTTATCATAAGTCTTAATAATCTCATTACTATCAATATCTATTTTATGAACTGCTGTTTTTTTAAATTTTGTAATATATTTAGTAGCATGAATACAATTTTCTTGATGTGTTACCCATTCTAACATACAAGCTCTATTATCATCTTTTGCTCCTAAATGATTGATTTCTTTTTTCTTCTCTGGATTAGGATGAAATGCTCTACCAACTAAAATATGAACTTTTAAAGTTTTTGTATGAATCTTATTAGTTAGACAAACACGCATATACCCAGCGCAATCCTTAGAACCTTTTAATATTTTTTCTTTTTTATTCTTCAATAAATTACGAACCCTCCCCAAACTACTCACCTCGTAATTAGGATAACCTTCAACCTTCCTCCATTCTTCAGTCACGACAGCAGTATCTACACCACCATCTACCGCAACAACAGTATCAGTAGCCATATTTATATTTATCATACATATAATAATAATTATAATTATATAAAGCACCTTTAAATTGAAAAAATACAAAAAACATTAAATACCCTCCCTCCTAAACCACTACCCATTCAAAACCGAACTCACTTACAAATCTTTAAACAAATCCTTATACTTTGCCATTCCCTCATCAGTTCCGTCAATTTTATAAGGTATTACCGTTTTGTAAAAGTCTTCATTCATCCATTTCAATTGTTTATCATTAATATTATAATGATTAAATCTAATTATCTCTTTATCAGCGACAATGGTTTCATTTTTAACATCTATTTCATGAATATGTTTTAGGAATATGAAATCTTTACATCTGACTATGTTCTTAGGTCCCCATTCTGTTCCAATATTTAATCCATTAATACATTGAAATTCCTGTGTAATAAATCGCTCTTTTGAGAGAAATCTATCTAAGAATTTCTTCTGGGTTATTTTAACACAGGAAACCGACTCATCTAATGATTTAAGATAATCTGCAATATTTACATTTTTAACACTATAAATATATTCATCAAGGTCTAGGCAAGCAATCCATTCATTATCTTTACCTTGATGATTCATACAGTCAATAATACTATCATCTTGCCGATATATAATATTGCCTACTGAATCTTTTGGTTGCCAGATGGTATAGGTTATATAGTCTCCGTATTTTTCTAGTATATACTGTAATTGTTTTTTATCTGCTTCGGTTGCTTTATGACTAATTGGGAAACCATATTTATTATATTTAGTTGTGCTTCCAAAACCAATGCTACCTTCATTATCATATAAATAGAAATGGTCAAATCCAATATTTCTATAGTATATAATAAATTCTTCTAGCCACCTAATATTTTCATTCAAAACAAAAACAGTATGAAACGATAAGTAATATTTGGACATTATATGATACTATATACTATGATATGTATGATATGTATGATATATAATGTATAATATGAAAAATAAATAATTTTTACATTATATATATAATTTATTCTTTAAATAATAATTTATCAATTGTAGTTCTAACACAAAAAAGACGATGTAATAGAATACCTAATAGAAACATTACAACTATTACCATCCATAATTTGATAGTTCCAGATAGATTTAGTATATTTACTATAACAATATGATAGAATACAATGGCAACTAATATAGTTGATAGAGTATCAAATATTGCAATATTAAAAATTCTAATACTATGTATACCGGTATTAATCTCTCCAAGTAAATTTTTATATTTACAAAGACTCATTTTGTATATATAAAGATATTATTATAATTTATTATAATTATTTCTAACTATTTCTTATTATTTCTTATTTACTATATGATAATATATATATAAAATTATTCAGATTTATTTACATCTATGAATGACATCCACAACATCATTAAATGGTAGATTATGTAATCAAGTAATTAGAAATTTATGTGTTAGTATTATTGCCGAAAAACATAATTTACAAGTTATATATTCTAGTTTAGAACAAATAAAACAATTAGGTATAAATTTATTTAGTGGAAATAATAGTTTTACTTCTACACTAAAACTTTCAGATGATAATTTTTTTGAAATTTTAGAAAAAAAAGATTTACAATCTAATCTAGATCCTAATAATAATTATTTTCAAACACGTGATATATGTAATTACTTGTATAATTATTTACATCTGGAAAAAAATAGAAAGTTGATAATTGAAAGCAATAAATATAAAGAACGTATAAATATTCCTAACGATAATAATCATAATGAGAATAATGAGAATAATCAGAATGATAAGAATGAAAAAAATAATGATTGTTTTATTCATATTAGATTAACCGATGTTGAACAACATAATCCGGGATTCGAATATTATGCTAGAGCATTAGAAAATATAAAATTTGATACTCTACATATTGCTAGTGATAATCTAGAACATAATATAATTAAAAATATAGTAAAATTATATCCAAAGGCAAATTTATTAAGAAATTATAATGAAATAGAAACCATTCAGTTTGGTAGTACAAATAAACATATTATTTTATCACATGGGTCATTTTCAGCAATTATAGGATATTTAGCATTTTACTCAGATGTATATTATTCAAAATATAATAATGATCATATCTGGTATGGTGATATGTTTTCAATACCAAAATGGAAAATGATAGAATGATAATAAATATAAAGTAAATGAGAAAATTGAATTTTACATTATATAATAACAATATTATTAATAAATATATTTAATTTACAATGGAAATTGCAAATATGCCTATAGATACTATGTCTACAGAGTCATTAGGAGTTGAAACATCTATAGATGATCCTCAAATAGTAATTAAGGAATACTATCCAAAACTTCATGAGGAAATAATAAAACTTAATAATTTTATGTTAGCTTATGAGGAGTTAGTTACTGATAATAGTGGATTTCTTGATAAATATCATAACTTGAGTAATATAACATCAAAAAGTCAAGTATTTGATGATTTAATATATATATCTAGGTTATCATCTAAGCTCAAATGCGTATTAAATATAATTATAGCAGCAAAGGATTTAATTTACAATTATAAAAAATTACAAAATATAAAAAATATAGATCATCAAAGTATCTTAAAAAATTACAATTTATATTTAGATAGTTATTATGATTATATAATTGAACATAAAATCAATATTGACTCACAAAAAAGATATGTAAATAGTATAACTATTGCTTTATTTAGTGATAAGCCATAGATATTATATTATATAATATTTTATATAATATAATATTTTATATAATATAATATTTTATATAATATAATATTTTATATAATATAATATTTTTTATTATTCATTTTCAATTTCTTTTCCTTCTCCAGAATCATCTAATTTTAATTTTTTTTTCATATTTTCTTGTTTATCATCTGATTCATCTACTTCATCACGAAAATATTTTTCATCTGGGCAATATGTTTTACGGCAAAGTTGACGTGGATTATCTGTTCCTAGATTAATTTTACAATATGTACAAAAATTACCCATACAATATTTATTGGTAAGTTTATTTACATTACAATTATTACTCGTACAAAAATCGTGATTACCTCCATATAAAATATTATCATTAGGAATGTCTTGTTCTTGAGAATCCATTTGATTATCCATTCGAATATAGATTATGTATTCTTATATGTATTCTTATATGTATTCTTATATGTATTATATTCTTTGTATATTCATATCTAAAATCAATTTTTTATTTACAAATACCATCTTTACTAATACCAATGACAGAACAAGCTATTCTAGAACCACTATGCCCAGTAGTTTTAGAATCTTCAAACTCTCCCAAGCCTAGATCATCTTCATCTTCGTGTATAATAATAGAGCGACCTAGAATATCACCAACTCTAAATTTATCAGTTTTCAAAGAGATTTTACATTTGCCAGTTTCGTCACTTTTTATATTACCCAAATCACCAGCATGACCATCGTGTAATCCTCCATGAGAAGTTTCTTTGGGATTATAGTGAGCACAACAGGATTTACAACCTTCTCGTAAATCTCCAGTTTCATGAATATGAAAACCATGGAGATGATTTTTTCCTAGCCCTTTTGTTATATCTATTTTAATTCGAACATGATCATCTGCTTGAGTAAAAACTACAAAGCCTTCTATTTTACCTGTTCCTAGAACTGCAACTGCTTCTTTAATTTCTGTTTTAGATTGTAGTATACCCATTATGTAAGTATAATTACTAGTAATAATCGTTTATTTATATATTTATTTATATATTAATATATCATAATAAACTAAATATATTTTATAAATATAAATTAATATATATTATTTACATATTTACTAAAATGAGTTCTCTAATGGAAACTATTCCAGAGACTATTCCAGAGACAATTATGGAAAATGAAACTGTAGAACATCTACAGACAATTCTAGATGATGCTGTTAAATCAATTCTGGAAACTATACCGGAAGTAGTTCCAGTAGTTCCAGAAGTATCAATTCTAGATACAACTTTATCCAATATATCAAATTCCTTACAACCTAGTATATCTGAGATACAAGCAGCTGTTGAACCTGTTGTTGAATCTGTTACTGAAACTAAAACCATTTGTGAAACTGTTAAAGAAATAGTGACTAGTATTTTAACAGTGAAGACTGAACTATTGATAGAATATACTAAATCTATTTTAGGTTCTGGACAAATAACTCCTTTAAATTTCATTATGATTGTTAATAGTTTAATGAAAGAAATAGAAACTTATAAAGAATTATCTGGTCCTCAAAAGAAAATGATTGTTCTAGATACAATTAAAAAACTAATTAATGAAAATTATAATGAAGTGTATAGTGAAAGTACTGCAATGTCCCAAGAATACGAAAAACAAAAACAAATATTATTGATTATTGTAGAGCAAACTGGACCGTATATTATTGATAATTTAGTTTTAGCTATTAATGGAAAATTTAAATTATCTGAATCAAGATTTACTATCTGGATGAATAAATTATTCGGAATGTGCAAAAAGTCAAAAGTAGATAAGTAAAATAAAACAAAAGAAAACATAAGTAAATATATATAATAATATTGTAATGATATTGTAATAGATAATAGAAAATAGAAATATATACTATATAAAAAAATATTATTATTATAGATATAATACACAATATAATACATAATACATAATACATAATACATAATACATAATACATAATACATAATACATAATAAAAATGCCTAATTTAGATCAAACAAATCTAAATATACAAACAATAAATGGTATTGCAGATACTTCAAATCCATTAACTAGTATCACTATAAATAATTCTATTCAAATCCCCAAATCTGCAAGTTCTACTAATAATGCAGCAGATAATACGAATGCTGGTATTCTTATAAAAGATGTAAATAGTACAGATCAAGGACATTTTTATAATCTAAATGTAAATAGTCTTCATACAACAGTACCATCTCTCTATTTCAATAATGATTTATTAATTAGTTCTACTAATCTTTATAGTGAGCTAGAATATATATTGGTAAATGAACATAGGGTTCTGGAGACATCCAATATAATAGTTCATAATGGATATATAAATTTTCAAAATTCTATGTCAAATGTTGCTGTACAAGGTAGTAATGGTGTAGGTATTAGATATAGTTCTAATAATACTGTACAATTTAAAAATTATAATACTGGTTGGATAGATTTAGTAGATATTGTGTTTCATGATCAATTTAAAGAATTAGTAGATGTAGATGTACATACTAATCCTCTAATAAATAATCAATATATTACATATAATGCTACATCGAATCTATTTGTAAATTCTAATCTAGCAATTGTAAATGACTTTAGTCCTAGTTTAGGAGGTGATTTAAATGTTGGTAATAATTCATTACAGTTTGGTTCAAATCAAGCCATATTTGTAGATAATATAAAAAACAATAACTTATTAGTATTAAAGGATCATACAACAATTATCGGTGGTTATCAATATATAGAAATTGGAAATTCGGGTGGTCTTTTTCCATTTGAAATACCATCTATCATAGCTAAAAATAGTAGTTCCACAGATTCTAGTTTAGCTATTACAGCTAGTGGTATAGGAAATATTAATTTAAATGCGGAACAGGGTATTATATATGCTGAAAGCGATTCATTACAAATTAGGGGATTTGTTAAGAATAGTATATTTAGAACTAGTAATATAGTTGGAGGATATAATCCAGAGACTACTTATATTATGCCTTTAAATAGTGATACAATTTTATTTGATTTTTCAAATAATTCAGTAGAGGGAACATATTATGCTAACGTAGGAGCTGGTATTGATGGACAAAAACTAAATCTCATATTTAGTAATACTGGGTCAAATGTAATTACTCTTTTGGCTGATTTTGTAAGTTTAGGAGGGAATGGTGTAATTACAGGTACAGGATATACTAATGGACTAAATTTTTTAACTGGAGGTCAATGCTCTTCATTAATATATTTAGGAGAATCAATTAATGCTTGGCAAATTCTAAATACAGGTTCATATGTATTCTAGAATACAATTTGTAATAAATATTTTTTATAGTTATGTTTTAGTTATGTTTTTTACTTTTTACTTTTTACTTTTTACTTTTTACTTTTTACTTTTTACTTTTTACTTTTTACTTTTTACTTTTTATTTAATAAATAGTTATAGCTTAAATATAAATTAGTAGTATTTTGTTAAGAAATTTTATGATAGTTTTTATTATATAATAGTAATAGAACTAGAATAGTAATTACTATGTCTGGACCATCATTAAATTTATATTTTAACGCTCCAGTAGGTTTACCTAATGGTTCCGCGATTAGTTTACAAAGTACTAATAGTAATGTAGTTACTTTATCATCGAGTACAACAACTGTTTCTAGTTTTAATCTAGTATTACCAGCTACTCAGGGATTTCCAAAGCAACTTTTAGCAATTGATTCTATAACTGGTAATAATGTAAATTTACAATTTTCAAATCCTCCTACGGGCCCTACTGGTTGTACTGGTGTAACTGGTAATACTGGTCCTACGGGTCCCACCGGACCAACAGGTCCAACAGGAAATACAGGTCCAACCGGTTGTACTGGATTTCAAGGAATACAGGGTACTAGCGGCGGTTTAGTTCTATATATGGACTATGACCCTACTCTTCCTATAGTTATAGATTCAGATACTTATTATGGTTTAGATACAATAACTGGATATATACAAAAAACATTATCAACTGTTATATCCGCCAATTCAACATTAAATGTTATTAATTTTGTATCACAATATCCGGTTACATTAACCAATGTGATACCACAAGGTACATGGATCTTTAAAACATTTGCGAATGTTACAAATAATAGTCCAACAATAACATCAATAAGTGCAATATGGGATATATATATGATTAATTCTTCTGGAACTAAAATATATGTTGGATCTTCAACTAGTATTTATCTTAATAATCCAGGTGTAATTACAGAGTATTCTAGTTATGCAATACTAACTCAAACAACATTCATTCCAATTGGCTATAGATTTATGATAAATTTAAGACTAATTAATAATGATTTATCAGTACCTCATACAGTTACAACATATTATCAAAATACTACACCTTCATATGTAGCTACATCAATAAGTAATGCTGTTACAGGATGTACTGGTCCTACAGGACCTAGTGGTTGTACTGGTCCCACTGGACCCACTGGTAATACGGGTCCAACTGGGTGTACGGGTCCTACTGGTTCTACTGGTAATACGGGACCTAGTGGTCCTACTGGTCCTACTGGATGTACTGGTCCAACTGGATCTACTGGTAATACAGGTCCTAGTGGTCCTACAGGTCCTACTGGTCCTACCGGATCAACTGGTTGTACTGGTCCTGTAGGATTACCGGGATATGCTTCCAATACTGGAGCTACAGGTTATACTGGATTAAGAGGTAATGATGGTGAAGGAGGTGGTATAGTTTTCTATATGGATATGACTTCTAATTCCTCTGCACCGGGTAGTGGAAGTATAAATACTGTATTTAATACTGGAAATCAGACATTAATTACAACTACACGAAATATTGGTGATCTAGATTACTTATTAGGGAGTTTTGTTTCTAGTCCAGGATCAATAACTAGTACTACTATTACTCCTGGAACTTGGGATATGAATTTATTTGCTAGTACATCATCCCCTGGAAATGTCGCCTATTATTATAATTTAAGTTATGTAGATTCGGATGGTAGTAGCAATCCTATTATAATTGCTTCAGGAGATAATATAGCAGAAACTTATATAACTGATACCTATATAAAACAATATGGATATACTCTTAATGTTCCATTAACTGTTTTACCTGATCCTACAAAAAGATTAAAAATAGATGTATATACTAATTTTTATGCTAATGGAACAGTATTTACAATATATTTTAGAAGTACTACTATATCACATATACACAGTAGTTTAGGTGTTCCAGGTCCAACTGGTCCAACTGGATGTACGGGTCCAACTGGAAGTACTGGTAATACAGGTCCCACTGGTAGTAGTGGTCCAACGGGTCCCACTGGTCCCACTGGAAGTAGTGGTAATAGTGGGACTACAGGTCCAACTGGATGTAGTGGCCCAACCGGTCCCACTGGACCTACTGGTCTTACTGGTTCTAGTGGTCTAACAGGTTATACAGGTTCAGATGGTCCTACGGGGCCTACGGGTACTACAGGTCCTACAGGACCGCTTAGTAATGTATCACAATCAATAAGTGAAAGTTTTACAGTAGCTGTAGGCAATATTAGTCCTGGTAGTACAACTACTAATAGTTTAGCATATAGTTATGATGGTTTAAGTTGGACAACAAATACTAGTAATATTTTTAATGGTTTTGCTTCAGCTGGTATTGCGGTATGTTGGAATGGTGTTTTATGGGTAGTTGGATCAAATGGTAGTTCAACATTACCATTAGGATATTCACCGGATGGTATTAATTGGACATTAAGTAATTGTTCAATAATTGATAGTATTTATACAATAGCATGGAATGGAACTATGTGGTTAGCAGGTGGTAGTATTTATACATTACCGTGTTCATTAGTATATAGTTACGATGGTATAAATTGGTTAAACACAGGTTTTAATACAGCTGGAAATATTACTGCTATAGCCTGGAATGGTATTATGTGGGTAGCAATAGGTTTTAATTTAACACCTCAATATAGTTATAATGGTTTAACTTGGTTTTCAGGTACTGGTGCTTTAGGTAGAAATAGTAATGGACTAGCATGGAATGGTACTTTATGGGTATTAGGTACTAGTTTAACAGGGAATACAAGTACATTATATTATTCAACAAATGGTATAAATTGGACCGCAAGTGTTAATGGTAGTAGTATTTTGACTTCCTCTTGTGCGTCTGTTGCTTGGAATGGTTCTTTATGGGTAGCTGGAGGTACTCCAAACAATACTTTAGCTTATAGTTATGATGGTATAAATTGGTCAGCAAGTATTAGTGGTGGTACAGGTGGTGCAGGAGGTAATACTTATAATGTATCTTGGAATGGTTCATTATGGCTAGCATGTACTAATTTAGGTGGTGCGGGAACATTAAGAACTTTATATAGTTATGATGGTAAAAACTGGTTAATTGTTACTAGTAGTTTAGGTATGAGAGCTACTGCTTCTCGCAGAGTATTACCATATGTAGGTCTTACAGTTGGTGGTGGTGGGGGTACAACTGGTCCCACAGGTTGTACAGGACCCAGTGGTTCAACGGGTCCCACTGGCTCTACAGGTCGCACTGGTTCTACCGGTCCCACCGGTCCTAGTGGTCCAACTGGTTGTAGTGGCCCTACAGGTCCCACGGGTCCAACAGGTAATACTGGATGTAGTGGTCCAACGGGACCAAGTGGTCCAACTGGTTGTAGTGGCCCTACAGGTCCTAGTGGTCCAACTGGTCCAACTGGTCCAACGGGTCCCACTGGTCCCACCGGTCCCACTGGTAATAATAATTCATTACAAGTAACTGAGAACTTCACTGTAGCCGGTGGAATAGGAACCAATTCGTTAGCTTATAGTAATGATGGTATTAATTGGACAGCCACACCTAATTCTAATACAGCAATTACGCAATGTAATACTGTTGCTTGGAATGGTGCTATATGGGTAGCTGGTGGTTCTGGTGGTGTAGGAGCTACTGGACCTTTTGCCTATAGTAGTGATGGTATAAATTGGACAAATACAAATAGCCAATCTACTATTCTAACCCAATGTAATGCTATTTGTTGGAATGGAACCCAATGGATTGCGGGTGGAACAGGTCCTTCTACTTCATTAGCAAGTAGCCCAGATGGTATAAATTGGTCTAATGTTTCTGTTTCAACTGCATTAGGATTAACCCAATGTAGTGATCTAGCCAGTAATAATAATTTGATAGTAGCTGGTGGTCAAGGGACTAATGTATTAATTAATAGTACAGATGGTGTCAATTGGTCGAATATACGTAGTTTTAATTATATTAGTAATACTGTCCCATATATTAATCTTCAAAATTTATCAGGTGTTAATGGATATAGTATTGATCTAGCTTTTTCTAGTAATGCTAATATTTTTGTTGTAGCAACATCAGGATATAGTGTAGAACAAAGTATTACTATCTATTATTCCGCAAACCCATTCCTAGGCAATTATTCATCAAATCAAAAAATTAGTTTTGCTTCTACACTTGCATCACGTAATGTTTCTGTTTCAGGATCTGGTCAAATTATAGCAACAACAAATTTCTCATTGAGTAATGTATATGTTTATTATACTGCAACACCTTCAGCTCTTAATTATGCATTAATTGGTAGTGGTCAAACTATATCCGGTGTAACTTCTGGTCTTGTTTCTGCTTTATCTACTACAGGACAAACTCTAGTAATAGGAGCTCGTGATACTCAAAATAAATTTTATATTTATTATGCATCTTCAATAGGAGGATCTTATAGTCAAATAAATAATTTTACAATAGGCAGTGGTAATTTTGTTATTACTGTAGCAGTATCAGGCAATGGTCAAATAGTTGCTGCTGGTGCTAATAATACAAATAGTACAACTATATATTATTCATCAAATATTGCTTCATCATATAGTCTTACACAAACTATAACCGGAAGTGGTAGTTTTGGTACAACTGTTGCCTTATCTAGTTCGGGTCAAATATTAGTAGTAGCAGGAGCAAACGCATTATATTTTTATTATACAACAAATACTAATGGTACTGGATATACTAATACTCAAACAATAACAGGACCAGTTGGAGGTAGTTTAGGTACTTATACTATATCATTATCTAATTCAGGTCAAACTCTAACAGCTGCCAATGTTAATCAAGGTATATCTTATCTCTATTATTCACCAAATACAAATGGAACTGGATATTATCTATTAACTCAATTATCTAATACACTAGGTTCTGTAGTAGCATTATCTGGTAATGGTCAGTATTCCGCAGTTAGTGATGGTGGAAGTATAGCATCTGTTTATTATAATGATAATTATACTAATAATAATATATTATCACAATGTAATTCTCTAGCAGTAAATAGTAATATATGGGTTGTAGGAGGTAATAGTGTTAATATAAGTCCTTTACTAAGCCCTTTCGGCTATAGTTATGATGGGATATATTGGTATCCTAGTACTTCTGCGCCGTTTTCTAATAATATATGTAATGCTGTCCAGTGGAATGGTTCTTTATGGGTCGCCGGCGGTTCTGGTACCAATCCCCTGGCTTATAGTAGCAATGGAGTAGCATGGACCAGTAGTGGCAATGGAGGTAGTATATTTAGTATATGTAATAGTTTAAGCTGGAATGGGACATATTGGATTGCCGGAGGATCTGGTACTTATAAGTTGGCATATAGTACTGATGGGATAACTTGGACCGGTAGCCCTACCGATACTTCTTTTTTTACTACAAACTGTTTATCATTAGCAAGTAGAAAAATATTACCAAATATAGGTCAAAATATATATAATACTACAACAGCGGTATCTAAGAAAGTTGTTTCATTAATAGAACTGAATAATAGTTATGGCGCTGCTCCATTTTATGCTTTTGGCTGTATTACTGCGGATGGGCGTATTTTATATGCTGGTTCAACAGGTTGGAGTAATGTAAGAAATACAGCTATTTCTTATTTTCCTACTAATATTTGGATACCTACAATACCTAAAAAATTATATATCACATCAAATAATATTCATATAATAGATAATAATAGTAATGTATGGGTATGTGGTTTTAATGATTCAGGACAAATATTAGCAAATAGTGCTATATCTAGTACAGTTTTACTAAGTTTAATACCGCAATTGAAAACTGATTATTTAGCTTATGATACTTCTGGAATTAAAAAAGTAATTCTAGGTTATTATGCTTATGATACTTCTTATGGTTATTTAACAAATAATAATAAGTTATATATTTATGGTATTAATACAAATGGGCAATTAGGTGATAATTCATTAACTAATTCTACTAGTTATAATACTAATACAATGGGTAATTTAACTAGTAATGTATCTGTAACCTCGGTTAAAGATTGTGTTAAAGTTGGAAATAATGGCACTGAAACATATTGTATTATTGACCAAAGTAACAATATCTGGTGTGTTGGATATGGAAGTAATGGACAAATTGGTAATGGTGTAATAACACCTACTCCTGATAATAAACAATGGAAAAGAGTAACTAAATCTACAACTTCTACTGATTATTTAACTAATGTAGCAAGTATATATGGTTGTTGTGATTCACCAACATATGGTTATTATGGTGCTTTCTTTGCTCTGACAAGTAGTAATAATTTATATGGTTGGGGACGTAATTCTGCTGGACAAATGGGTGGAACAACACTAGGAGGTGTAGCTATATCTAATAATGCAAATATAAATTTTGCTACATTATCAGCAACCAATGTAAATCGTTTTTGGACAAGTATTTGGGAAGTATCTATATCATTTGTAGAACAGACATATACAGGTAGTAGTAAATTATTTTATTCTGGAGCAAATGATTATAGTCAAGCAGGAATATCTGGAGGTACAACATCATGGACCGCGTGTGATACTACTTTATCAGCTACTGGAACATATAATTTAGTAAATTTATATTTGGCTGGTAATAATCAACAAGTTTATATGTATACATTCGCGCACATATATAGACCAAGTACAAATCAATATGAATTATGGGCAGCAGGATATAATGCTAATGGATGTCTAGGAATAGGGTATATTACTGTAAATGCTGCTACACTTTGGACACAAGTAAAATTGCCACAATCTATTATTAGTAATATTAAATCTATTGTAGCCTCAATAGATGTTACTAGTAATAGCCAAACTTTTATGTTATTAAATAATGGTGATGTATATTTTGCTGGATATAGTAATGTTTATAATTATATACAATCGGTAGCATCGCAGCCTTATTATACATTTACTAAAATGAGCGGCTTTTAAGCAGCTTTTAAGCAGCTTTTAGAAAAAGCCGCGCCAAAACTGTAGAGAGGCTTTAGCCTCTCACTATTTTACAAGTTTTATAAATTTTATTATTTCATTTGTATTATTTCATTTTGTTTATTTTTTATAAATAGTTATAGCTTAAATATAAATCAGTAGTATTTTGTTAAGCAATTTTATGATAGTTTTTATTATATAATACTAGTAGAAAAGTAATTAAAAAGTAATAAAAAAGTAACAGAAATATAGAAATATACTATAAATATAATTATGACGACTAATCCATCATTAAATTTATATTTCAACGGACCCGTAGGTTTACCTAAGGGAAAACCTATTAGTCTACAAAGTAGTGATGGTAATGTAGTTAAATTAACAAATAGTACTTCTAGTAATAGTTTTAACTTAGTATTACCATCTACTAAAGGAAATAAAACACAAATTTTGGAAATTGATTCTATTACTGGTACTATTGTAAAACTAGAATTTATAGATCCTCCCACTGGACCTACAGGTCCTACGGGTCCTACTGGTCCCACTGGTCCCACTGGATGTACGGGAAGGACAGGATCATCTGGTCCTACGGGTCCTACGGGTCCCACGGGTCCTCAAGGATTACAAGGTAGCAGTGGTGGTTTGGTTTTATACATGGATTATAATCCTGCGATTCCTATTTCTATAGGATCTAATACTTATTATGGACTAGATATAAAAACTGGAGATACTCAAAAAACATTATCGTCTTTTATGTCTGCCAATTCAACATCAAATATTATTAGTTTTGTATCACAGTATCCAGTTACATTAATTAATGTAATTCAAGAAGGTACCTGGAACTTTAAATTTTATGCAAATGTTACAGGTAATAGCCCAACACTAACTTCAATAACTGTAATATGGGAAATTTATATGATAAATTCTGTTGGAAATAAAATATATGTTGGTGCTTCAAATAGTTCTTATCTTACTAATCCTGTTGAGATTACAGAATACTCTAATTATGCTATATTATATCAAACAATTATAATTCCTAGTGGTTATAGATTAATGGTAAATCTAAAAGCAACTAATAATGATTCATCAACTCACATTATTACTACATATTATCAAGGTGATATAACTCCTGCATATATAGGCACAACATTAAGTAATTCTGTTACAGGAACAACGGGATTTACTGGTCCAACGGGTCCTACTGGTCCTACTGGTTCTACTGGTCCTACTGGTTGTACCGGTCCCACTGGACCAACAGGGTCATCTGGTCCTACTGGTCCTACTGGTTCCACTGGTAATACTGGTCCTACTGGATCTACTGGTCCTACTGGTCCTACTGGTCCCACAGGAAATACGGGACGTACTGGTTTTACTGGTCCTACTGGTCCTACTGGTAGTACTGGTCCCACAGGTGATGCTTCAAATACTGGAGCAACTGGTAATACAGGTCCCAATGGTAGCAATGGTAGAGCAGGAGGTCAAGTTTTATATTTAGATATAACTTCCAATTCTTCATCACCAGGATCTGGAACATTAAATACTGTATTTAATAATGGAACACAGAAAACACTTACAACTACACAAAATAATGGTATTCTAGATTACTTATTAGGGAGTTTTGTTTCTACTGTAGGATTATTAACTAGTACAACTATTCCACCTGGAACTTGGGATATAAATTTATTCGCATCTACATCATCGGCTGGAAATGTTACATTTTATTATGATTTGAGTTATGTAGATGCAGATGGTAGTAGCAATCCTATTCTAATAGCTTCAGGAGATAATATATCGGAAACATATATTACTGATACCAATATAAATCAATATATATATACACTTAATGTTCCATTAACTGTTTTACCTGATTCTACAAAAAGATTAAAAATAAATATATATGCTAATTTTTTTGCTGATAGTACAACATTAACAATATATTTTAGAAGTACTACAATATCACATACACATTCTACATTTGGTATTTCCCCTACTACTGGACCTAGTGGATTGACTGGACCCACTGGTAGTACTGGACCTACTGGTAGTACGGGTCCTACTGGTCCCACCGGTCGTACTGGACCTACTGGTTGTAGTGGTCCCACTGGTCCAACAGGTCCCACCGGTCCCACCGGTCCCACTGGTAGCACCGGTTCTAGTGGTCCCACTGGTCCAACAGGAACAATAGGTCTAACTGGTTGTACTGGATCTACAGGTCCTGTTTCTGGTACAGGATATACAGGTCCTCCTAGTAATAATATTTCACAATTACCAGGTGAAAATCTTACTATAGCAGGTGGATTAGGTAGTAGTTCATTAGCATATAGTTATGATGGTATCAATTGGAATCCCTCAACTAATTCAAATATAGCAATTACTCAATGTAATGCTATTAGTTGGAATGATTTAATATGGGTAGCGGGAGGTAGTGGTGGTATAGGATCAGTGGGACCTTTTGCTTATAGTAGTGATTCTATAAATTGGACAAATTCTAATAGCGGTGCTTCTATTTTATCTCAATGTAATGCTCTCAGTTGGTATAAATCACAGTGGATTGCAGGTGGGATTGGTCCTACAAATTCTTTAGCAAAAAGCACAGATGGTATAAGTTGGACTTCAATAACTAGTAATACAGGTTTAAGCCAATGTGCTGCTTTGGCTAATAATAATAATTTAATAATAGCAGGTGGTCAAGGTATTAGTAGTAGTAGTATTTTAGCTTCTAGTACAGATGGTATAAATTGGTCAAATGTTTATGTTTTTTATAATAATCCTGTTAATATTTTTACTGCTACCCAAACTTTTACAGGGACATTAGGTTTTGGTAGTGGTGTTGCCTTATCTACTACAGGAAATACTTTTGCAGTAGCAGCAAATTATCCTAGTTATGCTACTTATATTAATATTTATTATTCAACAACCCCATCTATTAGTAATAGTTATACAGCATTACAAACTATTAATTATGATTTTTCTTCAGCAGCAGCACGTAGTGTTGTTATATCAGGTAATGGACAAATTATTGCAACAACAAACTTTGTTTTCGGATATATATATGTTTATTATTCTTCAAATATAGCTAGTCCTAATAGTTATAATTTAATTAATAGTGGTGATGGGAGCGGTAGTACTATTATAGTGGTTCCTCAATATACTAGTTATCCTGGTAATCTTGCTTTATCCAATACAGGACAAACTTTAGTAGTAGGAAGTATTCAGACTCAAAATACATTTTATATTTATTATTCATCAAGTCCAGGAGGTTTATATAATCTAATAGAATATTTTACAATTGGAAGTGGAAATTATGCTATATCTGTATCTGTATCTAGTAATGGTCAAATTATTGCGGCTGGTGCTAATAATACAAACAGTACAACTATATATTATTCATCATCACCATCAACTGTATCATCATATAATCTTACACAGACTATATCAGGAAGTAGTAGTTTTGGTACAGCGGTTGCTTTATCTAGTTCTGGTCAAACTTTAGCAGTTTCTGGAGCAAATACCTTATATATTTATTATACATCAAATACTAATGGTACTGGTTATAGTATTGCTCAAACAATAGCTGGACCAGTTGGAGGTAGTTTAGGTAATTACACTATATCTATTTCTAACTCTGGACAAAATATAATAGCCGGTAATGCTAATCAAAGTAATGCTTATATATATGCTTCATCAAATACAAATGGAACTGGATATACACAAATAAATCAATTATCTACTGTAGAAAGCGGATTTGGTGCAATTGTTGCAATATCAGGCAATGGTCAATATGCAGCAGTGGGTGCTTCTTCATCGGCTTATACTTATACTAATAATAAATCATTATCACAATGTAATGCCTTATCAGTAAATACTAATTTATGGGTAGCAGGTGGTAATAGTTCATTATATTCTTTAGCTTATAGTAGTAATGGTTTATCATGGTTAAGTAGTACTTCTATACCTTTTTCTAATAACATATGTAATGCTGTGGGGTGGAATGGTTCTTTATGGGTTGCTGGCGGGTCTGGAACCAATCCATTGGCATATAGTATAGATGGTATAACATGGTCTAGTAGTATTAATGGAGGTAGTATATTTACTATATGTTATAGTATAACTTGGAATAGTATGTATTGGGTAGCAGGAGGTACTGGTACTTATAAACTGGCATATAGTGTTGATGGTATTAATTGGTCAGGTAGTCCTACTAATACTTCCTTCTTCACTAATACTTGTTCAGCTGTAAATGCTCGCAAAGTATTACCTAATATTGGTACTATAATTGTAGGCGGAAATGCTGGCTCTGGCTATAGTAGTTTTACAGGTCCAACTGGACCCACAGGACCAACAGGTCCTACTGGATGTACAGGTCCTACTGGATGTTCTGGTCCTACTGGATCATCTGGACCTACTGGTCCTACTGGTCCTACTGGTCCTACTGGATGTTCTGGTCCTACTGGTCCTACTGGTTGTTCTGGTCCTACTGGACCCACCGGTGATACGGGTCCTAGTGGACCTACTGGTCCCACTGGATGTTCTGGACCCACTGGTAGTACTGGACCCACTGGATGTACTGGTAATACTAATCCACTACAAGTAACTGAGAATTTCACGGTAGCCGGTGGAATAGGAACCAATTCGTTAGCATATAGTAATGATGGTATCAATTGGATCCCTACACCTAATTCTAATACAGCAATCACACAATGTAATACTCTTGCCTGGAATGGTGCAGTATGGGTAGCTGGTGGATCAGGTGGTATTGGTCAAGTCGGACCTTTTGCTTATAGTAGTGATGGTATAAATTGGACAAATTCAAATAGTGGTTCAACTATTCTAACTCAATGTAATACTATGAATTGGTATGGAAACAAGTGGATTGCGGGTGGTACTGGTCCTTCTAGTTCATTAGCAAGTAGCTCAGATGGTATAAATTGGTCTAATGTTTCTGTTTCAAGTACAATAAGTTTAACCCAATGTAGCGCTATAGCAAGTAATAGTAAATTGATAGTAGCTGGAGGTCAAGGGACCAATGTATTAATTAATAGTACAGATGGTGTAAATTGGTCTAATATACGTAGCTTTAATTATGTTAGTAATGTTTATACTAATGTATTAACTCAATGTAATTCTGTAGGAGTAAATAGTAATATATGGGTTGTAGGTGGTAATAGTATTAATGTAAGTCCTTTATTAAGCCCTTTTGCTTATAGTTATGATGGAATATATTGGTATCCTAGTACTTCTGCTCCGTTTTCTAATAACATATGTAATGCTGTACAGTGGAATGGATATTTATGGGTCGCCGGTGGTTCTGGTACTAATCCTTTGGCTTATAGTAGTAATGGTATAGCATGGATCAGTAGTGGCAATGGAGGTAGTATATTTAGTATATGTAATAGTTTAAGCTGGAATGGTAATTATTGGATTGCAGGTGGTTCTGGAACTTATAAATTGGCATATAGTACTGATGGTATAACTTGGGCAGGTAGCCCGAGTACTACTTCTTTTTTTACAACATCTTGTTTAACAGTGAGAAGTAGAAAAATATTACCAAATATAGGTCAAAATATATATAATACTATTCCATCAACTTATTCTACAGGTATAGGTGTTACATCATTAATAGAGTTGAATAATAGTAATAGTGCTGCTCCATATGATGCTTTTGGATGTATTACTTCGGATGGGCGGGTGTTATATGCTGGTGGTACAGGTGTTTCAAATAGAAGTTCAGTTAGTACTTATTTTCCTACTAATATTTGGACATCAACTACAATTCCAAAAAAATTATATATATCATCAAATAATATTCATATTATAGATAATAATAGTAATGTATGGGTTTGTGGTTTAAATACTTCTGGTCAAATAATATCTGGAACAGCGTCAAATAATACAACATTAGTACCGCAATTGAGAACTGATTATTTAACTCATGATAAGTCTGGAGTTAGAAAAGTTATAGTAGGTTATTATTATAATGATCAATCATTTGGTTATTTAACAAATAGTAATAAGTTATATATTTATGGTGTTAATACTTATGGACAAATTGGTGATAATTTAGGGATTGCTAATTCAACTACTTATAATAGTAATACCATGGGTAATTTAACAAGTAATTTAGCTGTAACATCAGTTAAAGATTGTGTAAAAATAGGAACTGCTGGTTATGATACATATTGTATTATTGACCAAAGTAATAATATCTGGTGTGTTGGATATGGAGTTTCTGGACAAATAGGTAATGGATCATCATTAAGTAGACAACAATGGCAAAGAGTAGCTAAATCTGCAACTTCTACTGATTATTTAACTAATGTAGCAAGTATATATGGTTGTAGTGGCGGTGCTGATTTAAGTGCTTTCTTTGCTCTTACAAGTACCAATAATTTATATGCCTGGGGTAGTAATTATCAATATCAATTAGGTGGGACTACATTAGGTGGGACTACATTTAATGTTAATACTGGTGGTGGCGGGGGTATAAATAATTTTGCTACACTATCAGCAACTAATATAAATCGTGTTTGGACAAGTATTTGGGATTCTTCTGGATCATTTGTAGAACAGACATATACAGGTAGTAGTAAATTATTTTATTCTGGATTAAATGATAATAATCAAGCAGGAATATCTGGAGCAAAAACATCATGGACATCTTGCGATAGTGCTCTTGGAACATATAATTTAGTTAATTTATATTTAGCTGGTAATAATTATCAATCAACCAGGCATACATTTGCGCATATATATAAACCAAGTACAAATCAATATGAATTATGGGCCGCAGGATATGCTGTTCGTGGATGTTTAGGTATAGGTTATACTACTAGTAGTGCTACAAATTGGACACAAGTTTCATTATCACAAACTATTCTTAGTAATATTAAAAGTATAATGGCTACTAAAAATAATGCTGGTGATAATAGTTATACAACTATGTTATTAAATAATGGCGATGTATATTTTGCTGGATGGAATGAGCAATGGAATTATTTACAATCGGTAGCATCACAACCTTATTATACATTTACTAAAATGAGCAGCTTTTAGAAAAAGCCGCGCCAAAACTGTAGAGAGGCTAAAGCCTCTCACGATTTTACAAGTTTTATATGTGAATGAATTTATGTTTTGTTTGTTAATTTTTGTTTTTAATTTTTAATTTTTAGTTTTAAATTTTATAATAATAAAAAAGTAAAAAAAATAAAATGTTATTGTAAAAAAAATATAATATAATCTAATAAATGCTTAAAACAAATCCCCCTCAATCTTGCTCTTATCGAATACACCAATTGCTGGTTCGCTATCCCATTTACTATAGGATATAATAATACGTTCCGATTCCACAATCATTCCCAGAGCATATTCAATCTTTTCACCTTCAAATTTAAATAATTGTGACCACCTCTTAATATCCATTGTTTTCTTATCAAATATGGCAAAGAAGTGATAATATTCGCGAGGTTGGGAATATTCCACGACGTGACAAAGAAACCAGATTTCGCCATTGTATTCACAACCATTTGAAGAACCCCTGGTATTCTTAAAATAATGGGGCATATCCTTCGTCTGTTTTATTTCTAATTTTGGCTTTTTGATTTCGGTATTATTAGTATTTAAGGTTGTATTTTCGGTTGTATTGTCGGTTGTATTTTCAGTATCATTACTAATCTTACCAATTATAAGAGGATACCATTGATAAATAACACTAAGGTCTCCATTAGAATCATTATAAAATACCCAGTTCTTTTCACAACCTTTATTGAATGGTGTAGTAGCAACTTCATACTTTAATGTCTTATCATTAGCTAAATCCATTTCACCATAACCCATAGAAATATTACCAGTAATAGGACTCTGACAAGTGCCTAGATAAATGAGTTGGTTATGTTGATTAGGCTGGTCGGCTTTTTTAGAATATGAATAGGGTTTCATATCTTCCATACCTACATAACGCAAATTATTATCATCAGGAATAAATACAACTGGTTCACCCACCAGATTAAAATTATCATCTAGATTATAAATTTTATTAACTGTAGCAATTTTACCATCACCAACCGAGAAATGATAGGAACCATTACGATTTAATAAATAATTAACAAATCTAATATTAACCATGTATTTAGTATTACCATTTCCATCTGGCATCTTAAAAATACAAGGATTAGAAGCATTCATATCATAAGTAGTACCACAGACATCAATAATATCTTTCATTACAGATCCACCGGTCTTTTTAATTAGATATGCTGGGGAAGATAATTTAGGACAATAAAATTTATAATTAGATAAATGATTATCATAACTTTGTTTATAATTATTCATCAATTTACATATGACTTTATGAGTATTAGCATAATTATTATAATAACCAATAATACTCAATTCATAATCAAATCCAGTTTCATATACATCATTATGGATAAATAAAGTATCATTTTTAGGATATGGAATATTTTTACCTAGCATACAAAAAGCCATAGCTATCTTATTCTTACCTTTCAATCTATAATATTTACAGATCTCATAAATAGTTTCACTCCTGGTAGAATGAGTATTATATCCATTCATCCAGGTACATAATGCCATTTCATCCTGCTTAGTAGTTATATAGGCATGTCCCAAATTAAGGTGGGAATAAAATATTTCTTCTGACCAGCCTCCTAGTTCAATTCGCTTTTTATAGTAAGGTATGCTTTCCTCATGCCGATTCATATTAAAATAGGAATTCGCCAGGTAAAAATAATAGCGGCCATTATTGGGTTCTTCTTCAATACCCTCTTTCAATAGACGGATATCGCGCTCAAATTTGTCCCCCTTGCTGCCTCCATCTCCAATATCATCTATCCAGATAGAGTCCAGCTTTTCACTCTTACTTCCCGGTGGCAAGTCATAGTATTCATGGGTAGGTCCCAAACATTTGGCATCGATATCGAGCCGGATTAGGCGGGTATTATGATACGAAAGACCGGCGCCCTTTTGAATAATGAGATAGGAATCGGCGGTCAATAATTGCTTATTAAAATCGGGTTCAATCTTAAATATCATATCGGCATCTAGAAGAAGGGCATAGGTGGCTTTACCTCGGGCGGCCTTCAAACCAAAAGTTCTATTATATCCGAAATTCTTAAATGGTTCTGTAATAACTTCACCTGGAATACCATGAGAATCAAAGAAGTCTCTAATTATAGATGGTGTATTATCGGTGGATCCCGTATCACATATTAAATATGTATCAATAATGGGCAGAACTGATTGCAGCAGCCGAGTAATAATACGGGATTCATTACGGACAATCATGTTAAGACAGAGCGAAACCCCGGTATTAGGTTGAGGTAGATTTGGAAGATTATTTAGATTTGATAATTTTAGTAATTGTTCAAAATTTACATTTGTACTATCAATAGAACTATTTAGTGATGGATTATGACTGATTTTATTAGTATTACTATTAGTATTACTATTAGTAATATCAATATTATTAAAATTAGTATCTAGACTAGCAGTATTAGTATTACCGTCTTCATCAATAATTGGATCAAGAAGTACAAATTCGGAAGGTATAAGAGTATTAGCCATTTTTTTATTCTGGAACTATGTGTATTATGAATTAGTATTATGAATTAGTATTGTATTGATAAATAATGCTAGACATATTTTTAAGTAGCTAATTTTTATTTATAATTTATTTATGATTTATTTATAATTTTTATTTATCTAGAATTATTTATTCATCTAAAAAAAACTATTTAAAGATAAAAAATGATGTTTCATATAGAAATTAAATAAGTTATACAAATATTATATTTTTATAATATATTTCTATAAAAATGAGTAAAAATCAAAGTGATATGATTGCGTCTGCGGTTAGGCAATATTTAATGAAGAATAAGGTTAGGATTGTATTTGGCACCCCTTGTTTTGGAGGTCTGTTGCATAATGGATTCTTCCAGAGTATGTTGGATTTATCTGTTAATTTTACTAAGCTTAATATTCCTTTTGAAGTGATGACAATTGGAAATGAAAGTCTTATTCAGCGCGCTCGTAATGGTATTGTAGCGCGCTTTATGGGATATGAAGATGCTACTCATTTGATGTTTATTGATGCTGATATTACATTTAGTTGGATTAATATTGTTAAATTATTATTGAGTGGAAAGGAATTATCAGGTGGATGTTATCCTAAGAAATGTTTTAATTGGGATAAAATTAAGCATCATACTCAGAAGAATCCTAATCTTAAAGATGATGAATTAATGGCCAAGTCGCTAGATTATGTATTTAATCCTATTTATCATCAAGAAGGTCCCAATGTTGTGATTAGACTGGAAAATGGTCTGGCGCAAGTAAAAGATATTGGAACTGGATTTATGTTGATTAGACGAAGTGCAATTACTAAAATGATGGCTAAATATCCTGATACTAAATTTAGAAATAATGTGGCCGGTTATGGTCAAAATAAGTGTGATGATTATTTCTATTCATTATTTGATTGTTGTATTGATCCAGTTAGTCGTGTATATTTGAGTGAGGATTACTTATTTTGTAAGAGATGGATTGATATTGGTGGTGAACTCTGGCTAGATTTGAATACTAATTTGAATCATACTGGCTTGATTGATTACAAGGGTTGTTTGAGTATTACTATTGGTGAAGTTGATAATCTTAATAAGGATGCCCAGATTATGAGACAACAGATGGAAAAGGAGACCAAAGAAAAGGAAGCTAAAAAAGAAACTATTATGAAGAATATTGAAGAATTTAAGGCTAAACAGAAGGCAGAAGAAGAAAAGAAAGTTGAAGTAGTTGCTGCTACTTCTGTTTCTAAAAATAAGAAGAAAAAAAATAAGAATAAGAATAAAAAGACTAATGGTGATAATATTGATAATGGTGGTGTTGTAGGTACTCTGGAAGGGGGAAATGATGATTCAAGCGATGAAGAAGAAAAACCTACTACAACTACAACTACAAATGATGGACCCACTTTACCTTATAATAATAGTCATTGTTAAAATTTATTCTATAAAAAATAAATAAAAATTATAAACATTTTACACCTTTGCACATTTAAAACGCCGATATTTAAAATAATGTATATATATATATATATATATAATGAATAATAGTTGGATAAATCAAGAAATTAT
>Ga0209086_10000587_pt1 | contig 31897 bp, 20 predicted proteins | sample M_130207_XF_Meta_FD_187312 | JGI IMG/M metagenome (GOLD analysis project Ga0209086, IMG submission 187312) | Freshwater microbial communities from Lake Montjoie, Canada to study carbon cycling - M_130207_XF_MetaG (SPAdes) (version 2) | ecosystem: Environmental > Aquatic > Freshwater > Lake... | reverse complement strand
GGCGATGGCTGCCTCGATCTTGGCGGCGGTCTCCTTCGCGGCTGCCGCGCTGCGCTGGGCCAGCGAGCGCACCTCGTCGGCCACCACGGCGAATCCCGCGCCCGCTTCTCCCGCGCGCGCGGCTTCCACCGCCGCATTGAGCGCTAGAATGTTGGTCTGGAACGCAATCTCGTCGATGCCCTTGACAATCTTGGCCACCTCGCCGCTCGAGGATTCAATCGCCGCCATCGCCTGGTTCATCTCCCCCATCGTGCGGTCCATGTCCACCATATTGCCCGACCCGGTTTGCGCCATAAGGCGGGTTTCGGAGGCGACGGTTTTGGCCTTGTGCGCGTTATCGGCCGTAGCGCGGACCATGCTGGAAATTTCCTCCAGCGAGGCGCTCGTCTCTTCCACGGAAGCCGCTTGATGATTGGCTCCGGCTGAAAGGTTTTGACTTGAGCGGGCGAGTTGGGATGAGGCTCCTTCCAGTCCCTGGCTGGCATGGGAAAGCTCGTTGGCCAGCGCGTCGAGCGGGCGGATGATTTTGGTGAAAAAGGTGGCGCACATGCGGATGACCACGACGATGGTCAATGCCGCCATGCCCAGCAGCGTATAGAACAGGATGTAGCCGCGCCGGACAAAGTTCTGCACCTCGCTCTGGGTCCGCTGATCGAGCATGACAAAAAACTCGTCGATAGGCTTCATGATCCGGGCTTTTTCAAGGTGATACTCCCGGCTGTTCATCAGCTTTCTCGCCAGTTCGGGGTTGGGTTCCCCTTTTTTGCTGTAGCTGCCGTTGCCGTCATCGAACAGGCCCTTGACCGCGTTCATGGCGATGGTCTCAATTTTAACCAAGCCATCCGAATTGTCCTGAGCCTCCTTGAGCTTGGCGAATTCCGCTTCGGTGAAGCCTTGGTCTTCCATCAGCTGACGGAGGGCGATGACCTTTCCATCCGGCCTCGGCTTGACGCCGTCCACGGCCATGAAATCCCAATAAATCCTCCCGTATTCCAGCGGCCTGGGAGCGGTGCCGTTCCGGATATTTAGGATGGTCCAATATTGGGATTCATACTTAGCGTCCCCAGTGGTGACATAGGTACGCGCCAACCGTGTGAGATCATCCGAGCTTTGCCGCAGTTCATCCGCCAGGCGATAGGATTCATATCGCCGTTCCTGAGCGGAGAGGATTTGGGATTGGTTGCCCAGCATCCAAGCCATAATCCCTCCCATGGCCAGCATGAGAAGAATTACCACAAGGGTCGTGGAAAGGGCGCTAGTGCCCAGTTGGCTCCTGGTTTTTTTCATCTGCTGGATTGGTTTGGTGCTGCGGGTCAAGGAACCCTATTCTTAAAAATTCCGGAATTCATCTTCGCCGCCATTTTTCGCGGGGGCATCTTCCGGCATTGGAATGGCTGCCCGACGGGGTCCGCCGCTGACGGCAGAAGCCGTTTTATTACGGGACCGCTGGGGTGCTGACGAGCTGACCGAAACATCGTATTGGGAAACGGACGATTTGCCACGTCCGCTGCCGCCGCCCACCAGTTGGCGGAGTTTGGTCACCTGATCTTTGAGGCCCTTCGCCTGCGCGTCCAGTTCTTCCGCGGCGCTGGCGCTTTCCTCGGCGCTGGCCGAGTTGCTCTGGGAAACCTTGTCCATCTGGGCGATGGCGCTGTTGATCTGTTCAATCCCCTGAGCCTGCTCGCGCGCGGCAGTGGCAATGTCCGCCACCAGCGAGTCCGTGCTGGTGACTTTTTCTGCGATCTGCGTGAGCGCCTCCTCCACCTTGGCCGTGCTCAGCGATCCTTTGCGGCTGTTGACAATGGCCGCTTCGATCTTATCGGCAGTCTCCTTCGCGGCCGCTGCGCTGCGTTGCGCGAGCGAGCGGACTTCGTCGGCCACCACGGCAAATCCGGCGCCCGCCTCACCGGCGCGCGCCGCTTCCACCGCGGCGTTCAGTGCAAGAATATTGGTTTGGAAAGCAATCTCATCAATGTTTTTAACAATCTTAGCCACCTCGGCGCTGGAAGAATCAATCGCCGCCATCGCCTGGGTCATCTCGATCATGGTCTTGGAACCAGCCTGAGCCACCGCGCGGGCTTCCGAAGCCAGCGATTTCGCTTTCTGGGCGTTCTCAGCCGTCGCTTGAATCATGCTGGACATTTCTTCCAGCGAGGTGCTGGTCTCTTCCACCGATGATGCCTGTTCGTTGGCGCCGGAGGATAAGCTTTGGCTGGCCGAGGCCACCTGGCGCGCGGCGGAGGCGGTCTGAAGGGCGCCATGGTCCAGATTCAGGGTGATATCGCCCAAGGCCTTGTTGGTGCTCCGGATAATGATCCAGGAGATCAGGATGCTGACCCCGATGGCGATGCCCAAGAAAATACGGGTCAGTGAAATAGTGGAAGAAACATTTTTATCTCCCGATTCAGAGGCGGCTGTACCTAATAGGACATTGTAATCATAATTGGCCTGAGCGGCTTCCATCGCGCTGCCGAAAACAGGGTCAAGTGTCCCCGTCAGGTATTTGGAGAGGGCTTCCTGCGCGGCGGTGCCATTCCCAGCGGCGGCGCTGATATTCTTGTTGATTAAGTCCATCGCTTGATGAATGGAGGCGGTCAGATTTTCGTTTTGCTTGGTGGCTTCTGACCAGAGGCTCCGATCGCGCTCGTCGGACAGCAGGGACTCATATTTTTTAAGGCCAGCCGCCGCTTCATCGATGGCATGTTGCAGTTTCTTCGTCAAGTCGGCCCGGCGTTCGGAACTTAAATTGTCATTCAGCTGCTGAATGAAAATCATTTTGTCTTTAATTCCATCGACGATTTCAACTTGGAGTTCCAGGCTCGGCAGCGTGTTTTTTCCCAGGTCGAAAATATTTTTCTTGAGGCTGTCCGACTTCATCAGGGTAAACGCCCCCAGCGCCGAAGTGATGAGGAGCAGGGCGATAAACCCGGTGATAATGCGCCGGGAGATGGTCCAGAAAGTGGAGCTGTTGGAATCGTTGGGGCCGGTGTTCATAGGAGTGTTCATGGGGGATTGTTTTTTGATTTTGAGGTTTTAAGTTATTCGCATCCGTCTAGCAATTTTATGGGCTTACGGGGCTGTTTTAGTGGGGGTTGGTTTTATTTAAAGCGAGGGCAATGGTGCCTTCCTCGAGGAAGACTTTGTCGATGTTGAGGAGGATTTTGACGCCGCCCTGGATGGTGGCCATGCCGGTGATGAATCCGGGACCGCCGCCTGTGCCGAAATCCGGTGCGGGCTCGATTTCGGCGTCGGTGAGCTGGATGACCTCCTCGACGGCATCGACGATAGCGCCCATGAGAAGGGGCTGACCCGAGGGGGAGGCGACCTGGATGACGATGATGCAGGTCCGCTCGTTGTAGTCGCCCGAGGGCATCTGGAATTTGGCGCGCAGATCGAGGACGGCGATGACGGTGCCCCGCAGGTTGATGACGCCCTTGATATGGGGCGGCATGTTGGGAACGGGCGTGATGGGGCAGAGCCGGATAATCTCGCGGACATTGAGAACCGGCAGGCCATAGGACTCATGCCCCAGGCTGAAGGTCAGGTAGCGGGTCGGTTTGACAGCGGTAGATTTGGGAGCGGTTGAGGTCATAGGGAGTGTGTCTTCCGGTTTATTTAAAAATTGCGAAAGTTTTGATCTTCACCTATCGCGCCCGTGGCGGGTTCCTTGGGCATGGGAATGCTGATGCGGCTTTTGGCCGGCAGAGGCACTGCCGGTTTGCGGGCGGCTGTCTTGTGGGACGGCACCACCACGGTGGAGCGGGCCTTGGATGCAGGCGCAGCTCCCGGTGTGGATCCGGGCAGGGCAGAGTCTGCGGCAGCTCCACCGATGAGCTCGCGCAGTTTGCTCACGAGCTCATTGAGGGTTTCGGCCTGGGCGGCGAGCTCCTCGGCGGCGCTCGCGCTTTCCTCGGCGCTCGAGGCGTTGCTCTGCGTCACCTGCTCCATCTGGGCAATGCCCCCGTTGATCTGCTCGATGCCCTGCGCCTGCTCCCGCGCGGCCGTGGCGATTTCAGCCACCAGCGTATCGGTGGCGGAAATCTTATCCGCAATATTTTTAAGAGATTCTCCCACCTTGGTCGAGCTAGTGGATCCATTGCGGCAGCTGGTCGAGCCGTTGCGGCTGCTGGCAATGGCCGCCTCGATCTTGGCGGCGGTCTCTTTAGCGGCAGCGGCGCTGCGCTGGGCCAGCGAGCGCACCTCGTCGGCCACCACGGCGAACCCCGCGCCCGCTTCGCCTGCGCGCGCGGCTTCCACCGCCGCGTTGAGCGCCAGAATATTGGTCTGAAACGCAATCTCGTCGATGCCCTTGACAATCTTGGCCACCTCGCCGCTCGAGGATTCAATCGCGGCCATGGCCTGGTTCATCTCCCCCATCGTGCGGTCCATCTCCCCCATGGTCTGGCAGCCGGCGGCGACCACCGAGCGCGCTTCCAAGGCCAGCGCCTTAGCTTTCTGCGCGTTTTCCGCCGTCGCACGGATCATGCTGGTCATCTCCTCCAGCGAGGCGCTCGTCTCCTCAACAGAAGACGCCTGCTCGCTCGCTCCCGAAGAAAGGGAATTGCTGGAGGTGGAGACCTGCCGCGCGGCGGAGGCGGTCTGCACGGCGCTGCGGTCGAGTTCCACGATCACTTCGGCGATCCGATCCATGGTGGCTTTCCAATCATGATCAATTTGTTCCAAAGCAATCTTGTTGGCCGACCGGACCCGCCAGGAATAGATGCCGACCACTAGGAAGCCGCCGAGGAGGATGGCGAGTAAAAGGATTACCCGGAAGTGCACCTCGCGGTCTGCGCCCACCTCAAACTGCTGGGCGTTCTGAGTGGCTTGGACCACGGCCTGATCGATGGCTTTGCGATGCTCAAGATAGGTGGACTTCAGCTTGCCGTTGGCTAGGGCGCTGGCGGCGGCCTTGTCCTGATTCTGAATAGCGGGAATGAACTCTTTTTCAAGAGTCTCAAAAAAATCCAGGGCTGGTTTGTGGGAGGCCTCCTCCAGCAGTCGGCCAACCGCTGAGCCGGCCAGCGGCCGGGCCCAGAATTCGCTCCGGGTGATGAAGTCCTGCTTGAGCGTCTGAATCCGGGCGATCTCCTCCTTGAGGGCAGCGGGATTGCTTTCATTCAGCATTTCCAGCGAAATCATGTAGGATTCCAAGATATACAGCGGCGGCGGCAGAATGTCGGCCAGCAGATCTTTTTGCGCGACAATTCCGTCATAGATGGGCCCGTTCACCTTCAGCTTGAACAGCGTTTCAAAGGAGATCAGTCCGGCGGCGGTCAGGACAAGCAAAAATACCCCGACAAGGCGGAGGAAGCGGGCTGAAACGGCCTGGGTCATTTTCTCCACCTCCGTGGCAGGTTTTTCAGTGGATGTATTCTTCGTGTTCATGGTTTCTTATTTGGGTTGTTGGACTAAATGTGCTGCGAGGGCAATGGTGCCTTCCTCGAGGAAGACTTTGTCGATGTTGAGAAGGATTTTGACGCCGCCCTGGATGGTGGCCATGCCGGTAATGAATCCGGGACCGGTGCCTGTGCCAAAATCCGGTGCGGGCTCGATTTCGGCGTCCGTGAGCTGGATGACCTCCTCGACAGCATCGACGATGGCGCCCATGAGAAGGGGTTGACCCGAGGGGGAGGCGACCTGGATGACGATGATGCAGGTTCGCTCGTTGTAGTCGCCCGAGGGCATCTGGAATTTGGCGCGCAGATCGAGGACGGCGATGACGGTGCCGCGCAGGTTGATGACGCCCTTGATATGCGACGGCATTTTGGGAACGGGCGTGATGGGGCAGAGCCGGATGATCTCGCGGACATTGAGAACCGGCAGGCCATAGGACTCGCGCCCCAGGCTGAAGGTCAGGTAGCGGGTCGGTTTGACAGCGGTCACTTTGGGAGCGGTTGAGGTCATAGGGAGTGTGTCTTCCGATTCGTTTAAAAATTACGAAAGTTTTGATCTTCGCCCGCCGCGCCCGCCGCGGGTTCTTTGGGCATAGGAATGCTGATGCGGCTTTTGGCCTGCAGAGGCGCTGCCGGTTTGCGGGCGGCTGCCGTGCGGAGCTCCACCACTACGGTGGAACGGGCCTTGGATGCAGGCGCAGCTCCCGGTGTGGATCCGGGCAGGGCAGAGTCTGCGGCGGCTCCGCCGATGAGCTCGCGCAGTTTGCTGACGAGTTCGTTGAGGGTTTCAGCCTGGGCGGCGAGCTCCTCGGCGGCGCTGGCGCTTTCCTCGGCGCTCGAGGCGTTGCTTTGAGTCACCTGCTCCATCTGGGCAATGCCCCCGTTGATCTGCTCAATCCCCTGCGCCTGCTCCCGCGCGGCAGTGGCGATTTCAGCCACCAGCGTATCGGTGGCGGAAATCTTATCCGCAATATTTTTTAGAGATTCTCCTACCTTGAGGGAGCTGGCGGATCCATTGCGGCAGCTGGCCGATCCGTTGCGGCTGCTGGCGATGGCCGCCTCGATTTTGGCGGCGGTTTCCTTGGCGGCGGCGGCGCTGCGCTGGGCCAGCGAGCGCACCTCGTCGGCCACCACGGCGAACCCCGCGCCCGCCTCGCCCGCGCGCGCGGCTTCCACCGCCGCGTTGAGCGCCAGAATATTGGTCTGAAACGCAATCTCGTCGATGCCCTTGACAATCTTAGCCACCTCGCCGCTCGAGGATTCAATCGCGGCCATGGCCTGATTCATTTCCCCCATCGTGCGGTCCATGTCCCCCATCGTCTGACAGCCCGTGGCGACCACCGAGCGGGCTTCCAAGGCCAGCGCCTTGGCTTTCTGCGCGTTTTCAGCCGTCGCACGGATCATGCTGGTCATCTCCTCCAGCGAGGCGCTCGTCTCCTCTACGGAAGAGGCCTGCTCGCTGCTTGCGGACGAGAGCGTGTGGCTTGAGGAGGAAATCTGACTGGCCGCGCTGGAGACCTGAACGCATCCTTGTGCCAGTTGCTCTGCAGCGGTTTTCAGGATCTGGATGAGGGACAACATCACGGCGCGGCTGTAAAAAATAATGAATAAAAAGCCGCTGACCAGAACGGCCAGCAGGAGAATTTCGCTCTGGCGAACATCGCGGGCCGAGGCTGACTCAAGGTGTGCGCTCTTTTTGGTGACGAGCAGAACCGCTTGATCAATGGCTTTGCGATGTTCGATATAGGCGGATTTCAGCTTGCCGTTGGCAATTGCCCTAGCGGCTGCTTTGTCCTGGGATTGAAGAGCGGGGATAAATTCTTTTTCCATCGTGTCAAAAAAATCGAGGCCGAATTTGTGCGCGTCTTCCGAAAGCAGGCGGCCGGTCGCCGAACCCGCCAGTGTCTGGGTCCAGAATTCGCTGCGGGAAATATAATCCTGCTCGAGTGACTGGATCCGGGCAATCTGCTCCTTGATGGCTGTGGGATTGTTTTCATCCAGCAATTGCAGGGCGTTTAGGTAAGGTTCAATCACGTAGAGGGTCGGTGGCAGGATGTCGGCCAACAGATCTTTTTGCTGGGAGATTTCAGTATAAATGGGACCGGTCACCTTGAGTCTATTAAGCGTGTAGAGGGAGAGCACGCTGCTCACCAAAGTCAGGGCAAGGAAGACTCCAATCAAGCGACGGAATCGCACGGGCACCGTCAGGATTTTTTTGTTCGGCGGCATTAAAATTGATTGGGAGTAATTTTGCTGGCTGGGGTTGCCGGATTTATGCGGCAATGTTTGCGCCGGAGCGCGACGAATGAGGCATCTTCACCAGGGTGTCGACGTCCAAGATCAGGCCCACCCAGCCATCCCCAAGCACAGCGGATCCGGCCAGGAGATTCTGGTGTTGAAACGTCTGACCCAGGCTTTTGATGACGACTTCCTGTTTACCAATCAGCTCATCCACGAGGAGACCCCGAGCGGCGTCGCCCGATTCCACCACGACGATGATCCCGTCCTCAGGGTTCACGGCCTTGGAGGGGCGGCCTAAGTGGCGGCCCAGGCGGAGCAGGGGAGTCTGGCGGCCGCGCACGTTGACCATCTCGCCGTGCTCGTGCACGGTCTTGACCATGCCAGGTTGGGGGCGGAACGATTCGCGAATGGACAGCGTGGGGATAATGTAACGGTCGGTGCCAACGCCCACGAGCAATCCGTCGATGATGGCCAGCGTGAGCGGCAGGAGGATGGTGAAGGTGGTTCCCTGGCCAAGCACGGATTGAATCTCAATCTTGCCACGCAGATTCTCTATGTTGCGTCGCACCACGTCCATGCCCACGCCGCGCCCGGAGAGGTCAGTCACCTTCTCGGCCGTGGAAAATCCGGGCAGGAAAATCAGTCCGAAAATCTCCGACTCGCTCAGCTCCGCATCGGGACTCACGAGTCCGCGCTCGACGGCCTTGGCCCGGATCCGCGCGCGGTCGAGTCCCTTGCCGTCGTCCTGAATGCGGATGACGATGCCGCCGCGCTGGTGGGAGGCGCTCAGGCGGATGGTGCCCTGGGCGGGCTTGCCTTGGGCGGTGCGGGTGGCGGAGGATTCCAGTCCGTGATCGACCGCGTTCCGGATCATGTGGATCAAGGGGTCCCCCAGTTTTTCCACAATGTTGCGGTCCAGCTCGGTGTCTTCGCCGTCCAGCAGCAGTTGCACTTGCTTTTGCTGCTGCGCGGCAAGATCGCGCACGAGGCGGTTCATTTTGTGAAAGACCGCGCGGATGGGCACCATGCGCAGGGACATGGCATTGCGCTGCAGCTCGGTGGTGATCCGGCTGAGCTGGCGCAGGCAGCGCGCCAGCGGCAGGCTCTGGATGCTTTGCACATCGGGGTTCTGAACCACCATGGATTGGGCAATCACCAGTTCGCCCACGAGATCCACCAGGCTATCCAGTTTGGCGGTGTCAAGTTTGACAAAACTATTGGCCAGAGTGGCGCCGGCTTCACCCTGGGCAGCTTGGGGCGGAGGCGGGGGAGTCTTTGAAATCGGTGCGGGCGCTGCGGGGACCGATTCAGGGGCGGCGACAGGGGGCGCCGCAGGTTTCGGGGCGGGCGCAGGCGCCTGCGTTAGGGCGGGCGGAGTTGTCGCCTGAGGAGCGACTGGAACTGGGGCTGCCGTGGGTACAATCGCTGGAGCGGCGGCGGGAAGGGGAGGCGCCGACGCCGCGGGGGCAGGGGCGGGAGCGGGTTCTCCACGCAGGGTGGATTTGACGCGCCGGATGATTTGCAAAATGGGAATTTGGATGGGGGCGCCGGCGTTTTTGCCCTGGAGCTGGGAACCAATTTCCTGGGTGAATAGTTTCAGAGCATCCGAGCCCGCCAGAATCAGATCGATAATTTCCGAGTTGATTTTCAACTCGGAGCGGCGCACCGCCTCGAGCAGCGATTCCAAATCGTGTGCAAGATCGCGAAGCGCGTCCAGATGAAGGAATCCGGCGCCGCCTTTAAAAGTATGGAAGGCGCGGAAAATAGAATTGATGGTGTCGGCATCCGATGGGTTGGATTCGAGAACGAGGAGGCCCTGTTCGATGCTCTGCAGCAATTCAACGGACTCGCCGTGGAATTCCCGGAGAAGCTCCTGGTCTTCCGCGAGGTTGAGACGCATGGACGGCTCGTCTGCCGCAGGGGCTGCTGGAGCTGCTGGAGCCGCTTTGGGAGCGGGGGACGTGGCTGGGGCAGGAACTGAAGGTGCCGCATTTTGTTTAGGTTTCAAAGCGGCATCCCTCAAAGCGGGATCCCATGCCGCTGGCCATTCGGGCAGCGGGGTGCTCCCATCCAGCGAATCCAGCACCGCGCTGACGTGCCCATGCCACGTGTTAAAGTGGGCGATGGATTCGGCAGAGAATTTCCCGGTTCCATCCAAAATTCCGTCCAGCCAGCGGCGGGCCATGCTGAGAGCCGCCGCCCACGGGGCGGGAGCAGTGCTTCCTGCCAGCTCTTCCAAGTCCATGATAAACCGGTTGATGGGCAGGAGTCCGGAATCCTGATCCGGAGACACAAAGGCCAGCTCCTCCCCGATCTGGGCCAGAATTTCAGCCGTTTTCGGCAATTGGTTCAGTGCAACGGAGGGTTGGTTTTGGTTTGGATTCACGGCAATAGGATTAAATTGACGACTTTTTTAATAACAAGGAATTACCCCAGCACTCTAATTTGGCAAAACAACTCTGAAGTAATCGATGCGTAGAATTGTCATCAGGATGCATCTAGGTCAAGGGAATAGAGTCACGAGAAAGTAACAATTCAGTGACAAAAAGCGACTCGATGACACGGAGTCCTTTTTGACAAAAATCTCAGGCCTTCTTCACGAAACAGGCTTTCAGGCCCACGGCGATTCCATCCACTTTACAGGAGATTTCATGGTCGCCTTCCCCCAGCCGGATGGGTTTGGATTTGGATCCGCCCTTGAGCACCTGTGTGCCCCCCAGCTTGAGATCCTTGATCAGGATGACGCAGTCGCCGTCCGCGAGCACGGTGCCATGGGCATCCCGGACAACGCGCGCGGACTCGGGCTGGTCCGGCTGGGCTTCGCGTGGCCACTCGTGGCCGCACGTGGCGCATTCCCACGTTTCAGGGGAATCCAGAATCTCGGTCATCTCACACATCGGACAGGTCATTTTGCTCATAGACCTGAAATTAGGGACCATTTCACACCCGGACACAAGCCTGCTGCGCGTTCGGACTCATGGTTTTTCGTGGGTCCAACCGGCAGTGGCCGGGCGGGTCACTGACCGCTGGTGATGTAGTGCTCCATCTGCTCGAGGGCGGAATTCTGGGAGGAGATGATCCAGTTCACGAGATCGCCGATGGAGACGATGGCGAGGAGTTTTTTGTCTTCGACCACCGGGAGATGGCGGATCCGCTTTTCGGTCATGAGCCGCATGCATTCCTCGATGGAATCGGTCGGGGCGACGCAGACCGGATCCCCGGTCAGGACTTCTTTCACGCGGCTGTCCCGGGAGGTCTTGCCCTGAAGTGCGATCTTTCGGGTGTAATCGCGCTCGGTGAAGATGCCGAGCAGTTCGCCGTGCGCGACCACCGGCAGGGCGCCGATGTCTTTGTCCGCCATGAGGCGGATGGCGTCGAAGACGGTGGCTTCCGGGCCAATCACCCAGAGGGCCGGTCCTTTGTAATGCAAGAGGGAGCTGACGGGGATTTGTGTTTTCATAGGCAATTCTCCTGAAGTGCTATCGGCCTGCTGACAGAATCTTGCAAGGGAAAATTTAACCCCGCCGGACTGTTTGGACGGTTTGGATTTGCGCGGATAGTGCCGATTCTCACTGATGAACCCCCCGTTTTTTTATTGAGGATCCAAAATGAAAAGCCGGTTTTGCTTTCCGGCCAAGGGGAATTGTGGTTGGATGAGGGACCGTCATTCTCCGTTTGTGCCTCCGGCAAAAGTGGGGTTGGCGTTCGAAACCCAAACTGTTTACAAACTCAAAATCATGGAATCATTGATCACAGTGCTGCTGAAACCGGGTGAGGGCGACCGCATTGTCGCCGGCCATCCGTGGATTTATCACGGCGAAATCCTCCGCCTCACCGCTCCCGTCGTGGATGGCGCGCTGGTCCAGGTCAAGGATCACCGCCAGCGGTTGCTCGGCGTGGGGTTCTATAATTCCCGCTCCAAGATCAATGTCCGCATCCTGGCACCGGAACGGGTGGAAGTGACCGAAGCGTTTTTCGAGGAGCGCATCCGCACCGCGCTCGCCGTGCGCCAGCGTCACATGCCCGGCGCCACCTCCTTCCGCGTGGTGAACGCGGAGAGCGATTTCCTGAGCGGCCTGATCGTGGACAAATACGAGGATGTGCTGGTCGTCCAGATCTCCGCCCTGGGCATGGACCAGCGCAAAGCGATGATTGTCGCCGCTCTCCAGAAAATCTTTACTCCGCGCGTCATCCTAGAGCGCAGCGATGTGTCGTCGCGCAAGTTCGAGGGGCTCGCTGAATCCAACGGCGTGATTTCGGGCGAACTGGCCGGGCCGGTTTCCGTGAATTTGAACGGATTAAAATTCGAAACGGATCTGGTCGGCGGTCACAAGACCGGCATGTATCTCGATCAGCAGGCGAATTATCAGGCCGTGTCGGAATTTGCCAAAGGCGGGCAGGTGCTCGACTGCTTCAGCTTCCTGGGCGGCTTTGGCCTCCACGCGGCCCGGTCCGGTGCGGCGCACGTCCATTTCCTCGACCAGAGCGCCGAGGCCATCGCCGCCTCCCGGCGCAATGCCGCCACCAACCGGCTGGCGGAAAAATGTTCCTTCGATGCCGTCAATGTCTTCGACTGGCTCAAGAACAACACCGCCGTTAAGCCGCACGAGCGCGTCATTCCGCGCTTCGACCTCATCGTGCTGGATCCTCCCTCCTTCACGCGCAACCGGGCCTCCGTGCCGGACGCGCTGCGCGGCTACAAGGAGATCCATCTGCGCGCCTTAAAACTGCTGAAGCCCGGCGGCACGCTGGCGAGCTTCTGCTGCTCGCATCACGTCAGCGCTGACCTTTTTCTCGACTCGCTGCTGTCGGCGGCCTACGACACCCGCCACATCCTGCGCCGCGTGGCGCTCTACGGACAGAGCCCGGACCATCCAGTCATCCCCATGATTCCGGAGACGGAATACTTGAAGGGGTTCGCCTTTGAGAAGGTGCGGTGAATCAGCGCCGCTGGGTTCCGCCTGAAACAGGCAATGTCGGGCGACCGCGAATTCTCGGAATCCGGGAGGGACTGGCCAACGGGAGGGAGCCGCTTGACGTGAATCCCGTTTTTTCGACCTGACGGAGGGGCCGTTCTTTTATTCGATAATGAAGTTGTTTAAGTGCTCCCCGGAAGATCACGGCCGGTGCGACTGGCAATAGGCATCGCCCTCTCTTGGCCAGCGGTCATTGGGGCCGGACGCCGCAATGCCAGGATAAATGCCCAGGGCGCCAGCTGGGCGGACGCCCTGGCAGCCTCGGCCTTAGCTCGGTTAATAGCGCCCTCCATCCCAGTGCTCCGGATGCGGAGAAAAATTTAATGGGACATGGCCAGATCTCTGCTTGAAACCTTGACCGCCTCCTTGGTCGCAACGGGCGGACGCGTATTTCCCTCCATGAAACGGGCGCGATAGCGGGAGGGGGTCATGCCGAAATGTTTGCGGAAACAGCGGCTGAAATAATTCTGATCCTCCCATCCCGCCATCGCGCCCACTTCGCCGACGGGAAGATCATCGCGGCGCAGCAAAGTGGTGGCGAGTTCCAGACGCCGGCGATTCAGGTAAGCCATGGGTGGCAGACCCACATTGGCATGGAAAAGACGGGCAAAATACTCGGGTGCGATCGATACCCGCTGGGCGAGGGTGGTCAGGGTCCACGGCCCAGTGGGGGTTTCGTCAATCAGCTTGAGAGCCGAGGCAATGGCCCGGTGGGATGTCGCCGGATTTTGACTTGTGGATATGGCCGCCAGATTGCGCGCGAGCAAGCTAAGGATCTGCACCAGCAATCCGTGTTGATCGCCATAGTGATTCAGCGGAGTCTCCTTGTTTAAGGCGCAGAGATTCTCCAGAAGTATGCAGCACCGGGAAAATTCATCCGGAGCCAAATGAAGTGCTACCATTCCGTGTTGCTCGGGAGACAGGGGCATGGCCCAAAGCAAGCGACCGAGATAGGGTTCATCCGCCATCCAACTGAGCTCTCTTCCCAGTAATGCGGTGTCGAAACAGCATTTGTAGAGGGACAGTCCTTGGACTTTAGCATACGCGTGCCAGGCCCCAGGGCGGAACAGAAACACATCCCCCCGCGTCATCCACGAATCTCCCAGCACGGTGTGATGCAGGCCGGTTCCCGCCGTGATGAATCCCATTTCAATGAAATCGTGATCGTGGATGCGATAATTTCCATGGTTGCGGTCAAATTTGGCAACAATCCGCCGCGTCGATTGAAAATAATTTTTCCAAGCGACATGGCTTGTCGGCGGCGTGGGTGGCATGGGCCAAAATTAGCGTGACTCCAGGACGGATGCAAATGTAAATGTCAATTTTGTGCTAAAAATTATCAATCGCTTCCTAACCCTGGGCCGTGCATTGTGCTAGGATGAAAAACAATCAATCCAAGCCATCTCTCTTGATGCCGAAAATTCCAGATGAGATTGTGCGATCCGAGCCGAAAAAACCCTAAAACTAAAAACAGTAAAAGTTAAATAAAGATATGAAAAACAAGAATATGCAAATGAATCTCAAGAGAATGGCACAGCGCTCGGCCTTTTTCTTGGCAATGGCGCTCGGCACATCCGCGTTTGCGGATGTGTATTGGAACAATAACAACGGAACAGCGCCGGGAGGCGATCGAAACTGGGCCAATGCCGCGAACTGGATTGGCGGTCTTCCTTCGGCACCCGGTGCCGGTTCCGCCATCGTCAAACCTTGGTACACAACCGCAACCTACCCTATCGTCAGCACGACAGGAAACACGGCGAACCAAATTTATATAGATGCCAACGCCTCCCTTGATATAGTGGGCGGAGGGGGCCTCAGCGCCACAGATTTGGTCACGGGGATTTATGGAAACTCCGGAATGGTGACCGTCTCGGGAGGCAGCCTCAACCTCAGCGGTTATTTGAACATGGGGGCGGGTGGGTTTGATGGAGATGTGAGCATTTCCGGTGGGACAATTGAAACGATCAATTTGACGTTTAATGCCGCCAGCGGTTCAACCTTGGACCTTTCCGGGATTGGCAGTTTTGTGGCCCCCACCGCCGGGAATTTGTCCAATATTGGTTACTGGATCAACAGCAGCCACAACATTACGGCCTATGGTGGTGCGGCAGGTTGGTCCATCAACCAAGACACGACAACCCGTCCTGGCTACGTCATCCTGACAGCAGTCGCCGTACCCGAGCCTTCCACCCTCGCCATGGTCGGCCTGAGCCTGGGCATTTTCGGCCTAGCCCGGCGCCGGAGCTAAGCACCGTTTTCAAATCCACGCAGACGCCTGCCATAACCCGAATAAGTGACCCATGAAAAAAAGTCTTAAATTGTCTCCACTGGTGGCATTTGGCGGCGCGATGGTCGCGTCCCTCATTCTTGGCGCGTCTGCGCGTGCGGACGTCATATGGGTGGGTTGGAACAGTTCAGACTGGTCCGATGCTGGCAATTGGTACGACACAGTTCTCAGCGGAAACTATTTGCCCACAGCCTCGGGGTCAGGTCCGGCAATCATAAATCCGGGACAGGGAACTCCTCCGAGCGTTTCGGCGGGCCTGAGCCCGATCGTCAACTCCTCGGGCAACACGACTTATGGACAACTTTATATCTCCATAGGCGCCGGGCTGAGTGTGGTAAGCGGTGGTCAGCTCAGTGTCGGGAGCGATTTAGTGACTGGCGTCTGGGGGAACAGCCTGACGGTGGAAGTCACCGGGGGCGCGCTGAACATCGGTGGTTATCTTAACATTAGCCCGGGCGGATCATATTTGGGCCATGTCAACATCTCGGGCGGGACGGTGACGGCTGGAAATCTGACCATCGGCGCCTCAACCAATGGCGTTATGGACCTTTCCGGGACAGGCAAGTTTGTGACGGTGATCGGACAGTTAGGGAATATCAATTACTGGATCAACTACGGCCACAACATCACCGCCTATGGCGGGACGGGCACGGTGAATGTGGATACCAATACCAACCCGGGCCACATCATTCTCACTGGAATTTCAGCCCCGGTCATCACCACCCGTTATTGGACTGGAAGCGCTTCACGAAGCTGGTCCAATCCCAACAATTTTCTGTCGGAGGGATCCAATCTCCCGGGCGTTCCAGAATCCGGCAATACGGTTTGGCTGCCATCGTGGGCCGCGAGCGAGCCGCTGATCAACAACGGCGGCCATGCGACCCTGAACACGCTTTACGCGGACAAGAACGCGACGATAGCGGCCGGAGGCTCTTTGAACACGACGTATTTGAAGCTGGGCCAGGACACGAACGCCACGCTCACCGTGAGCGGCGGCACCCTTTCGGCCTCCAACCATCTTGACGTGGGCGGCTATGGTGGCGTGGCCACTATGAATATCTCGAATGGGTCGGTCGCCGTCGGCGGGCTTTACTTCAACTTGAACGCGGATACCAACCCGGTGGCGGGTTCTATTTTGCATCTTACGGGGGGAACTTTGACGTCCAGCGGCGCCCTGTCTATCAATGAGAGCCACGCGACGCTATTCAACCTCGCCGGTGGAACCCTGATTTTGCCGAGCAGCCAGCTCACCGCGGCGGGTATCTGGATGAATGACGGAGCCATTACGGCCTATGGGGTGGCCGGCGACACAAACTGCTTCAACATCGACCGGACCAGCCTCCCCGGAAGCCTGGTCATCACGGCCATCAATCCCGGATTCTCGGCGGATACCTTCACCCAATGGAATCCGCAAGTCTTCAGCAACCTGCCTCCTATTCTGGATCAATCCATGCCGTCGGTTCCACCGGGCCTGAATATCCCCACGAATGTCTATTACAGTTACGGCGCCACGGTGGGCACGAACGGAGACGTGTATTTCACCGAGTGGGGAAATCAGCAGATTAAAAAATACAACCCGGTGAGCGGCGCTCTGACGACCCTGGTTTCCGGCCGGCCGCAAGTCACCGGGATTGCTGCGGACAAATCGGGGAACCTTTTTTACGCCCTCGACTCGGAGGTCGGTGTCGGTCAAATCATCTGGCGGACGCCCGGCGGCAGCGAAACGACCATTATGAGTAACTTAACCCGGGTGAGGCAGCTCGCGACGGATACGGGGGGCAACCTTTATGTGGTGTTAGAGGAAGGACAAATACTCAAATGGATCAAGAGCACTCAAATTACCACGAACTTGCTGGCTTGGCCCCAGATACCTTGGACTGCGGAAGGAATCGCCGTGGCTCCCAACGGCCGCATCTTTTTTAGCACCTACGGCCGCGGCGCCGGCCCGGGAACCAGCCTGTCCGCCGGAGCGGTTTGGGCGCGGGAGACAAACGGAGTCATCCATCCGATTGCGGCCGGTTTTGCGCGCGCCAACGATTTAGCCCTGCATCCCAATGGCGACTTGTACCTGACCTGCGAGGCCAATGTCTGGGACAATGGCAGCTCGGGAATGCTGGTGAAGATAGCCACCAACGGAGTCGTTACCCGCGTGTTGACGGGGATTGATTACTGTCATGCCCTCGCGATTGGGTCGGATGGGAAAATTTACCTCGACCTGGTCCGGGACAACCAACTGGTCTGCTACGACCCGCAGAGCAGCTTTGCAACCCAGACGGTCACCAATCCGGGGGTAACGCTCAATGCCGGAGGGGCGACGTGGCAGCAGGCTGCCAGCGCCAATCGGTATCCTTTCAAGCTGCACTTGACCAACACCAACAATCCGGCTGACAACATGATGGTCGCGGGCTATCTGCAACCGAAGGCAGGGGAAGCCTCGTCCAGTCTCTGTTTCAATGTTCCGGTCACAAACCTTAACCTCAGCCTGACGCCGATTCCCTATCCCGACGGGCCCACCAACAGCGGGATTTTCCAACTTCCGGCTGGCACGGTGGATTGGCCATATGGCGTGGTCTCGGTGCAAGTCAGCCCCCTGCGTGTGCACCAGCGGTGTCGCTGGCCAATGACTAATCTGGGAACCCCGCAGGAACAGTCCGGACCCGGGTGGGGCGAGCAGCCTGTGTCCTACTTGGTCTATGTGACCGTGGTTAACCCGCCCGCGCTCAAGATTCAGCCGTGGACGGGGAACCAGGTGCGGATTTCCTGGCCGACGACCGCTACGGGATACGCGCTGCAGCGATCCGCCACGGTGAGCGCCGGCTACGCGAGCCCCAGCTTGACGGTGACGGTGGAGGGCAGCGAGAACGTGGTTTATGACACGCGTAGCAGCGGGGCGCGCTTCTACCGGCTGATCAAATAATTGATACCGCATCGGAATCGATTCCGAGTCAGAAAATAAAACATGATTACGTTTAAAAATAAAAGCGCGTGTTTCATGGGGTGGAAAAGGGCTGCGACCACGGTCCGGGGAGCCTTCACGCTGATCGAGTTGCTGGTGGTGATTGCCATTATCGCCATCCTGGCGGCGATGCTGCTGCCGGCGCTGAGCAAAGCCAAGGATAAAGCCAAAGCCATCAATTGCCTGAGCAATCTTAAGCAGATTGCGCTGGGTTCAACCATGTATCGGAACGATAACGATGGCATCATCCACCCTCTTTATTTTCAGGGCGGCAGCCCGCTGATGCCGGGCGTGTTCAAATATAATACGAACTCCTATGTGGTCCCGGATCCTGTCGACTTCTGGTGGCAGGACCAATTGCGCGTGGAAGGCTATTGCCCGGCGGCAACCCTATTTGATTGTCCGACCGAGGTTCAAAACATTGGCAGCGGCCTTAACTTTTTACACCCCTTGGGAATTGGAATGAATTGGAATGAATCGACGACGATTGCTGCGACCGGGCAGTCATCGGTGCCATGGGTCAAAGAGAACATGGTCAAGAATCCCAGCACGTTCATCATCTTTGCGGACGCCGGGTCGGTGACCAGTTCCACCCGAAGTGATTCGAACGCCGACAACTGGGCGCCGGATTACGCCACCGATTTAGCAGCGGATCAATATCTGGGCCAGGGGATCACCTATTTTCGCACGCCCAGTGATTCGGGCGCTTATGCGGTGGGATACCGCTCGGTGCCGCGGCATGGCAAGCGGGTCAACTTTGGATTCTTCGATGGCCACGCTGAAAATACAAAAAACAGCATGGCAGGTTATCAGAATTACACCCGAGGGTATTATAATATCGGCGCGGCTCAGCCAGAAAGCGCCTGGTGGGCCAGAAATCATTAACGCCTGATCGGACCTCATTGCGACTCCCCTCCGAATCAGAGGTTCCCATGAAAAATACTTGGCTATTTTTGTTAGTGCTGGCGGTGGCGCTGTGCGGCTGCGACAAGAAAAGGGCGCAGCAATCCGGGGTGGCGACGATGGATGACCTCAATCAAGCCTTGTCCATCATGTCCATGGGCGGAAGTCGCCCGCCCGTGAACGTCGATGACCTGACCAATTTCCCCACGTTGCGGGGCAAAACGTTGCCCCAGCCCCCAGCGGGCAAGAAGCTGGTGATAGACCGTGCAAAACACCAGGTTGAATTTGTCAATGAATGACGGACGGCAAATGCTGATTAGTAATCCCCACTGGCTGAGCCTCGTGCGAGCTTAAACAATGAACCGAATGAACTAAAATTAATGACACCATGAGCAAACAATCACTCTTCCATTTCCTGCAACCCCTCGAATTAACTGCGGTGCTGGTCCTTGGCCTGGCCCTGCCGCTGCGACTGTCGGCGGCGGAGTCTGCCCCTGCCACGGCTGCGGTCGGAGGGCCGGTGGCTGTCCAGCCCGGTGGCTTTAAATATTTTGTCGGCATCGTCGGGAACCCTTCCGTGCCCGATATCAGCTGGAGCGACGAAGAGCTGGAGCAGATCAAGGCGCTGGGTGTGAACATGGTGCAGCTCAGCATCGCCTGGGGCGGCAAGCCGGCGAACGAGGTGTTGAATCTGGAGGATTTGGATGCGGAGCAGCGCGCCAAGTGGGCTTTCCGTATCAAGCAGACAAAGAAGCACGGGCTGAAAACCATCGCGCAGTTTGGCATTCCGCGGATGATCAACTACAGCCCGGTGCAGCCCGCTTGCATCCTGGACCCGACGGTGCAGAAAAAATATCAGGAATTGCTTACCGACTTCATGACTTCATTTCCCGAGGTGGACGACGTCATGGTCTATACGTTTGACCAACGGGCGTGGCTGTGCAGCGAGTATGGGCCCTGTCCGCGTTGCACGGGCGTGCCCTTGGATGAACGGGTGCCGCAATTCTTGAATCTGCTCAATGAGACGATGCAAAAATGCCGTCCCAACACACGGCTCTGGTGGAAGCCGTGGGAACTTTCCCGGGGCCAGATCGTAACCATCCTCGGCAAGGTAAAGCCAGCGGGCTTCGGCCTGGCGCTCAATCCCTCCACCAGCAACGAGGTGTATCCGTTCAATGACCGTTCCTTCAAATCCGACCTTGGCGTGAAACGCTTTGTGCAACTGGCGAAGGAACACGGCATCCCGGTGCTGGGCGAATTCGACCACACGTTTTATAAACCCCTTTACCTGATTGAGGATTTTTTCCCGCGCCTCATCTATGAGCAGATGAACGGCTGGAAGGAGATGCCGGGAATCGTGGGCGTGAAAGAGTATTACGGCTTCTCGCCCAGCGTGTTTTCCGTGAATGCGGCGATGCTGAAAGCGTGGATGAAATCACCGGAGGCATCCCTCGATACCTTGCTTCAGGAAATCGTCGCGCCCTACGGCTCGCAGGCTGCGCCGCTGCTTCAGCAGGCCTGGGAATACACGGCGCAATCGGTGGAAGCGTATCCCTGGGATACGACTTACCTGATCGGGCCGATTGGCCTGGACCGGAGTTGGGATGGTTCCCATGACTGGGAATCCGTCAGCATCATCGCCACCACTTGGGAGACCCCCATCTGGAAAGCCAACCGGCGCGGCAATTTCATGCTGACCGATGAACCTAAGGCGCACCCGTGGCTGTTCGAAGATTGCGGTTTGCGGCTGGAAGACGCCGCCGCGCTGGGATTCACGGCAGTTGGCTTTTACGACCAAGCCATTGCGGCTGGAGGTCCCAAGGTGGAGGATATCCGCACCCAGCGGGAGGTTGTGTGGAAGACTTCCCGCTCCTTGCGGGCGAAGTCGCTGCACTATCTCATGACGCTGGCGGCGCAGAATGCGCGGACGGTGCAGAACGATGAAAAACAATTTCCCATCGTTCAGAAGCGCCTGGAGGCACTGCTGAAGAAGGATCTGGCAAATCAGGGCGGCAATGCGGCGGTGGCGCAAAAGCTCGCCGAATTCCAGCGCGATCCAAAAGCATGGCTGGTGTCCAATTTCAATCCCCATGATTACGAAACCAGGACCACGATAGACTGGAGCAAGTGGGTGCCGCGGCAGGATTAAGCCGCCGCCGAAAAAGACATGTCAACGCCCCGGTGGATGAGAAAACAAACTGCACACTATTTCCACTGGAAACGCCCTGTTGTTTCCACTGGGGAAACTCAGCCGGGGTTTACGTTGATTGAAGTGCTGGTGGTGATTGTCATTATTGGAATTCTGGCGGCCCTGCTATTGCCGGTGTTGTCCAAGGCTAAAGAGCGGGCCCAAAGCATCCGGTGCGTGAATAACCTAAAGCAACTGAACCTGGGTTGGATCCTGTATTCCGGGGATAACGAAGAACGACTCGTGTGCAACTGGTCGCTCACCTCCACAATCCAATCCAGCCCGGAATCCTGGGTCGGCGGCAGCGTGCAAGACACAACCGACGCCACCAATGATTCTTTGATTAAAAACGGCACGCTCTATTCCTTCAACCCCAACCCCGGAATCTATCAGTGCCCCTCCGCCCGGCCGCCCTCGGCGGCGGGCGCCACTATCCTGCCGGTGCGAACGGTATCCCTCAATGCGCGGATGGGCGGCGCGGTGGCTGGGAATAGCAGCAGCCTTGGCGCGGTCTACCAGCTTGCGTCCTTCTTCCCGATGATCACCAAAACCTCCAGCATTCAAAACCCCGGTCCGGTGAATGCCTTAACCTTCATTGATGAAAGCCTTCATACCATTGATGACGGGATATTCATGCTGGACTGTAATCAAACCGCCACGTGGCGCAATTCCCCCACCGGGCGGCATGGAAAAGGGGCCACCCTCGCTTTTGCCGACGGCCATACGGAACGCTGGAAATGGCAGACATTGAATACGGAACAGGTGGGTGTTGTGTCCGCGGCGGGAAGTCTGGCAGACCTGGCCCGCCTTCAAGATACGATTTATTTACCATGAAACTGTTGCCGCCAAAACCCTGCGGCGGCACGCCGACCGGCCAGCTGGGGACGGGCTTCATGCTGGCGATTTTGGCGGCGTTGTTGCTATTGGTTCCCGGCTGCACCACCACATCCCATCAAGCGTCAGTGGCGAAAAAGGAATTGCGGATCCCGCGCGTGGCCAAGCCCTGGCGCGACGCCCTCCAGTTGGTGGGGGATGGCAATCCCCTGTTCAGCGATTTTTGGCTCGTCCAGGACAAGTTGGGCCGATGGCATTGCATCGGCACGTTTGGCAAAGGCCCGGAGACGATTGGCCGCGGCGCCGGTTATCAATTGAGCGATGGCTATGCGCTGTTCCACGCGGTGGGCAGCTCGCTGAACGCGCCGCTCGCCATCACCCACAAAATTCCCTACGAGATCGCATCGCCGCAAGCTTTCATGTGGGCCCCGTCCATCGTGTGGAACGGGGATGGCTCCACCGCTTTCCTGTTCTATTTCCATTACCTGGGATCGTCGGAATTCAAAGAGAACTGCTGTCGGCTGCTGGTTTCGGACTCCCCGGACCTGTCGATCTGGAAGCCTTACAGCGGGACGGATCTGCTGGAGACGAACCGGGTCTTCCGAGAGCAGGACGATCGGGACTTTGATGTTTTCTGGGACGACCGGCTTCAAACCTATCTGATGTATTACGCTTGCGCGGGCACTTATCCCGGACTGCCGGGCCTCAACACCATCATCCGGGTGCGCACCTCGAAAGACCTCCTGCATTGGTCCGAACCCAGGACGGTCATGGGGCCGCCGCCCGGTGGCTATCAGTGCGCCGAATCGCCTTTGGTCATCTACCGTGACGGCTACTACTATCTTTGGGTCAGCGGGATTGATTACAGCCGCGTCTCGCTCTACATCTCAGAAGACCCCTTTAATTTTGGCGACCCCGCCGCAAACCGGATTGAGGAACAGCCGGGCCACGCGCCGGAAATTGTTTCCGACCACGGCAGGGATTACATGGCGTGCTCGATGGTTTCCACGGTGCCCAGCGCCACGCCGGGGGCCAACGACCTGCACGGCATTTTGATCCAACCTTTGCATTGGGACAAACCGGATCCTGGCATGGCAGCGCGGGTGACCCGTAAGCCATGATAACGTTTTGCAGCCAACGCGAGAAGCCCGGCGAGATAGCGCGAACCAGCCCAGACATGGGACGCTTGTGCCGAAACGCATTGAACTCAAGCGAGATTCCAAAGCGTAATCTGAGGCTGGTGGTGGTCATCGGAGGGATTTGTTTGGCGACCTGTAGTCTGGCCCAGTCGTTAACGGGCAAGGACGAGCACCGCCCTAACATCCTTTTCCTGCTAACTGATGACCAGCGGTGGGACACGCTGGGGTGCATGGGCAATATCGTCGTTCGCACGCCTGAAATTGATGCTCTGGCGCATACCGGCGTGCTTTTTCGCAACGCTTTTATCACCACGTCGGTGTGCGGTCCCAGCCGGGCGTCCATTGTCACCGGGCAATACGCCCGGCGCCGGGGCGTTGGCGACCTGCATATGATCGTCACGCCCGATGCCCCTTCCGCAACCTGCCCGGCTGTGCTACGGAGCGGAGGCTATTACACGGGACACATCGGCAAATGGGACGTTGGCACCGGGGAAGCCGGGTTTCGGTTCGGGGCAGATTTGTTCGATTACTGGGGAGGGGATCGTTTTCATGGCAATTATTGGCACGAAAGGGATTGCCCGTTCGTGACGTGCGACGGGGTGCACGCCAAGGCGGACATTCGTTGCACATGTCCGCCGGATGCCTCGATGCCGCGCACCGGCCATGTGGGAATTAAGGATCCAATCCACACCGATCTGGAAATTGTCCCATTGAAAGCAAAGCAATTCCTCGACGGCCGCAATAAGGGCAAACCGTTCTATCTGTCGATTTCCTTTCGCGGGCCCAAAGACCCCTGGGGGGATTGCCCAGAAAGCCACGCCCAACTCTACGAGACCAACGCGATGCCCGTTCCCAGCACCGCGACTTGCGAAGACGCGTTGCGTCAGCCTGAGTTCCTCCAAAAGTCCATGGGGGGTGCGCACGGGATGAGAATGATTTGCGAATCGAATGCCTTGTCTGCCGAAATTCGGAAGTATTACCGTTCGATTTCAACGGTGGATGCTGCCGTTGGAAAACTGCGTCGTTTGCTTGAGGAAGAAGGCGTGGCAGACAACACAATCATCCTGTTTGCGTCCGACAATGGGCACTTCCTTGGTGAGCACGGATTTTGGGGCAAATGGCTGCCCTACGAGGGCTCCATCCGAGTTCCTTTTATTGTCTTTGATCCACGGCTGCCGTCGCAACAGCGCGGCGTGAAACGGGAGGAGATGGTGCTGAACATTGATTGGGCGCCCACCATCCTGACGCTCGCAGGCTGCAGCATTCCCGGTGTGATGCAGGGCAAAGACCTCACGCCGCTGCTGCGCGGTGAGCATCCCGCGTGGCGCAGTGATTGGTTCTATGAACACACCTGGACTGCCGAAGGGCGTATTGCCCCGAGCGAGGCGGTCCGCTCGGCGGAATGGAAATATGTGCGTTTCACCGGCGAAACGCCGATGGTGGAGCAACTGTTCAATCTGAAAGATGACCCAGAAGAAACACACAACAGAGCCGCAGATACTAGTTGTGGGATCATTGCTACCAAACTGCGGCAAAGACTTGAGGAGTTCAGACATGACCTTGCTCGATAGAGCTTGCAGGCATTGACCGCCGTGAAAAGCCATTTCAATTTCCTCGTTGTGCTTGCCGTTCTCAGCACCGGGCTGCAGGCGGCCGAGAGTCCAAGCGCGACACGGAATCAGGGTCAGATGCAAACTGCGAGCTTCAAGGCTGTGCGTGAGGGCTTTTTTCAGCCCGACATGGTTTACGCGCCGTTTTGCTTTTGGTTTTGGGATGAGCCGCTAGATCCGAGCAAGTATCCGGAAAAGGCCAGGACCATGGCGAAAGGAATGCTCAAGCAGGGAATGAATCCCGGCTATGCGCATCCGCGCGTCTCCATGGCCGATTTGCTGTCAGCGACGCCAGGACTCAAGGAGGCCATGGCCCCCTCACCGAGTTTGCCCAAGGAACAGTGGTTATCTTCGAATTGGTTCAACGCTTTCGAGGGGGCGCTTCAGGAAGCGGAAGCCGCCAAGGGTTATTTTGGTTATGTCGATGATTACATGTGGCCGGTGGGCCGGGCTGCGGGGCGAGTCATCCAAAAACACCCGGAGTTGGCGAATGCCTCGCTGCAATGGGAGGTTGTGGATGTGCTGGGTGGAACGAACGTCGAGCTGCCCCAGTCGTTTTTTACCGTTGCCGCCCAGCTTGACAAAAAACCAGATCCTTCCGAGCTATCGAGGATCTATCACCCAGTGGCGATTCGCAGTGCGACGCTGCGAGTGATCGGCTCCGGTGAGAAGTTCAATTGGAATTCTCCCACGAACGGTTGCTGGCGAGTCTATACTTTCAAAAAGTCGGTGGGCGGGGATGTCAACTGTCTGGATGAAAGACTGGCAGCCGCCTTCATCAAGATTTCGCACCAGACTTACGCGGATCACTTTGGGGCGCGCATGGGCAAATCCATTCCCGGGGTGTTCTGTGACACCGAAGGTAATTATGGCAATGGCAACGGCTTGGCCTGGTCGGAGTCCCTGACGCCACGCTATCTGGCCAACACCAGACGGGACATACGTCTGTGGATGCCACTGATGCTCGACGACGACACGGAAGGGCTCAGCGCCCGCGCCCGATTCGATTGGTTTGACGCCGTGTCAGATTGTTACGCGGGATTTTTCCGGGAGGTGAGCGACTGGCTGGCGGAGCGCGGCATGTATTATATTGCGAACTTGTGGGAGGAAAGCCTGCAATGGCAGGCCTCCTGTGTGACTGATTACATGAAAGTTTTGCGCGCGCATTCCATGCCCGGCATGGATAGTCTCGGGTTAAAATCCTATGACGTTCACGACTTCAAGGAAGCCCAATCGGTCGCCGCGTTTGAGGGGCGACGGTGCATGAATGAGCTGATGGGTGCCGGGGGGTGGTCCACCTTCAACCCAGTGACGATGAAAGAATGTGTCAACGCGAACATCGCGTGGGGCGTTGGCCATATCGCCGTTCATGGGGTTTTCATGACGCGGGGTCTGCAAGGTAACGTCTGGGTTCCCGATTGGTATGATGAAAACCCGTTGTGGTCGAATCTTCATCTGTGGTCGGATTTCGTGCGGCGCGGTTTGTATCTCAATTCGCAAGGACGGGTCGAACCGGATGTGCTGCTGTTGAATCCGATGGATAGTGTTTGGGCGCTGTTGGGTAACACGGATAAATTGTGGTGGAGCCCCGAGGCGGGTCACGTTGGCTTTATTGACCAGCTGTATTCGAAACAGGTCCAGAAAATTAATATGACCTATAGTGACGCGATGCGGCAACTGTCGAGCAATCGCGTTGAGTATCTAATCGTTGACCGCCATTACGTGAACCAAATGTCGGTCAACGGCGCGCAGTTGGTGCGTGGTGATTTCCACTTCAAGACGGTGGTGTTGCCGCCGATGGTCGTCCTTCCGCTCAGCGTGGCCCGCAAGATTACAGAGTTCGCGAAGGCGGGCGGAAACGTTTACACCCTGGGCAGTCTGCCGACGGGTTCGACCGATAACGGGCTGCACGATCCGGCGATGGCCGCGCTGATGGCCGAATTGCGCGCCCAACCCAATGTGAAGAGTTGCCAGCAGGGGTTCGCGCACGAGTTGGGAGCGAAGTCGCCGGGGCTCACGTCGCCGATCCAATTTGTTTCGGGCGAGTTCCCGATGTTGCAGTTGCGTCGGCGCATCGACAACCAGGATTTCTTTTGGCTGGCGAACAACAGTGAACAGTCGCGCCAATGTGTGGTTGAGGTTGCCAACGTTAAGGGGGGAGCTTCGGTCTGGGACTGCGAGACGGGCAAAATTCGACTGGTGGCCTGCTCAGAAATGGGGACTGGGGCTAAGTTGCAGTTGGCATTCCAGCCCCACGAAGCCTATTGGCTGGTTTTCAATCCGAAGCAGGCGGCCTGCTCCAAGCCGATCATGGCCTTACCGGATGAGAAGGTGGTGCTGCCCATCGAAGGAGCCTGGACGGCGAGAATTGATCCGACAGCTCAGCCGAAGTTAGAGCATCCGGTCCCGCTTCCTGATGCTTTAACCGGGCCGGTTGGGATGACGCATGATTTGACGCTGTGGGAAACCTGGCCGGAAATGCCCGCGAAATTCAGCGGCCTCGTGGATTACACCAGGACGGTCACTCTGCCGAAGTGCAAAGGAGATTTAATTTTGGAACTCGGTAAGGTCAACCACTTTGCCGAGGTGTGGGTGAATGGAAAACCCGTTGGCGCAAAGCTTTGGCCACCCTACAAATTCCAAACGGATGCGTTTCGGCCGGGCCGCAACAAGATTCGGATTCGGGTCGGCAATCTGGTCAACAATAACTATGGCATGGCCACTCCCTCGGGGTTGGTGGGGCCGGTCTTCGTGAAGACCGCCACGGGGAGCGGCTTGTGATGCGAGCCCCAGCTACAACGACGACGGCAGGCTGGGCCAGTTCTTTGAATTGGAAAGTTCCTCGCCGGCGCTGGCCCTGCAACCCTGCGCTTCTGCCATCCATCGCCATCAGACCATACCCCTGCAGGGCAGATCCGGCATGCCTTCGGCAACTAACGTTTTTAAACTCCGCCAAAAACAATGGGTATCTAGCGATTTGAGAAACACAGATTGAAAACTCACCTCAAAATTCTTGTCGTAGTCATACTGCTGAGCGGCGTTCGGATGGACGCCGAGGACTGGAAGCCGGGTGCCGGCCCGTTGATGACGCGCTGGGCCAAAGACGTCTCTCCCACCAACGCGCACCCGGAATATCCGCGTCCGCAAATGGTGCGCAAAGACTGGCTGAACCTGAACGGCCTCTGGGATCTCAAACTCGCCGACGGCACCGACACGCAGATCCTCGTGCCGTATCCGGTCGAGTCAGCGCTGTCGGGCGTGATGAAGCATAGCGACCGGCTTATCTACCGTCGCACATTCCTGGTGCCCAAGGCCTGGCGCGGCCAGCGCGTGCTGCTTCGTTTTGGCGCGGTGGACTGGCGGGCGGAGGTTTTGGTCAACGGCCAGACGGTCGGCCAGCATGAGGGCGGATACACGCCATTCAGCTTTGACATCACCGGCGCTTTGAAAAAATACGGACCGCAGGAAGTGGTGGTGACCGTCTGGGATTCGACCGACTTTGGGACGCAACCCCGCGGCAAGCAGGTAAGCAATCCCAGCGGCATCTTCTACACTTCAGTTTCGGGGATATGGCAAACAGTCTGGCTGGAACCGGTTGACGCCGCTTGCATCACGGGCATTGAAGTGGTTTCCGACATTCAGAATAAAACCGTCACGTTCACCATTCAGGCCGAAGGCGGCAAACCGGAGAAGGCAACCATTGATTGCAAGGAACTCGGAGCACGCGTTTACGGCAGAATCGGCGAGCCGATCCTTATGCGTGTCCCCAAAGCGAAACTCTGGTCGCCGGACGCGCCGACGCTGTATCCGATTACAGTGAAGCTGACGTCGGGAGATGCGGTTGAGAGTTACTTCGCACTGCGCAAGACCTCCCTAGGCAAAGACAAGGAGGGTATTACGCGGATGATGCTGAATAACACATTCATTTTCCAGCACGGGCCGCTGGATCAGGGCTGGTGGCCGGATGGACTTTATACTGCGCCGAGTGACGATGCGCTGAAGTATGATTTGAAGATGGTGAAAGCCATGGGTTTCAACATGCTTCGGAAACATATCAAAATCGAGCCAGCCCGGTTCTACTACCATTGCGATCAGATGGGGATGCTAGTCTGGCAGGACATGCCCAGCCGGAGCGTGGGCGGCGAAGGGCCGGGAGTTCCTGGCTTTGACCCGCTGGGCGGCGAGGCGGGCAAAGCCAATTTTGAACGCGAATGGAAAGAAATCATCGAATCGCTTCAATTCTTCCCCTGCATCGTGATGTGGGTGCCGTTCAACGAAGGTTGGGGGCAATATGACACGGAGCGCATCGCGGCGTGGACCAAATCACTGGACCCGACCCGGTTGGTGAACAACGCCAGCGGCTGGGTGGATAAGAAATGCGGGGAGGTTGTGGACATGCATGATTATACGGGCCCGGGGATGTTCCCGGCCGAAGAACAGCGAGCCAGCGTCCTGGGTGAATATGGCGGGTTGGGCATGCCGGTCAAGGGACATTCCTGGCAGCAGAATGGCAATTGGGGCTACGCCAATCTGGAAAGTCAAAAAGCCCTGTTCGAAAATTACGCTCATCTCAACCAAGGACTTAATCGACTCATTGGCAAAGGTTTATCCGCTGCCATTTACACCCAAATGACCGATGTGGAGGGCGAAGTCAACGGCCTGATGACCTATGATCGCGAAGTGGTCAAGATGCCACTGGAGAAATTGGCCTCGTCCAACCGCGCGCTGTATTTTGCCGCGCCGAGAATCAAAGCCATCATTCCCAACGGCCAGCAGGAGCCGCAAACGTGGTCTTACACCACGAACGCGATGCAGGCGGGGCAAAACTGGTTTGCCGAAGATTACAATGATTCGGCCTGGCAAAAAGGGCCGGGCGGATTTGGAAACCCTGGCACGCTTGGTGCGGTGGTAAAAACCGTCTGGAATACGAAGGAGATCTGGATAAGAAAACAAGTGGATTTGTCGGCTGAGGATCTGGCTCATCCCGAAGATTTGTTTTTTGACGTTTATTACGACCAGGATGTCGAGATTTACTTCAACGGGACGCTAGCTTGCAAACATAGCAAAGGCTCTACCAATTACGAGGTGATTCCGCTCACACCCAAGGCCGCCACGGCGCTGCGAGTTGGCTGGAACTGGATCGCGGCATATGGCCACACAGATCTCAACAAAACTCCGCCCTGGTGGTGTCTTGACATCGGGTTTTCGCGGAACCTTCCTTGAAACATAAACCCCTGAATCATGAAACTCATCAAACAATTGCCGTTGCCGTTGTCGTTGCTCCTTTGGATCGTTCTGAGCCACGCCACAACTAACATCCAGGCCCAACCGAATGGCAGTGGCGCCGCCCAACGAGTGGCCTACAAAGTGGGTTTTTTAGGCGTGCCCAGTCACCCGCAAGTGGATTGGAATGCGGCCAATCTGCAGCGGATGAAGAATCTTGGCTTCAATGTCCTGCAATTAAATATTGCCTGGGGCTACCGGCCCAATGACGAACCGCTCAACTTGGAAGATGTCATCGATCTGCCGCCGGAAATGTCGCTGACGCTTGGCGACCAGGACCGGAAAGAAGCGAGAACCCGGGAACGGATCGCGGTGCGCAGTCAAAAGTTGAGGCAGCGAATCGAGATCAGCCGGCAATTGGGATTTAGGACGATGTTTCATTTTGGGGCTCCTAATGTGTTTTATCCGCCGGAGTCGCCGGGGGGCACAGACGCTTTGCTGGATCAATGCATCTCGGATGAAGCCACTATTGCCAGGTACGTCACGCTGATCAAATCGTTCCATGCAAAATTTCCCGGCGTGGATGATCTGCTGTGCTACACCTATGATCAAAATGCCTGGCTCTGCAGTGAGGCGGGGGCGTGCCCGCGGTGCCATGGCGTTCCCTTATCCGAGCGGGTCTCTAAATTCATCAACACGTTGGCGCGCACCTGGCGGGAGCTCCATCCCAAGGGCACCTTGTACTGGGAGCCGTGGGAGTTGTCGGCCGGCCAGACGTACCACAGCGTCGACTTGTTGGATGCTTCGTGCGTCGGGTTGTCGCTGCATTCCAGCATCGCGGAAGTCCAGATTGCCTTGCCGGCCGACCGCTGGTTCAGAAATATGCTGACCAAGGCGGAAGAAAGAAATATTCCCGTCATTGGAGAATTGTGGACCGGCAGCCCGACGGAGGAGATGGAACCTTATCTTCATATCGCAACGCCCTTGGCAACGCTTCGGGCCTTGCGCGCGGTGAACAACGCGGGAAAACTCACGGGTATCAAGGAATACTACGGCAACATGCCTGACAAAGAAGATCCCAACCTGCGCATGACGAGCATCTTTTTCAACAACCCGGACATCAGTGATAAATCGGCACTGGCAACGTTGGCTCAGCCCTACAACGAGGCCGCCCAGGGGGTCTCCGCCTACTGGAAGCTCTCCTCGGAAGCCATTGAAATGTATCCTTGGGATGTTTCTTGGCGGGCCCGGGAGGTGGGCCGAAGCAATCCCTGTCACCCCACGACAGCCGCGGTGCTTAAGGGAGCAAGTTGGCAGACGCCGGAATGGCAATCCAACCGGAGAACCGCCTTCCTGAGAACGGATCAGACGGATTCACCCAATTTCTGGATGCGGGAGGATATCCAGCTTCGGTTTGAACAATCCGCCAGCAAGCTGCAGGCAGCCATCGCTGCCGCGCAATCCGTGCAAGGCAAAATTCCTGACGCCTACAAGGCTACCTTCGATAAGAGCGTCGAAGAACTGGCCGGCTTGAAGACGCGCGTTCTGTCTTACGCTTACCATCTTCGGGAAAGTAATCTGGCGGATCTCATCCGGGATGCGGCCAAGCAAGGGCTTAAAGTGAATAAGCGGAACGTGCTCGAACTGCGGTCGTTGCTCGTCAAAGATCAGAAAAATATGGGAACCGAGGAGCCGATGGGAAGTGCCATCACGACGCTGGATAACGATTTAGATCAATTCCTGAAAATCTATTTTCTGCCATCGGCACCTTCCGGTAAAAATGAAAACTGGGATAGCCCTGGCTTCTGGTCCATCACTTCCCAATAACGGGCTATAGCGGACAAAATTAAACGTTCCAATCTACCCAATACCACCCCGACCAAGTCGCTCTCCGGCAAATCCGTTTCCAAAGACAGCCAAATCACTATGATATACATTTTTTTTACGAACTCCAGCTTGCGGCTCAATAACCGAACTCGCAAAAAGAAACTCCCATCAGACCCGCGAGTTTGGATGGTCCCCGCGGTCTTTGCTCTGGTCTGCGCGCAGTTCCTCTGGGCAGGCGAGGGCTGGTTCAAAATCCAGCAAAGCGGAAAGTTGGGATGGTCAAATGGAACCCGAAGCAGGGTTGCGGGCATCTCCAG
>Ga0209086_10000586_pt1 | contig 31903 bp, 56 predicted proteins | sample M_130207_XF_Meta_FD_187312 | JGI IMG/M metagenome (GOLD analysis project Ga0209086, IMG submission 187312) | Freshwater microbial communities from Lake Montjoie, Canada to study carbon cycling - M_130207_XF_MetaG (SPAdes) (version 2) | ecosystem: Environmental > Aquatic > Freshwater > Lake... | reverse complement strand
AGCAAAGTTTTGGTTAGTGTCAAGTGGTAAATCAAATAATTATAAAATTTCTTCAACTTCATCTAGCCAACATTCGTTGTTAAATGACAGATTAGAAGTTAATTGCTTGGTCTGATCTGTTACTTCGGCAACGATCCATTCGTTGTCATCTTCAGGGTTTGCATCACATTCAATGATGATATGAAGTCTGATTTTCTTTGGTATATTATTATTTGGTGTATCGTTCATATTTTTCTCCAATGGTAAGGGTATGCCCATTCTTGCTGATGAATTGCGATTTGTTCAGCCACCATCACTTTGAGTTTGCGTGTGCTTGCCAAGAATGTGCCTCGGCTGTGATGAGTGAGTTTATACATCCTTGTCTTTTTGCCATTCGGCGTTGAGAATACAATAACAGATTTTATTTTCAAGAATTTCCATCCTTGCTGTTCAAGCAATTTCCTACATTCTTTCACACTAAGTTTAGTCATGTTCTAAACTCCGAAGAAAATCATTAAACTCCATGTCAGACTCCATCTTCGCAAAGTGTTCTTTGTGTAAGTCTGCGAAATTGGTTGCGGCATCAATGCCCAGTCTGTCAAGATAAACTTCCAATAGTTTGGGCAACAACTTTATCCCCTGATCTGTCATCTTAGCACCTTTGGCATAATTCTCGGCTTCTGAAATAACTTGCCAGTTCACAGGATGATCCAAGCCACCACGCACAATGGGAACAATGTGATCAAGGTGATACTTTACTCCAGTCATCTCTTGGAGTGTAACACACAAATTTGCAAGTTCGTTTCGATATGCTTTTTCTTCAGAAGTTAATACAATAATCATTTTGCTTCTCCTAATTGCATTTGCTTTGCTTTTCCATGTTCTAACCTTAACAGGATTTGCCTTGCGATAATCCGCAGAACGAATCAATGTTTTCTGTTTATTTTTTAAGTACCATTTTCGACTTTGAATAGCATGGTATTCTTTATTTTTTTGTGGATCAGCGTATGTCATAGTGTCATATTCTCCGCTTTGTATACAATACCAACCAAGAACTTAGCCGCATCACAGGCAGTAATAAATTGTATCTGATTATACTCTTTAAGATTCCGTGCATTATCCTTTGCCTGTGCAATAGCCGCCGACTCTTGTGCCTCAATGATTGCAAGAGTCTTGTTGCGAGCATTTCGCAATTTGGTGAAATGATCATCCAAAACGCCATCATACTCCTTCATTGGTATATTTCCTTTCGTTGGCTTCGCATTGACCGTTCATCCATGCAGACTCATTTGCTTCGCATTGACCACTCATCCATGCAGACTCAATTAAATTCTTAAATGTTTCAATGGTGATATGAACATGATTCGTATGTTCGGGTGGAGTGAGTGCGAGTGCGATTTTAAGGAAATACTCTTTATTGATCTCCTGTTGTGTCATCTTCTCCATTATGATGCAATCTCCTGCAATTCTTTGTTTGTTATCTCTAACTGTTCGCACTTGCCACCAATCCACGCCATGCTGATCAGGTTCTTGAATGCTTCAACGCTGATGTCAACACGATCCTTCGTGTGTTCGGGTGGAGTGAGTACAATGCCGATGTTTACGATAAAATCCTCAGACATGGTTGTTTTTTGTGTGTCGCTCATGATTTGATTATAACCTCGATTTGTTGTTGTGTCAAGCGATAAAACGAATCTTTCTTAGAATTAACAGAATATATTTGCACAGTAGATGGTACTTTATCACGCACCACTTCTGCGGAGAATACCGTTTCATTACAGATTGTATCATAAATGTTGGCTTCTCCTGTTGGCAAGCCATTGCGTAACATATTGACTGCCATCTTGGTTGCCCATTTCTCTGCCTCTGCTCGTGTGGCAAAGGTTTCATGTGCTTCCAATTCTTCAGCGTCATCGCTGAATGGATTGCAGTATGTTCCTTCGTAGCGTGTGGGTGCGACTGGGTTTCGACGATTTTGTGTTTGATTGCTCATACTAGTTAAACGCTTGAGTTTGGAGTTTGTGACACCCATTTTCTATAATTTGTGTAATTTGGAAATCTCGTAAGAATGTTGAAAGAATTTTTTTGTGTTTTACAGTATTGTGTGAAATGCTGAATACCATCCGTACTATAAAGTTTAAGTTTAAGTTTCTTGTAATCTTCCCATGATATGATCCAGTATTTTCCTTTATGGTGTTGCATGATTCCCTTAAATACAGTTTCGTGAGTTAAGAAGTATTTGTGAGTGTCAGGTTTTTGTTTGGTGTGAACAATAACCCAACGCACACATTTACCATCACGCCTGACAAGTTGACGAAGGAATACTTTATGCTTTCCGTGTTCAAATTCTCCTGTCATCAGACATATTAAAGAGCCAAATTGTTCGTATATCTTAGGTTTCATACTAATTTCCTGTCAAAGATTTGATCAATGAGATTGTTATGTTTTTGGATTTCATAATTTTCTATCATGCTAAAATACTGACGCACACATTCTGTTTGATTCTTGCCAGTAGCGTGTCCAATATGTTTACCATCATGTACCACAGCAATACAGTAGTAACCACCTGTTATTTTATCCATAAGATTTTCGCAGGGAAGTGCTGAATTATCAAATGGTGATACAATTCTCCATTGCCACATCTTATCAGATTCTTTAAGAGTTTCTAACCACTTGGCACAAAAGAATGCAGATGCCCCTTCTAATAGTGTTCTACGCCATTTCATAGTGTAACTTTCTCCTGTTGTTTGTAGTATTCAACCACTCCCATCACAGTATCGTGTATCGTCTTGCCGCCGATTGGTTCTTGTCTTGTATCATGTCCAAAAGTATTCCACAGATTAGGAATTGATACTATATACGAACACTTCAAAGCATTTGGTTTGGGGCATTTTACCATTGTGCCGCTATATGTGCATGATCTCTCAATTTCGCCACATCCGTATTCGTCATAAATCCATTCCCATTCTGTTGGGGATAACTTGCAAATTGATATAAAGTATACGCCACCATGTACGCTACTAGTCGAATACTTTTTTTGTTTCCATTTCATTTTCATAGTTTTGCTTTCTCCTCTTGCTTTTGCCAGTTTACAAATCGCATCACAGTTTCGTGTATCGTCCTACCGCCGAACATAAGGTCGGGTGTGTTTTCTCCGAAAGTTTTCACAGGATTAGGAATTGTTATTACATGAGTGACACAATCAGTTACTCTTGGATATTTCTTGATTGTGCCGTGTGCGTGATATGTACCACCTTCAGAGTCGTACTCGTTATATTGCCAGTCCCATTCTTGTGGATTGTAGAAGTTATTATTTGGCGGTAACTTACAAATTGATACAAAGTATACGCCAGTATCAGTACAATGTTTTTTTGCTCTCCATTTCATTTAATGCAGTTCCTTATAATGTACAACCAAAAACAAAATCCTAGACTCCAAACAATTACTCTGCCAACCACCACGATCCAGTCGTACTTGTCTTTCATATTTCAATCCCATATCTTAACTCCATGAAACGCTGAACCACACGCAACTGGGTTTCCTCTACCACAGTTCCAACCACAAAGTTTGGACTAAGACTGTGTATCTCGTAGCAGCGTGGACTGGACTGTTCCATTGTGTTTGCATGAAACACATTGTTGTCGAGGAACACAGTCCATTGCCAACTTGTCCTGCTGATCTTCACAATCCGCAGAGTGCCGCCTTTTACTTTAAGTTCTCGTGAGTATTGTTTCATGGTGTGATTGTACCAAAGATTTGGTTAGTGTCAAGTGGAAAACCAAATAAATTTAATAATTTTAATCTAATAGTTCGGGTGCAATAATCATCATTCCGACCAACAGAATGATACAGACTACGACGATGGCGGCAATCAATATCATGTTCCGTCCTCGAAGAAGATAGCATTCAGGACAAACGACAAGCATCCCAAAGCAAGGTAACCAACCACAACGCAACACATAAACTTATACGCTAACTCTAACATAATACTTTCTCCTGTAATCCTAAAGATATTTTCTGATCCAACACATTCTGCTTCATCCAACGACTCTTAACAATGAACCGAATCACGGCAGGAACTAGACGCTTGCCCTTTGTGCCACACTCTGTGTCAAGCATGATCCATTCCCTTTCCTTTCCAATACAGCCCCACAATTCTTTGATGGTGTAGCGATTAGTATAGAATCTGCCTTCTTGTGCCATGTCCATGATGTCAACATACCAAACGCCATTTTGCAGAATGGCATGACCACGATAGAAGGTGTAGTCCCATACGCCATACTCATCGGGTTGTTCTGATTGTTCCTGATAAGTCCATTGCCACAGATCATCATGTTGTTTTACACGATTGGCTTGAAATTCATCGCCACACTTCAGAGTCTTTATGATACGATCTTTCATAATAATTTAATCCTTTGATTTCATTTTAAGTATTCCTGATTCATCCTCAAAGTCATGCTCGTCATCCATGTAATCAGCATCCACCCAATCGTCCCGATCCAATTCCTTCTGTTCTTTGCGAGCATAACAGAAATGCAATGCAAACTCAAGCAAGGAACTCACAACATATCCCGCCGCAAAGACACATATCAACACAATGATTTCTAAATTTGTCATATTTAATCCTTTCGTTTCTTGCCGTGCTTCTTTCTGTTGTAACACGCTGAATGGTATCTCCAACATCCACCACTATTTTCCACAGAGATTTCCGTGTCAATATAGATTTGTTTGCCGCATTCGTCGCACTCGTATCCTGCACATTCGCCGCAAGACCATCCGTCATCGCTTGGAATACGATCCACGAACTTGCCGTAGGGAAATGCGGTACTTGCCCCGCAATGCACACATGGGTCGATTGTGTTGCTCATGTTGGTTCCTTGTAGTCTGTTATGATGTCTGATATGGTAAGTTGCCGTTTTATATCTTCAACGGCTTGGGTTGGAGTCATGCCGTGTCCGACTATGCCTTCGATTTTGCCTACAGAGTATGCTTCACGCTTACGCTTCGCAATGTAGGACACACTCTCTTGGACACGATAATACTCGCCAAGTGGTTCTCCTGTTTCTTCACCCACAAGCCACTCAAGATGGTTCACGGCACTCTGTTTGGTTGTGCCGTGTCCGACTAGATCATCATGCTCTAAGGACATGGCAAGGAATGTGGTAACCTTTACGATGTCAAAACCGTAGGTGGCACTATAAACATTGTCATCAGGATATGGGTAGGATTTGTCGATCATTTGAACGCCTCTTGCAACTGAATGTACTTCCATTCTTCGCCGCCCAGTCTGTCATGCCAACACACTTCTTCTACGGCTTCCTGCGTAGGGTAGGCAGAGTGGGGTTGCCATTCGCCCCAAATGCGACTCTGCTCATCTAACTTGCGAACTAATAATAAAAACATTATTTGCCACCTTCTTTAAGTTGTCGGTTCAGATCATGCAATGCACCTTCGGGATTATCACCACGACCAACACAGTCGTTTTCGCCATCTTGAAATGCAACCCACCATCTTGATTCGGTGATGCGTACTTTGCAGTTCTGCCATACGATTGTGTCTGTGACATGGCGATTGTAGTCCCTGACGGCTTGGCGTAGGTTGCTTTCGGCTTCCGAAGAAGTGCCGCCTGTACCAACTAAGCCATCCTCTTGTCGTGCTTCGAATACAATGTGTTCTAAAATGTGTTTTTGTGCAGTTGTCATATTAGTGTAACGCTTTCTTTGTTGGAGTGTGACAGAATAAAAAGAAAATTATTGTATGCCTCTAACATACTGATTGTGGTCATAGTGAAGTTCCATACGCCAATCGTCTGATGGTCTAGTGTAGTCCTGACGATCAGCACCACACTTGCGATCCATGAGAGTCTGCTCTTGTTGTGCCTCACTCCCATCGTAGGGATTGATACGATGAAATTCGGCAAGAGAGTGGGAGTATTCCTCTTGTAAGATCATGTCTACATTATCCATGACTTCCTCAAGAGCCGCATTCATCAGACGAATACAGGCTATGTCGAGTGGTTCTGTGAACAGGTAGGTCATGTCGTAGTAGCACTTGCCACGGCTGTTGCCGATGCGAAATACGGCTTGAACAGAAGTGCCGTCATCCTTGCCAAACACCTGCATGGGAAGTAGTGTGGCATTGCGACTGGCAAAGGTCTGGGCGAAACTGGCGTACTGTGCGATTGTGGGAGTCATTGGTATCCTTGAGTGGGGTGCGATATTGGCGAACATTCGCCGTTTTGAGCATCATAGCCGCATTTTGCTTATTGTCAAGTGGTAAATGAAGATTTTTTAATTATTTTTATTGTCTTAGACTGTATAAAGTGGGGCAGTATGGGGCAAAGTGGGGGTGTAGAATAATATGTGGGTTTTTAGCCGAAAATAGGGGTAAGAGTCTGTGCCTCAACTCGCAGCCATTAGCAGCCCTCACAGAGGCTCTCAGATGCCCTAGAAACTGTCCGTAGCCTTAAACCCTCTCCAAGTACCCCCCAGCCTCGCAACGCTTCCCTGACGCTTTAGATAGCGTCTGCCATCTTCTGCGGAAATCTGAGAAATCTGAATAATTTTTGAATTTTTCTCTTGACTTCCCTAAATTCGGCTGTATACTTGGATCAGACGCAGAAGTGCTACGGCTGTCCTTTGAAATGTCCGAGTTATGGGCGGCGCAGCCGCAGGGGGGGCGACTATCAACATCGCAGTCCGATAACTGAAATAATAATAAAATAAAAAAGCCTCATCTCGGTGGCTCTAAGTCAGAGTCGGATGAGGCTTGGGCAGGTGTGGCAGACACTTGCCTGAACTGGGATTTATACCCCGCCTGACGATTTTCCCCCTGTTGAGGGTACTAGGCGAAACAACGCAGGGTGAACAGGTGTTACTGACACCCATGACAGAGCAGATAGATGTCGCTTATAAGCACTCACCTACAAGGTTTTTGTATTCGTGTCATGCCCCTATTATACCACCAATTTGGTTAGTGTCAAGAGAAAAATTAAATTATTATTGTAGCGTCTGATAACTTCAGCCGTCCCATAACTCCCCTGCGACTATCAACTTTTCGCCGCCGAGTCCGATAACCTTTGGCAGAATAATAAAAAAATAAAAAACCCCCCTGCCTTGTTAGGGGCAGAGGGGTCAGACCTTTCAAAGATCGTCAGGGGATCAGGCGTTCACCGCCATCCACGCTTCAGCGGTGGCGTAAGCCTTCTCCTTGATTGTCGAACCGACACCGAACAGGTTGGACTCCAAACGCAGGGAGTCATTGGACTCCTCGCCCTTGACTGTCCTGTCGTGATCCACCCATTGAGTGACCGCATTCACAGCCGACCACAGGCTACCCGCAGACTTCATGCCTGTCTGCTTTGTGTCCGCCCAAAGGTTAGTACGCCACGCATCCAACACCTGTTCGTATCGAGTGTTACCCCGACCTTGAGCCTTTGGTGTACCATTCATGGAGTTATAGACTTCCTGAAAGAACACATCAGCACTCTGAACCGTCACTTCACGCTGTGCCAAGCCATTGCAGAACTTGGTGAATGTGTCAGCCTGACCCATTCCTGCTTCGACCCATTCCTTGATCATGCCAAACCGTGCTTTCGAACCTGACCCATGTCGAATCGACGCAGAATCTGCCTTGCCCTTCATACCCGCCAAAGCCATCATGAATGTGTTCATGCAGACAATGCGTTGAGCATTCAAGCCAAGCGTAGTAGCCCAACTAGTATCGTGAGATGTACCAATAAAAAAGTTATTATTAACCACATCACGCACATCGCCACCAATGTTCACCTGTCCAAGGTCAACCTGAAAGAACACACGCTTTCCGTTGTTGATTGAACCCACTTGGGTGCAACTAGTTCCTGAGAAAGAAGTGATCTCATAGCACAGGTCAGCCAATTCATGATTTTGAATTGAAGTGTAACCTTCCTTCGCAACAGCAAACACAAAGCCTGTATCTTCACGAACAATAGCACGGTAATCTCCACCGTTGTACGCCGCACCATCCGCACCGCAAGCCACGATGGGCAGAGTAGCCACAGTCCAATCCAAACCTGCCTTCTTCATCATCGAAATTGGGTCAGCCGTCAGATTGTACTTATCTTCCGCAGTAGCATTGTAAAGTTGTATAGTCGAAGCCATTCTAGTATCTCCTGAAAGAGTTGAGTGAGAAGTGTCAGAAGGAACTTCCTGCTGACTCACACAGTATAACGACTTCGGGGAAGTTGTGTGACAAGATGCTAGAATTTTTTTTATTTTTCTTGTCTATTATTATATCGGAAGATGTAGTCCGATAACATAGCCGAGTCCGATAACCCATGGCGACTATCAACATTCGCCGCCGTGAGTCCGATAACTCGGTCTTGGGCATGGACGCAAAAAACCCCCCTGCCCTGTTGGGGGCAGAGGGGTGGTCACACCCGTGATTGGTGTTTTACTTCTTGATGTACTCCGTGATGTAGCCGCTGATCGTTCCGTCACCGTTCACAATGCCCTTGCCATAGGCTTCGATCAGCCAAGCCATCGCCTCAGCAATCTTGTTCAACTGCTTCACATTCAGCGTGTCCATGAACTCCTTTGCCGCCCATCCTGTCATTTCGTCACCGCTATGGCTGAACACAACCAACTTCATACCAATATGTGAGGAATAGAACTCAGGGAATATCTCCATACTGATGTTCTCAGGAGAGCCTTCGAATGTCTTGCCGAACAACTCATTGTCAGGATCACAGGCAAACTTAAACCCATCCTGATTAGCGTTATCCTTCAACAGTAACACTTCGCCAACCTCATCGCCAATGAATCCGTCCAAGGCGGTGTGAGCAGAGCATTCAAGCATATTCACAACATGGTTGTAGATTCTGCTTGCAATGCTTTTCTTGTTTGCCATAGTATTGATGTCTGTGAGTGAGAACATGAGTAGCCTTTCTGAAAGAGTTGAGTGAGCGGCAACACCTTGTTGCCTTCATCAGTATAACGACTTCGGGGAAGTTGTGTGACAAGATACTAGAAAAAAATAAAATTATTTCAGAGTCCGATAACATACGCCGAGTCCGATAACCCCATGGTGACTATCAACATCGCAAAAAAAATGCCCCCCCCGAAGGGAGGGCGGGGCGAACCCCTTATTGTTGGCAATCCTCATCATCCAAGTCCTCGACGGCTTCGTCGAGTTCTCCAAGCACCTTTGTCGCAGGTTCGACACTCCAACGGCTTGGTCGCTCTGCTCGATACTTGATTCGATCAATCATCATTTTCGCCTTCTCGATCTGACACTCCAACAGGTCAATCTTGTCCTGTTGCTGACGCAAAACCACCCAAGCGTGAGCCTTGGCGTTCTCGTGACGCAGAATCTTCTGTTCCATTTCCTCCTCTGTGGCGGAGTCGGTGAAGAACGGAACAAGTACGACAGGCTCGACGGTGGTGACGGTTGTAATTTGAATGTACTCTTGCATTTTGTTTTTCCTTGTAGGAGAAGTAGCGGAGGAGTCCCGTGACCCCTCCGCCCACCCTCTTTAGACCTTTTCCTTGAATGTGTTGTTTGCCATGAACACTTGAAGCGATGGAATTGCCTGTATCAATCGTTCCCATTGTCCTTTGTATAAAGTAACAGGAAAACGACCCAAGCCATAGACGCTCAACGCACCCTTCTCAGACACTTTGAAGCCGATTGGCTTGAAATTAGCCGCTGCCTTGAGAGCAGCGTTCTCCAACGCCGCTGCCTTGAGAGCAGCGTTCTCCTCCATTAACTGTCGTAATTGATCAGACATTTGTAACCTTTCATAAAGAGTTGAGTGATTGTCAGCACCTTGCTGACTTCATCAGTATAACGACTTCGGGGAAGTTGTGTGACAAGATACTAGAAAAAAATAAAATTATTATCGAGTCTTATAACTTCCAGCGTCCCATAACTGATGGTGACTATCAACATCCCTCCCCCGAAGGGGAGGGTGTTGCCTCTTTGTTAATTTGCGAACAGTCTGCCGCTGATACGCTGCCGTCTACGCTCTGCTGCCTCCTCAGGCGTACCCTTGCTGTCCTCGATCTGAATGCGAATATCACGCAACTGACGCTCTAAATACTCAACCTGTTCGCCCAACTCACGCCGAACCGATGCCCCAAAACTTCCCTCCTCAGCCATAGCGTCATAGGGAACATTCGCAAGGTCATCCAAGCGACTCGTACAATCCTTGAGCGTATTCTCAAGCCACGCCAATCGAACTAGCAAGTTCACGCTGCACCCCCTTCGTTGACAAAGGCGGTATTCTTGCATTGGTAGCGAACACCACCACGGAAGTATGGCATATCAAATGTGGTGGCGGAACACTTGTTCACCACCTCTTTGGTACGGCAATTACGCCACCCTGCCATGTACGCCCCCATGCGATTGAGTAGTTCACGCTTGCTGACATGACCCTGCGTCAGGACATCCACTTCCGCAGTTCCGACATAGTCTACCATTGACACCTTACCAAACGACCCAAACGAGATGCCGTATGCTTCGCCTGTGTGCAGATTGAGTGTGTCGCAGAACTGCTTGACTTGCTGCTTTGTGATTCGAGTACCCATTGTATTTTCTCCTAAAAGAGGTGTTTAAAAAGTGAACGAGTGAAAGCAGATTCTAGCAGGTTCGGGGAAGTTGAGTAGCACGATACTAGAAAAAAAATAAAATTATTAAGTCCGATAACCCCCGTGACTATCAACATCCCTCCCCCGAAGGGGAGGGGATGGGGAACATTCAGCGTCCCATCGCAGTTGGGAATGTCCTGCGCATTAGTTCCATGGCTTTCGTGTTGTCGTTTGCTTTACAATCAACTTCGGCTTGGTACTGCTTGACCAATTTTACCCAATATGCTACATTCACTTCGGCAGGTGGTGCATCCAACAGCCTAGCAATGTCGGCTTGGGGAACTACGGAACATTCCACAATGGGAATAGTGGCACAGGTTCGCAACCAACCATTGATATGCTTTGTGGTGGTTGTCGAAAACTGCTCAGCACATCGCACATATTCGCATCCTAGAGTGCTTCGTAACCATGCCGCTACTGGCGTTGTGTAACTTACCAACACAATAGCGTTGGCGGTTTCGAGTGTCATCAGATTATTTCCTAGTTTAACAATCTTCATTTTCAGTATCCTTTCAAGAGGGGGTTTAAGAAGTGAACGAGTGAAAGCAGATTATACCAAGTGTGGGGAAGTTGAGTAGCACGAGTATAAAAAAAAGATTCGTTTCTTTAAAGAAATGACCGAGTCCGATAACCCCTGCGACTATCAACATCCCAAAAAAAATCCCCCCCGCCATCAGGGCGGGAGGGATCAGGGGGGATTGTAGAAGGCAAGGGAGGGAGGCAACACGCCTCCCCCCCAACCCCTCTTAGATTTTCTCACTTTCTGTGAGAAGGTAGCGGCGACTGTTCGCCGTGTGACCGCCGCAAGCGATCAGTGCGAGTGACATCGTATTCAATCGGCTGACCCTGCGAGGGCGTTCCGCAGTGAACGACCCGCCGCCCACACCCGCAACACCTACGAGGAGGTTGTAGGTTCCACGGTTTCCCTGCTTTCTGAAGGGATAAAACCGATTCGCCCACTGTAATTTCCCACAGGCAAGTAAGGCTTGCCTAGCCCAATTCTGTTTCCGCCCTAACATATCGCTCATTACCCAAAGACTCGCCGCCTCATCGGCGTTGAGTAAGCGGGGAGTTTCCCTGATCACATCCGCAAAATTGCGGATGTCGGTCAACACCTCAAAAACGCTGAATGCCATGCGGTTTTGACCTCCTCCGACCTCTTGGAGATATGCGGTGAGTTTGTTGTAAGACGCTTGTAATTGAGTGAGTTTCATTTCAGTACCTTTCTAAGAGTTCGGCTCTCCGTTGTGGATCACCATGCGCCGATTATAACAGGTTCGGGGAAGTTGAGTAGCACGAGTGTCTAAAAAAAAGATTTTATCTCAAAGAAATTTCTTCAAAGAAATGCCTCCTGTCCGAACAGTAAAAATCGTTATGGGACTCCCAACGAGCCTCTCGGGCTAGCACACAGACTCGCAAGACGCAAAGGACGGCAAACCACGCAAACCACTCAAATACACCAGACCCCCCATACCCCCTATTCGGTTTCCTAAGGATCCCCCCCTCTCTAATTTTTTTTTTTTTTTTATAAATACATTATGCTATCCTTTCTAAATTATCTGGCAGAAGCCAAAACTCGACCAGACGCAATGGAGCGCATACAGAGTCGTGCTCTGGCAAAAATAAAGTCTCAACCTGCTCCAGCCGAGTCTCCCCTGGCTTCTTTAGGTACATCATCAGAAAAAAAATATGATAACAAGTATTGGTATCACCCAGATACTCAAAACCTAGTACCTACTTCTGGAAATCACGATTCCGCTGTATTACAAAATCTTAATTTATTTGGTATTACAAATTCTCCGTCAAAACCAATTCATGCCGCCATACGAAATGGTTGGGTGCGTCTAGACAGTTCTAAGCACACATTAACCGTTCAGGGAACCAAATCCCAATCTTACAAAGTAATAAGGGATCACTATAGTAGTCGTGCCGATAAAAACAAACCATTTTATTATTATACGGAACACCATATCGACGACGAAACATCATCACATTCACACGGAGGAGTTTTAACTAATCCACAAGATATCGAACATTATATTAATAATTTTGGAACTCCTCCAATGAGTGCAGAGTGGACGCATCGTGCACCAGAACCTAGATAAATCTGAATAATATTATAAATATGTTATGCTATCCTTTATCGAATACTTGACAGAAGCTAAAACCGCAATGGAGCGCATAGAGAGTCGTGCTCTGGCAAGAATGCGGCGACAACCTGCTCCAGCCAAATCTCCTCTGGCTTCTCTGAACACTCATTGGGCTCCTGACCACGGAACTAAGTATTGGTATCATCCAGACAAGCAACAACTAGTACCTGTCTGGGATGGTGACTATGAAGGAGAACACGCAGACACTGTAACCAGTAAACCTCATATATTTGGCATTACCGATGAAGCAGCAGACGAAATGAAATTTAAGCGTGGGCGTGGACGAGCTAAAAATCCAATTCATGACGCCATACGAAATGGCTGGGTGCGACTAGACTCCAGAGAACCAGGATTAACTGTTCAAGGAACCCAAGCTCAAGCTCATAAAGTGGTAAGAGATCACTATGCTGCCACTGCTGGCGCAAGACCAACGTATTTTGTGGATCACTTCATTGACGGCGAATTTTTTGCAACTTCACATGGCGGCATGTTGGCGGGTGGGGAACAGATCCAGCACTACGTTGATCACGCTGGCACTCCTCCTATGGGTACAGGCTGGCAGTGAGAAACAGACGAACTGAACTAATCTGAATAATATTTTTATAAATATATCATGCTATCCTTTATTTGCTACTTGGTTGAAACCGCTGTGCCACATGGTTTCGAACATTACCTGCCACCAGAACCTGGAACAACTCCTATTCCAGAAGGTCATGTCAGACTATATCACCAAACATCAGCGGAAAATATTCCCAGCATAATCAAGACTGGTTTGAATATTGGACACGCAAGAGGCATAGAAGGACCAAAATCCATATACGCAGACCGAACTGGATTCTACGGATCTCCTGGATCCAGACCTACCATTGAATTTTCTGTGCCTGCCCATAAATTTGATTCTCCGTTTGTTCTGCAAGACGTACCTCCTGAATCCTTTATTGCGGTTCATTTACCTTGGCATGATCGAGCCAGATACATTGGCAGAGATCCTGATTTACTGAAATCCGCAAAGGCAGGAGAACTAGATCATTTGCTGGATCACCCAGACTACGGACCTGCCATAAGACACCATAAAGGAAAAACTAAATAATATTATGCTATCCTTTATTCAGTACCTCACAGAAGCCAAAACTCGACCAGACGCAATGGAGCGCATACAGAGTCGTGCTTTGGCAAGAATGAAGAAACAGCCTCCTCCAGCCGAGTCTCCTCTGGCTTCTCTGAACACTCAATGGGCTCCTGATCACGGAACTAAGTATTGGTATCATCCAGACACTAAAAAACTAGTACCTGTCTGGGATGGTGACGACGACGGAGTACACGCAGAAACTGTAACCAGTAAACCTCATATATTTGGCATTAGTGATAAAACAGCAGACGAAATGATAAATTTTAAATGGGGCAGAGATGATACTCGTAAATCAGAATTGAATCCCATTCACGCCGCCATACGAAATGGATGGGTGCGACTAGACGGAAGAGGACGAGGATTAACTGTTCAAGGAACTCAAGCTCAAGCACACAAAGTAATACGAGAGCACCACGCAGCCACTGGTGGCGCAAGACCAATGTATTATGTGGATCACTTTATTCCAGGCGAAGGCTCTCCGACTTCACATGGTGGCATTTTGTCGGGTGCTCAAGATGTCCAGCACTATATTGATAACGCTGGCACTCCTCCAACGAGCTCAAGATGGCATCGGGAAACAGATGAACTTAAGTAATTCTAATAATATTTTTATAAATACAGTATGATATCTTTTTTAAATTATCTGGCAGAAGAATATTCTAAAGCCTACCTAGCAGTTCAACAGGCATCAGAAAAAGATAATACTCCAAAACAAGTTCTTGCCGCATTAGCAAATCCTTTATCAGACGTAAACACTACTCATAACGCAGCAGCACACCAAGACTCGGGAGTAGTGTTTGCCGCAATGAAACATCCCGCAAAAGATAAAACAACTCTACACATTGCTGCCATGCACCACGACCCCGCAGTTGTCATAAAAGCATTTAATGATGAACTAGCAGATTCACGAACATTTCAACTTGCTCAAAATCACCCTGATCCGTCTGTGGCACTAGCCCTTAAGCGTCATCCAGACTCAATTAAACATCTTAGAAATCGAGAAATAGTACTTCCTCCATCAATGAGATCTGCTAGGCATGTATTAGGATTATAAATACAGTAAGATGAAGCCTTTTCTTGAATATCTCACAGAAGACGACCTGACTCTGGAGTATCACGACACTCTGAACCCCAAAATTTGGGAAGGAGAAGATCTGAAACCAGAAGTTCAGGCTAAATTGCTGCAGATTGCCAAGAAATGGGCAACCTTTGCCAAGATTCCAGATTTCGCCATCACCGACATCATCCTGGTTGGAGGCAATGCGAACTACAACTGGACAAAATTCTCGGATCTTGACCTACATGTCGTCGTCAATCGTGAAGATCTCGCTGATTGCCCTGACCTGCTCGATGATTATCTGCAAAATAAAAAACAATTATGGGCTTTGGTACACGACATCACGATTTACGGTCACGACGTAGAGCTTTACGCTCAAGACAAGGAGACTCCTTACCCGAAAAAGCAAGGAGTCTATAGTATTAAAAACAAAACCTGGATTGCACAGCCAAAACACGAGGATGTGGACTTTCGTGGACCAGCTTTATTGGCAAAAGTGAAGCAGTATACGGAAAGAATTGAAACTCTGATCTCTACAAATGCAGAAGACGAGAGTTTTTCCAAATTAAAGGAAAAATTCAAGAATATGCGATCCTCAGGCTTGAAAAAGATTGGAGAATTCTCTCTGGAGAATTTAATTTTTAAAGAATTACGAAATCGTGGAGTAATTGACCGAATGACTCAGTATTTACAGTCACGACTGGACCAAAAATTGAGTCTGAATGAGGATTATGATTTTCAACTTCAGATTCACAACAAAAAAACTAACGAATTAGTTGAAGTAAAGCAATTAAACAGTGAAACAAAATATAAAGCAATGGATGTAGGTCTTAGAGCCATACAATTAGCTAAAAGAAAGTATCCAAATTTTCATGAACATAACTTTTCTGTGAGATTTCCTCACGACAAGGATTGGATTGTTCCTTCCTCGGAATAATACTAAATAGAATAAAGGAAATTATATGAAATCAATTCACCGATCTTTTATTGAACGTGCTCTTGCTAGAAAAATTAAACAATTAAAAGAAGCGGTTCAGTATGCTACCACCACTAATCCTAGATTAGTCTCTGCTAGATTATTACCACCAACATTTGATTCTGTTGGTGGTGATATGACTGTGGAACGCCCAACTAGAAACTACGGAGATAAAAGAAATACTATGGTTGGTCTAGAACATAGTTCTGTATTAGACCCAACCCTTATGCCAAGGACTGCTGCGCTTCTTGGAAGTTTAGATATGGCTGGTCCAAAAAAATCACAACCAACAGATCCAAAAGAATTAATTGGCATGGTTCAGGGTCGCATGCAAGATAATCTTAATTTCACTCTGAACAGACACAGAGGCGAAAGTCAAAAAGAAATAGACAAAAGAAGTCCACAGTGGTATTCTGCTTCTTCTAAAATGAATAAGGGTTTTGCAAAAAATGAAGGAGTCAGAGAAGATACTGCTCACGCTGTGACTGCATCGTTATCTCCACAGACTGCGTGGCCAATAAATACATCAATGTCTGAAAGAATAATTCACACATACAAACAAAAGTCACATCTTCCTTTTTCTCCAGAAATGCATAGTTTTGTTGATAAAATTCTAGCAACACCTACCGCAGACGGAACACAATCAGAATTACATCGACATATGTCAGAAATAAGAGGAAGAGGATACCACGAACTTCCAACACTACTTCATAAAGCTGCATGGGTTCGTGCATACGACGAATCACATCATAATCAATCCTATAGAGAGCCTTTGCCAGACGGAGGATTTTCTAGAGATTTCATGAAAAATCAAGACGGAAAAGACACAAAAATGCAGTGGGGAAATCCAGATAATATTGCTAAAGCTCTGTCTGTATTAGAATCTGAAGATAAAATGAAATCAGATAAATCTCATACCGAAGATCATCATCTTGGAGTTATAAGTGCTGCAGTTGGTGAAAAACCTAAAGTTCGTAGTTTTTATAATAACTTATCGCAACCTGACGCTCCTCCAACAGCTGCTGGAGAAATGGCAGACGTTACTGCGGATATTCATACCAGTGCCGATGCCTATGGTAGAGCAGACCTAACTTCCATGTTGCACACAAATAAAAAAATGAAAGAAGAAAGACCAGAATTTTCTAGAGATTTTGGTGGAATGGTTATGGGTGGTCCTCCTACCAGTAAAAAATCTGGAAGTATTGGACTGTATCCAATTGTGGCTCAGGCAGTAACTAATGTAGGAAAACAAAGAGATCTGCGTGGAAACGAAACACAATCTTTGGGTTGGTCTGATCGTCAAGTAGATAGCAGAATGGTTCAGGCAAGTCCTGCAGCAAGTAAACAAGTTCGTGACATGCATACCGCCATGCATACTGGAGATTTGTCGCATCCAGAATTCCTAAAACAATATGGTAGTTTAATTGGTAGTTTACCAAAAAAAGAGCTTAGTTGGATAGGAACTCCTGCTAATGATATTTCCACTTCGTTTCAAGATATTGCAAAAAGCAATAGAGTAATAACAGAAAACACTAGTTGGATTATTGACTGGGTAAATAGTCGCTTACGACAAAAATATTTAATTAATTAGTTTTGTATGCGGCATCAATTGCTTCGTAGTACTTAGGATCGTCTTGACGAGAAGCTCCACGCCAAGACTGAAAAAATCTTTCACGATCTTCTGGTGACATTTCCTTGGTGTCGTCAATCTTTAGTTCTCGCTTTTTTCCACGAATAACACTAGCTGCCATTTGTTGGTAGGGTTTATGATATTTTTCATCACTCAAAGTGCCGCAGCCGCCAGGACCACACGCATCTCCTTTTTTTGCATTACCTAACATGCTGTTTCCCTGCCTCTCATATTCTTTCATATACTCTTCTTGACCTGTAAACAGATCTGGTTGAGTTTTTGCAAAACCAGCAGCAGTAGATTTCGTAATTTGTGCTGGACCATAGGCACTAGAGTCTACACCTGCTCTTGTTCTGATGTATTGCCCCGAGTTATATTCTAGAGGATTTCCAATATCAGTGTTTCTATGTTCTGCGGCAACAAGAGCCTTGTATATATTTACATTTTGTTGACCACCAAAATGAGCATAAGGATCTTCTACCCCAGCAGCCTGAGTTGTTGGTTTGGTGGGAGCTGCACGAGCACCCAGATTTATATTTTGACCAATGCTTATTTTGTTTGGATTTTTAATTGACGAATTATTATTTAAAATTGTATCAACGTCTGTTCCGTGTTTTCTAGCAATAGAGGATAAAGTATCTCCAGATATCACTTTGTATTGTTTGGGTCCAGAATCAAGCTTTTGGCTGGCAAATTGAGGTAAATCCAGCGGCACCAAATCCAGCGGAGCCAACAGGGAACCTTCTTGAATATATTCAATAAATGTTTTCATATAAAGTATATATTTAACATAAATAATGATATATGAAACGATTTATACAACATCTTACCGAAAACGCTTTAATCGAATCCCATATTCAGAGTTTTATTGATTTTGCCAGCAATCACCTTGGTCTGAAAGATAAGCCAAAAGTAAACTTAGTTCACGAACGAGACGATACTATGACTACTGCTAGTTATTGCCCAGAAACTAAAAGCGTAAAAGTATACGCAAAGGGTAGAGCTGGCTTTGACGTATGTCGTAGTATTGCCCATGAACTAGTCCATGCCGATCAGCAAGAAAAAGGCGAATACTTGGATGGTGAAACTGGTTCGGATTGTGAGAATCATGCCAACTCCATGGCTGGTCAAATTGTTCGTTTGTACGGTAAACAAAATCCAGATTTCTACGAGTAACCTATGGCAAAGCCTAAAGGTCCATCAAATCCAAAAACAGGAAATAAGACTCCTTCACGATCATTAGTAGAAATTACAGAAAAGGGAATTCCTTCTTCCCTAGATCTTCAATTACAACAACTTAAATTAGATAAAGAATCTAAAAAACAAAAAATAGAAGAAGCAAAACACGAATTATTTATTTCTTCTCTTACAGAGGAACAAAGGGAAGAACGTCAAAAAACTGAATTAAGCGAAAGAGTTAGTTGGTTAGCAGATAGACTTAAACGTGATAAAAAACTTAAAGAAGAATCACAAGAAGAATCTAAACAACCAAAAAAAGTTATTACTTATCTTTATAAAAATGCTAGTATTGAAAAATTTATTTCAGAATTACAAAAAGGTATATGTGTAGTAGATTTTTATAAACAATCTTCAAGACCAAAGGGAGAATTTCGTCAAATGCGATGTACCCTACAAAATAAAAAGGTAATACCACAAAATCCATTAAATCCAGGTATTATTACCGTATGGGACTTAGATAAAAATAATTGGAGAAGTTTCTATCGTAATCAAGTATTACGTTTGATACGAGACGAACAGGCGGATGCAGAATAATATGGGAGATTCTGATATGTTTGAAGATAAACCAAAAGATATTTTTTTAAAAGCTTCTGAAAATCTTGCAAAGGCATCTGAAGAAAGTATTGATGAGTATGAGCGTTATTTATTAGATGAAACGGATTGGCGTAAATTAGCTAAAACAATGTCTCGTCTCAGATCTTCTCTTGCACAATATTATGCTGCTGGTGGTAAATAATACTTGACTTGGTCTGAATCTGTGATATATTAGTATTACGAGACGGTAGACCAACGGCAGAGTCAAGACACTTAAAATGTCTGTAGTGTGGGTTCAACTCCCACTCGTCTTATTAAAAAATATTTCAAAGATTACTTGACTTCTTGATTTTAGGTGGTATAATTATTTATCGTAATGAATTGCAATGGACACAATTCATATTAAACATAGTCCAAATTTTAACAGAAAGGCTACTATATGATTACTTCTCCTCGTCGTCCTGCAACCAAGATGCAAAAGGTTATTTCGTATCTTGCTACAGGTAAGACACTCACTGCGCCTGAGGCTCGTTCTCGTTTTGGTGTCGCTAATCTTCGTGCAACAATCAGCGATATTCGTGAAGTTGTCGAAGCTTTTGGCAACTGGCAAGTTATTCGTGAAACCAGTCCAACTGGCAAGACACGTTACACCATGAAGGACCTATACAAGGGCAAGCGAAAGATGGGTTTCCGTCAAGACGGAACTCGTTTCACGATTCGCTAAAGATACTTTTGAGTGGTTACTTTTTATTATGGGGATGCATTGGTAAAACAATGCATCTCTTTTCTGGAATATATAAGATGGAGGTTCAATATGGAAGAACAACTATTTTACGCTAAAGCAAACATTAGTGGTCGTGATGTGGATCTAGTGTTTACTGAATCACAAATTTTGGATGGAGTTAAACTTGCAATGACTAATTGTGAATTAGTCTGTGAGAGTAATCCTGGTAACTGTTGGTCAACTGAGAAACCACAAGGATGTTCTTTGTGGAAAAAAATGTTTAATCTTTGCGAATGCAAAGAAGAAAAGAAAGATTAATATGGAAACTATGATTTTGCGAGTTAAGACAGGTGAAGATGTTTTGTGTCGTGTAACAAAAAATGATGCTGGTTATTTGATTCAAGATGCAATGGCTCTTGTTCCTACACCAGATGGTCGTTTGGCGTTTGTTGGTTGGATGCCTTATGTTAATTCAAAGGACGGTTTGCAGATTCCAAATGACTTTGTATATTTGGCATTCAAGCCAGAAGCTAGCATTGAAACACAATATATGGGTTTCAAGACAGGTCTCGTTTCGCCTCCACAAAAGAATGTGGTTGGTCCAGGTGGAATGCAACTTGTTGGGGCTCAATAACTTAAAAGAGTTAACACTCGTAGCTCAGTTGGATAGTAGCAGCATTTTTCTAAAGTGCAGGTCATTGGTTCGAATCCAATCGGGTGTGTTAAAAATATCATGGAAATAACATTTATAATTTTTGCAGCATTACTTATCGTATTACAAGGTATACAGATATATTTACAAGGTTATGAGAATGGTACATTAAGGAGTAAAGAATATGAAAATGCCAGAGAACTACATTCCAGGTCACGCATACAAACAAGGTCACCAAGCAAGAATAAGCGGAAGAGATATGCCCGATAATGGAAATATTGGTGTGTATTGGGACGAATATCGTGCTGGATGGTTTGATGCTGATCGTGGTATAATCGAGTCTGCTCGTAAAGATATTTCAGAAAACAAACAATTTTTACAGGATTAAAATTATGGTAGATAAACATTTTATTGTTGATGCAGTTTCTACAGTTACTCATGAGCGAAAGCCAGTAATTAAGGTATATCGAGATCCTCATTGTTCTGGAGCAATGCTGGCATCATTTGATAACATGAACACAGATGAAGCAATTGACGGATATACTTATAGTGAATTGGTTTCTATTCGTAATATTCTAAATGAAGTTCTGAATCATATCGATGTTCAAGAAAGTATTGCAGAATATAATACAAATTTTCCAAAGGCATTGGAACTCGACGAGTGGGGAACTACTTCCTCAGATTAATAATTATAAGCCCTTATAGCTCAGTTGGTAGAGCATAAAGCTTTTAACTTTGTGGTCACAGGTTCAAGTCCTGTTGAGGGCATTTTGTATGGAGATTTTGTATGAGCAGTAAACATGATGCAGGTAAAGGTGATACTTATCGTCCTATTGATAAAGTGAAGTTTGCTAAAAACTGGGACATGATCTTTAAAAAAAAGAAGCGTAAGAAGAAATCTAATGACAAAAAAAAATAAAGGAATTATTCATGTCTGATCCAAGAGATAGACAAGTTTTAATAGCAGTAATGCAAGAAATACATAATATCAGTGCAAACTATATTGTATTAAATAAAAGATTAAAAGAATTACAAAATCAAGTAAAAGAGTTTATTGAACAAATTAATAATGGAGAACCTAATGTTCCGTCTACACATTGATATTCCTTTGTCAGATAACGAATCAGAATCCGCACAAACTGCTCAGGCTATTATTGCATTATTAGAACACAAGGTGCATCCTAGTAGAAACGTCTTTGCGGTTGACATTATTAATTATCGGTTAGGTAATGATCGAGATCGTCAAAAATCCAATTACCTTATTAAGAACCAGAATGGTCATGTGGCAAATAAAAAACTTAAAATTAACTTGACAACGGAAAATCAGGATGTATAATTCTCTTATGGGATGTACGTGCCTGGTGGCGCAGGATTGCTTATAACGATCTACAGCAGGGTTCGACTCCCTGGCATCCTATTAAACTATTATGAACGACATACAAAATAAAATCTGCAAAGAACTGACTTCTAAAATCGTTTCCTATTTACAACATTCAGGAGTTCCAATGAACCCTCAACATGTAAATGGTATATTTGCTATTTGTAGTTCTCTGTACGGCAAAAATAATAAAATGCCGTTAGTGCCTAGAAAAGTAAAAGCAAAACGTCTCGAATCTTAAATTACTGTTTGATTTAACAACGGGCTATGCCCAAGAAAGGTTACTATGCGTAATAATGTTTTTTTTAGTTTGTTTGGTATTACTAGTGTCGTGTTTGGTGTGTTTACATTGGCTGCAAGTTATCCGACTGGTTTGAGTTATACCTTGTTTGGGATTGGTGCAATGCTTATGTTGGCTGGTGTTGTGTTTGAGACAATCAATCATATGCAAAGAAATTTCTTTCATGAAATTGAGACGCTTGGTCGCAATACTGATGCCATGATTAGTGATTTGCAGAGAAGTTTTAATACTTCCCAGCAACAAACAAATCAGACTATTCAGAGAAATTTTGAATCAGTTCAGCAGCGCATTGATGAAGAGGCTCGTAATATTCATCTGCAAATGGAGTCCTTTGAAATATCAAAGCATAATCTGTTTGATGAGATGGATAGGCGTCTGACTGATCTTGCTGTTGAAGTAGATACTGCTATCATGGATAGAGATTTCTCTGATGATGAGGGCTACAACCCAAATCCACCAAAGGGATCTCGTAAGTGCTGTGCCACAAAGAAGAGTTAAACACTCAGGTCCTATAGATTAACTGGCTAAATCATTGCCCTTTCAAGGCAACTATCTGGATTCGAGTTCCAGTAGGATCATTCAAGGAGATACTAATATGAACCCATGGATAGCATTTTTTCTCGGAGTAATTGTGTGTCAGTTGATTGCCATTGGATATATGATATGGGATATGAGGAGAATAAGATGAGTCATATGAGTGAAAAAGCAATTGATGAGATGAATCGTGCAAACGAACAAGAAATAGAAATTAATACTCTTCGTACAGAGAATGCTGTGCTGCGTGGAGTGAATGAAGTTCTTCGTTCATTAGTTCACGGTAAATTTAAAACCAATGAATGGAACTGTGCAGGCATTCCGAAGTGGGAAGGGTTCAAGCAGGACGATTGGAAGACTGGAGACACCAAAGAATTCTTAGGTCTTACAGATGCTGAAGTAGATACTCTAGATAAATGGATGGAAGAGAATAAAACGAACACTACAGACCAAACAACATATTGGATACTGGAAGAAACATCGAGCCTGTATTGGGTTTTCTGTTTACACTCACATCTCCCCAATACAATATTTACTGTTGACACCAAGACGCTTAATGCTGCTCTACACTACACAAAGATTGCTCGACATCTTGCAATGGGCATAGTGTGGGTGCATGGTGTACACCATGTGCAACAAAACACTTTAGAAGAAGCAAAAAAGTTATGGAATGATATTCATCTTCGTGGAGGAAACCTTATTTACAACCGTATCAAACAGGATTAATCCTATTATCGCTCACGACAAAGTGTCGTGAGAAGTGTCGTAAAAAAGAAGAAACAACATGACAACTCAAGACCTTAAAGAGATGGCAACAAAACACCATGAAAATGTACGATACGAGATTCTGTGCGATGCCAAAGACCATATGCGTGTTTATCGTTATTGGAGTTATAGCATCGAAAAAAAGATGTTGCTTGATTTAGATACTCAAGAAAAAAAATATAAAAAAATAATGGAAGATATAGAGGAAAATAAATGAGTAAAACAGCATTTCTAATCGGTTGCACACATTTCGGTCACGACAAGATGTATAAGTTTGTCGATTATAACGGCAATAAAGTTCGTCCATTTGAAAACGCTAAAGAGGGGGATGCTGTCATGCTTGAGAATTGGAACAGCGTTGTTGGCGTTAACGACAAAGTGTATGTGCTTGGTGACGTTGCCTTTAGCAGCGAGTCTCTGTCTATTCTAAAGAAGTGCAACGGCAAGAAGATTCTGATTCAAGGAAACCACGATAATCTGAGTGTTGCGGAGTACATGAAATACTTCAAGGATATTCGTTCCTCTCATAAATTAGATGGTGAAATATTATCACACATTCCCATTCATCCAAATTCCCTATGGAGACAAAAGAAGCACACAAATTGGTTGAATATTCATGCACATTTACACAACCAAACAGTATTATTAACACAAGCGGATCCTGACGTTGAACAAGGATCTATCGTCGATATGGAAAGAATGCACGGCATAGAAGGAAAAAAAGATCCTCGTTACTTCTCTGTGTGCGTTGAACGCATTGGCTATAAACCAATTAGCATTGATGAAATTCGGAACTTGACAAACCCCAAATCGGTGGTATAATTAGATTATGAATATTTTTGTACTTGATAAAGATCCTGTTATTGCAGCAAACATGATGTGCGATAAGCATGTCGTTAAAATGATTGTTGAAAGTTGCCAACTACTTTCTACGGCACATCGTATATTGGATGGACACCAATCAACACATTATGGACCATCAGGAAGACTAAGAAAAACATTTTTCTTATCTGATCCATATATGGAAAGTCGTTTGTGTAAGTATGTCATGCCAAATCATCCATGTTCAATATGGACTAGAAATTCTTCAACTAACTATAAATGGCTCACTGCTCATAATTTGGCTTTGTGTAATGAATATACCAGACGTTATAATAAAACACATGCCATGCAGGATTTAGCCAATACTCTAGATCTTACTCTTCCTATCAGGATTCCTCTTGGTCCTATGACCAGTTTTCCTCAGGCTATGCCAGAAGGATACAGATGCGACGATCCTGTGGAAGCATATAGAGCTTATTATTGTTTTGAAAAATCACGATTTGCTAAATGGAAAACTGGTGGTGTGCCAGAATGGTACACTCATTTTCATGAGGAACTAAAGGAAATATCACAATGACTCTACCCTACGAAGAAGCAAATAGTCTGAAAGAAACACGCAAGTTCCTTGTTCAATTGATGACTACCAAGCCAGCACCACCGAAGTGGATTCGTCAACGAGCATCGGCTTTACTCAAGCATTTTCCTTGGGAGTATAACGGTGTGAATCTTATTCCTCAAGAAGAAATCGGATTCGAAGAAATAACCTATGCTAAAGCAGACAAACGCTACGATGAGATGGTTCTGGAAACAGGAAAGAAAGTTATGAAGAAATACAAGAAAGCCCTGAAGAAACTAAAGGACTAAATACAGATCTTGAATGCGATTCGAGGGTTGTTCTTATTATGTGGGGAAAGCAGAGATGCATCCCATCAGTAAGAATTCACTGAAAGAGCAGCCCTCGAATCGCATTCGCCAACACACCATGTCTAACCTATTCGACAATTTTGATGATATGGTTGATCTACCAAAAAAGACCTGCATTTATTGCAAGGAAGAAAAGTCTTGTCGTGAATTTCCAAAACATATAAAGAATAAAGATAGATTAGATACAAGATGCAAGTCGTGTATAAAAACTCAAAGTCAATTAAGAGCAATACTTCATAAGCAAGCACCACCCAAGCCAGACGTATGTGAGTGTTGCGGAAAACCAACTACTAAGTTTTGTTTAGATCATGATCATAAGACACAAAAGATTAGAGGATGGCTGTGTGATCCGTGTAATATTGGGATTGGAAAACTTGGAGATACTTTAGAAGGAATTGAACAGGCTTTAAATTATCTGAAAACGCACAAACAAAAGGAGACCGAATAATGAAAATTAATAAAAAATTAGAATACCTAGCAGAACAAGCAAAGCTTCGATTGAGTTATCGAGCACAAGGATTATCAGAAGAACATATCGATCAACTCATTGCTGGCAAGTCAACCCCAAAGGATCCTGTTCCTGTTGTTGATTCAAAAAATTTCTTCTGTACTTCACGTTACAATCAACCTCGTTACTACGACCTATTGCCTAATGGAGATATTCTGCTGTATGGTGAAAGTCAGTTTGTTCGTCAAGGAGATGGCATGTTTGACTTTGAGGGTGGACCATTCATTATGGCTGGTGATCCTCTAATGTCAGACTTTGGTACTATTGGCGTTGTTCAGGATGTTGTGTACCACGACGAAGGTCCTGAAGGATTCACTTGTTGTCGCATTACATTGAAATAATATATAATATACTATGGAAAATATTAAAGAAGAATTAAGACAACTAATCAAAGAGAAAATCTTATCCACAATTATGGAAGGTAAGAAATCTGAGAAACCTGTTCACCCTCCTAGTGGTGCTTCCCATCAAAGACCAAAGAGTTGGAGTGGTAAAGTAAAGTCTGGTTCTGAAGGTAAGAAGCAAAGACGAGAAGGTAAAAAACAGGCTCAAGAAATGTCAGAATCTAGAGAAACTGAAAAATCAATTCCTTATAATAAATTAACAGTTTCTGATCTATTTCGTCGATATCAAGAAATAACAAAACCTAAATAACTATGATCGGGCAAAGGATAGTGCCAGTGCGAACTGCGCTATTCATGCTAAAAAAGGAACCGCTACCTTTCGACCATCGTAGTTCAAAAAGAGGCAGCAATGCCTCTTTTTGATTCTAGAGACAATCTACATGAATGAACCCCTCCCAAATCACCACTAACGTCTAGAAACGCTCCAGAATCGATTCTAGAGCCTCACAGGGCATGCTAGCCCCTAACACTAACAGCAAGAAAGCGACTTTATATTATGCGTATATACCTTAAATTTAAACGATGGATTGGCAAGAAGATGATTGACAAGGGATTTGACATTCTTCTTAGTATGGACGAGAAGGATTGGAACCCTAAAACCAACAAATACAGCGGTTCCATCAAGCAGGTCAAATATGCCATAGGCTTCTGGATGACCACCTTGGGCATCAAGGCTGAAACCAAAGCCTTGGATAAGTTAAATTGGCCTGGCTTCGAAGACAACAAGTACTTTGACAAAAACTTCTATATCAAGAAGCCTATACGAAAGCCACGACGAAAACCGTCAGAAGACTCGGACAACGAACCAATGCTTTAATTATTTAGAGAATAAATTGAGATGATTCAGAAAAATATTATGATTAGTAATTTCGTTTAATTTCAAATGATCCATTTCATTCCAATTTAGACCTTTTTGTTTTGCTAGGTCTTTTATTTGTTTTTTTTGTAACGAATTTAATTCGTTCCAACTACTTTTTATTGTGCCTGCTGCATACCAAGTATTTCTATTGTCCCATGCCTTTTGTGCATTTATCTTTGCTTCTGGAGATAGTGGATTATCTTCTTCACTTGAACGATCATTCAGAATTACTTCTTCGTCTCCTTCATCATCATAACTAGCATCTTCTTGCTCGTTTAGTTTTCCTGAGTGGAATGATAAAAATTTCATATGATCAGCAAAAGTAGTGATATTGCTTTCTTCTATCTCTTCTCCTTCATGAGTGAGAACTCCGTCTAGGAATCCAGTTGGGTGCCAGGTTGACCTAGCTGGCATACCGTGATGATTGGGCAGTGGATCCCTATTTGGAGCAGCAGGGTATGTTCCTGACACATCTTCAACACCATTAGCTCTATTTACCGCTTTTATAGTTTCATCGTCATAAAAGTGCGGATCTTCATTCCAGTTATCTCTTTGACTTCTGGGTGATGGTGATAGACTTGGTTTATTTGATTGTGGACTTGGTGGACCAACAAATGGTTCGGGTTTTTCGTCTCTCGGTGGCTCTATTGGTCCATCTTCCTGTCCATCTTCCTCCCAATCGATGGGTGTTGCGATTGGCGCAGTTTTGGACCCATGGTGGTGGGACGGATCACTACAATTTTCCTTGCAGGGGGGTGTTGCGATTGGCGCAGGTTCCCATGGCGATACATCTCGAGGCGGCTCTATTGGTCCATCTTGCTCATTTAGTGTTCTTGAGTGAAATAATTTGTGGCTACCAAATGAATTGAGATGATTAAGGAAGTTGTTGAAATTGTTCATATTATTATCTATAATAACAAAGCTCCCACCGTCACAGGTGGGAGCTTTGCTTTGAAAAAACTTTAAATTCGTTTTCTTTTACTTTACTTGTTTAACTCGTTTGACTGGGGTTTTAGGATTAGTAATTTTCTTTATTTTTGTTAGAATCTTCTTGATCTTAGATTTAACTTTGGTAAGAATTCGTTTAATTAGGGTTTTAAGCTTGGTTATCATACTGTATTTAGTAAACTTGTATTTTCTATAGATACTAGTGTATCCGATTGATTAAGGGTTAATCTATTCAATATTTGAGTATATTAGTTAATATTAGGGAAAACTTTGAAGAATTCCCGAAGTTTCAAGACTCTTAAATAACCATATACATAATAATAATGAATGATCCAATATTTGTTATTGAAAGGTTTATACTATGGGCGTAATGTCTATTCCGTGTTGCGAAATAACAAAAACACCTATAATACGACAAAAGACAGGACCAGTATTAGTTCGTGCTGGTTGGTATCATTTTTTGGTTATGTCCATTGGAGGCGAAGTTACTACATTTGTAGGATCACCTTCAGTAGTTTATAAAACTGGAGTTACTGGAGATTATTGGAAACCTAATTGGGGTAAAATTGAAGATGGATCAGAACCACCTTTAACAGAGGAGCAAAGAAATCAATGTCCACCATACGAAACCGATAGAACCTTATGGACACCATATGGAACAGAAAACGGAATAAGAACACAAATAAAAAAGTTTCAAGGAGGAGATCCTAAATTTCATCCATGGAATTATGCAGATTGTACATATAATTTAGCAGAACATGGTTGGGATAATACATGTACTAAAAGATCAGAAAACATCACAGACGAAAAAATAAAAGATGGTGGAATATTAGTAATTAATTCTGTACGTCTTGAGAGTTTTCTTGGTCGAGATACATTGGGTGCAGAAAATGGGGATCCTCCAATTTGCACAGAAAAATGTTATTATGAAATAATTGCTCTTTGGACACATAATATACCTGCTGCTATAGATGATGCTCAATCTGTATGGCAACCATCATATCCAACAATATTAGAAGATTATATAAACATTGATGGATCTGCTGATGGTTTAGGAGTAACTTTATACGAAGCAACTCCCTGTTCTAAAGGTCTTCCCAAATATGTTACACCATATGCTAAAGCTCAAATAGCTCCTATTGGTCATCCGCTTGAAACGCCAAATAATATTCCTGGTCCAGTAGTCGATATTGTTTGTGGAGCATATCATAATATAATTAAATTATATGATAATTCAATAATGGCTTGGGGATTAAATAGTATGGGGCAATGTAATGTTCCACAATCTTTATTACCAGATAATTTAAGACCAAGTGGTGTTTCACCTCATCCAAAAAGATCAAAAATATGTAGTATTCATGCAGGTTATTCTACTAGTGCTGTTTTATTTAATGATGGTACTGTTTTATGTTGGGGTGATCCAGAAGTTTCTGATCTTGTTAATCAATGGAAACATTTAAGAATTTCTCCTATGAAAATACTCCCAGACGATAAACAACAAAAAAGTTGCATAGGTTATAATTCCGAAGGATATCCAGAATGTTTGCCTGGAGAAGATTGTTCAAAACCAGAAAATTGGGTTGCAAAAAACAAATATAATAATGGATCTTATAATATACAAAATGATTGGAATCAAGAATGGCATAAAGGAGCTGCGCCAGCATATCCTCATTTTGATCTTGGTGTAGAAACAAAATACGTATATCCAGTAAATTGGGGACATCTTGCGGCAAATGAGGAATATACAGGAATTCCTGGTTACGATATACCAACGGATACTGATGAAACTGATGTTGATGTTCCTCAATATTCTTATAGATATGCAAAAAAATGGAGTAGTCTTGGTAATGTAAGTTTATGCTCAGAAAAAAATAAAATTATAAAAGACTATGCTGTTGGAATGTTAAGAACAGGACAAATAGTAACAACAAGAAAAACAAATGCACCAGAGAGTGGTAAGGATCGTTTATATTCTAGAGATTGTAACATGGATGCAGCAATAACGAGATCTGATGGTAAAATATCAGTTACTAATAGAGGACCTGCAATAGATTTTCGAGTAACTGTTACTTCTGATCGAGACAATTGTGGTCAAGAAGGTCAACCACCATGTGGTGCTCCGCCATACAATTGTTCTCAATTGAGTACATCTGATGGAAAATATCAAGAATGTGTAAGTGAAATGTTTTGCGATTCTTCTAAAAGATGGGTGTTACCTGATAATAGTGACGGAGAACATGATTCTTGTTATAATGTAGGAGCAAGAGGTCAATACAGACCAGAAGGAATTGGTTGTTTTTGTTCAGAAGATAATGAGAATGGTTATGATCCAAATTGGGCAACAACAAATAAATATACATCTGCTGGGCATGTTCGTGCAAATTATCCTACTTGGAACAAAGTAGAATCTTTATTTGGATGGTCTAGTTTACCTGTAGTACAAGAAAGATTTATTAATACTGTTGGTTTTTACGAACCCGTACTTAGGGATTGTAGGGGATTAGGTATGGTAACAGCAAATATTTCTATAAATTATTTTTCTCAAGACGAGCCTTGTAAATCTGAATGTCCATCGGAAGTATTTCGTGGTAATTCTATAGCCACACCAGGAAAACGTGGTCAATCTGAAGTTCAAGGAACTCCTGGATATTTTACATATCCTAATCATATGCATAGTATAGGATGTGTGGCTGGAACAAATACCGTTGGGTGGTTAGCTCCTATTGAATTGCTGGATGAAACAATATACAAAGCACTTCCTATCTTTGACCGATCATCTGTGGAACGTGTAAATGATAATGAAGAATTTCCAAAATCTAATGCTCAAGGACCATCAAAGAAAGTAAGTAGAAGTACAAGAGATCTAACTTCTGCAGTATGGAGTAATGGAAACAGGAATGCAACTAAATCTGCGGGATGTAATTATATTGGAGCTCATAAATCTCACACATATGATCTACATCAAGTTACCTATGGTGTGATCTTCAATATTAATCATAAAGATCCAGACTTTGCTATTAATCCGTTTTCAGGTAGAAGTAATTGTGGAAAATGTAATACCTTTGAACAACAAGCAGGTAGTGATTGTGGCCAGGCAACTACTTTAGAAATACCAGATTATTCTATGCGACCATCGAAAGCCTGGGGACCATTTAATATAGAAAAATGGATAGGAAATCTTCCTACACCTCCTGTTTTAGAATTAGCTATGTGGAGATATGGTCAAACGGAAGGAACTCCGTTATGGAATTTGTATAACAATGCAAGAACAGTGGAAATTGTTGGTGGGGAACCGACTACATCATCTACTAGTGAACCGACATTTGTGTCTGCGTCAGGATTTGTGGGACTACGAAAAGGTCCTGGGGAGTTAGATCGACTTAACGAGAGATCTTTATCAGATTTGTCACAAATGCCTTGGATGTATCTATTTTCGTGGAAACACGATCAAAGACCAAGTACTCGTGACTGGTGGGCAAATCATATGGCGTTTGAGCAATCTCAAACTTGCAGCGATTATAGTTGTTGGTCTGATTCTGATCTAAATGGAATAATTCCAAATGTTGGTGGCGAACCAATGAATTGTGCACAACAAGGTGAATTTACTGATAATGCAGAAAACACAAAATCATGCATTGGCACTTTTTATAATAGTTGTTCTGATCCGATTAGATCATTTAATCCAAACAAAAAATCAGAAATATTAAATACTAGAGGATATACTTTATATTCAAGTACAGGTCCTTTATACGAAAAAGCAGCAGA
>Ga0209086_10000582_pt1 | contig 32151 bp, 31 predicted proteins | sample M_130207_XF_Meta_FD_187312 | JGI IMG/M metagenome (GOLD analysis project Ga0209086, IMG submission 187312) | Freshwater microbial communities from Lake Montjoie, Canada to study carbon cycling - M_130207_XF_MetaG (SPAdes) (version 2) | ecosystem: Environmental > Aquatic > Freshwater > Lake... | reverse complement strand
ATTAAAAGCTTAAAGAACACCATATTTTGCAAAGGCTTCGCTGGGGGACATTCCCTCTTTAACTGCCTTGCGGAATAAGTTCTCACCTGAATTCTTCTCGATTACTGCTTCAACCACGGCATCGATTGCTGCGACTGGAATGATTGTTACACCATCGCTATCGCCCACAATTAAATCACCAGGGTTTATTGCTACACCGTCAATTTCACCAGGCACATTATGTTCAACAACTTCGTATCGGCCATTGATATCAACTGGCAGAGTTCCAGTTGCAAATACTTTGAAGCCCATTGCATCGGTACGGGATAAATCTCGAGTTGGGCCATCTGTCAGTGCGCCTGCTACACCTTTGAATGCACAAGCAGTTGAGAGCAGCTCGCCCCAAAGCGCGGCAAGTCCGGTGCGATTTGTTGGTGTTACATAAACCTGATCTTTACCAACTGCATCAAGGGCTTTTAATAGTCCTATGTATGGAACTTCAGGAAAAGAGTTAACAATCTCTAAGCGAACTGGAAAGGCATATCCCATCATGATTCCAGAACCAGAGATCATATTTATATCTTCATTTAAAACTTGGCGACCATAACCCAACTTATCCAGGCAATCTGATGCCAGCGCCGATGTGAAAATCTTGCGAAGTTCAACTAGATCATGTGCCATGTTAGTTCCCCCAGTGTTTGGCTATTTTTTCCTTTAAGAATTCTGCACTATCAATCATATTTTGCATACCATCAACGCCATCTTCGATGCTGACCCAACCAGTAAAGCCAACGCCCTTTAGTGTTGTGAAGATCGCATCGTAATCATTTAGCCCTTGACCAATAACGCCATGCTTGAAGAATGAAACATATCCCGCACTTCCACCCTCTAATTTACGGAGCTCTTCGATGCTGCCACCAGCAAGGTGACGATCGCTAGCGCCAACTGTTAGAACACGATGCTTTACTCGTTCTAGTAAATCAAGTGGCTCCTCTCCAGCAGCAATTGCATTTGATGGATCGAATTGCACACCAAATCGTGGTGAATCAATCCGTGAAACGAGGTCAACAAAGACATCTTCCATCTGAGCGAACTCTGGTTCAGTCCAGAAATCATCTTTGTAGTGATTCTCAATTACCAAAATCATGTCGAGCTTTTCCGCCTCAACCAGACACTTCTCAATCGAATCAACTACATAACCCATGCCCTGCTCTTGGGTAATATCTTTACGGCGTTGGCCAGATAGAACGCGGCAATACTTTGCACCAAGTTCGGCCGACATCCGAATGCTATGAATCTCGTGATCAACCTCTTTCTGACGCAGAACTGGGTCTGGAATTGTGAAGTCGGGAGAGCAGCACATCATCGGAATAACCATTCCAGTTGCTTCTACATATTTACGAATCTTTGGCCAATTAGCCTCATCTTTAAAGTCGGCAAAGTTGTTGTACATCTCAAGGCCTTCAATGCCCATCGCCTGGGACATATCAATCCATTCATAAATACTTAATTTATCTGGTGCAACTAAATCGCGAATCCAGCCCTTAGGAAATGCTGCAATCTTTGGTTTCTTACTCATCTATAACTTCTCCGGATTTCGTCCAATGATTGTGAACTGATCTAAATCAAAAACTGAACCAGTAAATGGTATTGATTCATCGCCCAACCAATATATTGAGCCTTCTGCAATCTGTTCGGGCGTTGTCATTGCTCCAAAAGGAATGTCGGTTCGCGATAGCGTATTTGGCCAACCAGGTTTTGCGCCAGCAGCAATTTTGTCGCGCTCTTCACGTTCAGTTAAAACCCAACCAGGATTAATTTGATTGAATCGGACCCCATGAACTCCATTTGCATTCGCCAAGTTTCTAGTCATTGTCTGCATCCCACCCTTGGCAATGCTGTAGGCAAGAAGCCTTGATTCACCGGCATGTGCGTTGATAGAGCCGATATTCAATACTGAACCGCGGGTTTTCTTCAGCTCTTCAAAGGCTGCTTTAATTAGAAAGAGTGGAGCTGTTAAATTTATTTGAATCATTGCGCGATAGTGTTCTAACTCTTGATCAGAAATATTTGTGCCACCAAAGATTGCAGCGTTATTTACCAAACCATCAATCTTTCCAAAGGCAGCAAGTGCGCTATCAACAATAATTTGGGAAGCGTCATCATTCATTAGATCCGCAATGCAGAGAACGGCTTTTGGTCCAAGGCGATCGACCGTGGCCTTACCTTCGGCCTCATTGATGCCATGAACTAATACGCTGGCACCTTCACGAATAGCGGCAGTTGCGATTGCGGCGCCGATACCAGAAGTGCCCCCAGTAACGATTATTACTTTACCTTTTAGGCGCATCTTAAGCCGGCTTAATTACAGATTTAATAAATTCACCAGAAGCCATCTTTTTAAATGCAGTTTCCCACTCTTCAACTGGAAAAGTTCCACCAAGAACTGGCGTTAAATCTAATTGTCCGGTGCCAAGCATGCGAAGTGCACGCTCCCACATTGGCCAGTTATGACTAAATGAACCTTCGAGTCGCACATTCTTCTGAACTAATTGATCGAGTGAGAAATTAACTGGTTGTGGGCCCCAGCCAACTTTCGATATCCAACCATTAGGACGTATAACATCTAGTGCAATCTTTAGTGTGGCCGATACGCCGGCGGCATCTACGACGCCATCTGCACCTAAACCATCGACTTCCATCGCCCAATCTTTTACATCACCAATAACAACTTCACAGCCATACTTCTTTGCTACTTCTAGCCGCGCTTTATCGCGCTCTAAACCAACGATTGCAACCTCAGCGCCGGCAAGTTTCGCCATAGCCGCAGATAAAATACCAATTGGTCCTGGTCCTAAAATAATAATGCGATCACCTGGGCGAAGATGGCCCGGTGCAATAGTTGAGGAATATGCAACAGAGCAAGGCTCAGTCATTGATGCATGATCGAAAGAGACGTTATCTGGAATCTTATGAAGCAAGCGGGCCGCCACTTTTACATACCTAGTCATTGCGCCATTGACGCCATAACCAAAGCCTTTGCGACTTGGATCTAAGTTATACAAACCTTGGCGCGACATCGCACCTGACATATCTACAACCGCAGCAGTCTCGCTGACGATGCGATCGCCCTCTCTCCACTTACCTGCAGCCACGACGTTCTTGCCGAGCTCTACAACGTGACCACCAAATTCATGGCCTAGAACAACTGGGTAATTCACTGGCCAAGAGTTAGTGCCCTCCCACTGGTGCAGATCAGAGCCACAAACACTTGTAGCTTCAACTTGAACAATTACATCGTCATCACCACAAGCTGGGCGATCTACTTCACGAACTTCAACGCTATGCGGCTCGGATGAGAAGTTAACTACACCTGCAGATTTCAATTATTTCTCTCCCTTAACTTTTACATCGCCAAAGCCATGAACTGCTTCACAGATTTTGCGCAATACCTCTTCGACATCACCAGCACCTTGGCTAAAAGAATCTGCATCAATCGCAAGTGGCGCGCCGATTACAACTAGGGGAGCGCCATATGAAGGACAGGCGATCGCTTGTTCAAGCGATAAACCACCAACTGCTTGCACTGGAACGCTTACTGCATCAACAACTTGACGCAATTGGTCTAGTGGATTCATCCAGGGTTTGCCTGCTGCTGCAAGGCCGCGACGTTCGTCATAACCAATATGGTGAATAACCATGTCACAACCAAGTTCTTCTAATTGACGTGCACCTTCGACCATATCTGGGCAACCTAAATTATCGCCCATGACTTTTACGCCATAATCTTTTCCAGCTTGCACCACACATTTAATAGTTTCAGGATGTGATCTCGCCATAACAACAACATGCGTTGCACCAGCCTTCGCCATCATTTCTGCCTCTAGATAACCACCATCCATTGTTTTCAAATCAGCAATAATTGGATGGTTTGGAAACTCTTTACGAAGCGCCTTAACGCCATGTAAACCTTCAGCCAAAATGAAAGGCGTACCTGCTTCTAGCCAATCAACACCGGCTCTAACGGCGGTGTGTGCCATTTCTAGCGCTTCTTTAATATCGGTTAGATCGAGTGATACTTGCACAATTGGTTTCATGTTTGGAGTTTAGTTCAAAAGCGTGGAATTGACCCTTCCCTTAGCGAAAAATTATTGGTTAGATACTCACAAGATGTTCACGAATTTGGGAAGCTTCGCCGACTTAGAAAAAGTGCTCGACTTTTCCCCACCGATTATTCAAAATGTGGCAAAAGCCATTCACATGATGGCGTAACAATCACCGAAATAAGTTGGAGCACCGGATATGGTCCGCGCACCGGAGCCTTTCTTTTAGTGCCTGACGACCTAAATACACCTCTTCCTGGCGCGCTCTTTCTCCTTCGCCGAAGATTTAGAAATAATCTGCAGTACTTCCATTTTGCAATTACTTTCAAATAAGATTGCAGCACTATGAAAGCCTTTGTTGTAACCGCCCCTATGACCTTTGAATTACAAGATGTCGCACCACCGATTGCGCAAGGTGGCGATGTCGTTGTTAAAGTAAATCGCGTTGGAGTATGTGGTACTGATGTTGAATTCTTCAATGGTTCGATGCCTTACCTACAAGATGGTCAGGCAAAGTATCCAATGCGCCTTGGTCACGAATGGACTGGCACTGTTATAAGTGTTGGCGCGGGGGTGGATGCCAAATTAATTGGTCGTCGATTTGTTGGCGACGTCATGCTCGGATGCGGTAATTGCAAGCGCTGTGCAACTGGGCGGCAACATACTTGTGCTACTCGCTTTGAAGTTGGAATTAGAAATGGCTGGAGTGGTGCACTCGCTGAACAGGTAGCAATTCCTGCTCGCTTCTTGCACGAGATTCCTGACTCATTCGATGACACCATCGGAGCCCTTGTTGAACCAGGAGCGAATGCTTGGCGGGTTGCCGATGCTGCGCAAGCAGCGCCAGGTAAGCAGATCTTGATCTGGGGCACTGGAACTATTGGCTTATTGACTGCACAATTTTGTATTGCCATGGGTGCAACCGTTCACATGGTTGGGAAAGACCCAGCAACAATTAAATTAGCAATTGAAGTTGGAGCCACATCTGCTGGAGAAAGCGTTGTCGATATCGATGGCGGATATGACGTAGTTATTGATGCGACCTTTGACCGCGAAGTTCCAGCGAATTTAGTTGATTTAGTTGAACCAGGCGGGCGCATTGTATTGATCGGGGTTGATAATAATTCTGCGCTTATCGATTCTCGCAAGCTAGTTTTCAAAGATATAACAATGGTTGGAATTCTCTCTGGTTCTCCTGGCTTGCCGCATTCAATTGAATTTATTAAGTCTGGTCGTATCGATCCTCGAATTATTGTTGGCGCAACAGTTGGGCTAAATGAAGTAGGAGATGTCTTCCTTGGCAAAAGGCCTGCAGGTGCAGGAGCTGGACCAAAGATTCTGGTTGATCCCTCTAACCTTTAATTAAACTCTGGTAATCGACGCCAATTAACTGGCAAGGCCGGGTTGTAATACTTGCAATGGCATCAACTTGATTAATTCCAATTGAATTCATTATCTCTAGCGATCTTCCAAGTGTGCCAATTCCACCCGCAAGAGTTCCATCTGTGCGCCGAGCTTGCCCACCTGCAATCGTTACCTGCATATCGCCAAATGGGTAGGTACCAGAACCTATGCCAGCGGCTGCAATCGGATCATTTGTAACAATAAAACGCTTGCTAACCTTTTCTAGAGTTGATTTCACTAATTCATTTGGCACATGAACTTCATCAACAATTATTTGAATTATGATGTCATCGCGTTCGATTGCTACCTGGGCGGTTCCATCTAGCGGTGGCTTAGGCATTGCATTAAATAGATGCGTAACAGTCTTTGCACCAGCGTTAAATCCAGCAATCGCTTCCTCGCGATTTGCGTTGGTATGGCCAAGTGAAACAACTATTCCATTTGCAACTAAGTATTGAATCAATTCAATTGCGCCCGGCAATTCAGGTGCAATCGTGACAATCCTTATCAACCCAGCTTTCAACAGGGCCTTTAAGTGGTTTAGATCTGGGGCCACAATATGTTCGATGGGATGAACTCCACGTTTTTCAACCGAAATGAAGGGTCCCTCTAAATGGGTTCCAAGAATCTTGGCTTCACCTGGCAGGGGATTGGTGCGAACTTCTTCGATTAATTTAATTGCGCGAACCGCATCGGGAAGGGCAGAGGTAATAATTGTTGGCAGATAACCAACTACGCCATTTTCATAAAGTGAGCTAGAAACTTTACGAACCTCATCCGCGCTCTTTGCAGAAAGTAGGTCAACGCCACCGTGACCATTAACTTGCAGATCTATGTATAGCGGCTTCATTATTTCTTAAAAGTTCTAATTAGCGGTTGAAATACTCCAGGTTTTTCCATGGTTGCCAAAATTCCAGCGCCATCAAGTGAGCTCTTGCCTGAGACATGGATTCTCAGCCCATGAGTTTCTAACTTCTTTGCAATTAACTTTGTTACTAAGTTATCTGGGGCTAGAACGCCACCAATTAGCGCAACTTGAAAATCAGGGCCTCCGCCACATTCTCGTTTTGCAGTTGTGGCAAGCAATACAACTTCATCTGCTGCGGCATCTAAGATCGAATATGCAGTTCTGTTTCCTGATGTGGCTAACTCGCTAACGACTTTGGCAAAGGATGCGATTGCATGAACTGGTCGATCTAATTGATGGACGGTATGAGTTAACTGATAAGGCTCGGCACCAAAGTGTTTACAAGCAACGCCAAGTATCTCGCTATCGCCACCACGACCATCTCGTGCCCGAAGCGCAGAGTTCAAAGCCATCTTGCCGATCCAATATGCACTTGCTTCATCACCAACTAGAAAACCATCTCCCGCTAGAGAATGTGCCATGGTGCGATTCTTTCCAACTGCTAGTGCGGTGATTCCGGTTCCTGCCGCAATAACAACACCATCCTTTTCAATAGCAGCTGCACATGCACTAACTGAATCACTGCAGATCCAGAGCTCGTTAACTTCTGATTTTGCTAATACCGCACTTGCAATATCGCCATACTGTTTATCATCGGCAGGTAGCGTGGCAACAGCAAGTACCGCGCGATCAATCGAACCGCCCACTTCGCTGGCAAAATCAATAATTAAATTGGCCAAGTAATCAACAAGTGGAAGCTCTCCTGGTGAGAAACCAGCGAAATTCTTGCTTATTGACTTGCCATCTACGCTCTCAGATTTGGCACGAATACCCGATCCACCACCATCGAAGAAGATTAAATTCTTATTCACAAGTGAGCCATTATCTAGTAAGTGTTACCTTATTAAGTCCCTCAGGACTATCGGGGTTCAAACCATTCTTCCGAGCAAACTCCAGCGCGAAGCTCTGCAAAATAATTGCATCAACAACACTTGAGTAAATTTCATTTTCACAATTAGCCCCCGGTACAACAACCTCTCCAGGTAGAGCGAGAGCGCCAGAACCAAACCAGAAAATCTTTGGTGATTTAGCACGAATCTTTTCGAGATCACTTTTAAGTGAATCAAGTGGAATTCCATTGGGAGCCATGATAAAAACTTGAGTTTCCCTTGTTAGAGCCGAAATAGGTCCATGCATGTAATCAGCAATTGATAGCCCTTGAACTGAAATCTTGCTGGTCTCCTGAATCTTTAACGCAGCTTCACGGGCATTTGGATAAGAGAACCCTCGGCCTAGAACAACTATCTCATTGCTTCGCTCACACTTTGACACTGCGGCGCTAACAGGCGCTAAATCTGCAAGTAGTTTCTCGCCCGCACTAACAATTGATTTGAAATTATTTAGAGTTGAACTCCAAGCATTGACTAGTAACAAACAACCGAGAAGTTGAGCTGCATATGTTTTTGTTGCAGCAACCGCGATCTCTCTACCTGCCATTAAATCTAAATGATGATCGGCAAGTTTGGCTAGGGGAGATGCGCCATCATTAGTGATTGAAATAATCTTTGCCCCGCCGGCTTTTGCCGCTGTCGCATATTCAACAAGGTCAGTTGATTGACCACTCTGGCTAATCGCGACAACAAGCGTCTTTTCAAAGTGCAATTTCGAGTGATAAATAGTTACTGAAGAGGGCGAAGTTAAGCCAACTGGTAATCCGAGTTGGGTTTCAATTAAATACTTTAGAAAATGGGCGGCATTATCCGAAGTGCCACGGGCTAGAACCAAAACAGATTGAATCTCACTGGTTTTGAGCAGCCCGGCAAGTGCGCTGAACTGTCCCTCAGAATTAGTCAACTTAGTAAAAACGGTTGGGATCTCGGCTATCTCTGATTGCATTATCGACCCAATTTGATTCACGCCGTATTTTCGCATGAAAATTAAAACTTTCCTAGCGCGCAGCCTAGGTAGTTGCTAGTGTGAGCACGTGCCTGACGCGGATTTAATATCAATATTCCATAAAGGGATGCCAATAGCAGCCCAAGGTAAGAGCGTCAGCGATTTCCTAGCCACGAAGCCAAATCTATTTACATCTGATTTTCAATTCCCAATCATGATCCTGCGAGATAGCGCACTAGAACATAACATCAAGCGCATGGCCAATTACTGCAAATCACTCGGTTTTGAAATAGCCCCACACGTCAAGACTTCAATGTCATCACAGATTTCACAGCGCCAGATCGATGCAGGTGCTTGGGCGCTAACTGTCGCAAACTTTAGTCAGGCTTCGATGATGTATGCCTCAGGATTTAAGCGATTAATTATCGGTAATGAAGTAGTTGAACCAACTTCGATTGCAGAAATTGCTAAGATAAATGGTAGCGGCGCTGGTGAGATTATTTTCTATATTGATTCCCTTGCTGGGCTCAAAATTGCCCAGACCTCAATTGCTAAAGTTCCAAATGCAAAGCTACATATTTTCATGGAGCTCGGCTCAGTCGGTGGGCGCACCGGAATCCGTGACTTAGAACTCTTGAAAGTAATCTTGGCTGAAATTGCTAAAGATGATCGCATTTATGTTCGAGGTGTTTCTGGTTTCGAGGGAGTGATTCCTGGTGGCAACCGAGGGAAAGAGGGAATTGAGAAGTTAAGAACATTCCTTCGCCATATTGTTGCCGCCGCAAGAATTGTTGAACCGTATGTGCGTGGCGATAAAATTATAATCTCTGCTGGGGGTAGTAATTACTTCGATTATGTTGCCGAGGAGTTTGCGAAGTATGAGGGCGATGCTCACCGCATTCTGCGCAGTGGCGGTTATGTAAGCCACGACCATATTTACTACGAGAACTCAAATCCATTTATGGGGCTATCAGATAGCGAACGTTTCTATCCTGCTCTTGAACTCTGGGCGCGAGCATTAAGTGTTCCAGATCCCGACCTAGCACTACTTAACTTTGGAAAGCGTGATGCTGGAATTGATATTGATCACCCAATCCCTGTCCTCAAACTAGATGGAAAACTTCAGCCTTTCGCAGGAAAAGTATTTGCGCTATCCGACCAGCATGCATTTATGAAAATCACACCGGGTTCGGTTGCCGTTGGCGACGTAATTGGCTGTGGAATTTCTCACCCCTGCACAAACTTTGACAAGTGGCGCCTATTGCCATTAGTTAATGACAATTACGATGTAATAGATTTAGTTCATACTCATTTCTAATCCACTTCTAATCGAAAGGTCATCATGGCTAACACAACAATCAAGCATGTAACTGCAAAGGGCGCACCAGCACCAGGTGGTTCATATTCACATGGCGTCATTGCAAATGGTTTTCTCTATACCTGCGGCATGGGCCCAGTCGATCCTGCTACTGGCAAAATTGTTGAAGGTGGAGTTGGTCCACAAACTCGTCAAACCCTTATCAACTTAAAGGCAATTCTTGATGAAGTTGGCGCAGATTTTAGCCAAGTTGTTAAGACAACAGCACACCTACAAAATTGCGTTGCAGACTTCGCAGAATATGACAAGGTCTATCGCGAATTTCTTTCCGCACCATTCCCAGTTCGCACAACAGTTGGTTCAGATCTAATTAACATCTTGGTCGAAATTGATTTCGTGGTAGCTCTATAAAATGAGCTATCAATTTGCATCAGAACTAGCTGGGCGCACCATCGTCATCACGGGCGGTGGGCGCAGTATTGGTCGAGAAATGGTAGCTGCGGCGGCGGCGGCAAAGATGAAGGTTGCAATTTTAGAGGTTAATAAAGTTAATCTTGATAAGACTGTAAGCGAACTAAAGAGCGCTGGTGGAGATGTAACTGGCTACGTCGTTGATCTAGAAGTTAAATCACAGATTGTTGATGCGATTGCGAAGATTGAAAAAGTTTTTGGCAAAATCGAAGTATTTGTAAATAATGCGGCATTTCATGATGCCGAGGACCTGCTTGCAAGCTCGCTCGAAATGTGGAATAAGACCTTTGCGATAAACACGACCGCGCCATTTCTATGCATACAAGCAGTCCTACCTGGCATGATTGCGCGAAATAGTGGTTCGATAATCAATATCGGTACCGTTAATTCGAAGATGATGATCGGAAGCGATTCATATACCGCATCTAAAGCTGCGCTCCATGCAATTACTCGCACGGTTGCGGTTCGCTATGGAAAGCACAATATTCGATGCAACACAATTGTTCCTGGAACGATTGCTACCGAAGTTTGGCAAGAGCGTATCGATAGAAATCCCACAATATTTGAGAATTTGAAATCTTGGTACCCACTTGGGCGCGTAGGAAAGCCTTCCGATATTACAGCCGCAGTTCTCTTTCTGGCCTCTGACCAAGCACCATGGATGACAGGAACAGAATTCGTAGTCGATGGCGGATTGCTTGCCGGATTTGCTCCGATGTATCCCATTGTTGAAGGCTCTGATTAAAGTTGTCCGATAACACTTTCACAGTTCGCGGGGCCACAGTAATTGATGGCTCAGGTTCTGTTGGTTTTAGAGAAGATGTAATTGTTGTTGACGGCAAGATTGCTGAAATCGGAAAAGTTATAAAGGGAAATGAACGCGGCAAAATTGTCGATGCTTCAGATTTAACCCTGAGCCCGGGCTTCATTGATATGCATGCCCACTCAGATCTTGCAGTTATTTCAGATCCGCAACATTTATCAAAGGTAACTCAAGGCGTAACCCTTGAAGTGCTTGGCCAAGATGGCTTGAGTTATGTGCCATCAGATGAATCAACTCTTGCAGTATTGCGTGATCAACTATTTGGCTGGAACGCCGATCCTGCCGGTATTGATTGGAAATTTAGATCGGTCGGTGATTATCTAAACGTTGTTGATCGTGGCGCCGCAGTAAATGTTGCCTACTTAATTCCTCACGGAAATGTGCGAATGCTGGCCTGTGGCAATGAACCAGGCGATGCAACTCCTGAACAACTTAAACACCAACTTGCACTGGTCGATGAAGGAATGCGCCAAGGCGCAGTTGGAATGTCCGGTGGCCTTACCTATGTCCCTGCGATGTATGCCAGCAATGAAGAGATTTCTAAGTTAGCAGCAGTTGTTGCAAAGTATGGCGGCTTCTATTCGCCGCACCACCGTAACTATGGCGCTAATTTTCTAGATGCAGTCGATGAATGTATTGATATCAGCCGCGCTGCAAAATGTGCGCTAAACCTTACGCATTGCCATATGAGCGCACCAATATTTCATGACAAGACCGATTTACTATTTGAAAAGTTGGCAAATGCCGAAGCCGAGGGAATCGATGTAACTCTAGATACTTATCCATATTTAGCTGGTTCTACCTACCTGCATGCACTTCTTCCATCATGGTGCCAAGCGGGTGGCAAAGCGGCGATGCGCGCTCGGATGATCGATCCCCAGAATCGTTTGAAGATTATTAATAACTTAAATGTCAGTGGATCTGATGGAAATCAAGGTGGCATTGTAAATTGGTCTTGCATCGTCATCGCTGGCGTTATCCAGAAACATAATGAGAAATATGTTGGAGTTTATTTAGTTGAAGCAGCAAAGGCTGAAAGTAAAGACCCTGCCGAGTTCTACCTCGATTTAATCGTTGATGAAGATTTCAAAACCTCCTGCATCTTGCACTCTGGTTACGAACCAAATGTGCGCGCAATTATGCAACATCCAAAACATATGGTTGGTACCGATGGCATCTTGACCGGCAATCGCCCACATCCTCGTGGCTATGGAACCTTCGCGAGATACCTCGGAGTTTATGCACGCGAGGAAAAAATTCTGACGATGGAAGGTGCGATAAATCGCATGACTGGACGCCCAGCAAAGCGCTTGTCACTTAAAGATCGTGGGCTAATTCGCACTGGATATATTGCAGACCTAACTCTCTTTGATGCCTCGAGCGTAAAAGATCGGGCAACTTATGAAGAGCCACGGCTACCAGCCGCCGGATTTGAAAGTGTTTGGATTGGCGGAATTAAAACTCTAGATGGCGGCAAGCGTACAAGTGAGTTGCCAGGACGTTCGATCAGACAAGTTAAATAAAAAAGCTAGTTAAATTATTTAACGCTTCCTGCAGTTAGCCCACCCACCAAGTATTTTTCAATACTTATGAAGAGAATTACAACTGGAACAATTGCAATTGCGGTCGTTGTGAAGAGATATTCCCAAGCCACGTCATATTGTCCAACGAAGGTTGTAATACCTGTCGAAATTGGTTGGCGTGAAGGAGAGCTAATAATAGTTAGCGCAACGGTGAATTCATTCCATGTTGCAACGAAGGTAAAGATCACCGCGGTAACAAGTCCGGGCAAAGTTACGGGAAGAACGATTCTGCGAAGCGCTTGGAATCTGGTGCAACCATCAACCATTGCAGCTTCCTCGATTTCAACTGGCACGCTGGCAAAAAATCCAGAGAGCAACCAAACTGCAAAGGCGAGGTTAAATCCTGCGTTAACAACAATCAGGGCCGGCCAAGTATCTAGAAGTCCAAAGAATTTAACTTCGCGAAAGATTCCGATAATTAAGGCGGTTGGTGAGAACATCTGTGTTGCAAGTACCAATAGCAAGAATGCAGAGCGGCCTCTAAAGCGGTTTCGTGCAACGTAATAGGCGGCCGGGACTGAAACAATTAGGACTAGAAGAGTTGCACAAATTGAAACAACAACGCTCGCTGTTAAGAAATCAGCGATAGGTGCAGCAGCCCATACATCGAGATAGTTATCGAATTGCCAAGACTTTGGCAGGCGAGTTGTAGGAGTCGCATAAAGTTCGCCATGTGGCTTTAGCGAAGTCAGGATCATATTTATATATGGATAGATAAAGAAGAGCCCAACCATGTATGCGCTTATTGCGGTAGCGGCCTTCTTAGGCGTCCAATTTAATTTCATGCTTGATCTCGAGTCGCTTTAGTGACGCGCAAATAAATCAACACGATCAACATAATAAATCCGAAGTTAATTACACCAAGCGCCGTTGAAGGCCCCATGTTGTATTCAACGAAGGCCATCTTGTAGGCAAAAGTCGTTGTTGTATCTGTGTTATATCCCGGCCCACCACGAGTAAGCGCCCAAATAATTGGAAAGGAGTTGAAGACGTTAATAAGATTAATGATTGTTGCAATCAGTAACGAGTTACGTAGCAATGGAAATTTGATGCCGCGATAGACCTGCCACGAGCTCGCACCATCAACTTGGGCGGCTTCAATAATGTCATGCGGAATAGATTGCAAACCAGCCAAGATTACGAATGTTGTAAAGGGAATCGAAACAAATACTGCAACCCAGATTAGAACAAAGAATGAATAACGCGGATCGCGCAGCCAATCAACTGGCTGTCCATCTTGCAATCCAAGTTGGCGCAAAGTTAAATTGAATTCACCGGATGTTAGCTCCAGCATCCACTTCCAAATAATGGATGTCATAACCACTGATGCGGCCCAAGGCACAATCATCGCCCAACGCACAAATTTGCGACCTGGGAAATTTTGGTTAATCAACTGCGCAAGTGGCAGCGAAATAATTACCGTTAGAAATACAACGCTTAGCACCCAAGTGACAGTGCGAATTGCAATTGTCTTTAGATCTGGATTTTCAAATAAAAGTCGGTAATTGCCAAGCCCATTAAATCCTTCAAGGGCGCCAGCAGAAGTTATCTTGGTGAGCGAGATTCGGATTAACTCAATCGCTGGCCAAACCACTACTAGAAGAATTAGAAGTATCGCCGGACCTATCCACGGCAGAGCGCTTATTACTGAGTTAGCGGGGCGACGATTCTTGACTTTATTGCCACCCAAACTTATTGCAGTCAACTCAGTTGCTCCTTATTAATTATTATATTTTCAGCAAATTTTAAGAGATAGGGCCTTGGTGGCTTTTCACCTACCAAGACCCTATCTCGTTTACTACTTTCTATTACTTATTTACTGCTCACTACTTGGGAACTAATTACTTAGTACCTGCAGCAACTGCAACCTTCTGGATCTTATCTAGAACGCCCTTGGCATCGTAGATAACACCTGTTCCAACTTGGGTTGTAATTGTTCCTGCAACCTTTGGCCAAGCTGCTAGATCTCCTGGGTAGAAGATTGCATTTGGAAGTTGGTTAATGAATGGAAGCAATGAAGAGTCCACAGCTGTTGAAGCTGACTTAGTTGCTGGAATGAATCCACCAGCAGCCTTTAGGAATCCTGCGTAGTTTGAAGGCTGGAACAAGAAGTTCATCCATGCCTTAACTGCGTCTGCGTTTCCTGGCTTCTTGAATGCCATGAAGTAATCCTGAACGCCAAGTGTGATTGACTTTCCGGTTGCTGAGTGTGGGAATGGAGCGACGCCGTAATCGACCTTGCTCTTGTAATCCTTAAGTGTTGAAGGGAAGAACACTGAAGCATTGATCATTCCAACTTTGCCTTGGCTAAATAGCTTGAAAGCATCAGTACGGTTTGTTGAAGCAGGGCTTGGTTGTGTCAATCCAGCCTTAACCAATGAGGTTAAGTACTTTAGAGTTTGAACGTTTGCCTTTGAGTTAATAACCCACTTCTTAGATGCGTCATCAAAGTAACGTCCACCGTTGCCGCCAGCCCAGATAGCGAATTCGCCTTGAGCTTCTTCGGATCCTAGAGGGATCGCGATTGGATAAACGTTTGGATACTTAGCCTTGATCTTCTTTGCAGCAGCTGTTACTTCGTCCCAAGTTGTTGGAACCTTGTTAACACCTGATGTGTAAAGAATCTTCTTGTTGTAGAAGAACATACGTGCAGAAGCTAGATCTGGAACAGCATAAGCAGTTCCGTTGTACTTTGAGTTATCGATGAATGCTGGGACGAAGTCAGAAAGTGTCTTTGCATCGAAGATATCTGTTGCCTTGTAAAGAAGATCTTGTGCTGCATAGTCTGAGAATGTGTTTAGGTTCATGATGTCTGGTGTTGAGTTTGTTGCCACCAAAGTACGACCCTTAACAAGAATGTCATCCCATGAAAGGTTTGTGTGTTCAACCGTGATTGTAGGATTTGCAGCTTGGAAGCGAGCATTTAGATCTGCGTAATATGCAGGCATCGCATCTGTGTAGTTAGGTGTAATGATCTTGATTGTTGTAGCTGCTTGCGCAGGCATAACAGACAAGACTGTTGCTGAAAGCGATACTGCTGCAATCGCGCTAAGGCGACGTAGGCCGATCTTCTTCATTTATATATCTCCTTGCTCAGGGCGAACCCCAAGTTCTAGTAGTTAGATGAACCCGGCAGGAGGGTGCCCATCGGGTTCAGTGGGATAACTCCACCATCTTGTAATAGCGAAATCAAGGCAGGGATATAACGAATTGATAACGGATTGCGACGAATCCGCCACCGCCCACCATAATTGCGGGTATGGATAATTTGCCCAATAGAGGTGATTCGGGTGATAGCGAATTAGCCCGTAAAAATGAAGAAATTCGCCAAATAGCGAAAGACTTTTTTGAAGAAATTTGGAACAAGGGCGATGAAAGTGCAATCGATAAATTTATCTCTGTCGATACATTCGGCAACGATCCGCAATTTGGAACTGGGCGCGAAAGTTTTCGTACCAAATGGCGTGAATGGCAAATTGCATTTCCCGACATTCATTTTCGTATCGATGATGTAATCGTTGAAGGCAATCAAGTTGTAACTAAGTGGCACTTAACTGGAACACAGACCGGCCCACTTGAAGGCCAACCACCTTCTAATAAGAAGGTATCGGTTGATGGCGTAAGCATTGATCAAATCGAAGGTGGCCTAGTAGTTTCAGGCTTTGACGCATGGGATTCCCTTAACTTTCGCAAACAGCTCGGGCTGCCGCTTTGATGCTGCACTCGCAGTTTTTGCAATAATTAGAATTCTGATTAAGTAACTAAAAGTAGTTTGCGATTTCGCAATATTTTCTTACATTTCAAACTCAACTTGCCATATGCTTTCGCCAGATGGTCCGGGAATTTCTTCCCGAAGCCACCTACCCTTCGTTAGAGGGATTTTGGACTGCTCACTCTCACCGTTTCTTACGATGAGCGATTAGCCAACTTATGACTGCAATCATAATGTTGGCGATAATCGCAGTAACTGCGATTGCATTTCCAAGTTCCATAACGTCCTCCCTTCTCGAAATCCTCTGCGATTAGCAGAGAAAACAAGTGAGTGGACGCTGGCGGCGTGCTCACGTGCTTCGAGAAAGAAACGGGCAGGGTGAAAGTAACTAGATTCAACTCAAGGCCATCTGCTTAAGAAAAATAATGTGAATAATGAATTTCTGTGAATAAGTAATGTCGAAACATAGACGCTAAAGACCCAACTAATTAACATTGAACAATGAGAACCCAGCGATTTACAATTAAGGCCGTTGTTCTGGCTCTAGGTTTTTCAATAATCCCACTAACAACAAGTTTGCAAAGCGCTTGGGCTTGTAGCGCTGCCCCCGGCGTCCCAATCGTGAAAACAATTTGGGGAACAACGGGCGGTCCATCATTCACAGTCACGCCAGCAAAGACTGGGGAACTTCCGACAACTATTTATTATGCATATGCAGTTAAGAAAGTCGGCAAAGATTCTTGGGAACCTTGGGCAGCCTGGGTGCCAATACAAGTTACTTCGGCGGGCACAAGTGCAACATACACAGCACCAATGGCAGAAGAAAACGATCAAGTAACTTTTTCGGCCTATGCATATAACAATTGTGGTGGATCTGGGCAGTATCAGGTCACTCGCAAACTGGTTACAAACGAAAAAATAGCAATGACCGATTTGAATATCGCCGAAGATTTGCCTTTAAGTGTTGGCACGATTCCAACTTATTTCTTCTCACCGATGTCTTATGAAATATCTCAGACCCTAACTTCTAAAAATCCAGCAATCTGCGACTTCGATGAGAGCGCGAAAGTTCTTAAACTTTTAAGTGCTGGGCAATGCGAATTTACAATCTCGCAGAACAATGAACTCCTTGCAACACCAAATCCAGATTTAACCCAAACAATTAATATTCTTCCAGCGCCAAAAATACTTCCAGATGCCCAGAAAGATCGCCCAGATGAAATAAATGGTTTCCAGATTCACGTGGTCTATGTGAAAGTTAAAGGGGCAACGCCACACAATTACTATCAGAGCGGAGATCTAAGTAATTGGCTCGATCTGACCAATGCCTGGATGAAAAGAAAACTAGGGAAAGAATTTGTATTCGATACTTATGAAGGCTCCTATGATGTTTCGACTATGAGTAGTAAATACTTACCTGATGATTTAGATATCACGTATGCAACTGGCAATACTGCTGCTGGTCGGGCGCAAGCACTCCCCAAACTCCGCGCAGAATTCATCGAACAAAATGGTTCTGATCTTGTTGGAAAGAATCTTCTCTTCATCGTGGATGCCCAGCTTGGGAAAGGTTATTGTGGCTTCGCTTCTCAACCTGGTGCTACTGCGCTGACTACTCCGGGCAGCGATAAATGTTGGTATCCAGAGTTTGGCTACTTGGCCCAGAAAACAAAACTAAATGATGCATCTTCTGCAATAGCCCACGAACTGATTCATAATTTAGGTGTAGGCCATCCTTGCGCATCTAAATCTGATCTGATGATTGGCGAGGGATGTGAAATGTCGAAGGAGAACTTAGAAACAACACTTGACCCTCAAAGGAAAGAGTACATAGGAACTTCAAAAGGTGGTGCGAACATTCTTGATTTCAAAGTTTGGAAAGATGGTTCAGGTTCAAAGTATCCAGCGTCGAGTGGCTTTTGTTATATAAACAATCCATGCCTGGTTTCAAATGGTACTTGGACTGTTGCCCGAGCAGATTTACAGATTCAAGAGAAGATTGCTGGCAAGTGGAAGACAATTCAGACTTTCAAAATCATAAAATTGGGCACAAAGAAATACTCATTCAATGCCTCAATAACGCCAACAGCTAAAGGGATTCATTTCTACCGTGAATACATACCAGGCAATAATAAATACACTGCCCATATCGGCCGGCAGTTCACAAAGACCGTCCCTTATTAATCATTTATTCTTAGCCATGGCCAAAATCAAGAGTTACCTGATTGCATCGCACTTTGGTCCAACGCTGCTTGTAACCGTTGTTACCTTCTTACTCGCCACCGAACTTTGGTGGGAAGGTCCAGCATTTGTAATCGCCTTCGGTATTTTCCTGGGCCAATTAATCGTCGGCTGGACCAATGATCTCTCTGACTTTCGCGATGATCTAAAACATAATCGCATTAACAAGCCACTTGTCATCGGCGCTCTAAAACCAGCAGAACTAAAGCGCGCAATCTTCATAGTTCTACCAATTGCAATAATCGTTAACATCGCTGGCCCACTTGGTCTTAAAGCCGGCGCAATTTCAGTTCTCAGTATCGGCCTTGGAGTTTCTTATAACTTCTATCTAAAACCAACCGCGCTCTCACCGATCCCTTACGCACTTGCCTTCGCACTTCTTCCGACAGCGCTTGTGATCTCCACTGATCGCACACCACCACTTTGGTTGTTCTGGGCCGGTGGTCTACTTGGCATGTCTGCGCACTTCGCCAATGTCCTTAAGGATTTCAAAGAAGATAAAGCAAGTGGCATTACGAGCCTTCCGATATCTCTTGGCCGCATTCCCTCACGCTTAATTACATCCGCATTTCTAATCGCCGCCACAATAATCTTGCATAGCGCTAAACCAAACACCACAATCCTTGTGATCGGAATAATCACTGCAACCCTAAGCATCTTCGCGCCAAGGGCAATCCTCTTTAAACTTCTAATGCTGGTTGCACTTCTAGATGTCGCACTTCTTGTGAGTGCTACAGGGGAGTTAATTGGTTCAAGGACTATTTAAAGCTGACTAACTTCTTGCTCCACACCTTAACCTTTAATTACCAAGCTAAATAGCCACCATCAACAACTATGTCTGCAGCGGTCATATAGTCAGAAGCCTCGGATGCCATGAAATTAACTGCCCCCTGAAGGTCCGTAACATCTGCCATTTTTTTCTGTGGAATTCTCGATAACCAGATTGGACTAACTTTTTTACCAAGTTCAGTCTCCAACAAATCAGAAACCAGAGCGGTTTTTGTATATCCAGGCGAAAGAGAATTCACGCGCACACCCTTTTCGGCCCACTCCGTACCCAGTGAACGAGTCAGAGAAAGTACCCCTGCTTTTGCAGCGTTGTAATGAGCCTGTCCTTGTGGAAAATTAGTAATGTATCCAGACATTGATGCAGTGTTAATAATTTTTCCATAATTATTCTTAAACATATGCCTAGCCTCGGCCTGCGCACAGAGAAATACTGAATCTAAATCAACCTTAATCACTTTCTGCCAATCGGCATAAGTCATGTCAATTGAGTCAACCCAATTACAAATGCCGACGTTATTACACGCAATAGTTAGTTTTCCCCACCCGTCAACTATTTGATCGACCATCTGAGTTACTTGCTCTGGATTAGTTACATCAACTTGAAGAGCCATAGTTTTTGATTTGGGATTCCTACTTTGAATCTCTTTAGCAACAACCTCAGCTAACCCAAGATCAATATCAATAACGGCGACATCAGCTCCCGCATCAGCTAGTCCATGTGCGAGTGCTCTTCCAATACCCTGCCCACCGCCAGTAACGAGCGCGGTTTTGCCTGCAAGTGAAAATCTCTCCAATATGCTCTTGCTCTTTAAGACCGTATCCATTTTAGACTCCTCACCAATTAATGTTTCTATTTTTATTGAAATAGACTGTCAGTCATTTCATTACCAAATTTATTATTTGGGTCAATCTGGGAAATCAATTCCTGGAAATTTTTGAATTTTGGGAATGCCGAAGAGATGTAGGAGGGAGCTGCTGTATAGATTTTACCGAGATGTGGGCGATATTGAAATGGCTTCAGAGTTGTTTCAATTGCCTTTACCGCTTCAAAAGTCTCAGGAATCTGCTTCCAAGTAAAGTGAAGTCCGACATCATTAGATTTATAGTGAGGACTCATCCAAAAATTATCGCTAGCAATGGTGCGAATTTCAGATCCCATAAGAGGTATCGATATCTGGTCAGCAATTGCTTCGAGTGCAAGAAGTGCTGAACTTGCTTGAGCTCTATTTACAAAGAATTCACTTTGTAACTCGGCGCCAGAACTAGGAGTGAACTCCATTTTGAAGTGAGGAAGTCTCAGGTGCCACGGGCCTATTATTCCAAGCTGATCATTGCAAGGTTCGGGGCTATGATTTTTTAGGAGATGAAGTTTCTCGGTAGCGCAATGGCTGCCAAACAAAACTTCAGGTGGGGTTGTCCCTTCTAGAAATTTTACCCAAACTTCTCCATCTATATCTTGCTGCCAAGTAGTTACATAACTCACGCTATATCCAGAGTTCATGATCTCGTCAAAATTATCTCTGAACTTAGCCCGTTGCATTCCGAGATAAACGCTTTGTCCTAGATTAAATGTTGGTCGAATTTCTAATTCCACTCTCACAACTATTCCTACCAAGCCAAGAGCAATGACACCGCCATAATAAAGATCACCGTCAGAAGAATTAATATTACGAAATGAACCGTCTGCTAAGACAACATCGAAAGATTTCACAGCAGTGGCCAAATTTCCATTCTTAGAGCCAGAGCCATGAGTTCCCGTTGCTATTGCCCCCGCTATTGAAATGTGAGGAAGCGAAGCTAAATTATGGAGCGCCCATCCATTTTTATGGAGCTCTTCTGCGACTTCTCCATATTTTAGCGCTGCACTGACCGTTACACTTTTTCTCTCCTTGTTAATAACAATTTCTCTCGGCATTTGGTCAAGGAGCAATGCCAGATGTTTTGTATCCGCGATTGTGTTGAAGCTATGTGAAGTACCACGCGCCTTTACCTTTGGGTTCGTACGCACAATATCTTGGATCTCAGAAATACTTTTTGGCGCGATAGTTTTACTATCTTGGAACTTTATATTGCCTGCCCAGTTCTTCACGGTGGTGAATCTAATCCCTCAGTACCTTAATTGGTAGAGTCTAATTAACTCTCAGGTTGTCAATTTTGTCGAAATCCCAATCAATTCCGATATCTTTACTTTTCGGAACAACGGCAAAACCATCCTTAATGGTCATTGCACTTTTTGTGATAGCTCGGAGCTGTGGAATGTATTCAACATATAGACCGTTGGGAATTGCTGCAACAAGACTAACGTGAATCTCCATTAGGAAGTGAGGTGAGATTTTTACATTAAATGATTCCGCAAGGTGGGCGACTTTCATCCAAGGAGTGATTCCGCCTACTCGGGCAACATCAACCTGAATGATTCCAGCCGCTCTACTATGGAGATATTGATTGAATTGCATCAGGGAATACATAGTTTCTCCAACGGCAATTGGGATGCTTGTGGAACGCGCAAGTGCAACGTGCCCTGCTATGTCATCGGCGGGTAATGGTTCTTCGAACCAGTACAGATCTATTGGTTCAAAGGCTTTTGCCCTACGAATTGCCTCCGTTGATGTCATCGATTGATTTGCATCAACCATTATTCTCATTCTAGGACCAACCGCTGCGCGTACTTCTTTAAGCCTCTCTAAATCTTCATCAAGGTCAGGTTTACCAACTTTAATTTTTACACCGGTGAATCCTCGCTTCTTTGAATCCAAAGCACCGCGGACTAATTCTTCAGTAGAAATGTGGAGCCATCCACCTTCAGTGTCATAAACAGGGACTAAATCACAGAACCCACCAGCGGCAATTGCAAGGGGTTCTTTTTCTCTTTTGCATTTCAAATCCCAAATCGCGGTATCGATAGCAGCTACGGCTAATGACGTTATTGCGCCTGTGGCTGTTGCTCGCGTTGAGTAATAAATATCGTTCCAGACTTTTTCGACATACCTGGAATCCATTCCTATTAATTTAGGGAGCAGGTAATCCCTGATAAGGGCTAGAACAGCTGTTCCACCTGTACCAATTGTGTAGCTATAGCCAACCCCATTATTTCCATCAGCCGTCTTTATTCGGACGAATATTGTCTCTTGTTTTAAAAATGACTGGACCGAATCAGTGCGCACAGTCTCAACAGGTATATCAATTAAGAATGTCTCTGCCTCAGTTATAATGCTCATTTCGATGATCTCTCTTCTGTTAATGGATGGAAAGTACAGGATTAATCATTCTTATTTCACCAGCAGATCATTGTTTTACCGGCAGAACCTTTATCGAATTCAATCAAGGCCTCGATGCCTTGAGAGATAGAATATCTATGAGTGAAGAGTGGTTCCAAAGATAGCCCACTTTCTGATGCCCGATTTATAAATTCTTGTAAGTCTGGTGTTGAAAACAACCAAACCCCATTGAGCTGAATCTGCTTTTCGATTATTTGCATATGAATATCGAATGTTGTCTCATCGTCAGCAAATCCAACGAATGAACTCCGGCCCCAAACTTTAAGAAGGTCTAAACATAGATTTCTTCCCGCAGATGATCCAGAGGCTTCAAAAGTTCCATCAAGTTCATCAATAACTTCAGAAAGTTCTTCACGCTTTGTTGGGTCATAGCATTTTTCTGCGCCCAGGCTCATTGCAAATTTTCGACGCTCAGCTACGGGATCAAAACCAATAACACGTAATCCGAGTGAAGATGCAATTAGAACTGCAGCAGCGCCCACTGGTCCAAGTCCTACAACTCCAAGAATAGAACCAACTGGAAGGTTTAAACGATTAATTGCAGACCAAGCAGTTCCTGCACCACAGGCCCAGAATGCACCCTCTTCGAATGAAATATTTGGTGGGAGTGTTACACAATCTCGAGCATCAACAAGTGTGTAGTCTGCTAAAAATCCATCGCGATCTAGCGCGTATGTTGTCTTATTTTTGCAATGCACATCCCAACCGCGTCGGCAGGAAATACAATTACCACAACCACTTATGTGCGCAACAGCAACCCTATCTCCAACTTTTAGGTGTTTAACATTTGAGCCAACTTTGGATACTTCTCCAGCACCCTCATGTCCTGGAATAATTTTTGAATTAAGTTGAAGGCCAAACATGATCCCATTGCGCTCGGAAGCTGGTGGGCGGTAAAAGAGATGAAGATCGCTCCCGCACAGCCCCGCCGCTCTATTCTTTAAAATAATCTGGTCAGGATTTGGCTCTGGCATCGCTTTTTCTACTATCTCCGTCACACGATCCCCAGGCATCAATATGGCTTTCATATATTCCCTCTCATTATTTGTCGATTCTTACCTTGACTAGATTTTTAAGACGTGAATATTCTTTCGATACCATCGTGTTTCCGGCAGGAACTCCTCTGTTCGACCAACCACTAGCCTCATAAACAAGCTGTTTAGCATCTTCAAATTCTTGGCGGTCAATTTTTTTACCTTCAGATGGCCCGCTTTTGATCGGTTGGTCAAAGAATATTTGTGGCAAAGTATTTAGTTTTTCAGAGACTTTTACTTTGGAATTAAAGCTTTGCTGAGCTTCTATTCGCAGCTTACCTAGGAATAAGAATTTTTCGAGATCTAAAGATGATGAAGTTATAGAGTGAAAAAGTTCCAAAATATGGTTCTCGGTCAATTCACGCGTTGGTGGGCCGGCATAAGTACAAACACCTAGAGAATCCATGGCGCTCCATAACTGCCAAAGGCTCAACATAGCTAAAACTTTTGATGCACCTAAGGTGTCTGAACTAAAACCAGTACTCGGTACTCCATACTTTTTGGAGGCGCTCAATGTGCTCTCCCTTGTGAAGGCTGGATAATTAGCTAAATCGAAGTCGATATCGTGCTCTACAACGTCGTAACGTGGGCCAGATGGGTTTATAGCCATTATCAATCCAAGACCTTGAGTTCCACGCGGGTCCCAAGGTGGAAGTGGGATTCCTTTTACATGCATCATAGCGCCTGCATTTTCAGCTGTGGTTGCATCTAACAATTTTCCGGTTCCACCAGGAAAAGTCTTAGGGTTTATCTGCCAAGAATTTAAAAGTCTAAGTGCCGACTTACTATCCCCGAATTTCATCTCTTTAGATGTTTGCGCTAAAAATGCGAGCATATTGCCCGCGCTAGCATGTTCGATGCCCGTAACATGGCAAGATTCATTAAAAGTCATAGAGCCATTCACGTCAGCAATTCCAAGTTGTGAGAACCAAATTGGGAAAGCTTGTTGATGCAAAATACTAGAGTTGCCATTGACCTCGCCCAGACCTATTCTCTTCAAACAACTCTGTGGGCAACCAATGCAGAAATTTTGCTCAACATGAACAAATCTGAGAATCTTGCTGGAATCGAATTGCGCAACGGCCGGAGAAATATCGGTGGTGAAATTGTGCGCACCCAAATAACCAGGAAGGCCAGGATCAACAGGCCAAACACCCATGCCAGGGGATTTGTACTCGCTTAGAGTTAAAGGATTGCTGGGGATTCGCATTTCATAGGCATCTGAAATTGCCTTTACTTCCGAACTAACTTCAACTTGTCCAAATTCTAATGCAATAATTTTAAGCAAGCGCTTTCCAAAATCTGCTCCCAATCCACCACTAGAAGTTGGAAAACCGTCATCGAAAACTATTGACGCGTTCGCAAGACCGTAGTCGCCAGGGATCCCGACTGTTCCAAGCACAAAATCTCCTCCTTCGCGACTTCTGAACCAAGAATTTGATTCTCTAATATTGTGGCCAAAGAGATTTTCAACTTCAATAAAATCAACTTTTAATCCTGCTCGTATTTTTATTGCTACTCGATTTGGGGAAACATTTCTTATCACAAGAGCCGCTAAATCCAGATACCTTAATGATGAAGCGAGACGACCCTCAATTTTTGATTCCACAACTCCACCAGATTGTGGTGAGTGGCCAACGATATAAGCGACAGCTAATCCAACTGCAGGAACTCCCGAGATCGCTCCTCCGGAAATAACAATCGGTGAATCTCCATCAATATCGTGGAAGCTATCGAGCAAAAGAGTGCCTAGAAGACCAGTTCCAACTTCTGATAATTCCCAATCAAAGTTTGAACTAGTTCTATTCAAAAGATCAATTACTAGAATCTTTTGCATCTATATCCATTTGATTTCACGAAAACATCTTAGGTTTGTAAAATCTATAATTCAATAGCCATGAGTATTCACGATTCAATTTATAAAATGCTTTTCGAATCACCCTTGTCAGACAAGTGATACACGCTCCTTTTCGAACCATGTCAGACAACCTTGAAATTAATAATGTTTATTAGGTTAGGAAAGTCGTTGACATCATAAAGATTGAGACTAAATTAAGAGAGCGCAAGAACAATCTATCTACGTAGATTGTCAATTTCTCACACTAAGGAAGTGATTCAATGCAAATATTCAAAACTAGATCATCACTAGTTAAGTCTTCAAAGAAAGTTGCCATCGTACTTGGTGCTTTCACTTTTGCAATGATTCCTACTATGCAGAGTTCATCTGCCGCAGGATTCAAGCAAGCAGGACTATCAGCTAGTGATTTTAAATCAGCAATTGATTGGCAGCAGTTCAAGGGAACAACCATTGATATCGGTGTGCAGACACACCCTTGGATGGTTGCAATGGAAAAACACATCCCACAATTTGAAGAATTGACTGGAATTAAAGTCAAATATGAATTACTTGGTGAAGATGTTGCTGTTCCAAAAATTAAGCAACAGCTAAGTGCCGGCTCCGCGACCCCAGATGTGTTTATGGTTAACGCACTTGGACAGGCAGCTGCATCTGGTTGGCTTGAACCGCTAGATCAATTTGTTAATGATCCAAAGTTAACTGATAAGAGCTGGTACAAGATTGATGATATTTTCAAAGGTGGACGCTCTCTTGCAACATTCGATGGCAAGCTACTTGCAATGCCAATCACTGCAGAGTGCCAAGTTTTGTTCGTAAGAACAGACCTTGTTAAAAACCCCGTAAAAACAATGGATCAACTTGTTGTCGCTGCTAAGGCTGCAACAAAGGGTAAAGTTGCAGGTTTCTCTTCTAGAGGAAAGGCCAATGGAAATGAAACCCCATGGCCATTCGGAGGATTCTCATTTAGCTCCGGAGGACAATACTTAAATGCTGCAGGCAAGCCTGTTCTCAATTCAAAGGCAAATATTTCAGCCCTTAAGACATACGCAGAACTAATGAAGTATGCCCCTAAGGGTGCCAGCGGTTGGGCTTGGCCAGAAAACTATAAGGCCATTCACGATGGCACATTAGCAATGTTCCCTGACTCATCTGCATTCACAGCAGGTCTTCGTGATGCAACTTCAGCAGGAAAAAAGAATCTAAATGTTTTCCCAATGCCTAGCGTCAACGGCAATAGCACTTCAAATGTTTGGTTCTGGACTGCTGGAATCAACTCTAAGAGTGAAAAGAAAGGTGCAGCATGGTTGTTCTTACAATGGGCAACATCAGCACCGGTTGCATACCAATCACAACTTGATGTAACTACTGCGAGAGCAAGCGCCTGGAAGAATCCAGAGGCTGCAGCTGCAATGGGCACAAAGAACACTGCAACTATCTCGAATATCTTGGCAACTGTTGATACAACAGCAATGGCTCTAGCATGGACAAATGCGAACTGGCCACAAGTTGCGGATGCATTAGCAAGAGCAGTTAATAAGACGATCACCGGTGGTGATGCAAAGAAGGAGCTCGATGGTGCTCAAAAGATTGCCCTAAAGGCACTCAAGTAAACTAAAGCGCCGTTAAAGCGCGAGAGACAGCAAGGCATTCTGCTGCAAGTTGCCTTGCTGTCTCTTTCCTAATCTCAGACTCTGTACTACAGTAAAAATACACGAACGGAGGTAGCTGCCCAAGGCAGCAAATAAATTAATGTTGAATAGAAGAGCTAGGGCAAAAATCCTTTTCTTGACTCCAATTACTGCCCTACTTTTGATAATGACAATTTTTCCATTTGTCTATTTGATTCTTATAAGTTTCACCGACAGGGCAGCGACTAATCCAAATACGAAAATTGTGTGGTTCGAGAACTACGCAGAAATTTTCCGAGATCATCAGTTCTATCAGTCCGTTAGCATTACCCTAATAATCACGATTTTCAGTGTTTTTCTTGAGATATTCCTCGGTTTAATTTTGGCCCTGAGTTTCACCAATCTTTATAGAAATCTCTGGTTCCTTCGTGCAATTGTCATGATTCCCATGGCTGCGGCACCAGTAGCGACACTATTTAACTGGCGATATATGTTAAATACATCAACTGGAGTAATTAATTATGTTATTTCGATTTTTGGCTTCTCTGAAGTAGGTTGGCTTGACTCCAAAACCGTCGCCCTTACTTCAATAATTTTAGTAGAGACGTGGATGTGGACTCCTTTCGTCTTCATATTACTCACCGGTGCGCTTTCCTCTATTGATAAAAATATTGTCGAAGCCGCACAGGTTGATGGTGCAAATCGATTTGTTCTCGCAAAACACATCTACATCCCAATACTTAAACCATTTTTAATAATCGCTCTTGTCCTTCGAATTCTTGATGCTGCAAAATCATTTGATGCAATCCAGATTCTAACTTCGGGCGGACCCGGTTATGACACGGCTAGTTATAACTACTTAATCTATTTAAATGGAATCTCGTATCTAAATTTCGGAAGTGCTGCTGCACAAGCGGTAATCCTAATTATCGTGCTGATGATTATTTCTAGGAGATTCTTCAATCGACTCGTGCGAGAGGCGGTAGAAAGTTGAGAAAGAGTCAGAACAAACTTGATATTGGGATAATTTCAGTTTTTCTTACCTGGTCTCTAATTCCCATTTTATGGCTTTTGGGAACCTCTCTGAAGTCAGAACTTTATGTGGATACAATTCCTCCACATTGGATTCCGAATTTCGATTTAACTGCATATAAGAAAATTCTGGAAAATGATGCAATTCAAAAAACTTTAACGAATAGTCTGATTATCGCTATTGGTTCTACACTACTCGCGATTTTTTGTGGATCGTTAGCCGGGTTTGCTCTTGGCCAGCTCGTAACCAAAAGGCATATTGAATTTGAATTTTGGATTCTAAGCTCAAGACTGGCTCCGCCAATCGCGATAATCCTTCCACTCTTCATCGGGTTTCAGTATTTTAATCTGCAGGACACCCTTTTAGCTCTGATCTTGGCGCACGCCGTAATGCTTATTGGCTTGGTCACTTGGATATTAATCGAAACTTTCAGAGCGATTCCAAAAGATATTAAGGATGCGTGTGAAGTTGATGGCTGCACTGAATGGCAGATGTTCATAAAAATTATGTTCCCACTTGCCCGTTCGAGCATAATAGGAATCGCAAGCCTCTCCTTTCTGCTTTCTTGGAATGAATTCTTCTTGTCACTTGTTTTATCAAGCTCTAACTCTTTGACAGTACAGGTTCTGCTTTATCAATCAATTGGCTACCAAACATTCAGCTTGTCTCAGCTAGCAGCGACTTCCATTATTGTTTTATTGCCTACCTTGATCGTGGTTTCTGCATTCCAGAAGCAACTCATTCAGGGCCTTACCTTCGGATCGGTCAAAGGTTAAATATGCGCGATTTAATATATGAAAAGATAAAGAAAGACATTCTGTCTTGCACATACGAGCCTGGACAGAAACTCTCGGAGGCAATTCTTTCTAAATCTTTTGGTGCGAGCCGATCATTAATTAGAGAGGTATTAATTTCCCTCGAATTTGAGAAATTAATTGTCGTTGTTCCAAAAATAGGTTCCTTCGTTGCACCAATTTCATTTGACTATCTCTCACAAGCGCTCTTCGTTCGCAAGAGCTTAGAAATAGCGAACCTTAAAGACTTAGTATTTCCAATGCTGAGTTCTCATTTAGAGCTCTTACAGTTAGAAGTTGATAGAACTGAAATTCTATTAAATTTGAACCAGTATGCAGATGTGCTCGATTCGACCAATGAATTTCACAGAATGCTCTTTCTTTTTAACGGGCGAGTTAATATTTGGGATTATATAAAAATATTTAATAATTCAGTTCATGTCTTACACCAGACTGAGAAACAAGATCAAGAATCACGTTCTCATAAACTACATGAACAACATAAAGAGCTGATTAAATATTTACGAGACTCAGATTTGGATTCAGCAATAGCCTTAATGATTGATCACGTTAGCATCGATTTCCATGATATGCATATAGTCGCGAGGGAACCCTCCAACAACAACCAAAGTTTGTGAGCTTCAAACAATTAGAAAAGGCTAGGTATCAAAATGGAAATAGTCGATGTGAAAGTTACGACAGTTACAGTTCCGCTCGTCGCACCGCTACGACACGCATCCGGCACTCATTGGGGTCGATTCGTACGCACAATTATTGAAATTGAAACTGATGAGGGGATAGTCGGAATCGGTGAGATGGGTGGCGGTGGCGAAAGTGCTGAACTTGCATTTCAAAACTTACGTCAATATTTAATCGGAGCAAACCCGTTCAACCTAGAAGACCTAAGATTCAAAATCTGTAATCCAACGGCTAGCCTTTACAACAATCGAACCCAACTCTTTGCTGCTATTGAATTCGCCTGCCTTGACATTATTGGAAAGAAATTAAGCGTTCCGGTCTATGATCTCTTCGGAGGAAAAGTTCGAGATGAGGTCGATTTTGCAAGTTATTTGTTCTTCCGTTACCCCGACGATAAAACTAAGAAGGGTGAGGTCAAAAATGCTGAACAATTAGTTCAATACGCTTTAAATCTGAAGAAAGAATGTGGCTTTACAACCCACAAACTTAAGGGCGGCGTATTTCATCCTGACTATGAACTTGAATGTTTTCTGGCCTTAGGTGACGCGCTACCAAAGGACAAGTTCAGGTATGACCCAAATGCCACGCTAACGGTCACGCAAAGCATTGAATTTGCACAAGCGATCAAGGGAATGCGGATTGACTATCTAGAGGACTTCACATGGGGCCTAGATGGCATGAAGCGGCTTCGTGATATCGCACAGATGCAGACAGCAACAAACACAGTAGTCGTGAACTTTGAACAACTGGCCCAAAATATTCATCTGAGATCTATTGATGTGATCCTTCTAGATACAACTTTCTGGGGAGGAATCAGAGCCTGCATAAAAGCTGCTGGCGTTTGTGAAACGTTTCAACTCGGAGTTGCAGTCCATTCATCAGGCGAGCTAGGTATTCAATTAGCAACGATGTTGCATTTGGGTGCAGTACTTCCAAATCTCTCGAATGCCGCGGATGCCCATTATCATCATCTGACTGACGACATAATTGTTGGCGGATTGATGAAGTACGAGAATGGAAAACTTAAAGTGCCAACCGGGCCGGGCCTAGGCGTTGAAATTGATCGAGAGAAGTTGAATAAGTATGCCGAGCTTTATAAAGAACTCGGAAGCTATCCATACGACAAAGATCCAATGCGACCAGATTGGTTCCCTATTTCACCAAATGATAGATGGGCGCCAATTCTTTAAAACTTTTTAAGGATCTAGTTATTCCATATTGGTGTGACGTGAGCGCATTTTTGCCAGGTCTTCACCGCGAGCCTCGCGGACAGCATTTGTAATTAGGTCTCCCAAGATCAAAATTGCGATTTCAAAAGTACTTCCCATAGGCAATACGGCAGCTGAAGCCTTGTCATCCGCCATAGTTTGCGCCGGAATTTTGAATACCAAGTCAGCAAGTTGCGCTGGTTTATTAGTGGGTTGCGCTGTGAAGTAAAGAATTCTTGCGCCATCTCGAGAAGCAACACCAGCTAGCGCCTCCGCGGTAGAAATATTTCCAGGTCCACAAGTCAAGATAAACAAATCACCGGAACCTAAATGTGGAACAGTCATATCCCCAACAACATGAACATCTAGGCCAGCATGAAAGAGTCGCATTGCAAGTGCTCGCATCATCAATCCTTCACGCCCACCTGCATAGAAAGCAATGTTCTTAGCAGCGAGAATTTCTTTAACTGCAGATTTAACATCGGATTCGTCAATCAACTTCATCGCAGTATCTATTTCTTCCATGGCGCCATGGAGCTGGTTTGACCAAGTAGAACTGTTTTCTTGAGATGTCATTTAGATACCTTTCGGATCAAAGTCAACACTTGTAATTTGCATTTTCTCAGCAAATTTTATCCATTCAACTCGTATTAAACAAGATATTACTTATAAGAAGAATTATTACGCGAAACCTTTCTGAAGCTCTATATAGTCTTAATTTCATTCTTGATAGGATTTCATCATGACCATAACCATGGAACGCCTGCTTGAGCATATGTCATGGGCGAATCAAGAGGTATTTCAATTGATTTCGCAAATGCCCGATTCGGCTCTCCATGCATTTGCGACAGACTCAGAATGGAACGTGGCCGAAATCTTGGCTCACATTGCAGGCGCCTCTGGTGGCTATGGAAATGCTTTGGGGAGTGATCAGAATAAAGAAATTATTCGTCCAGAAGTAATGGGTGACTTAGTAATCATTAAGGAAAAATTATTCACCTTTGATGCGCAGTTATCGAAACTGGCTAAAGACTCAGATGGAGAAGTAAAGTTAATTAGAAACGGTATTACGAAATATTGGAAGCGTTCAACTATAGTGAGTCAAGCGGTTCATCATGCAACAGAACATCGAGCACAAGCTGTTTGTGCATTGGAAACAATGGGCTTCAAGGGTATAAAACTTGATGACTTTGATATGTGGGCGTTTGAAACTCATTTCGGATGATTGGTTCAAGGACTATTTAATAGTTATCAATTCAAGATTAGACTGAAGCTAGGCCTATGTGAGGGGTTCCATGAAAGTATTTTCTGCAGAGTGCGTCCCAAATACCAAGGGAGATCTTGGCGAGGGCCTCTTGTGGGATGAGCGGAACGAAACAATCATGTGGGTCGA
>Ga0209086_10000581_pt1 | contig 32163 bp, 21 predicted proteins | sample M_130207_XF_Meta_FD_187312 | JGI IMG/M metagenome (GOLD analysis project Ga0209086, IMG submission 187312) | Freshwater microbial communities from Lake Montjoie, Canada to study carbon cycling - M_130207_XF_MetaG (SPAdes) (version 2) | ecosystem: Environmental > Aquatic > Freshwater > Lake... | reverse complement strand
GGGACATTTCTACTTTGCCTTGACAGCAAACTTCATGCCCTTGCAATTTGGCGAAAAATTCGATAGATTTGCGAAACAATGCTGAAAGGTCTGTTTCTCGCTCTCGCCCTCGCCGCTACCACCTTCGCCCAAAGCGAACGTGGTCTCATCGCTGGCACCCTCACCGATCAATCCGGTGCCGCCATACCCGCCGCCGAGGTCGTCATCGTCAACCGGGACACCAACGCCGCCTTCAAATCCACCTCCTCCACCACTGGCGAATTCACCGCCCCCAACCTCCTCCCCGGCGTCTATCGCATCACGGTCACCGCCGCCGGCTTCAAGCGTTACATCCAACAAAACGTCGTCGTCGCCGCGTCCTCCTCGGTCCGCCTCCAGCTACAACTCCAACTCGGCCAAGTCTCCGAGCAGATTGAGGTCACCGCCAACGCTGCCGCCATTCAAACCGATAACGCTAAAGTCTCGACGCAAGTCCAGAACAAACTCGTCGACGAACTCCCCCTCGTCGTCGGCGGCGCCATGCGCAGCCCCTTCAACCTCGTCGCCGTCGCCGCCGAAGCCCGCGGCGATGGCCAGCGCCTCTCGCTCGGTGGTGGTCAAGCCGCCGCTTGGGACGCCACCCTCGACGGCCACAGCGTCGGCACCAATCGCTCCGGTGATACCGCCGAAGCAGCGCTCAACACGCCCTCCGTCGAAGGCCTCACCGAATTCTCCGTCGATACCAACGGTTTCAAAGCAGAGTACGGCCAAGCCGGCGGCGGCGTCATGAGCTTCGCCTCCAAGTCCGGCACCAACGACCTCCACGGGACGGTCTACAACTTCCTCCGCAACGACGCCATGGACGCCCGCGGCTTCTTCCCCGCCAAACGCGGCGTTTATCGCCAAAACGACTTCGGCGGAACCTTCTCCGGACCCGTCCGGATTCCCAAGCTCTACGACGGGCGCAACAAAACCTTCTTCTTCGCCGCCTTCGAAGGCTTCCGCAATCGCGTCGGCGCCAACGACACCATTCTTTCGGTTCCTACCCCCGAAATGTACCGCGGCGATTTCCGCAACTGGGTCGACCAGACCAACCGCCCCATCGCCATTTACGACCCCAGCACCCTCCGCCCAAACCCCGCCGGCACCGGCTCCGTCCGCGATGTGTTCCCCAATAACCAAATTCCCGCCAACCGCATCTCTCCCACCGCCGCCTCCATCGCCACCTTCGGCGCGGGAGTCGCCCCCAACCGTGGCTTTGCCCCCGGCACCTCCGGCTACGTCCGCCAAAACTACCTCGTCACCGGCGGTACCGAAATCACCCCCACCGACAAATGGTCCGTCAAAGGCGACCAGCTCTTCGGTTCCAACCACCGCGTCAGCTTCCTGTGGAACACCACCGAGTTCCGCCGTAAACCCGGCCCCGCCGGCCCCCCCGGACTCCCCCAGCCCCTTTGGAGCGGACAGCTCCAAGCCTGGGACACCGAAGCCTACCGCCTCACCCACGATTGGACCATCTCCGCCCGCATGGTCAACCACCTCTCGTTTTCGAAGAACACCTTCACCAAAAACAGCTTCTCCGCTAACGTCGACAAAAACTGGAAAGACAAGGTCTGCATCAAGAACGTGGTCGACTGCAACCAAAACTTCCCCTCCATCAACTTCACCGAATTCTCCGGTTGGGGCAGCGCTTCCTACAACGGCACCAACCAGCCCGGCTGGGGTTTGAAGGACGATCTCAGCTACGTCCGCGGTGCCCACACCTTCAAGTTCGGCTTCGCCTTCCAACAGCAGAACGCCGACGGCTTCGGCCAGCAGGACATCGCCGGTCGCGCCGACTTCAGCTACCTCAGCACCAGCATCCCCGGCAATACCAGCTTCCCCGCCAGCGGCGGTAGTTCCTTCGCCTCGTTCCTGGTCGGCGACGCCTTCCTCGGCCGTACGGAAACGATCCGCAACGTCACCCAGCGCTTCCCCTACTACGGCTTCTACGCCCAAGACGATTTTCGCATTACGAAGAAGCTCACCGTCAACTACGGCATCCGCTACGACGTCACCATGCCCCCGACCAACCTGAGGGATGAGTACTCTGACTTCAATCCCGACCGCCCCAACCCCGGTGCCAACGGTCGCCCCGGTGCCCTCTGGTTCGCCGGCTTCGGCCAGGGTCGCGAAAACACCCGCAGCCTGGTCCCCGGCTGGTACGGCGGCGTAGGCCCCCGCATCGGACTCGCCTATACCCTCGACCCCAAAACCACCATCCGCTCCGGCTACGGCCGTTCGTTCTCTCGCGTCACCGCCGTCCAAGGCTCCGGCCACTTCGCCGGCTTCATCGGCCAGTACCAATTCGATAATGCTTCCCAAGGCGTCCAGCCCACCTTCAAGCTCGACCAGGGCCTTCCCTCCTACGTTCTGCCTCCCTCCCTCGACCCCGCCTTCTCGAATGGTCTCAGCGTCGACTATTGGCAAGGCCAGGAAGCCACCCGCGCCCCCGAAAACTCCTTCTGGACCCTAACCGTCCAACGGCAGGTTTCCAGCAGTCTCGTCATCGAAGTCGGCTACAACGGCAGCGCCGGATCCCATCTCCAAACCGGGCTCCTGAACTTAAACCAAATCCCCACCCAGGTCTTTGACAACCTCGTCACCCGCTTCGGCGGCGTCCAAGCCGGCAATATCCTCCGCGCCGATATCGCCTCTCCCCTAGCCGTCAGTGCCGGCATCACCGCCCCCTACCCGGCCTTCCTCAACCAGCGCCTCCGCACCGTCAATCAGGCCCTCCGACCCTACCCCCAATACCAAAACATCTCCACCGGTGTCCAGAACGGCGACAAATCCGGCCACTCCTCCTATCATGCCTTCATCCTGAAGGCCGACCGACGCATGTCCGGTGGCCTTACTTTTAATTGGAACTACGTCTTCTCGAAGCTCCTCACCGACTCCGACACCTACTTCGCCAACGGCACCGCCTCCCAGGATCACTACAACCGCCGCCTCGAAAAGTCGATCGGCCAGAACGACCAAACCCACTCGCTCAAGTTCTCCACCATCTATGAACTCCCCTTCGGCAAAGGCCGCACGTGGTTCACCGGCGGCTTCTTGAATCAAGCGATCGGCGGTTGGCGCATCGCCGCCATTCAGTCTTATGCCAGCGGGCTCCCCATCGCCCTCCAGCGCAACAACCCCCTGCCGATCTTCAACGGCCAAGCCCGGCCGCTGATTGATAGCTATGACAATTGGCGCGCCCCCCTCGTCGGTAGCAGCTTCGACCCGAACGTCGATCGCTTCCTGAAACCGGCCAACCAGTTCCCGGCTCAACCCGTCGCCGCCTTCGGCAACGCCACCCGCTTCAACCCCAACCTCCGCTCGTTCACGAACATGTCGGAGAACATCAGCCTGGCGAAAACGTTCAATATCACCGAACGCCTCCGCATCGACCTCCGCGGCGAAGCGTTCAACATTTTTAATCGGACCATCTTCGGCACCGGTTCGACCAACCTCAACGCCGGCACCTTCGGCCAAGTCCAGAATCAGGCCAACGACCCCCGCCAGATGCAGGTCGGCCTGAAAGTCTACTGGTAGATTGACAGTGGATGAACGTTAAGTCAGGAGAAAATAAGGCCCAAACAATCCAGCATCGTTAAATATATTATAAAATTCGCATACAATCTCCCGATGAGCTTCTTAGGCATCGGAGAGTTCTTTCAAAAAGCTCTCGACCTGAGGAGCGTTTTTATGAAATCTGCGGTGAAGAGTCCCCGTCCGACCAGGTCGCTCTTTCTAGAAAGGGTTCAGGAGATCCGGTCGCAATTGGCAGGCGACGACCTGTCCGGTCGCCTGTCCATGGACGACCTTCCGGCCGCTGATCTTCAGGCCGCCGTTGCGGTCAACGATCTTCTCGACCATCTCGCCCTCCAGGCGAAGGGGTCCCTGCAGACGAGCGAACGGAACAGAGCGATTCTGTCCGAAGAGCTAGCCGATGCCCGTGCCCTCTCCCAAGTGGTCTCGGAGATCGCGAGCGCCTCCACTCCGCTTGAAGCGGCGCGGATGGCGCTGGACTCGGTCCGTTCCGCCTTCGGCTGGGCCTACGGATCATTTTGGACGGTGGACGCGGCCAGCCGCTCCCTTGTTTTCGCGATCGACTCGGGTACCGTGAATGATCAATTCGTCCGGGTCACCCAACAGGCTCACTTCCAGGAAGGCGTCGGCCTGAGTGGCCGCGCCTGGAAGCAACGGGATCTGGTCTTCGTTCCCGATCTGAGCGAAGTCCGAGACTGCGTGCGGGCCCCGGTCGCGCTGCTGGCCGGCGTGAAATCGGGTGTCTGTTTTCCGGTCCTGGTGGGCGGCCAGGTGCGAGGCACGATGGATTTCTTCTCTCTCGAAAGCATCGCCCCGAGCCCCAACCGGCTGAGCTCGTTGCAGCTGGTTGGTCGGCTCGTCTCCGCCGCGCTCGAGCGGATCGAGCAAAGCGCCCTCTCGGAACAGGCGGCCTCGGATTCCCGCGCGGTCGGTCAGGTTCTGGAATCGGTTGGTGCCGCCACCACCGAAGCCGCCGCTACCGAAGCCGCTTTGACCACGGTGAAAGACGCCTTCGGCTGGGCCTATGCCTCGTACTGGGTCGTCGACGCCCAGGACCGCGCTCTTCGCTTTTCCGCCGAGGTCGGCACGGTCAATGAGGAGTTCCGCCGCATTACGCAGCAAGCGCGGTTCGCGGAAGGGACCGGGTTAAGCGGCCGCGCCTGGGCGCGCCGAGAACTCGTCTTCGTCGCTGACTTGGCCGAGGTGAAGGACTGCGTCCGCGCTCCGGTGGCCCAACGCGCCGGGGTCAAATCCGGCCTCTGCTTTCCGATTGAAGTCGATGGCCAAGTGGTCGCCACGATGGACTTCTTCGCAACCGAAACTCTCTCGCCGAGCCCGGGCCGGCTCGAAGCGCTCCGCAGCGTCGGACGGCTCGTCTCCGCGGCCATCGGCCGGATCCGCGATACGCAGCGACAACGGGATGCGGCCAAAGATTCCGACGCTGTCAATCGCGTCCTCACCGCCGTCGGCAACGCGCAATCGGAAGAGGATGCCGCCCGGATCGCTCTCGAAACCGTGCGGACGGCGTTCGGCTGGGCCTATGGCTCCTATTGGACCCTGGACCGCAAAGAGAAGAATCTGCGATTCAGCACCGAATCCGGCTCGGTCACCGAAGAGTTCCGGCGGGTGACCCAACGCGCCCGCTTTGCCGAAGGGGAGGGGTTATCGGGCCGCACTTGGCGCGCCAGAGATCTTTACTTTGTCAAAGACTTGAGTGAACTGACTGATTGCGTTCGCCGGGAACCGGCGCAGCGAGCCGGGGTCAAATCCGGGGTCTGCTTTCCCATTCAAATCGACGGCGAGGTCGCCGGGACCATGGACTTCTTCAGCCTGGAAACCCTCGACCCGAGTTCGGAACGCCTGAACGCTTTGCGCAGCGTCGGCCAACTCGTCTCCTCCGCCTTTGAAAGAATTCGCGACGCCACCAAACAGGCCGAATCTGCCCGCGACACCGGGGCCCTGAATCGGGTCCTCGAAGCGATGGGTCGCGCCGAGACCGTCTCCCTGGCCATCGGAACCGCTCTTGGCATCGTCCGGGAAGCCTTCGGTTGGGCCTACGGCTCCTATTGGCAGGTCGATCCCGCCTCGCAATCGTTGCGTTTTGGCCAGGATTCCGGCGCAGTCAGCGAGGAGTTTCGACGGGTGTCCGCCGAGGCGTCTTTCCGCGAAGGGGAGGGCTTCAACGGCCGCGCCTGGCGGGCTCGCGACCTCGTCTTTGTGGAAGATCTCGGTACCGTGACAGACTGCTCCCGTCGCGACTCGGCAGTCCGTCTTGGGATCAAGAGTGGCGTCGCCTTCCCGCTCGTAGTCTCGGGCAACGTCATCGGCACCCTCGACTTCTTTGTGATGATGACGATCGCGCCGAGTCCGGAACGTCTGGAGGCGCTGCGCAACGTCGGTCGCCTGGTTTCGCGGGCCATCGAACGGGTCGCGGTCGAAGAACGGGCGCGGCGCGAAGCCGCCTTCCAGGAACGCGAAGTGGCTCGCTTGGTCGTCAACCTGGAACGGATGGCGGCCGGCAATCTCCAGGAGATCGATGCCTCCATCACCGCCTCGGACGAGGAGACTCGCGCGGTCGCGGCGAACTTTGCCAAACTCAATACCGGCCTCTCCACCACCTCCGCCGCCATCCAGGGCCTGGTGGCCGATACCGCCCGCCTAGCGACCTCCGCCGTCGCCGGGGACCTCAAAGTCCGGGCCGACGCCTCGGTGCACCACGGCGATTTCCGCCAGGTCGTCGACGGCGTCAACCGGGCCCTCGATGCCGTCATCGGCCCCCTCGACACCGCCGCCGCCTATGTCGAGCGGATCAGTATCGGCGATATCCCACCAATCATCACGCAGACCTACCAAGGCGACTTTGACACGCTCCGCAACAACCTGAATGCGCTGATCGAGTCCATGCACAAGGTCAGCCACTCCGCCGATGCGGTCGCCCAGGGCGATCTCACCGTCGAGATCGTTCCCCGCTCAGAACGCGATCAGCTCATGAAGTCGCTGGCTCAAATGGTCGCCTCGCTCACCAGCACGATCGGCCAGATCAAAACTGCCGCCGGTGAGGTGGCCTCGGGAAGCGTCGCCCTCTCGACAGCCACCACGCAATTGTCCGAAGGGGCCAGCGAACAGTCCGCCGCCGCCGAACAAGCGTCGTCCTCGATGGAGCAGATGGTCTCCAACATTCGTCAGAACGCTTCGAACGCCGAACAAACCGAGAAAATTGCGGTCCAATCGGCTACCGATGCCAAGGAGAGCGGCCGCTCGGTCAGCGACGCCGTCAATGCGATGAAGGAGATCGCCAGCAAGATCTCCATCATCGAAGAGATCGCCCGGCAGACGAACATGCTCGCTCTCAACGCCGCTATCGAAGCGGCGCGGGCCGGCGAACATGGCAAAGGCTTCGCCGTCGTGGCTGCGGAAGTCCGGAAACTGGCCGAGCGGAGTCAGAAAGCCGCCAGCGAAATCAACCAGCTTTCGGCCTCGACAGTGAAGGTGGCCGAGCGGGCCGGAGAGATGCTCGAGCGACTGGTCCCGAATATTGAAAAGACCGCTTCGCTCGTCCAGGAGATCTCTGCCGCCAGCGCCGAACAGCAGACCGGAGCCGAACAGATCAACACCGCCCTCCAGCAGCTCCAATCCGTCATTCAGCAGAATGCCAGCGGGTCCGAGGAGATGGCCGCCACCAGCGAAGAGCTCTCCTCGCAAGCCGAGCAAATGCTCTCCTCGATCGATCAGTTCCAGGTCACCGAAAGCGACGAGATGGAATCTTCTATTCAGCGGCTCGACCGGGCGGTAGCCGCTCGACCGTCACCTGCGGCCCGCCCCGCTACGGCCCGAGTGGTCAGCGGGCGCCCGGCACCACCCGCCGTTGCCAGCCGCCGTCCGGCCGCTCCTACCCGGCCCGCGAGCCCGCCGCGCAAAGGCGGCGTTAAGCTCGATCTGCTCTCGGGTCCCGATGACCTCGATCAGCATTACAAACGCTACTAATCCCGACGCCTCAGACGCAATTGGAGCCCCGCATGGAAACCACAATGTCCGTCGCTACCCTGGCCGGCGTCCAGCCGTACCTGACCTTCAAACTCGGCATCGAAGTCTTTGCCCTCGAAGTCAGTAAGGTGCGGGAAGTGCTCGACTTCACCACCATCACGAAGATCCCCCGCACCCCGGACTTCCTCCGCGGGGTCATCAACCTCCGCGGCTGCGTAGTCCCGGTCGTCGATCTGCGGCTCGGCTTTGGCCTCGAATCGGTCGAGCCCACCGTCAACACCTGCATCATCGTCGTCGAAGTGTCCATGGGCGGCGAAACCATTGTCGTCGGTGCCTTGTGCGATGCCGTCGAAGAGGTCATCGATATCGATGCCGCCCACATCCAGCCTCCGCCCCGACTCGGCTCGGCCATTCAGACCGATTTCATTCAAGGCATGGGGCAGCGCGACAACGGCTTCCTCATGATTCTCAACATCGACCGGGTCTTCTCGGCCACCGACGTTTCACAACTGGCGCAAGCCACGAGGTAGGCTCATCATGGCGACTCCGTCCGCCCGTCCCTCCGCCGCCACGCCTGAACTCCCGCTCGGGCCCGAACTCGCGCCGATTGCCCCGGCTGACTTCGCCCGCCTGCGCACGCTGATCGAAGATCGCTGCGGGATTCAGTTGCCCGACAGCAAGCGCCCGATGGTCGAAGCCCGGCTCCGGAAGAGACTGCTGCAGCTCGGCCTAGCCTCGTTCGCCGACTATTGGCAGCTCCTGTTTGATCCGGCCCGTCAAGCCTCCGAATTCGTCCCCCTGACCGATGCCCTAACGACCAACAAGACCGATTTTCTTCGCGAACCGAACCATTTCGCCCTGCTCGAAAAGTCCGTTCTCCCCACGCTCTACGCGGCTGGCGTCGGTCGCCGGACTCCTCTGCGCGTCTGGAGCGCCGCCTCTTCGACCGGCGAAGAGCCCTACACCCTGGCCATGGTTCTGGCGCAGTGGGGCCGCACCCAACGCTCGTTCGACTTCACGGTCCTCGGCACCGATATCTCCACTCGCGTGCTCGCTCACGCTCGCGCGGCCACCTACAGCGAGGCCGATATTGCGCCGCTGCCCGAAGCCTGGCGTCGCGCCCACTTGCTGCGGGCCCGGGCGGCCACCGCGCCCGCTCCCTTCCGGATCGCTCCGGAACTGCGCGCCCGCGTTCAGTACGGCCAACTCAATCTGATGGATGCCGACTACGGACTGCACGAGCCCTTCCACATCATCTTCTGCCGCAATGTGCTGATCTATTTCAATCGGGAGACGCAGGCGGAGGTCGCCCGTAAATTGACCCAAAACCTCGTCCCTTCCGGGTACCTTTTTGTCGGTCATTCCGAGTCCCTCCAGAACCATGGCGCGGACCTCTCGCCGATTGCTCCCAGCGCCTATCGCTACAAAAAACGGATGGAGGATTCCACCCGATGACCCGCCACTTCCTGCACCCCGGAGCCGTTCGGTTCTCGGCCTCCCCCGAACTGGTCGAAACCATCCTCGGCTCCTGCGTCTCGATCACTCTCCGTGACCCTGTCTCTGGTCTTACCGCCATCTCCCACTGCGTCTTGCCCAACTCCCCGGCCGGGGTCGACGAGGGCACCCGCTTCCGATATTGCGACACCGCTATCCCCGCCATGCTCGCCCGCTTTGCCGACCGTCAAGTCCCGGTCAGTCGCATCGAAGTCAAGCTTTTCGGGGGTGCCGAGGTGCTTCCCGGTGTCGAGCACCCCCCGGTGGGGCCGACGGTAGGAGCGCTCAACTCGCGCTGTGCATTGACGGTTCTCGCTTCGTTCGGCTTAGCCCCAAGCGCCCAGAAAACAGCCGGGGTCGTCGGCCTGCATTTGATCTTCGATACCGCCAAAGGGGACGTCTGGGTCCGGCCTCTCGCCAAGGAACAAAACGTATGAAACCTCCAGTCTCGGTCCTGATCGTTGATGACTCCGCGCTCGTCCGCGGAGCGCTTTCGGAAATCCTCGGTTCCGATCCCCGCCTGTCGGTCCTCCCCCCCGCCTCGGACCCTTTCGTAGCCGCTGCCCGCATCCAGGAACGGATCCCCGACGTGATCGTTCTGGACGTCGAAATGCCCCGGATGGACGGGATCACGTTTCTCAAGCGGCTGATGTCCCAGCATCCCATTCCGGTGGTCCTGTGCTCGGGCGCGGCCGAAAGCGGCTCCCGGATCGCCCTCGAAGCGCTCGACGCCGGCGCAGTCGAGGTCATGGCCAAACCCCGTTTGGGAACCCGCCAGTTTTTTGAAGAATCGCGCGACACCATCTGTGATATCGTCTACGCTGCCTCGCAGGTTCCGGTCAAAACCCGCCGAACCGCCCCTCCGGTCGCCGCCAAGCTCAACGCCGACGCCGTGCTGGCCAAGACACGCACCACCCGGGTCGCCGCCCTTTCCGATCCCATCTTCGTCGTCGGGGCCTCCACCGGCGGCACCGACGCGCTGGTTACCCTACTCAGCGGCCTACCCGCTGATCTGCCCGGTATGGTCATCGTCCAGCACATGCCCGAGTTCTTCACCGCCTCCTTCGCTGACCGGCTCGATCGGCTCTCCGCTCTGTCGGTGAAAGAGGCCGCGGCCGGGGACGAGATCCAGCATGGCCAAGTGCTGCTCGCCCGCGGTAATCGCCATCTCGTTCTCCTCCGCAAACAAAATCGCTATGTCGTCGACCTCCTCGACGGGCCGCCGGTCTCCCGCCATCGGCCTTCGGTCGATGTCCTGTTTCGTTCGGCCGCCCAGCAGGCCGGGCGTAACGCGGTGGGAGTGATTCTTACCGGCATGGGCGACGATGGGGCCGCCGGTATGCTAGAACTCAAACAGGCCGGTGCCCGCACCTTCGCGCAGGACAAAGATTCCTGTGTCGTGTTCGGAATGCCGAACGAAGCCATCAAGCGCGGAGGCGTCGATCGAATTCTGCCGCTCACCCGGATCGCGCCCGCCCTCATCCAACTGGCCCGGGAGATGAAATCATGACCCGCCCCACCGTTACCGCCCCCCCGGAGCTGACTCTGCCGGTCGTCGCCGAATTGTTTGAACAGTTCCGCGCCGCCCCCGCCGGACTCCACCTCGACCTCCGCGCCACCACGTCGATCGATCTCGCCGCGCTCCAACTCCTGCTGGCCGCCGCCCGCGAAGACCGACTCCTCGTCACCCAGTCCGCGCATCTCCCCCTCGACTCGGTGTGTCGCGCGGCCGGCATCGATCCCGCCATCTTCCACCCAGGAGACGCTCATGTCTAAAACGATCCTCGCTGTTGACGACTCCGCCAGTATGCGCCAACTGGTCGGATTCACTCTCCGCAGCGCTGGCTTCACTGTCATCGAAGCATTCGACGGCCAAGACGCCCTCGACAAGTTGCAAGCCCCGTTGCACCTCGTCCTGACCGATCTCAACATGCCGCGCCTGGACGGTCTCGGGCTCACCCGCGCCATCCGCGCCACCGCCAACTATCGTTACACTCCCATTCTCCTGCTCACCACCGAGTCCGATCCTGCCCGCAAGCTGGAAGCCAAATCCGCCGGAGCTACCGGTTGGCTCGTCAAACCCTTTCAGCCAGAACAACTGCTCGCCACGATTAAGAAGGTGCTCGGATGAGCGATGCGAACCAAATGGGCGACCCCCGCCTCGCGTTCTGCGAAGAGGCCCGCGACCTGCTCATCGACCTCGAAGCCGCCTTGCTCGAACTCGAAAACGACCCCCGCGACGCGGAAACCATCGGGCGGGTCTTTCGCGCGCTACACACGATTAAAGGCTCTGGAGCCATGTTTGGCTTCGACGAAGTCGCTTCCTTCACCCACAACCTGGAATCAGCCTATGACCTCGTCCGCTCCGGCGAACTAGCCGTTACTCCCGCGCTGATTTCGCTCACCCTCTGCGCCCGAGATCATATCCTCCACCTGCTCGAATCTTCACTCGGCCACACCGCCCTCAATCGAACTCCCGGCCTAGCTATACTCGGCGCCATCCGTGAGTTTGCCGATGTCCGCAACGCCGTTCCTCCGCCGGTCGATCTTACTTCCTCCGTCGCGGCCCTGAAGGAATTCAAAATTCGCTTTGCCCCGCCCGTAGACCTTTTTTTGCGCGGATCCAATCTCCTGCCCTTGTTCGACGAACTCCGCGAACTAGGCGACCTGGACATCCACGCCGATATCTCTGCTCTCCCCCCTTTGGCCGAACTGCTCCCCGACCACTGTTACCTCGTTTGGAACCTGCGCTTGTCCGCCTCCTGCACCCCGGAAGCGATTCGCGACGTCTTCCTCTTTGTCGACGACGGCGAGTCGCTGACGATTACGGCCGTCGAGGACGCGCCGGAGGTTGCGCCGGCTGACGAAGCCGTCGAAACACCGCCCGGCGAAAACCCCGGCACGGCCGCCCGACCCGCCACCACCAGTCTCCGCGTCCCCGCCGCCAAGCTCGATGAGCTGATCAACATCGTCGGCGAACTGGTCACCATCCAGGCCCGTCTCACCCGTTTCGCCACCCAGTCCGGCGACATCGAAATCGCCCATATTGCCGAAGAAACCGAAAGGCTCACGAGCCTGCTGCGCGACAACACGATGAGCCTCCGCATGCTCCCCCTTGAGGCCACCTTCGCTCGCTATCGGCGGCTCGTCCGCGACCTCGCCGGCGAACTCGGCAAGCAGATCGATCTTTCCACGGTCGGTGGCGATACCGAACTCGACAAGAGCGTCATCGATCAGATCGCCGATCCCCTTGTCCACCTGATCCGCAACTCCGTCGATCATGGCATCGAAACGCCCGAGCAGCGTCGCCGGCTCGGCAAACCGGCCTGTGGACGGCTCGTCCTCTCCGCCTCTCATTCGGGCTCGCAGGTCCTGATTCAAGTCTCCGACGATGGAAACGGTATCGACCCGGTCCGCGTCCGCGCTAAAGCCATAGAAAAAGGGCTCGTCGATCCCCGCGCCGAACTATCGGAATCCGAGATCTTCTCGCTCATCTTTCGCACCGGCTTTTCCACCGCGGCCTCGGTCTCTTCTGTCTCCGGCCGCGGCGTCGGCATGGACGTCGTCAAGCGGAACGTCGAATCGCTCCGTGGTTCGATCGACGTCACCTCCACACTCGGGCAGGGAACGGTATTCACCCTGAAACTCCCCTTGACCCTGGCCATCATTGATGGACTCCTCGTCCGCGTCGCCGCGCAGTACTTCGTCTTCCCGGTCGTTCAAGTCATCGAATGCCTCGAAGTCAAAACCGATACGCTCCTCCGCGGCCGTGAATTTATCGAAGTCCGGGGCAAACTCGTCCCCCTTGTCTTCCTCCATCGCTTCTTCCGCCTCGGCTCCGGCCCGGGGATCCGCACCCAAATCCTGGTCGCGCAAACCACCTCCGGTGACTTCGGCTTCGTCGTCGATGCCGTCATTGGAGACCACAAAACCGTCATCAAGCAGCTCGGTCCCCTCTGCCAGCAGGTCGAAGCGGTCTCCGGTGCCACGATCCTGGGCGACGGAAGCATCGCCCTGATTCTCGACGTCGACAAGCTAGCGCATTCTGCTCTCGCCGACGCCGCCCGCCCGACCGCCTTCCCATACTCCTGGACCGGCCCCCCAACCATCGCCGCATGCACACCATGCCCCGATTTCAACTTGTAGCGGGCAAATACTATCTCCCGATCCGGATCCCTGCCTTCATCGGGGCCGTCCTCGGGCAACAAACGTCCCGAGAACGCCTCCAGCACCGCGCGACACCGGCCCGCCGTGTTGCCGCTCGACCGCTGCGCCTGGCCTCGCATCGCATCCGCTAACACGCAGAGATCGGCCGCTCGGCCTCCATGCTGGCTTGGCCCTCACCATCTCTTGCCGCCAACCGCGCACCTGGGCATCCCCCACCGCCGCCGATCGGGTGGGTAATTCGCCCCCAATTCCTGCATCGAACCGGCCACGACGATCCTTGGGTTACCCACCTCGCCGATGTGGCATGCCGTAATCGAAGTATTCTCTGCCAGTCGACCCGATTGGATCTCAATCGACTGGATCTCGACGATCGCCTTCCGAAGCCGGGCCCCGATCGCGGGCAACTCGGCCGAGAACGGCGCTCTTCCCTCCTCCATCGCCCCGGCTCTATGATCGCGCCCAGTACCGCGTCAAAGCGCTCCTGCCTGTCGTCGGCACCAACCACGGTGTCTCCCTTGCCCGTTCCCAATAAGGATTGGCCGGCGGGAATCATTGCCCCCCACCCGGCTCGAGATTCCTTCCGGATCCTCGTCGATCTTGCTGGCGGATCGAGTAAAGCCTAACGACGCCTGCAGCCCCGCGACGACATGCTCTACCTGTTGCCTGGTGATTTCGCATGAGAACGCTGTCAACTCCGCACCAAGCCGAACCGATACCGCCACCTTGCTCTGCTGCCGTTGGTCCGATGATGCCAAACCTTCATCGACCTGCGCCAAAACATCCTCAATCGTTTCCAACTGCACCGTATCCAGAACGGCGATCTCACGCAGGGCTCGCGAGACGCACTCCCCAGTGCCTCCACAGCAGCCCGCAACTCTGCGGCGGGCGCCTCCATTTCTCCCCTTACACCGTGCCGTAGAACCGACGCTCCTCCTCCCTTTGAATCTGCCTCCGTTCGACGCGCGCCTTCACCAATCCCATCAGATCGCGAGTCCTTTGGCCCTGCTCTCCCTCCAGCATTCTCGGTCATTGTTCCACTTGGGATTGGAGCTTCCGCACACCCGCGACGAACTCCAGCAGATTCCCACTAGTGAGTAGACTGTTCGACTCTTCAAGGTCAGCAATTACACTCCCAATCCGCTCGGCCGCGGTTGGCCCGCCCATCCCGAAGTTCAGGGCGGCGTACAGCGCAAGCTGCCCCGCATGGAAGCACGCCGGGGCAGACCCTATAAATGAGCCGCTACCTCACGAATCCGAATCACCAGTGTTCTCCTCCCCACTTCGTGCGACCGAGCATACTCAGTGTCGGCACGCCGCCCCATGGGGCATATCGAGAGGCGAAACAAAAGCCTGAGGGAAGTTAGGGTGACGCTTTCCCCGCAACCCACGCTTGAAATGGAACCGACAACGTAGTAAAACAGGTACACTCGCGATGCTCCATAAAATCCTCTCCCTCCTCGCCCTCTCCGCCGCTTTCCTCGCCGCCGGCCTCCTCGACAAATCCCCCGTCCGCGTCGAAATCTTCGAAAACGTCCCCCCCGGCACCGAACTCGCCCCCACCGGCACGCCCGCCTACCAATACACCGAAACCGCCTTCGGCTTCGCCCGTCTCCCCCTCAAATACTCTGCCGAAGCCCTCCCGCAGGATCGCTCCGTCCCCTTCACCCTCCGCGCCTCCTATCAGCGGCTCATCCCCACCGGCCCCCATCGCTTCCGCCTCCGCGCCCGCGGCGGCGCCCGCCTGCTCATCGACGGCGTCGAAGTCGCCAAAACCTCGAAGCAGAAACCCAACACCACCGGCGACGACCCCGTCCCCGAACCGCCCGTCCGCGACGAAACCGGCCACCGCCCCCTCACCCATCCTCACCAGGATGTCTTCGTCAACTTCCCCGGCGACGGCAAGCTCCACACCTTCGAACTCCTCGCCATCATCGGCGGCAAAGGCCTCATGCCCACCCCCGGCGAACTCGCCGTCTCCTTCGGCAAACCAGGCGAACTCGAACACCTCCTCGGTCCCGACAACTCCCCCCGCCTCACCGACCTCGGCTGGGAAACCCACGTCGCCCAACAAGAAACCCTCCACCGCCAAGCCGATCGCGAACGCCGCCTGGAAGCCTCCCGCGAAGTGGCCGCCCGCTGGAACACCCGCCACGACGAAGCCCGAGCGTTCTACAAGGACCGCCCCATCTCCGTCCCCGCTCCCACCCCCAACCTCCCCGCCAACAATGCGATCGATCACTTCCTGAACGCCAAACTCAAGGCCGCCGCCCTCGCACCCCGGCCCCTCTCGGGCGACCTCGAATTCCTCCGCCGCCTGTCACTCGATACAACCGGCCTCATCCCCACCGCTGACGAGATCCGCGCCTTCCAGTCGCTCCCCCCCGCCACCCGTCGCGCCCAGGCCATCGATCGCCTACTCAAACATCCCGACTGGGCTGACAATTGGGTCAGCTACTGGCAGGACGTCCTGGCCGAAAACCCTGGTATCCTCAAACCCGATCTCAACAACACCGGCCCCTTCCGCTACTGGATCCACCAGTCGTTCTCTGACGGCATCCCCTTCGACCGCTTCGTCACCGAACTCGTTCAGATGGAGGGCAGCGTCCACCTTGGGGCTCCCGCGGCCTTCTCTCAAGCCACTCTCAATGATGCACCCATGGCCGCCAAAGCCGAAATCCTCGGCCTTGCTTTCCTTGGCACCAAGCTCGGCTGCGCCCGTTGCCACGACGCCCCCTTCCATCCCTATAAGCAGCAGGATCTGTTCTCCATGGCCGCCATGCTCAACGGCAAGGCGCTCAAGCTCCCCGTCGCCAGCACCGTCCCCCTCGGCGAAGGCAGCCGTAAACCCGCCGTGCAAATCTCCCTCAAAGCGGGCGAGGCCATTAACCCCGGCTGGGCCTTCAACGATCTCATCCGCCACGACGAAACCGGCACGCTACCCACCGAAGGTAAGATCGAATCCCGCCGCACCCTCGCCGCGCTCATCGTCTCGCCGAAAAACGAGCGTTTCGCCCAAGTCGTCGTCAACCGTGTCTGGAAGCGCTACTTCGGCATCGGCATTGTCGAACCCGTCGACGACTGGGCCTACGCCAAGCCGTCCCACCCCGAGTTGATGCAGTTCCTCGCCCGCGAGTTTGTCGCGAGCGGCTACGATCTCAAACACCTCGCCCGCTTGATTTTCTCCTCTCACGCCTACCAGCGCCGCCCCCTGGAATCCCTCGCCGCCACCCAACTCTCCCCTGCCAATCGCCTCTTCGCCGGACCCGTCCGCCGCAAATTGTCCGCCGAGCAACTCGTCGACTCCCTCCACCGCGCCGTCGGCAAAGCCTTTGAATGCGAGGACCTCAACCTCAACCCCGCCGGCGACCGGTCGCCCGCCCAGTTCCTTAACATGGGCAAGCCCTCCCGCTCCTGGCAGATGACGGCCCTGTCGAACGAACGCGACCGCCCCGCCCTCGCCCTCCCCATCGCCCAGGCCTTGATTGACGTGTTGACGAACTACGGCTGGCGCCAGTCCCGACAGAACCCCTCCACCATTCGTGACGACGGTGCCTCCCCCATGCAGACGCTCATCCTCGCCAACGGAGTGCTCGGCACCCGCATCCTGCGCCTCTCCGACGACAGCGCCTTCACCGACCTGGCGCTCAAGGATCTCCCCGTCGAAAAACTCGTCGAAGAAGCCTTCTACCGCATCCTCTCCCGGCCCCCCACCGCGGCCGAGACCACCACCATGGCGGCTCTCCTGCGTCCCGCCTACGCCACCCGCAAAGTGGCCGGTGCCCAAACCGGCTACGCCGCGCTCAAGAGCGACAACCGCGTCTCCTGGTCCAATCATCTCAGCGCCGAAGCCACCGTCATCCGCATGGATGAAGAGAAGAAAATGCGCCTCGGCGCCGAACCCACCAAGCGTTTAAAAACTGAGTTCCGCGTGCTCTTTGAAGACGCCCTTTGGGCCATGCTCAATAGCCCCGAATTCGTACTGCTCCCCTAAGGATCCCGCCCATGAACCGTCGTGATTTCCTCGCCGCCTCCACGGCGACTCTTGCCACCGCTGCCCACGCCCCAAAGGGCAAGGCCGATGCCTGCATCTTCCTCTGGCTCGGCGGCGGTGCCGCCCATATGGACACCTTCGACCCCAAGCCCCTCGGCGACGGCAAGAAGGTCGCGGGGTCTTACTACAAGTCGATCAACACCGCGATCAAAGGCGAGCAGGTCTGCGAGCACCTTCACCGGACCGCCCCCCTCATGGACCGCGCCATCGCCGTCCGCTCCATCACCCATGACATCTCCGGCGAGCATGCCGCCGCCGCAAACCTCGTCCATACTGGCCGCAAGCCCAGCGGCACGTTGATCTATCCCGCCATCGGTGCCATCGTATCGAATCAACTCGGGGCCAAGACTGCTGAAGTCCCGCCCTACGTCGTCATGGGCTACCCCAGCATTATTCGGGATCCAGGTTTCCTTGGCGCCCGCTATGGCTACGTCTATCTCACCCAAATCGAGACCGGCCCGGCCGGCCTCCTCCGGCCGCCCGACGTCGACTTGAACCGCGAAGACCGCCGTGAGACCCTCCTCGCCAAGTTGCGCGAAGAGTACACCAAGCGCCATCCGAAGGACCAGACCGTCCTGCAGCAGGAAGCCATCACGACGTCTGCCTATAAGCTCGCCGGCCCCAAGTTTTTGAACGTGTTCGACCTCGCCCGCGAATCCTCGACGCTCCGTGAATCTTACGGCGGAGAGTTCGGCCAGCGCTGTCTCCTTGCCCGGCGCCTGGTCCAATCGGGAGTCCGCTTCGTCGAGGTGTCCCACAATTTGAACTTCTTGAACGGTTCCGGCTGGGACACGCACAACGATGGCCAGGTGAAGCAGCATCTCCTCATTGAGGAGCTCGACAAAGCCTTCTCGTCGCTCCTGACCGACCTCGAAAAAAACAAGATGCTCGATACGACGCTGGTCGTCATCGCCACCGAATTCGGGCGCCCCCCTGACTTCGACGCCGGCGGAGGCCGCGGCCATCAGTCGGCCGGGTTCAGCATGGTGTTAGCCGGTGGAGGCTTGAAGACAGGCCAGGTGATCGGCCGGACGGACGAGGTAGGCCGAACAGTAGCCAACCGCCCCGTCACGATCCCCGACTTCCACGCGACCATCCACTGCGCCCTCGGCATCGACCCGCACAAGAACCTCTACGCCGGCGAGCGTCCCGTCCCGATCACCGACCGCGGCACGCCCATCGCCGAGGTGTTTTCGTAAAGGATCCGGACGTTTGACGCTCAAAGGGGCCCCATCAGGGCTCGCCGAAGGTCGTCGAGTACAGGTTGGGCTGCAGTATGTCGGTGCGACCGTCTTCGTCCCAGTCGATAGCCATGGGCTGGTCGTTCTTCATCCCTACGGTGAGCGGATCGAGACCGCCTTCGCGGTTGTATAGGAACGCTTGCTGGGCGTTGAGAACGACGGCCAGTGCGAGGGCCAAATGGCCGTAGCGCAGGTCTGCTAGTGTGAGCCATCGGCTATGTTTACCGGGGACAGCATCAACCCCATGATATTCTGCTAAGGGTGCGGTCTTTGTTTCATTTTGCCCCCATAGCGGTTCTTTCGCTCGTTTCTGCCGCCGCGCAGTCGCCCCCTCCGTTGGTTCACATTTTGGAAACGGAGATGCAGCGGAACTTCGCCGCCTTAAAGGCAAAGGGAGAACCCGCGCCCTACTTCATGGCCTATGCGGTGACCCAGCAAGAGGCTTATCTGCTCGCCGCGACAAGCGGCATGTTGGCGTCAAAGGACTATTCGAAGTCTCGATCACTGGACGTGACGGTCCGCGTAGGCACCCCGCAATTGGATAATTACCACCGCGTCGGCCGGGAGTTTGCCACGTTCACGAACGGGTCGATTCTTTCGCTCGACGATAACCCGAACGCGCTAAAGCGTCGCCTCTGGATGGATACCGACGGGGTGTACCGGGCGGCATCCCAGCGGCTATTGAGCATCAAGACGAACAAAGAGGTAAAAGTAGAGGCCAAGGATCTTTCCGACGATTTTTCGCCCGCTGAACCCGTCGTGGTGTTTCAGCCAACTCTGGAACTTCGCTTTGATAGCGACAAATGGGCGGCACGAGCCCGCCAATGGTCCAAACGGTTCGCTGAGTATTCTGATATTTTGAGTTCCAATGTGACCGTAGTGGCGCAGCGGGAAGTTAAGACGTTCGTCAATACGGACGGCACCCGCCTACAGCACGGCCGGACGTTTGCGCGGATTATGATCATGGCCCGGTCGAAGGCCTCGGACGGCATGGACCTGTCGACCTCAGAGACGATCGAAGCCGACGACCCGACCCGACTGCCTTCCGACAAGGTGGTGGAAGCGGCGGTAGACCGGGTTGCCAAGGACCTGCGCGGACTCCTCCGCGCGGGCGAGGTGGACCCCTTTGTCGGCCCTGCGATCCTCTCCGGACGCGCCGCGGGCGTCTTCTTCCATGAAATTTTTGGCCACCGCATCGAGGGTCATCGCCAGAAGGATGAGGGAGAAGGCCAGACGTTTACCAAGAGCATCAATGGCCCGGTGCTGCCCTCGTTTCTGTCGGTGGTTTTTGACCCGACGGTAAAGCGGATGGCCGAAACCGACCTGTACGGTTGGTTTGATTTTGATGACGAAGGGGTAGCCGCGCGAAAGGTTCCGGTGGTGGAGGATGGGATTCTGAAGACGTTCTTGATGAGCCGCTCCCCGATCGCCGGATTCAGCCGTTCGAACGGCCACGGGCGGCGGCAAGCGGGCGCGGAGATTGTATCTCGGCAGAGTAACTTGATCGTGGCTTCGAAGAATAGCGTGTCCGAGGCGAAGTTACGGGAGATGTTGATCGAAGAGATCAAGAAGCAGAACAAGCCGTATGGTTTGTTCTTTGAAAGCGTGACGGGCGGCTATACGACCACCGGTCGAGCCGGCTTGCAGGCCTTCACGGTGATCCCGCTGGTCGTCTACCGCGTGTATGCGGATGGGAAGCCGGACGAACTCGTGCGGGGGGTCGATATCGTCGGCACGCCGCTGGCGAGCTTTGGCAAGATCATGGCGACGGGGAATCAGGCCCAAGTGTTTAACGGGTATTGCGGAGCCGAGAGCGGGAGCGTACCGGTTTCGGCGATTTCGCCGGCGCTTTTGGTTTCCGAGATTGAGGTACAGAAGAAGAATCGCTCGCAAGAGCGGCCTCCTCTGCTGGGGCGCCCGACCCCTTCGAATGGCGGTGGACTATGATGAAGCGGCGAACTTTCATGATCCTGGCGGGCGCGGCGTCGATGGCGAAGGGCCAAACGAAGCTGGACGATCCGATTCTGGAGGCGATGCGCGACGAACTCGATCGGTCTCTGCGGTTACGGATCGCGGGAGAGACGCCATATTACATCGAGTATGCGCTGGAGCAAGGGAACAATCTGAACTGCTCGGCGACTCTAGGCGGACTCTTGCTATCTCGGACCTCGTCCTACCGTATGCCGCGGGTGCAGGTGCGAGTGGGCAACTACGATTTCGACAACACCAACTGCGTGTACACCGGTATGGTGCGGGGTGCGCGATTCGATAACGAAAACTGGCCGCTGGAGGCGGACAATAACCAGATTCGCCAGGACCTGTGGCTAGCGACCGACCGGAACTACAAGGCCGCCGTGGAGACGCTGTCCCTGAAGCGCGCCGCGATGAAGAATATCAATCAGGCCGAGAAGCTGAACGACTTCGCCAAGCAGGCGCCGGCGCTAAAGATTCTCCCGATTCCCAAAGTCAAGTTCGATGAAAAGCGGAGCAATGATCGGGTGCGGAGTCTTTCCGCGCTCTTCACGGCCTATCCGAAGATTTTGGACTCGCGAGTCGAGTACGAAGAGGGGTTGGCCACGGCCTACTTTGGCAACACGGAGGGGACGTTTGCTCGAACGCCGGAGAACTTGGTTAGCTTGCGGGTGCGGGCCGAAGCTTTGGCAGCCGACGGGACGCCGCTGCGGGACTACCTGACCTTTCACGCTTTCGAAGCGGTGGGACTGCCCTCGGACGCTCAGTTGACGGCGGCGATCCACGAGATGGCCAAGCGATTGACGGATTTGTGCGACGCCCCCTTGGGAGAGAGTTACAGCGGTCCGGTGCTGTTTGAGAAAGAGGCCGCGGCACAACTTTTGGCACAACTCTTTGGTGGGAACCTGTCTCCGTTGCGGGCTCCGGTCTCGGAGCCGGGACGCCCGGTAAATCTCCCGCCTTCGGACCTGGAAGGTCGGATGGGTTCGCGGATCATGCCGGAGTATTTTGAGGTCACCGACGATCCGTTTGCCAAGGATGCGCAAGGCCGGCGGCTGTTTGGCGGCTACGAGATCGACATGGAAGGGGTGATTCCGCAGGCTTTACCGATTGTAAGCAAAGGAACGCTGAAGAACTTTTTTTTGACGCGGCAACCCGTACGGGGTTTTGAGGGTTCGAACGGACGGGCGCGCTTGCCTGGATCGTTTGGCGCTAGTTCGGCGCTGATGAGCAATCTGATCGTCAAGGCGAGCGAGAGTGTTCCGCTGGGGCAATTGAAGGCGAAACTACTGGAGACGATCAAACAACGGAATAAGCCGTACGGGATTATTGTCCGGAAGATGGACTTCCCGAGTTCGGCGAGTATCGGCGAGTTTCGGCGCTTGGCTTCGATGCTCCAAGCAGGAGGCGGCACCCGACCGGTGGCCCTTCCCTTAGCGACTTACAAGGTTTATCCGGACGGTCGAGAGGAGTTGATCCGCGGCATGCGGTTCCGCGGGTTGGCGGCTCGGGCGATGCGCGACATCCTGGCGGCCAGCACGGAGACTCATCAATACGATTTACTCGTAAACACCTATCCGTTGGCGCTGATGGGAGCCGGTGGATTTGTCACCGGAGCTACCGTAGTATCCCCGTCTTTGTTGTTCGATGAGGTAGACATGGATCGGCCTCAAGAAGAGCGTCCGAGTGCGCCCGTCGTGCCGCTACCACCGATCGAAACCGGCAAATAGTTCGGCGTTATGGGTCTACTCAGCCGTTCTATATTTCGTGAGATTGTGGCCGGCGCCGGGTTAGGCACAGTGCTGTTCAGTTTCGTCCTGTTTCTGCAGCGGATCAGCCTGCTGTCGGAACAACTCGTCCGGGGATCGGCGACGGCCACGACGGTAGGTTACATCTTTCTTTTGGCCTTGCCGTTCACTCTGATGATGTCGCTTCCGGTAGGGCTGTTGGTTGGCGTTTTGATCGGCCTGAGCCGGATGTCCTCGGACGGCGAGATTATCGCCATGCGCGCGGCCGGGGTGCCTGGGCGGCGCGTTTTGGGCCCCGTAATGACCTTCGCGGTGATGGGGACACTTTTGACGGCAGCTTGTTCGCTTTACCTGACGCCGTTTTCGATCCGCGAGACAGTGGCGGTGTTCAACCGGATCCTGGCCGATCAGATGACGGCGGAGATTCAGCCGCGGGTATTTGCCGAGCAGTTCCCGAACAAGACGATCTACATCGGCGACGTGATCCCGGGCCCGGTAGCTCGCTGGCGCAACGTGTTCATTGCGGACATGACCCCGCCGGATCAACGGAAGCGAAGCACGCAGGAAGCGGCCGGGGATGCCCCGCGGGTCACGATTTCTTCCGAGGCGATCGCCGTGCCGGATTCCGCGCACAATCGCATTCAACTGAGAATGACCGGTGGCAGTAACCACGAAGTGGGCAAGGAAGGGGGCCAATACTTCAACACGGCGTTTCCGGTGATGGACCAGTTGCTCGAAGCGAAGAAGCCAGCCGAGAAGCAGGCGAAGGCGTATTCGGATATGGAGACCGGCTTGCTGATGGTGGAGGCGAAGAATTCCCGCGAGGCCGATATAGAACTGCAGCGTCGGTTTTCGTTGCCCTTCGCCTGCCTGTTACTGGCGCTGGTGGGAATTCCGCTGGGGGTTTCGTCGCGAAAGTCGGGTAAGTCGGGCGCGTTCGTGATGACCGTGTTTCTCGCCTTTCTTTATTACATGGCCCAGGTTAGTTTGATCGGGTTAGCCAAGCAAGGGACGATGTCGCCCAAGCTCGCGGCCTGGGCTCCGAACGCTTTGTTCGCGTTCGTAGGCCTGACTTTGTTGGTTCGACTGGAGCATCCGGGCGACCGGGACTTGATTGGAGCGATCCGGGGATGGTTACTCGAAACGTTCAGCGGGATGGCCGAACACTACCGAGAGAAGCGGGAGCGGATGGCGCGGATGGCGCCGCGGAAAAGTATTCGATTGATGCCGCAGTTGATTGACACGTATGTGTTGAGCGAGTTCCTGTTCTACTTTTTTGTTTGGCTGGTCAGCTTCGTGCTGCTGACGCAGGTGTTCACGTTTTTCGAGCTTTTGAGCGACGTGATTCGGCACCAGATCCCGATGGAGAAGGTGCTGCGGTATCACCTATTCCTTTCGCCAAAGCTGATCTACGATTCGTCGCCGCTGTCGATTCTGGTGGCGGTTTTGATCACGTTCAGTGTGATGTCGAAGCAGAACGAGGTGACCGCGTTTAAGGCATCGGGCGTTAGTTTGTATCGGCTGTCGGTGCCGATTCTGTTGGCTGGGTTACTGCTGAGCGGGGCGTTGTTTGCCTTTGATCATTACGTGGTTCCGGACGCGAACTTGGTGCAGGACGGGATCCGCGCCGAGATCAAGGGGAAGGCGCCGCAGACGTACTTGCAGCCGGATCGGAAGTGGATTTTCGGGAAGGGTTCCCGGATCTATTACTACAAGCATTTTGAGCCGGCGGAGATGGTGATGGTGGGGGTACACATCTACGAGTTGGACCCGAAGACGTTTCGGCTGAAGCGGCATATCACGGCGGAGCGGGCACATTGGGAACAGGGCGTATCGACGTGGGTTTTCCAGAACGGCTGGGTGCGAGACATGGACGAGATTCGGATCAAGAAGTTTGAGGCGTTTCAGGTGAAGACGTTCCCGGAGATCGACGAACAGCCGGACTATTTTCTGATTGAAGAGAAGCAGTACAAGCAGATGAACTTCCAGCAGCTCGACGCCTACATCCAGGACTTGCAGCAGAGTGGGTTCGACACGATTCGGCTGCAGGTGCAGTATCACCGGAAGTTCGCGGTGCCGCTGTTTGCTTTTATTCTGGCGGTGATTGCGATCCCGTTCAGTTTTATGGGCGGACGACGAGGAGCGATGGCGAGCGTGGGCGCCAGCTTCGGGATCGCGATTGCTTACTTTTCGGTGGGCGAGTTGTTTGTCCAGATCGGGAACCTGAATCAGCTGCCGGCGGCGGTGGCGGCGTGGAGTCCGGACGCGATATTCCTGCTGGCCGGGCTGTATATGATGACGCGGATGCGCACGTAAGGGTTAGAGCGTTTTCAGGTATTCGACCAAGGCCAAGTGATCGACGTCGGACAAGGCTGGGCGGACGACTCGTCTGCGCGCTGCTCGTTCGAGGCGAGCAGTTTGAAGAGGGTCGGGAGACCGATGCGTTGTGCCGGTAAGGGCCGGCAGCCCAGATGCCGTTGAGGGGGCGAGCCTGGTAACGAGTCGTTGCGGTAGCCTCGCCAGGCGAGCTTTTCTTCGGCGGAGAGCCCGTCTTGCACTCGGTGGCTGGATTAGGATCGGTTCCGACTTCATCGATGGGGATATCGCGGCGATCGGCGCTTAGAGTCGACGGGAGGAAAGACGGCGGGCCAGCGGACCGGAGATGGATGAGTTGTATTGGACCCGGGTGAACCAGGAGTCGTCCCAGAGGTGGGGGAACTTGACGGGGGCTTTGGAGACGGCGTCGTGGGTTCAGATGCCAGCCTTTTCGGAGGAGGTTCGCTTCGAACTTGCACTAGCGCCAGGGGATGAGTTCGGTATGGCGGGAGCGCTTGCCGTAGCGCAGTTCAGATCGACGAGGGGGTATTGCTTGCCGGTGTCGGGTTTGAGGGTTCAGCTTCGAGGCCGAGCGCGCTTCTGGCGTATGGACGGGATGATGAACTTCGGGCGAGTGATTGTCAATCTCGGGCGGCGTGGAGGAGGCGGCGGGAGTCGCGGGCGGGGTCGTTTTGGGCTTTGCTGACGGGGGCGTCGAAGATCATGGTGGCCCGCGTTTCGAGGTTGTATTTGGGCCAGGTGGGGAGACCTAGGGCGTTGGGAGTGCCTCGGCGGGCGAAGGCGGCCCAGGCGCCGGCGAGATGGAGGGAGAGGGGCTCGGCAGCGGGGTAGCGGACGAGGCGCATGGCGAGGGGGAGTTCGGCGGTATGGAAGGCGCGGAGGCGGCCGGCGAGCATGGGGGTATTCCAGGCGAAGTGGTACATGAAGACGTCGGCTTGGGCTTGGGCGAGTTTGCGTTCGGCGTGACGGATGGCTTTGCGGCGGACGTCGCGATCGGTGGCGAAGCGGAACCAGCAGTCGGTGGGGGAGTCGTTGGAGTTTTCGCGGCGGTAGGCGGCGAGGAGGGGATCGACCTGGTCGGGAGCGAGTTTGGTTTCGAGAATACGGTCGCGGAGGGCGGCGGCGGTGAGGCGGTGGAGGGCGTCATCTTTGAGCGCGCCGAGGGAGGTTTCGTCCTTGCAGCAGCCGATGAGGAGCGGGACGCGGGCGGAGGCGGCGGGCGCTTGGGGGTCCCAGGTTTGCTGGGTGATGGTGCGGCCGTCGATTACGGGGGTAAGTTGGCTGTGGTTGGCGGTCTTCCAGAGGTCGAGAGGCGGGAGGTCGCGGAGCTTGGCGGCTTGGTGGGGGGCGAGGCCGAGTTTCGAGAGCAGGGCGCGAGCGGCGAGGGTCGCGTCTTCGCGGGTGGCGACTTTAAGGAGAGAGCCGCTTTCGAGGATGGCTTTGTGGAACAGGCCAGTGGCGGCGGGCATGGCGAGGAGGGAGCTGATTTTGGCGGCGCCGCCGGATTCGCCGAAGATGGTGACGTTGGAGGGGTCGCCGCCGAAGTTGGCAATGTTGGCGCGGACCCATTGGAGGGCGGCGATGAGATCGAGTTGACCGATGTTGCCGGTGGAGAATTGGGGGTCAAGGTCGCCGAGGAAGAGGTAGCCGAAGACGTTGATGCGGTGGTTGATGCCGACGAGGACGACGTCCTGTTCGAGGGGGAAGCGGTCGGCGAAGAGGGTGAGATGGGCGGAGCCGGCGACGAAGCCGCCGCCGTGGATATAGACCATGACGGGGCGTTTGCCGCGGGGGGACGGGGTTAGTACGTTAAGGACAAGGCAGGCTTCGCTGTCGGGTTGGGGGGCGAGTTCGGCGCGGTCGGCGGAGCCGCGAAAGTATTCGCCGATGGTGGGACTGAGGAAGATGTTGCCGGGGCCTTGGACGCAGCGGGGGCCGGTTTGGGTGCAGTCGCGGATGCCGGTCCAGGGGGCGGGTTTGGTAGGGGGGAGGAAGCGGGCGGAGCTGGCGTAAGGGATGCCGCGGAAGACGGTGACGCCGTGGGCAGAGTGGCCGCGGACCCGGCCGGCGGTGGTTTCGACCGCGTCGGGGCTGGCGGCGTGCAGGGCGGCGGAGAGGAGCAGATGGCGACGTAGCATGGTTGGTTTCGACGGATGCCAGTATATGCCGAATGGGCAGAGCTGCGCTGTACCGGGCAGATATTCGAGTTGGCCGCGGGCACTTAGCCGGTGTTTTGGGCTAGTAAGGCGGCTCCGGCTGGTCCGAAAAGACATAGGTTTCGACGCTGGAGCCGACCGTGCGGACCAAGGGCTTGGCGGGACGCTGTTGAACGGGGCTCCAGCCGGTTTCGCGTTGGCTTCGCTCGCTGGTCGCAGGTGCCACTTCCTGTGTATTTTCTTCAGGTTCGGATGTTTCGTCGCGGAAGAGATGGTCGACCGGGCCGGCGTCTGGCCCGAGATATTCGGTGTGGGGCCGAACCGGGGATTTGGGCATGGGATTCAGTTTCCGGAGCATATTTAGCTCTCGCAGGCTGGCATTGATGAGCCGGACGAGGGCCGCTTCTTCTTTTTGCAGTTGCTGGGGAATTTTTGAGTCGAAGGACATACGGGAGGCCAGTATGAGATCGATGGCGCCGGCTAGTTGGGGGGCCAACCCGGGATGCTCGATTTCGCGAACGTCGGCAAGGCAGCTTTCCAATTCGAGCGTTTGGAGCCTGGAGTTGCGCAACTGGCGCCATTGGGCGTCGACGATCCTTTGCACGATGCCGGTTTCGACCCGATCTCTGGGGGCTAAGTAGCGCGAGTATTCGGCGACCATATTGCGATATTCGGCGGCATCTTCGCCGGAGAGCATGGCGAGCCCGGGGGCACCGGTGTGATCCACGATGACGGTTCGGCTGCCGTTTTTGAGACTGTTGATCCGGGAGTTCATTTTCCCGGCTTCCGACTTCGGTCCGGTGCTTTTCTGGGCATTTTGCCGGTTGATTTCGGCGCGACGGGCTTTGCGAAGTTCTTCTTCGGTGAGGCCGTCGTTTGTGGGTTGATCTGGCATGGTTTGACCTCCAGGAGGGAAATAAAAAAGCCCGCTACGCCGGTTGGGCACAGTGGGCTTTTTCTGTATTCAGACTAGCCTGGGATTTTCCCGCGTTTCGGACAGGTATTTTTCAAAGTATTCAAAACAAGGGAGAAATAAATCTGAACGCTCGGAACTGGCGTTGGTCCGGCAGAGAGAGTTCGTCGAGGACGAGGGAATCCATGGTGCGGGGTTCTGACAGCGGAGCCTGCGTCGACACCTCCGGCCGGGCTCCATTCCGACTGCTTTTGGGGACGGCGCGGAATTGAGCTTATCGACTCCCGACGCCGGCCCGTCTCGTCTGATCTTCAGGCCGCGTAGAAGATAACTCATCTACCCGAAAGCGTCCCGCGAGAGAGCCGCGCGTTCCTCGAGGTTCTGAACGTCATCAAAATCAGCGACGAACTTCGGCGCGACGTGTTTCACGGTCGCGAATTTGTCGGCGATTTTGCGGAGACCCTCTTGAACCAAGCCATGGTCGATGTGCGGCTGAATCTCCACGACCAGGGCATCGAGGCCACCCGGATAGTTGGTCAGAATGAAGTAGATGTCCCAGGCGTGCTTTTCTTTGAGCCGGTCATGCCAGGCCATTTCCTTCATGACGAGGACGGCGGTGACCGACGAGACACGCACCATGGTCTGATCCGCGCTGCCTCCCGGCAGTTCGCCGCGAATCTCCGTCTCGACGAATCAATCGAACGCAAGATCGCAGCCACTGGCTTTGCCGGTGCGCTCGTATTCACCCGCGAGGAAATCGACTTGTACTTTGATTGGATTTCCGCCGACATTGACGGTTTGATGAAAGATGAAAGGTTGCCGGTGATCTTGTTCGTAGCCGCGCGCGAGAAGAAGGTTCTGAATCGTCGCGTGCCCGGCATCCTAGAGGTTGCGATGGTTGCACGCTAGATCCACGTGGATGCGGCCCACATAAATCAACGGCTGCGCGGGCAGGATGAGTTGGGGTCCCCATCCGCCGACAACAACGAGGTCATCGCGATACTCGCCCAACAAACGGACCAGCTCAAGCAGCACCGAATGAGCGGCCTCGACGAGATCGATCATCGTCGATGGGATGCCACTCGATGAGGACATTCTCGGGTTCTCTAGTCGGTGGTACTGGGCCGCGATGAAGGCGGCGGTGGTTCATCGAGTCTCCGCGGATCTCGAAGTTCGCGTTGTGACTGCCCGTTGCTTCCTCGCGACCAAACTGGAAGTATTCAGAGGGCGGGAACAAGGAGATTTGAAGCGCGGATGGACCGTCGTCGCAGAGTGTAAGGAAGTGAACTCTGGTGCGGTCGCGCGCGATGCGTCAGCGGCTGATCGATTCCCCGCGACGGCGTGACATTGATGTGGTTCTGGTTTGGCGATTGGATCGGTGGGGCCGGTCCCTGATCTGGTGCCGATGTTGCGGGAACTGACGGCCTTAAGGTGGGTTTTGTTTCGGTGACGGAGGCCCTGGATCTGACTAGACCAGCGGGCCGGGCGATCGGCATTTTGCTGATGAACATCACGGGTTTCGGCCTGCCGTTCGCGTACAGCGATCCGACGAACTATGGCGGCGCGACGGGGGCGAATCTGTGGGCGTGGATCACGACGATGATGGTTTTTGAGGGGACGCAGCGAGGACTATTTTCGATCCTGTTTGGGGCGGGGTTCGTCGCGCTGGCGACGCGGCGGGAGTCGGCGGGGAGCGCGGATGCGGCGGACCTGCATTATCGGCGGATGATGCTGATGGTGGTCTTCGGGATGATCCACTCGTACCTGCTGCTGTGGCGGGGTGAGATTCTCTTTTTCTACGGTATGGTCGGGCTGTTCCTGTTTCCCTTGCGCAAGCTCTCTACGAAGGTATTGCTGATCGTGGCGACGGTCGGATTCGCGATTTCCGCGGTGTGGACGCAGGGGGAGCGGTTGGCGGCGATCACGAAGCACGACAAGTTTGTCGCGGCCGAAGCCGTGAAGGCCGCGGGCGGGAAGCTAGCCAAGGCCCAAGAGGGAGAGATCAGCGCCTGGCAGGACGCGCTGGCGGAAGCGAAGCCGGATGCCGAAAAGATCCAAAAGAATATCGACGCGCATCAGGGTAGCTACCTTGACTTGGTGGCCTACCAGGCCCCGGGCACCGCAAATTGGGAGTCCTGGCAGTTTTACCGGCACTTCTTCGATTACTTTTCGATGATGTTGATTGGCATGGCGCTGTTCCGTGGCGGGGTATTGACGTTGGCGCGCGAGCCTCGACTGTATTGGCTGATGTTGGTCATTGGCTACACAGTGGGGTTGACAGTGAACTATTGGGAGACGCGAACAGTGATCGATAGTGGTTTCGCCGTTTTGGCGTTTCTGCAAACCAAGGTTACTTACGATCTCGGCCGGGTGGCGATGACGATGGGACATCTTGGTCTATTACTGCTGTTCTGTCGGTCGGGGTACTTATCGGGCTTACGGAATTCGTTGGCGGCGGTGGGGCGGATGGCGTTTACGAATTACATTTCGCATTCGCTGATCTGCGCGGTGTTGTTCAGCGGATTCGGTTTTGGGCTGTACGGGAAGCTGGAGCGGCATCAGCTTTACTACGTGGTGTTTTCGATTTGGCTGTTCCAACTGCTGGTGAGTCCGATCTGGCTGCGGCATTATTTGTTCGGGCCGCTGGAATGGGGTTGGCGTTCGTTGACTTACGTGAAGAAGCAGCCGTTTCGGCGGCACCCGGTTGCGGAGTTGGTGCCGTCGGTTTCCGTTTCCAACGGCTAAAGGTTCTGGCGCTTCCCGGGTCGCAGCTAAAGTTGTATGGTCTGGGCGATCCGTGCGGCTCAACGCAAAAGAAGGCCTCGTCGCCATCCCACCGTCAGAGGCCGTGCGAGATGGATCTCATATCTTTGCCCGACAAGTGCAGACAGTCGATCACCGCCCCGTCGCACCGTACCTTTGCGTGAAGCATAACCTGACCGCCAAAAACCACCTTGGTTTCGACGTCGCGACGCGTCCGGGAATAGTACGCCTAGCACGATTCTTGCAATAGTTTCCCGGATGTGATCAGTTCCACGTGGGGCGCGTCTGCTGATAGGCTCCGGGAAGAGTTTGCACCAAAAGTGCGGAAAACCAAATTTCTCGCGAGTGCCGAAGCGATCCAGCCCTGCCAGATTAGCCCGCAGCCGAATCGGTACTGGGTTGGGTTGTGGGTGGGCGACAGATCAGCACAGGCCAAAGCATCACTCGGCGATTCAAAAGCGCGACCGCTTTGCCCTACAGATGACCCACTGGGTTTCAATCGTTGTCGTTTTTAAACCTCACGCGTTGGGAGCCTGAAGGTTAGTTGTTCTCATCCGCCAGATCTCCGGGGGAGCAAACTACCGATACTACCGGTACCCTGCGTGTGATAGAGTACAGCCCGTGTATCCAGAGACTGCGTACACGTAAACAAACATAAGGAGATCCACGATGATCAAACGAATCGGTTTTACTGCAATAGCTGTACTTGCACTCTCCATGGCCGCTCAGGCTGCGGATAGCTTTGTCGGCAAATGGGAGTGGAATAAAGCGAAGTCCAAGTCGTCCAGCCCTGAACTAGTCGCTGCAACTGTGGTGATGAAAGCACGACCGGACGGTGGCAGAACAGTAAAAATTCTCCAGCGCTTTAAAGACGGGACCACTGTGACTTGGGATTACTCCTGTAGCGATGACGGGAAGGAATGCCCTGCCAAGGTATCAGATGGCGCTTACGATACCGTTTCCGTGAAGCGTGTGGACCCACAGAAGATAATTGTCGTGATGACCAAAAAAGGCGGTAAGTATAATGTGACCAGTACGTCTATTACGTCAAAGGACGGCAAGTCAATTTCCGGAACTGGCGAAGGTACCGATGCGAATGGTAAGCCTGTCTCGAGAACGTTCTTTTTCGATAGGAAGTGAATCCCGGCTTGGTGGCGGGCGTGACTGCTGGAACGGAAGCACCGATGTTTCCGACTTTGAATGGGATACCGACCCAGACCACGGCAACGATTTCACTGAAGTAGAAGCTGTCGATTTAGAAAACAAGAAAGAGGCTGGCGGCAACGCTGGCCTCTTTCTGCTTCCCCTCAATTCTCTGGCATTGTGAGCGTTATCAGGACTTCTTCCGGGTAAGGCGGTCTACATTCCGGCTCAAAAACGGAGTCGAAAGGCGGAGATCGAAGCCCTACCGGACACGCTAATGGCAGCAAGCATGGTGCTACAAGCAGGGGGAGTGCAGGTGGGGCGCGCTGAGGCTTTGTTTAGGGCAACGGGAAGATCTGGCTACTTCCGCAGTGCAAAGGACGGGAAGCGATTTTTGACGGCGGAGGAGGAAGGCAGCGAACAGGAATTCCCCATGGTGGTCATCGAAAACTATGCCGCGCGGTTGCAGTAGGGGCGCAGCAGGAGCCGAACTTTCTCCTTAGAAGACCTGATCAAGGAACTCTGGGCTTAACTGTAGTGGCGACTGCCGCTATGCGATAGACTAAGGCCCACACTATGCCACTCTCAGTTTCTGACAATCTGGGGCCTTACAGAATTCTCTCGAAAGTAGGCGAGGGGG
>Ga0209086_10000580_pt1 | contig 32165 bp, 44 predicted proteins | sample M_130207_XF_Meta_FD_187312 | JGI IMG/M metagenome (GOLD analysis project Ga0209086, IMG submission 187312) | Freshwater microbial communities from Lake Montjoie, Canada to study carbon cycling - M_130207_XF_MetaG (SPAdes) (version 2) | ecosystem: Environmental > Aquatic > Freshwater > Lake... | reverse complement strand
TCCCTCGGTCAGTGAGCAAAGTGCCGCTTCGAGTATATTTAAGGACGTTACCAGCATCATCCCTTTCTTCCCACATTCCAGTCGTAGGGCTCCAAACAGCAAGTGGCCCAACCCCAGTGGGTCTGTCAGGAGTATCCCCCAACGAGGAATCAAGTCCGGAAGACGGAGTAAGATCAATATCAGAATACCCACTAGGTATATCTTGAAGGTATTTAACTGGGTCTACCTCTGAAATTACTGAGGGGGGAGATACCGCGCTTGTCTCTGCTGCTGGTGGAGGCTGCTGTTCAGCATATTGTTGGGCGACGATTTCATTTAGTCGCTCTTGGTCTGCGGATGTAAATGCACCTTCCGGCATAGTGCCGTCTGCATTAGGTAGCGTAACCCCACCCTTTGAGCCGAGCCCTCCAAGATCTAAACTACTAATGTAGTTACTTAGGTCTGAGCTGTTAAAATCATACCCGCCAAGGCCAATATCAGAGTACCCACTAGGTATGCTCTGTAGGTACTGCTCTATTTCGTAATCATCCATGTTGTTTCCTCCTACCGCATTTACTGCGCCTAAGTCCGTATTAGTTCCCGAAACGTTTACTGAAGATAAGTCCGGGCTAACCGGTTGCTGAAAGCTTGAATTAAAAGCACTAGTGTCGAACTGAGTATCTGAGGTTGACCGGTCATCAATTGGCGCAGTAGTCGAATCAAACCCAGTACTGCCCAACTTACCCAAGCCAACCATTGAGTTAAGTGCGCTAATCGGGTTGCCCGACATAATACCTTGGCCGAGTGAAACCGCTTTGCCGAGCGTGCTTAAATCTTGGTTACCTGCTAACGACCCCGCCGAGCCAAGCGCAGCACCAATGTTGGGGTTCCCAGAAGCTAAGTTTGATGCTAACGATGCAGCAGTGCCAACATCTCCAAGATTAAACCCAGTACCACCAATAGGAGTACTACCAAGGCCCCCAGCAAGATTAGAGTTGGAAGTGAGAGCATTTACCGCCCCCGTTAAATTCCCTTTATCAACTGCGTTAACTACATTTGCGCCAGTAACGGCGTTCTTTAGCCCATTAGCAACGTCTTTTAACGTGGATAAATAAGATCCAGCCGTAACATCTATAGGGAGTGTGGCATTTCCAAAACCTGTAGTTGGGGCACCCGCAGCCCAATCAGACCCAACAATATCTGGACCACCTATAAGTCCAGCGCCAGTAAGCCCAGCGCCCGCCAAACTAGCCAAACCACTTAAATAACCAAGAGGAGTACTAGCGTGGGCTAAGGTGTCCGCCCCTTTGGCAGCCATAACAAAAGGCTGGATTGGGGATGGAATAAGCGCCCCAAGAGCCATAATGGCTTGGCCGATTGGGTTATCTCTTAGAAACCCGTGAGCGCGTGGACTCCACTGCGGTTGAAAACTAACGTTGCCATTGTCGTCAGCGTTTAAATGAAAAAAGATGTCGCCGCCCTTGAGTCCCCCCGTGCCGTTTTGAATGATGCCAACACGATTAGGGTCAATGTCCTCGCCAGTAGCTTTGTTAAAGTATGCGTTTTCAATCGTGTCTGGAGCCTGATAGAACGATTCGTCCGACCCTGAAACTGCACCGGGGACAGTAACTTTCCTTACGCCAATGTCTTTTGTACTGTTAATGCCTTGCTTTTGAAGACCTTCAGCAATGGCTCTAGCTCGGGGGTTATCTCCACCAAGTTCCGCTAGCAAGGGCTTTAAAGCGGCTTCTTTTGCGGCGGTAGCTTCCTGATTACGTTTTTGTTGCGCGGCTGCGGCTTCCTGCCTTGCAGACAGAAGACCATCATCTTCGGTCATTTCACCGTTAAACAACTCGTCATAAGCCCTCATAATTAACCTACTTTCCAATTTGTGCCATCTGAATACACAGGCACTTTAGTTGACCCTCCACCGGCCACCGTAGATCCAAATGTAGACACAGAAGAATCAGTTACAAACAATCTTGATCCTGCTCCAACAACAGATGCACTCGGCAAATCGGCAACAAGCACAGGAGCACTAGCGTTTAGCTGACCTAAAAATTTATCTAGTCGGTTAAAATACAAACGCAATATATTGCTAAATTGATCTTGGTACTGCCGACCCCATTGGTCTGGCGCTAATGGAAGATTAGGTGAAGCAACTTTTTCAAAGGCGCTATCTGTTGTGACAACATAAGTCATCTTCTACCATCCTGACGAATATCAATTCGTGGTGCGCCTAGCTGCCAAGTAGTATTAATTTGATTAGATCCAACCTTTAAAATTAGCTGTCGGCCCCGTACTCGGGTGTACACAATCCCAGTAAATTCTTCAGTAATATTGTAGGCGGCTATTTTATTAACGTAGTCAACACCGGGATCCCCTGCACCTGAGCCAGAGTTAGCCATAGGGTACAAGGACATAGTTACTTGTGGGGCAGCCCCTGTGTCCGAATTGGTTGAATTATCAAACGTCAGATCGGGCAGTACGCGCCAAACATAACCAAAATTATGCCCGTCACCAATGTCAAACTCAGACGATGATATGTAGGCGTTTATGGGCGCTGTAGTATTTGTTGTATTGTCATTTATTCCAAATTCGTGATTCACAATATTTTGTGAATAAGTAGCTGCTTGTGGGTAGGTTCGCAATCCAGAATCATTCCAAGCAGTACGTGCCATCGTGCCGTAGTACCAAACTTTTTCTAAGTAGTTGTATATCACATACCTATTAATTGTGTTGGAGTCGGCGGAACAGTAAAACCACCAGACTTCGTTAAAGCCTTCGCTGGTACCCGCAAATACTTGTTGCCCTTGCCCCAAGTTAATATCCGAAAATATAAACCGCCGTAGGTCGCAACTAAGTGTTTGCACGCGCCCGTCATACATGTAGAACTTATCTACGCCCATCCAATAAATAACACCAGAGGCAATTATTGCTGAGTTCTGGCTTAAGATGGATATGTTATCGCCCAATAATTGAGTACCCCAGACAACCGGAGGCCCAAGATATTGGAACGAATATACTGTGGAGTCTGTAAAAACTACAATTTCTTGTCGAGTCTGGACCGCAGTAATAATTTGTGATCCGTGAGATAGCTGCACGCTACCGGCTTGGTTTGTGGCATCTGGGGTCCATTCTAGTACGTTGTTTTGATCTGACCACCGCACTAGCATTGGGTTTTGCGTAGCCGACCCGTAATCATTGCAACCGAACGCAAACACAAACCGGCTTGTGTCCGACACAAATAAATAGTTTTGGACCGTTGGGACGTCTACCAATAGCGAAATATATACACCAGACCCTGTCGTTGCGGTATTTACTTGTGCGCCACCAGTAGTAAGTAAGTTAGCAGTGAGCCCATTTACGTTAAATAAATAATACGTCGTACCCGCAGAAATGCCAGAGGGTAGGGACCCTGACGCAGCAAACTGAACGGCAGTGCCTTCTGATAAAACACTAGTTAGCGTAACTACCGCAGGGGAAGCGGCGGTAAAAGTCACTGTCCCGCCCAGAGTATTTAATAACACCCCGCGAGTAGTTAATCCGTTGCTTGCTTGCCAATAATAAATAGCCCCAATACGAGGTCCAAATACAAGGTCTTGACCAAAATTGTTTTGGCTCCAAATACGAAGCGCTATGGGATTAGGGCTACCATTACCCCACGTACCAGCACCCCATCCACCAGCGCCCCAACCATTTAATGGTTGTTGGTATTCAGGGCCGATACTAATTTGGTACGCTGCGGATACTGCCGAACCACCATAAGAGCCCGCAGTTAAAGCGGAAGATGTTGTGATGCTATAGGAGTTAGCAGTTAAAACTGCGGTAATACGGTATTCAGCGTTTAATGTAGATGCGTACGTACCCGTAGCGCCACTAAAAGTAACGTAATCCCCAACAGTTGCACCGTGAGATGGGGCGGTAACTGTGACGGTCGTAGTGCCGTTGGCTGTAAATGGGTTAGTACCTAGCGTAGTGGTAGCGCGAATCGGGGTAATGTCGTAATACGCGCCCCCGTTCTCAATGTAAAACTTTAGATTTGTACCTAACGCTAATAAGTTAAGGTTGTTAAGTGTTGTCCAGTTCCACATTGAGCGGCAGGTACCAACAAACGTATTGTTAGAAATTTGCTGCCAACCGCCAATAACTTCAGGGTTACCTTGGCGAAAACGAATTTTGTCACACTCGTACCAACCGCCTTCAGTTGTATACCGCGTGTTTTCCCGGTTCACTCCGGGCTTGAACAAAATTTTGGTTAGGGCCATTATTTGCTCGCTACACCCTTGTGCTTTTCAAACGACCTCATGCCGCCAAACCCAAGCAAACCGGCAAGCAACGTCATAAGTTGCTCAACGTCAAGATCCGGCGGCGGGTGCAGTTCTTTTGGGATTATATCCACCCCCTGACCAAAAGCCCACAGCCATTGCATCAAAGGGTATCCAAGGAATTGATAAGCCAAGCCAACCACCCCAACCCAACCCACAGCAGGACGCCAACCGCTGACAAATAGGCTAGTAGACGCAGCTTCAATCTTATTGATATCCACTTGTGCCAAATCAGTGGCTTGATCAATTTTCTTTTCCTCCAGATCGAGTTTGCGCTCTTCGAGCGCCATCTGGAGTTTCTCTTTATCGGTGGTAATGAGGTCACCGGCAACCTTACCCACGCCTTCAATTATTGATCCTATTCCAATCAAATCCATTACTTGAGTCCTTGCAGGGTACGATTGATCCAGCCGAGAAGGAATTTAGATTGCCCTCGGTCCTTGTTACAGATCTGCGCGTACCGGCTGATTTTGGCAAGGGCGTATGCGGGGAGAAACTTTTCTGGCGTACAGATGTTTAAGCGTTCGACGGTTTTTGCGCCGATTGCGCCGTCTGGAGTGACGCCGACGATGAGTTGGGCGAGCTTGGCTGCGACCCCGACTCCGGTGTTGACGGAGAAGTTGAAGATTGTCTCGGCAATAGCTTGGTTCGTAAGCTCGTCACCTCGGACACGATCCCAAAAATTAGATTTATAGAATTCACGGACCAAAGGCGTAGCTGACCCAAAGTCTTTACGGTCGATGAACTGCCACCCTGCCCAGTCGGGGTTTGGTTTTCTTGCGATTCCTGCATACGTCTGTCCTCCCCGGTCACCAGAAATGTCGGTTAATTGGTATCCACCTTCGTCGTGGATCATTTTTTCAAAGGCGGGGTTGAAGTCAGCCATTATTTCCTCGCCATCCGTTCTTCGAGAATTACAATGCGCTCACGGTTAATGTGAATCAGTTCCCGGTTCTCGTGGATCTGTTTCTCAAGATCCTGTCGCAGTTTTTCTCGCGCCAGTTCAGCCCCGGAGTTGGCGGCTTGTTTGTTGTCGGACGTTACAACCAGACTTATCTTTGCGTTAAGTACCGTTACGTCGTGACTGAGTTTGTCCAGTGAAGACATCAAGTAGACGACACAAGTAAAAAGGATTGGCAAGACGGCAAAGGCAGTCTTTTCGATTAGCTGGCTCTTGGCTTCAAGTTTTTCGCTCATTACTTATCCTTCATCTTGTTGATAATTTCGAATGCGGACTTGACTTTTTCCTCAAGCACCGCCACGCGCAAGTCAAGCTTGGACAGCACAATGATGAGCGTCACCAGACCAAGAAGCACGGGCCATGCTTTTAGGAAAAGTTCAGCTATTTCCATTTCCGTGCATCCTTATGTACTCACTTCGTAGAAACGACACTTTTTTGCGCCCATCATGTCGTTTGACTCTACCCAAGGCTGGCGGGTTGTTCAAGTATTCTGCGGCTCTCAAAATCATATCCGGGTCATCGTCAAAGCTACCTAGCGCTGTGTTACATCGTTTACACAAGATCCCACGAACATCATCAGAGTCGTGGCAGTGGTCTACTGCAAACTTGTACTGCTTGAGTTTGAGGGGGTTGTGACAGATAGCGCAATTATATCCCTGAAGTTTCAACAAAAAGTCATAATCTGTGGGGGACAGTCCAAACCGATCAAGGCGGTTTACATCGGCTTTACAGGGGCGGCACAGAAAGTAATCCTTGCGACCATGAATAATCAGGTCTTCTCTGGCAAACTCGCCAGCACATACAGCGCAAGAAGGCATTTGAACACCCCGGTGGGTCGCACCGGGGCCTGACCTTAGTTGTCGGTCTGTTCGTCGTCTTCTTCGTCTTCGTCTTCGTCTTCAGCGTCACCTGCTTCAGCAACTGCGTTGGCAGCAACTTCAAACTGGGCTTCGATGTGTGAAGAGAATAGCGATGATAGGGTGAACTCGTTGATGCCGCTTTCAACAGCGACAGCAAACGCAACAGAAAACAAACCGTTCAGCGCGTCAATCGGCTCCGAACCATCAATCGCATCAATGATCAAGTCTTTCATGGGAATCTCCGGGGTTAGGCGGGCAAGTGCCCGCCCCGAGTATGCCGTTTGAGTACGACAACAAGATTACTTCTTCAGACCTGTGGCTCTTCAACTTTGGGCATGGGCACCTGCGGGATCGCCTGCTCGCGGATCGACTGAACGACATCAGCAACCGCTTCGTACGGAGCTTTGCCCAGCGCAGCCATGATCAGGTTGACTTGAGCCAGTGGCAGCTTGAGGGTGATTTCGGTGTTTTCCATTTAGTTAGTCCAAGGAAGTTGAGGTGAAACGACAGGTGGGTTGATCTGATTGTTGATCTGCTGCTGCACAGCAGCTTCGGCAGATGCTTGATCTACACCGCCAGCCCAGATCCAGCCAAGTACAATGTCTTGAGTCAGATCAGCAAACGGCGTGTAGGGTGTACCAGCTACATAGGTAACAGCGCAGGTCGAGTAGACCGAGCCGTTGTAAGTGCCGTCTGTGCCGGAGCAGGTCCAGTGAACAGTGAACACTACGTCCGTCTGGCCTTCTGCTTGCGGGTAGCAGTCGAGTTGGGATACGGTCCATGTGAAAGTAGTCATTTTGCTTCCTTTAAAGGTTGTGGTGTAGGCTGAACAATAGTTGTCACGCCGTTTTTGGTCTGTTGAATAAAACCATTGGGTTTAATTTGGATTGAATTTCCCCATGTCTGGGGCTTTGTCAAATCAACTGTTTTTCCATCAATTTGAATCATTTTGCCTCCAGTTGGGCGATACGGATACGAAGGGATTGGATTTCTTTGACTAACATTGGGACCAGTTTGGAATAGTCCACAGCCATCATTTTATCTTCGTCTTGGGGTTGGTATACAGCTTCAGGTGCTATCGTAACAAGTTCTTGAGCAACAAAGCCATAACGTTGATGAGTGTTATCTGACTTCCAATCAAACTGTCGGACTTGGATTGCATCAATCAAATCAGACGCAGATTCAGCGTCTTGAATATTTTCTTTTAACCTTTGGTCAGATGTGGTGTTGTATAAGGTTACGGTGCCAGTTGCTGTTGAAATTGAGCCAATTTCAGTTTGGCTTGTTCCATATTGAAAAGTAATAAACCCTGCGTTCCCACTTGTAGTTAAATTGCTAATATAATTAACATAGTTGACATTGTTTCTGGTAAACGCACCTACGCCGCTAGACGATAAAACTATACCTGCACCTGCGCCCGATGAACTTGTAGTCCCCACCAGCAGGTTGCCGGAGGCATCCAGCGTCATTGCCTGTGTGAATGTGATTGCATTACCTGCTGTGCCGGAGGGGGCGTTGTACCAAGAGTGAACCCCGTTGCTTTGGTTGTAGTAACTTACAGGCAAAGAACTAACTGCATATTTCCATCCTGAGTTGTAATAAGCACCTGATGTCAAATTTATATTTGACCCAGAAAATCCATAAAGTGCATTACCAACCGTGCCGATTTCAAATGCTTTAGCAGTTGATGAAGTTGTCCAAGCACTCGGCGTAACCCCCAGACCAAGGTTTCCGGAGGAGTCGAGGCGCATCCGTTCGGTATCGCTAATCAAAAAACGAAGCGGATTGTTTGTAGTATTGAACAAAGGGCCTGTGGAATCGGCATAAATATTCATGCCAATGGCATCATCGGATGTTCTGACTCGGACAATACCTGAATGTGTAGCATCAGGTCCAATTACAGCCAGAGTTTTAAAACCCGCATAGTTGTTTGCTGTCCCACCAATACCAAGGTTGCCAGAGGAGTCGAGACGCATCCGTTCGTTGCCGTTTGTCCAGAACAACATCGGATAAGCACCTGTTGCAAAAAAGTTTGTAGCGTATGCAACTCCAAATTGAGAACCTGTTGAATCATCTCTTGCGATGGTGGTTTCACCGCCAGTATTAATAATTGAAAATTTTACAGAGTTTGTAGTCCCGGCAAAACGTGCATTACCTGTGACGTCCAGCTTAGAAGCAGGCGAACTTGTCCCAATACCCAGTCCCGTGCTGGTCAGGCGCATTTGTTCGGTAGATGAAGCATAAAATCGTTGTGATGCCGTGCCAAATATTGTTAGGTCATCACTTGTCCCGCCATTGATGCCGCTGTCGGTGCCAATAGTCCATTTATTTACGCTGTTACGTTGAAACTGAAGATACGAACCGTAACTTGAAGCATCGCTTCCATTGAGTCGCAATACGCTATTGTTTGTTCCTGTACCACCAGCCCCTGAAACCAATGTGCCAGCGCCATCAAACGTCAGCGCAGACCCAGTGGTCAAGACCTTGGAACCGTTGAGATAGGCAACACCACTGGCTGTACCGCCGGACAAAGTGACAGCCCCGCTAATTGCAGCAGTTCCAGTTACCTCCAGTTTGTATCCCGGCGAACTCGTCCCAATACCCAGCCCCGTGCTGGTCAGGCGCATTTGTTCGGAGCCGTTAATACCGAACAGCAACGGAGTTGCGCCCAGCGTAGTGAAGTTGGTTTCCGTTGTATTACTGGTAATTCCTGCGGTACGAGAAGCATTTACTCCAAAGTCAATACCTGAAGAACTACCTGTTGCAGCATTGATTTCAAAGAACGCACTTGACGATGATGTCAGCCCAACACTACGCCCATAAAATCTGCCAAACGGATCTCCACTTCCACCAACACCTAAATTCGTACCATCGAACGTCAGGTTTGCAGAGTCTTGGAGTAGGCCAGATGTACCAGCATATGTCACGCGACCAGAAGTCAATGAACTCAACGACAGGCTCGCACCAGCAATTGTTCCTGTTAGCGTAGGAGACGCGGACAAGACATTGTTCCCAGTACCCGTGTTGGTCACGCTCACTACGTTCTTGCTGGCGTCCAGTGCCAGTGCCGTAGAAGCTGTCAGGCCAGATAAAGTGGTTGTGCCTGTAACAGTGACGTTGGTGAACGAAGCTGCGCCGCCTGTGTTGCTGATCTTGATAAAGTCCGAACCGTTCCAAGCAACCTGAGCCTTTTCATTCACACCTAGTGTGACACCTGTCGTGGGTCCAGCACCGCAAATCTTGACCGTGTACGTCCCTGACGTATTGATGATCGTGTAGATCTTGCTCGCTGCCGGTGCCGTGATAGTGATGTTGGCTGATGCTGGAGACGCGATGATAATCGCATATTGAGATGATGTAGATCCAAGACTTGCGTTGGTCGTTTTAGTTAGCGTCGTGTCGGTCGTAACCGTCTGCGCCCCGGCAACAGCAGCGTCAATATAGTTTGAAATGTAGTTATTGACCGTATCGCCCCAAGTCCCTGATAGCTCCCCCGTAGCAGGGAGGGCAAGCCCTAGTAGCGTGGTATATGAAGTAGCCATTTCAAGTCCTTAAATTGTCGTGATCAATGCCCAATTTGGGGATTCATTATTGTTGATGGCCGTCCAAGTGGGTGTTTGGTTGTCATCTATAGCCATCCAATACCTATACCCAACATTTCCAGCCCTACCGTTTGCCGTTACACCCGTTAGAGCAACTACCTTACTTACCGTTACTGCCCCAACAAAACCACTTGCCGATACGTTAGTTAGCACCCCAACTTTTGCATACTCTACAGTTCCAACATTTCCTGACCCAACAACCCCACTTATAGCTTTGGAGATTGTAACAACCGGAGATCCTGTAAGCCCAGACCCCAATACCCCCAACAGAGGGGGAGAAGCTATTACGCTACCAACCAGTCCAGACGATCCAACCCCAGATATGGAAACAGTTGGGTTTGCTCCTACAGTTCCGACATTCCCTGTTGCCGAAGTACCTGTTGCAGCGAGCGTACCGCCCCAGCCGTTTGCCCCCCAAGTATTGTCACCCCAACCCAGACTCACAGATCACCTCGGTTGGTTATAACAGGTCGTCTACAACTTCCCAAACCGGAGTCTGCGTATCATTTATGCTTGTCCAGTTGGGGGTTTGGTTATCGTTGATGATGCTCCAGTAAAGAACGCCAAAATCGCCAACCGCGCCCATTGCACGGCTACCTGTAATTGCTACAAGCCTCTGCCCTATTGATACAGATTGTACGGCACCGGAAAGAGAATTGCCAGAAATTGAAGCATAGTATATGGCTTCACCAGTCATTGTCCCGACAGATGCGGTCGATGCCGCGCCGGTCAAAGCAACCGTTCTATTAGTAGTTGGGATTCCAACCGAACCCGCAGCTTGTGTACCCGCTACTCCAAACCCAGCAACAAGAGTGCCGACTGAGCCAGATGCGGATACCCCAGTCAGCGGGCGTCCATAAACTACTGTATCAACCGCGCCTGATGCAGAGTTACCGGTTAGTGCGACAGTAACCGAATTTGTTACGGTGCCGACAGAGCCTGTGCCAGAAACACCCGATAAAGTTCTGGGTATAGACTGAGTGACTGACCCAACCGCACCATCGGCAGATACCCCAGTCAGAGCAAAACTACGCGCGGCAACCGTTACCGTGCCGACAGAGCCTGATGCAGAATTCCCAGTAAGTGCTGTTGTTGCACTGAGTGATACTGAACCTACGGCCCCAGATGCTGCGGCACCCGTAATGCTTACCGTAGAAGTTGGAGTGGCTGTATTAACTAACCCAGATGCGGCGTTGCCGGTAATCGCAACTGACCGCGCTCCAACAGTTACTGAACCAACAGAGCCGGATGCAGAAACCCCGGTAATTACAGCACTAAATACTACGGAGCCTGTTGCCCCAGCAGCAGATACCCCGGTAAGTGCAACAGATTGAGATGCAGTAGGGGAATTAACTAAGCCTGATGCCGCATTTGCTGTAAGTGCAACAGACTTTGATTGGGTGGCGGAACCAACTAACCCAGACGCAGCTACGCCTGTTATAGCTACCGTTACATCACTACCACCACCGTTGCCAACTTCAAATGCGGTCGGCTCAAATGCACCAGACTGGAACGCTCCAGCCCCAGCTACACTTGCATATCCTGCTAAACCTGATGCCGAAACACCAGATAAAGATATGGTTAATGAAGAAGTAACTGAACCAACTGCGCCGGACGCCGAGTCTCCGGTAAGTGGCACTACATAATTTAAACCACCAACAGACCCTGCTGCATTTACGCCCGTAAGCCCAACAGCTACAGATGAAGTGGCAGAACCAACTGCGCCGGACGCAGTTACACCGGTTATTGACCCAGCGCTTCCAACCTCAAACGCAGTCGGTTCAAATGCGCCTGATTGAAACGCTGCGGCCATGACTCACACTATGGTTGTTTAGGCCATGTAATGTTGAACGGATCGGCCTGCTTGGTAATGTCCCGCAGCGCTTGCCGGTAGACCGCCCAAGTCAGATTGTCCACCGGAGCGTCAGCCACTTGCGTCCAGTCTGAGTCCTTGAGCATCTGGTTGCGCTGTGTGCGGATAACTTGCCATTGCGTGTCAACCCGTGCTTTAAGCTCGTCAGCAGTCAAAGGCTCCACGGCAACCAAACAGCACATTCCATCATAAAGATGCGGAGCGGCAGAAACCAGCTTTTCAGTTGCGTGATCATATGGCTTCCAAACTGAGATGACATAGTAACCTTGCTCGGCAATCCAGTCGAGAGTCGGGCCACGGTCGCCAAACGATGTATTAGGAAACCATTCTGTGTGGTCTTTGATGACCAGATCTTGATTAGCAAGCTGCATGATTACCTCGTTGGGAATGCTGCTGTTGGCGTCGTGATGGTGCGAGCAACGCCGTTGGTTATTCGGAAATCTTGAATATACCCGTTGAATGGCTGTTGCGTTCCATCAAGGTTAATGCCAATTGCAAACGCCGCTGTTGAATTTAATGATCCGGAAGCCGTCTGTGCAGAACCAATCGCAGATCCGTTTATATACGCTTGCACCGAATTGCTGGCGTTCCTTGTAATTGCCAAATAATACCAAGTCCCAGATGTTAGTGTGGTTGCGTAGTTTAAAGCAGCGGTGAACGTCGTGCCATTACCATAAGAAAAACTTACATTTGAGCTTGTAAGTTGAATCAGCCACCCAAAAAGAGATGTGTTCCACTTCCCGCATAACGTCTGAGCCGTTCCAGAAATAGCAGAAAAATAAACCCATGCCTCAATCGTGAACGCCCCAGCTAACGCTGGGATGTTCGTGGTTGGCATTGTCAAATAATCCCCGGTCCCATCAAACTTCATGCTTGTGGGCGACCACTTAGATTGCGTGGTTGACGCCTGAGCATCTCCAACCGTGATTGCATTGTTCTGCACCGCAGCGTCGTAGATTCCTGCGTTGGTGAAGTTGGTCAGGAGACTTGTGTTGGATGCTGCAAAACTTGTATTGACGTTAGTCGTGCTGGAATAGCTTGCTGCGCTTGTGGAACCGGCGGTTGTTAGCGGAGCTAACGTCGGTGGAGTGAATGCGCCCGTGTAGACTGCTGTGCCTTTGACCATCCTAAGATTAGAAAAGTAACCCGGAAAATAATTTGTGGGTCCGGTTTCAGCAGCAATTAGCATACTTGTGCCGCCCGTAATTACCACGTTATTAGTAAATGATGCGCTGCCTTGCGAAACACCGTTTAAAAAATAAGTTAAAGTGGTCCCAGATCGAACTAACGCTAAATGCGTCCATGTAAACAATTTGGGAACGGCAGCAAAAGTTACAGAACTCCCGCCCACAGTAAATGCAAATAACGAGCCGCTACTAAAAGCAAACCCAAAATTCCCGGATGATAAAGTAGAACCGTGTACAAGAGCGCAATTAGTCGGGCTTGCGGTTTGATACAACCACAATTCAACAGTAAAATCACCCGTTCCATAACTGAAAGCGGCGCTGTTTGTAATGCTTAAATTATCACTTGACCCATTAAAATACCCACTTCCCCCATAAGCCGCAGCGGTGTACGAAGCAGTCGGTGAGAACGGCTGAAATGCTTGGACGCGGGGAGTGCCGTTAGCCGTGATGGTGAAATTGTTGGTGCTGTTGTCAATAAACCGATTGGATTGACAGGTCAGCAGGGAAGTGTTGGTGATTGCGGTAAGCGGGGTTGTTGATGGCGTGAATGCGCCTGTGTAGACCGCCGTGCCTTTGACTACTCTATGATTGGAAATATAACCCAACATGAGTTCAAATCCAGCAGTATACGCCCGACCAATAAAACAATTCTGCTGAGAAAAATTTGTTGAGTTTGTTACAGCGGCGACACTTGCGCCATTAAGCCAAATTGTAAGAGACGTTCCGCTTCTTGTTACAGCGCAATGGTTCCATGAATTGGCGACTAAAGCCGTTGATGCAGAGGCAATAGCTACGTTGTTTCTAACCGCCAAAAGACCAGTTGTTTCAATGTAGAAAGCAATTCCTGTTGCCTCGTTACCAGTTGACCTACTATCAAATATACCTCTAGTTGCAGCAAAATTTGTTACATAGACCCATGCTTCAACCGTAAAATCTCCAGTCCCAAAAGTAAAAGCAGCGTTATTAGGAGCGGTTATATAACTTGAACCGTCAAAATAATTACTCCATTGCCCATTAGGCCAATACGGAGTCACAGAACCCTGCGTCGGGGTCCCGTTGCGCGTGATCGTAAAGTTATTGGTGCTGGAATCCAGAAACGTATTGTTCTGCTGCCCGTTGGTACTGGTTGTTTCCAACAATAACGGGACATAGGGGAAATATGGGTCCGTAGTGGCGGCGGCAGCGGCAACTCGGCCTGATTTGGATGCGGCAAACATTATGTGTAGTTTTGTCCGATTGTTGTTCCAAACCAGCTTGTACCGTTAGAGAAGAACGAGAAAATATCCCGTTTGCTCGCGGTGCTGGTGATTGTTGGCGCGGTCGCCGAAGGCCAAGATACCGTTGACCAAGTGACCGTCCGGCTTCCGGTTGCGTCCTGCGACAAGATGATAATGAATGACTTGCCAGCAACCGCAGTCGGCATTGTGATTGTTGCATTGCCCGTCAGCGTCAGGTTTTGAACCGTACCGTTAGTCAAGTCCACCGTGATTGCCGTGCTGGTATTGGCAGAATAAAGCGTCTCAACGTAGTTCGTAACAGTCGGATTAGTCAGCGCCGGAGCATTGTTGAAGACCAACAGCCCAGTGCCGGTGTCATCAGTCATCGCCGAAAGCAAGTTCGCGCTAGATGGCGTCCCCAAGAACGTCAAAACACCCGTGCCGGTCGTGGTCGTTGCCGGGGCCGCGCCAGCACCACCACCAATAACCAAAGCATTTGCCGCCAATGCAGCAGAAGATGCCCAAGCCGTGCCGCTTGAAAAGTATGGAACTCCGCCGCTGGTCCCGGCAACAGTCAGCGCCAGAGTCCCAGAGCTTGAAACCGGAGAACCGGCAACCGAAACAATACCGCCGGTAAACGATTGCGCTACAGAAGTAACAGTACCAACTGCCGCATAAGCCAAGCTATTCCAAGCCGTTGACCCAGTTCCAATCTTAAACTTGCCGGTATCAGTCTCTGCGCCCAATTCACCCACAGCAAGTGTAGGGTTGGCTGAAGTCCACTGCGCCGCAGTACCATTTCTAAGTTGAATCTGCGTTGCCATTATGGCGTCCCTCCGTCAATTGCGGTAATCCCGCCATAGTTACTAGTTGGCGTACCGCCGTCGAGGTTACCCCCACTGCCTCCGCCTGTACCCGTTAAAACACCGCCAGAAAGAGTAAGAGCCCCCGCAATCGAAATCTCTTCTACTGCCCCCGTTCCGGCGGTTGTCCTGCCAAGTAGCCGATTAGTCGCTAATTGAAGCGAGTGCTCCGCGTTCCAGTTTGATGGCTGAACAAGGGTCGAGTCTGCACCATCCGCTTTCGCGCTGGCAAAAGCATGTTTTAACGAGACAGTCATGGCTTACGTTGTAGCTAAACGAAGCAGAGCGGTACTAGTCGTATTACTTGGCATAGTCAGCGTGAACGTACCGGCAGTCACAGTCTGCGAGCCAAATGTATGAACGCTAACCGCTTTATTAGTCTGTGTTGAGTTATAGATCAACACCGTATCAAACGCCGTAGAGAGCGTGACGTTTGTATATGTAATCGAAGCGGAAGGCGTCCAATAGCCAACACCAGCCGTTGCCGACGAGTTTGTAGATGCCGGTGCCGTTGCGTTCGTGACAGTTACGCCGCCAGCAGTATAGTTAGTGCCGGTTACTTCGCCCGTGGCTGAATACGCAGTTGTGCTTGCGTTAATCGTTGCACTTGCCAAGTACAAGGCCGCTTTAAACGTGTCTGCGGTTGAAGCCCCTCGCGTAGGAGAAACTCCAAAGTTGTGGGTTGCAGTCATCAGTTCCGAAAGGAACGAAGTACACATGGATTGAGTGTTCGCCATGATAAGCCCTTATGCAATTTCCGCTGCTTCAGCAAACAGCGCGGGGGAAGTTTTCAATGTAACGTGAACAGAACGATGCACCAACTTTTCATCGAGCCAATACTCTGTCCAAGTTGTGTACTCAATATCATTATCCAACGAACCTTCTTTTTTGACCAGAAGAGAATCGTCCATCTCGCCATGAATAGTGTTGACTAGCATTATGCAATCCTTATAATTGCTGACGTATTAGTGACAGTGGGGAACTGCACGGTGAATGTACTGGTTGAAGTTTTATCTGAACCAAAGTCCAATACACAAATAGCTGGGTTTGTAGCCCCATCGTACTTATAGATCAGCGCCCCTCGCGCAGTCGCCGCAGTAGTCCAGACGGCATTGTTGAACGACCAGTATGCTACCGTACCCGTATTACCTGTAGTTGGGACTTGGCTAATAACAAGGATCTGCCCCCCAGCGGTATACCCCGAGGCAGAAACTTCACCAACAGAAGTATACCCAGTGGTGTCAGCGTTTAGCGTAGCGGCGTTGGTGTACAACGCAATCTTAAAAACCTGCGACGTACCCGTGTTGAAATTGAACGCCCCGCTTGGAAGTCCAGTCTTAAACGTATTGGTAGTAAAGTTACCTTGAAATGCCATCAGGTCACCGCCTGCCGATACTGACCAGAACGATACGCATCTTGCCTCTCAAGGCCGTCACCTGCGCGTTTAGCCATTGCAAGAGCTTCTTTGTACTTACCGTCGTACAAAGCCATCATATCCTGCTCGCCCTTCATGTACGTGTATGCCTCTACTAAGCACCCATATAAAAGAGTCGTGTCGTAATTATCACCAAGCCAAGTAGTACCTGCTGTGACAATCGATTCTGGGTAGAAGAAGTAATGCAACTCCATTGTGTATACAGCATCTGGAGTCGGGCCGAGAATAAATGTTAACTCCGCGGAGTTACTTGTTTGTGGGCCAAACAAAGCGTAGTACTTTGGCAAACCTGTATCCGTTGGATTTGGGTATGCTTCGCGGATAAAGTTAACGTCTTTATTTAATAGGTATGTGTAGTTGGCGTTAGACGTGTTGTAGTTTTCTACAACTGCCATTGAATACACAGAAATAAAATCATTTGGGCAAGCCAAATATTTGTTCGACGGGCTGACCACCCCAGTTACGTTTTTACGTAGTGAAGGGAATTGAACCGAGTTGTAAATGCGTTGCTCAGCTTGCTCAACAAAAACAGGAATATTAGCTACAAACGAAGTTTCAAAGTTCTCCGTGTAGTCCTTAATTGCCTGAGAAAGAGCAGCGTAGTTCACGCCATTGGCCCCCGAGCCATTAGACCTTTAGTTGCACAGCCAACCCCGCGAACTTTGATGCCAGTGGTTTTAGCTTCGGCGTAGGGTTTGCTACGGGCTGCACCAAGGCTAACGGGCATATCTTCAAGAAGCTCGCGCTTTGGGTTTGGTCCGTAGCCGTTATTGCTCAGATCCACACCAGCTTTGCCAGTCATATCGTGGGGCTGTGCGTAGACTTCAGCCGAGCCAACTTCTTTGCCGCCGCGTTTCATGCTGAACTTAGCCATTATTTCATACCTTGGTTCATAGCACGAGACAGGTTTTTCCCGTACTTCATGCGGTCGTCCGTGGTAGGGCCACCAGCTTTTAAGCCTTTGACGCCTTTGTGCATACGCTTTTCGTGGGCTTTCACCTCAGTATCAGCGATGCGTTTAACTTCTTTCTTGTCCATGCTGGACTCCTATGTCGTCACAACCGTTACTGTACCTAATTGCACTTGCAAAACCAAGTTATTTGGGGTTAAACCATCGTCCCTAGCACCGCCAACAGGGTTCCAACCCCACTGGAACACCCTGCTACCACCCCCTAAAAACCCATCTGCTAGAAGCCCAGATACTTGATAGCTGTTATCCCTACGGGGGTCTCGAAGTCCTTGCGGATCATCTACTGGGTACATCCCTAGTTGCAACTGCGGCTGGTCAGGATCCCAACATCGGGGGCAAACCAACAGATTATACGTCTTTGTCTTAATAACTTCTTTGCGAAGCGCGGTCAACTTAAACCGAAACGAGCATCGGTCGCATTCAGCAATTGCGTTCTTGCCAGAAGCAAACCTATTGCCCATTAAATCCTGCTGCCGATAAACATTTGCCTAGGCACGAAACGAACCGCTGCCTTCTCATGGTCTTCCTGAGCAGCAAGCTCCCAAGCCTCATCATACTGTTTTTTTAAGGTGTCCAAACGTTGAATACCTTCGGGTACTTTTAACGCTAAGTAGTACGCCAGACCAGCAGCAAGGCAGGGTAGGAACCGGAAAGGAACGTCAAAAGTCTTAACACCCCCAGTGGCATCTTGCACCCTACGCATACGCCAGTATACAAACTGATATGACGATGCTGCATCAGGTGTAGGCCACACCGTAATGCTTTGTTTTTGGGCCAGCGTAATAGCTACACCAGATGTATGAGCCGCCGCAGTAGTCCCGTCCTGCCCACGACAGCAGTTCAACAGATACGCCGGTGTAGCGCCCGACGCCACACTAAATTCATTGTAAGCAATCAGCTCCGTACCAATCTTGATGAACCCAGCGTTAGGTACACCAACCAAAGATGAGATAGGTATAGACGTCTCTGAAGAGCTGATAGTCGCTGCTAAAGTGCCCGTAAGTACCGAGTCGGATGCGGTCAACCGCTGAATCCAAACTTGGATTGGACGACCCTGAGCTAGTTTGTTTGGCAGCGTAGCGTAAGTAGATACGCTAATACGAGTAATAGTTAAGTCAGCTTGGTTGGAAGCGCTATTAGCATTAGTACGAATAACATGCTCAAGTAAATCAACCGTATCGTCCGGTAGCGCATAAGTAAGCTGCCCCTGAACAAGAGGAATCACCCCCTGCTCAAATGTCCACATGTTGATGCCACGATTGGCCCAATCAGCAAACAAAAGGTTAAGACTACGCCGAGCGGTACGAAGATCGTAACCAGTACGAAGCTCTGAGCCCGCACGCTCAAATGCTTCCTCAACTAGTTCGTTAAGGTCAAGATTAAATGCGGCGACCCCAGAAGTAGTCATCTAAATTTTGCCGTTTTCTTTGCGATTGTTTTTGGTTGGGCTACAAACTGTTTGCCAGCTTTCTTGCCTTCCCTCTTTGCTTTAGTCGTTGCAGCATACTCAGACGGGCTAAGGCTCTTAATTGCAGCCTCTGGCAGATACCGTTCTCCAGTTTTGCTGGAGGGCTTACCGCTCTTGGTGCGCCATTTTTGGTCGCCCCAGTCTTTAAGAGACTGTTGTGGAGTCTTCAATCTCTGTACCCGCCGCCAGCAGCTTTGTACTTCTTGGCAACAAGCTGCGCTTTACGGGCTGACCATTGGCCTGCCCCAGTACCTTGAGTTGCCGCAGCTTTTACCTGAGCCACAATCCGCTTACGAAGGCTAGGCTTAGTGTAGTTACCAGCCGCGTTTACATGCCCACCTTTAGCGAACTGAGTGAAATCAGTATCGTCCCGACGCGCTTTAAGCTTCGGTTTGGGCATTTTGGATGGGTCAATTGCACCCATCCCACGGCTAGCTATCATCTCAGCACTTCCCGCCGTAAGCCATCTGGACCATTGTGCCTCGGGTCTTACCACGTTGGGCGCAGCCATCAGCACGAGAAGAAGCAGAACCACCAGCGGCCATCTTCTTTGGCTTTTTCACTGGCTTGGTTGGGGCCGTTGGGCCTTCGTAATCCATTGGGGGGTTACCCATATCAGCGGTGTAGATTTCCGCTTCACCCGGTTTTTTAGGGGTCGTAGCCATAATAAACTCCTTAACAGGCTTTGCCGCCTTTGTTCATCTTAACCATTTTAGCGCTGGTCTTGCCTTTCTTGGCAACACCATCAATGGACCCACCCTTCTTCATACCTTTCATCTCAGCCATTTCATGCTTAACCATTTTGGCTGGGGCACCCTTCTTTTTCATGAAGGCCACTTCTTTGCCAACCATTGCTTTTGATTCTTTCACTTCGCCACCTTTTTTAAGAGCCGCAGCGGGTACAGTTCCGCGAGTTTCGCGGCGACCTTCGTTCATTACCTCGCGCTGCACAGCCTGCGCTTTCTTTGCAGCCACAGGGTCATAAGGGATGCTGTATTTTTGTTTAACATAATCTTTAGGGTTATCGCTGTTCACGTCATTGTAGTGCCTTATTGCGGCACGACCCGAGGGTGTGTAGTCTTCATAACCGTAGTATTCGCGTTTTTTCCTATACGCTTCATTCTCTTTCATGTCTTTTTCAGACATTCCGCCCGCAGCCATTTTCTTCGTAGCCATATCACCACCTTTACCAAATTTGCGACCCTTATCCGCCGCTGAGAAGTCCTTGCCCACGGACTGAGGGACGCCAACTTTCTTGGCAAAAGAAGGCGAATGGGCAATCGCCTCCATGAAATTGTGCTGCTTCTTTGAGCTGCTAGGCATTTTTGTCACCTTCCAGCGGCACTTTGTTAAACCAGCCGCGTACAGTATCGGTTTCCCAGATCCGAATAGCAAACCATATGATGGTGAGCAGTGTTGCAATAGAAGGAAGAACCTCGGCTAAGGCACCGATAACTGTAACTACGGACAAACCGTCCATAATGGTTTTAGCGGTATCTAAGCCGTGATTTTCCATTTAGCATCCCCATGCTCGTAGAGATTTATTAATCCGGCTGTTTGGGTCTTTGGCTGTTTTCGCTGAGGTAAGTTTCGACTTCATGCCGCTCATTCTCGAACAGAAGCTCTTCTTTCTCCCGGCGTCTTCTTTCGTTTTTGGTTTCGGGGCGGGGGGTTTTAGGTTCATCCCCTGCGCTTTCGCTGACGCCCGACCCTTCGCGTTCAGACCCCCCTTGGGGTCCTTTCCTTCTGCTCTTTGCCAAGCTGGGGACTTAGCCATAAAACACCGTAATCTTGGCCGAAGTTGGCAAAGTCATGTGTACATCTGTATAGAACAAAATCCCTTCGCCGGGAATTGCCAACCCAATCGGTTGTGTGCCGGTTGAAATATTAAACTGTAAACTAATAGGTCCACTAGAACCACCGTCACGGAAAATAACATCCCCGGCAGTGCCACCAGAAACACACTGATAGCCTTTAACCCGAGTACGGCTAGAAACAGCAGTACCCGTGGCTTCTAGGTGTACGGCTTTTACATCAGTTTGCTGCATCGCAGCCCCCTACTTAGTTCTGCTGTACAGAAGGATACATCACGCCGTCAGAACCTTTGACGATGTACTGCACGGTAATTTGTGCAGCGCCACCGCTGGCCGTTCCAGCACAGGCATAGATAACCTGAAGGATCAGATCCGTAGAGCCGACGTTTAGAAGCGTAGCCATGTTGGTGCCCGACAGCGTGGTCGTTGCACGGCCAATAGCCAGAGGGGTAGTAGTTGCACCACCAACCGTAGCCAGCGAAGTGCCACCAGCGGTTTGAATGGTAATCGTGTTACCCGTAGTTCCAGAGAACGCCGTAGTGATATCACAGAAGATATTGGTGATCTGGGCACCAGCCGGGATAACGGCAAAGGTAGTAGCGGTAGTGGTGTTAACCGTCATGGTTCCAGTCTGGCACACTTGCGTTGAACCCAGATTCTGAATCGTGCCAGCCGTGGTGCCGGTGGTGTTTTTAACCGTGCCAAGCAACCAAGGGCCGAGGTGAGTAGCGAAACCCATAATAATTCCTCAAATCAAAACTTGCTATCTCTTGAGGGAAGTCCGCCTAGTCGGTTAGCAAGTCGGGTGGTCTAGGTATGTGCCTTTATAGCACTGTTTTTTGCGATGAGCAAGTGGCTTTGCTCCATCGTCACCCCCAAATATTTAAACCATAGCCCTGCATGGGGGCCCTTGACAATTGGGCGTTCCAAAAGGAGCGCTCTGCGCAAAGTAGACATCTTGAGCCCGTAATGATCCAGTGCAGCGCTAAGGCTGGCAAATTCCGTATTGCTGGTCAACTCAATGATACGTTTGCTCATCTTGGCCTTGGATTCCTCTGTGTGCGTGCGACCAGTCCAGTGTTTATGGCTGCGCCCCGCTTCAATGTTGGCGCGGATTTTTTGCCGCCCCTGTTCAGATACTTTTCGGCCCGCAGGTTTTGGCTTACCTAACTGCGCAACGCTAATCTTTGCTTTAGTTTCCTCGCTCCTGCTAACCCCTTTCCACGGAGCAACGGGGTTAGCTTTTTTGCCAGCACTTATTTTTGCGCGGGCCTCTTCTGTATGTACAGTGCCAACCCGAGGGTGGTTGGCGTAATCTTCCGCGTAAAAATTTTTAAGCGTTGCTGAGATTTTGGCTTTTTGACTGTCAGCCATGATCTTGCCAAAGTTAGGCGTTGTATGCGCTGGAGCATTTCTCCACGGTGCGTTAGCTGAGTAGCCTACGTTATAGCAGTGGGGTTTACCCACGTGCTGCATCAGATATATCTCTTCAATCTCTTGAAGGCTTCGTACTTCTGGGACTTCTTCTACGACAACAAACGCAAACTTTGCTTCCCCATACTTGTTCCACGCCGCCTGTAGGTGCTTGCAGTGGTGCCGACCGCCCCGCAAAAGCTTTCGATGTTGCCGAAAGCGAACCTTCTGGTTCGTCGTGCTACCCACGTAGAATTTGTCGTTAACTAGATTGATGATCTTGTAGATGACTTGAGCCATTTTCGTAATTTCCGCTACAAACCTAAGGAACTCGTAATGTACCAGCGGTACCTCAAGATGTCAACGGAAAAAGAAAAGGGCCCCTTTCGGGGCCCCTAATCGAGCTAAATGCTTGATTTATATAAAGTTTTTAGGTCGAACCGGGCGACCCAAAGACTCCCAACGGATCGCTCACTCCAAACGAGTAGCGCTCACGAGCCTTGTATCTCACGTTACCGGTATCAAAGTCTCCATCCATTGAGTTCTGGAGCGGCATACGGACAAAGTGCTTCAGGCCGTTAGGAACATCGGTCGTCAGGAACCAGCCGTTCACATCGGTCAAGAAGTGGTTAATGGTGTAACCCTCTGGGATCGAACCATTGTTCTTGATTGCGTTGATATCGTTGTCGGTTGTGCCAACACGAAGGCTGGTTTCCAACAGACGAGTAGCAACGAACTGAAGAGCAGGAGGAACGATCAGCTTACGAGGCTTGGCTGCAATCAGCAGACCACGCTCATCAGTCCACCCAGCGATTTGAATCACTGCGTTTTCCAACGAAGTCTCGTTCAGGTCAGCGTTCGTCGCAGGACGATTGCTGTTGGTACCACCGGAGACAAGCGGGTGAGCCGTGCTAAACAGGGCCTGACCGTCGCCATAAACAAACGCGCTGTTAAACCCGTTGTTCAGGACCGAAGCGGCTTTAACCTGCTTGGTGTACGCCATTGCACGAGCCAGAGCTTTGGTGTAACGCGAAGACAGGGAGTCATAGAGGTTGTCCTCAATTGCCTCTTCCGTCAGCGAGAAACCCATTGCAATGGTTTCGTGGTTGTAGCGAGCAGTCCAAGCTTCCTGTGCGTTGTCATAAGCAATAGCCTGACCCTCGTTTTTAACGGGGGCTGCACTAAAGCCAGACAGCTTGGTCTCTTCTTCAAATGAACGCTCAGAGGTCTCGGTTTCGTAGATCTCTTTGTGTTCCTCGCCATAGCGAGCATACTCAAGACCGAACAGAGCGTTAAGCCCCGGAAGGAGTTCCTTGAGTAGTTGGGCGCGTGAAATAGCCATGATTTACTCCTTAGACGCCAGCGGCGAGCAGATAGCTGTGATAACCGAAGTTCCAGCCAACGATCACTTCTGGGAAACCGACGAACGACACGTTTGCGCCAGAGGTAGCGGTCACAGCCGAACTAACGGTAATTGTGGAAGTGCTGGTAACAACGCCGGTAACAACCAAGGTTGAAAGCGTTGGGAACGGTGCGGTGCTTGCGCCCGAATAAACGGTGCCACCAATCGTTACTGCCATACCGGGCTGGATACCAGTAGTGGAAGAAACGGTGAAAGTGGTTGCGTTCGATGGGCTGCTGGTCAGCGTGGTAGCGACAGTGACTGCCGTTTCGGGAACCAACTGAACAACGCGCAAGCAAGGTGCAGTACCGGAACCAGTACCGACCGTCTGAACGATGTTCCCAGCGACCGAGCTAGACACGGTGGGGTTACCACCGGACACACCCATTGCCGAGTTACCAGTCGTCGTGCTACCGGAGTTACCGGCGACGAGGAAGGCGTTCGTTCCAACGAAACGAGGCGACATATAGCCAACCGTCGTGCCGGTGTTAGCTTGCGTATTAGCCGTGCCTTGAGCCTGAGTAACAACACATGCTTTGAACAGCGCGGTGGGGTTGTCCATCACATACGCAACCATTCCGGCTGAGTTTGTGTTGGCGGCGTAGTAATCGTTTTGCAGATTACCAAAGATTGGGCCGGTACCGGGGTACTGGGTGCCCAAGAAAATACCAACGATGTCACCGGCTGCGGCAGCAGACGAGCTATTGGCGTTGTAAGGGGTGATGACCGCGCTACCACCAGACAGACCAACAACGTCGCCGTTGAAGAGGTTTGTCGCGTAGTTCTGCTTGATCGGAATCATCCGGGTAGACCCAGCGAACGGAATACCGCCCATCAGGTTGACCGGCACTAGCCCGTAAGGGCCATTAACAGTCGGATAAGCCATTTAAGACTCCTAATTAAGTTGTACCACGTCCGAATGTAACCTTAGATTGCTTGCTTGTAAATAGCGGCATCCGAGGATCATTCTCGCGCATGAAGTTATTATCTACGGAATTAATCTGCGCATCAGCCTGTTGTTGATAGTAGGCTTCGCGCTGTTCCATAAATTCAGACGGAATTTTGCACAAAAGCAGTCCGCCGACCTCAATGCCATCAGGAAAACGGCTCTTGGGATCAGAGACGGAAAACAATTTGGGCTGGCTAGACGCCTTTACTGGCTCCCAACCTTCCCGAAGTTTCGAGGAGATATTGATTGCATCTGGATTGTTCAAAGTACTAAGGCGAATCCAGCGGAACGTATACCCCGGCTCCGGATCAGGCTCCGGCAATAGTTGGGGCGGCGTCCACATTTTTTTAGGACGTGCGGCGCTTTCGCGGGATTCAAGTTCTCTTGTCAAACGATTAGATTCAGCCATGATTATTTCCTCAATTCTTCCGCAACCTTACGAGCATAGAGTTCCAAAGGAACGCCTAGCTTTTTGGCGATGTTTACCTGCGTTTGTGTAAGCACGATCTTTTTAGGCGCTGTGCTACGAGTCGCAGGAGCGACGTTTGATTTAGAGCGTGGAGGGGGCGCATCCACGGGTTTCTCCGATTCAAACGACTCGGGAAACACTTGACGAAGGCGAGAATTCAACCTGTCGTAGTACTCATCTGACTTGGGATCAACTCCGGAATTAACCAGCTTTGTATGTAGCCCTAAGGCGAAGCTAGTCATTTCTTCATCGTTCCCAAACCACGTATTCTTCCGCTGCCATTCTTGCGCTCTGTAATCAGGAGGAGCAGCAACGGGAGTAGTTGATTCGTCTTTTACACTACTTTTTTCCTCTTGTACAGTAGGTTTAAAGTTACTAGCACGTTCTGCCTTTAACTTCGCAGTAGTAATAGCTTCTTGCGCATCTACAAGGGCGTCGGCATCGCCTGCTTCATATGCCTCCTTGTATTGCCTTTTAGCCGCTTCAAGCTCATTAGCCGCCAACTTCTTCATGTTGTCGATGGCAAAGGCTTGATTCTGGCCGAGGGAGCCCTTTAGCTTTTTGTTCTCTTCAACAATAGCCTGAGCGACTTTGAGCGCCTCTTCGCGCTCTCGCAGGGCGGCTTCTTTAGCCCGCCGCTCCTCATGGTAGCCCTTGGTGAAGTGCTGGATGCGCTTACGTACACTTTCGTCGTACTTAGCCAATTCATCGTCGGCGAACTCTTTAGGCGGCTCAGTCATGGGTTTACGCCCGCGATCTGGCTCCGGAGTGTCGTCAACTACCTCAACATCAGCGGCTTCGCCTTCAATGGCAAAGTCCACTTTCTCATCCGGCTCTTTTTCATCCGGAAACTTAAACGCTTCTTTATCCACGAGTCACTCCTTATGCACGGGACAGACCACGGGGGTCTTGGACAACGGCTTCAACCGAATCATCATTGATAATGCGGAATTCTTTACCGTGAATTTTGATGCGAGTACCGGTATTAGGGCGAACAATTACAAAATCACCCACCTTACATGACGGTCCAGATGGGAATCGCTTCTCATCTTTGTACGCATCAGGGCCCATTCTCACCACAAACAGCACGGGTGATAGGACTTCTTCAAAGTGCATAGTCTGACTAGCTTTAACCAGTCCGCTATCGTACTCATCTTCAATTTCAGGAAGTACGCAAAGCAAATGGAAAGTAGCCGGATCAGGTATCTGCCGCGCTTTCTCCTCCGGGGACTCCGGAAGTGTTGTAGCGGTTTGCCCATCTTGGCTAATAAGAATGTCACTCATCGTCGTCTTGCTCCAATCGTCGCACGAGGTCGGTTACATAAGAATGCGCAAAAGAAAGACCCCGGATTTCTCCACACATATGCTTGTACTCGGCGTAATCTTTAGCGGCCCCTGAGCTAAGGGCCCCTATTAAAGTATGTTGCCGGTCTTCAATCTCTTTTAAAACCACGGAAAACGCAGTGGTCGCCATCTCTACTCCTTAGGCGTAGTCGGTTTATTAGTTTGCATCTGCTGTGCTTTGAGCATCATCTGCTGTTGGGCGTGAGTTAGCTTCTGTTGATGGGCTTGGTCTGTGTGAGCTAGCTGCTGAGCGTGGGATTGAGCGGCTTGCTGCATACCCATTTGGGCTTTAAGTGCCGTAATCCTCGGATCTTCACCCTGTTTAGCGGAGAGTTCTTGAGCTTTAAGCTGCAACTCCTGCTGTTTGATAGCCAAATCACCCTGTACTTTCTGGGCTTTAGTCTGGCTATCTTGGGCTTTAATCTTAAGTTCAGCCTGCTGGATCTGCATAATTGGGTCCTGCATCTGCTGTTGAGCCTGCTGTTGTTGCGCTTGAGCCATGTTCTTCTGCATAAGCTGAGTACTCGCTTGAGCCACGAGCCTAGACAGATTGACCTCAATGTCCTCCGGCAACTTCTCTTCCGGTGGTGGCAGTGGGATCCCCATCTGCTCTTCAATCTTCTTACGATAAAGAAACGCCAAGTGCTCGGCTATATGCGCTTGCATAGCAGCAGACATCTGTTGCGCCATAGGGTTTTGTCCAACCGTTTGCGCAATCATTGGGTCCTGCATAAACGATTGGTGCGCTGCAATATGCGCATCGTGATCTTGGTAAATAAACGCTTTCGTGGGAGTACCTTTAAGGAAGCCCATGTTCTCGCTAATTGGATCTTTAGGTTGTTGGTCGTCCTCAACCGGCACCAATTTATCGGCGTTCTTAACCCCCAAAACCTCAATCATCTGCCTATGCAAAACAGGCAAGTTGTAAATCTGAGGGGCTTGCGCAGCAAGCTGAATAACAGCTTGGTACTGCATAATGCGCTGAGCCATTGTTGAGCTATTAGGGTCAGACACGGGGATAACCTCCACCATGTCGTAATCTTCTTGCTTGGCTTTGCGATCACCCGTTTCTGGCTTGTACTCGTATGCAGTAGGGGTGTAATCCCTAATAATGGCTTTAAGGAGCTTGAACTCCTGCTTCATTGAGAAATGCACACGGGCCTGCACAGCCGACATGGTCTTGAGTTGACGCTCAAGAATAGCCAAAGTAGTACCAACTGGGGAATTAGCGCTCATGTCGCTAATCTTCATATCAGCAATAGACCCAAGCCTACGCCCCTCTTCCGTGATCTTATCCAAGAGCGCAGCCAGAACCTGACTTGGTTCTTTATATGGCAGGGGCATTATGTTGTCCCTGACCGACCCACTAGGAATATCTACATCACGGAATTCACCCGGAGCAATTGGTGTGTCATCGCCTTTAATCCGTAGCCCACGAGACTTTAAACCACCCGGCAAGTTTGAGAGCGTACCGGCGTCAACGAGCTGCCTAATTAAAGAAGTACCCGCACGGGCATAGCCACCGATTAAATGTATGTACCCAAAGCCATATGCACCAAAGCCCGGAACATAGTCATATTGCACAAAGTGCTGACGTTTCTGGTGTTTATTATCCCCATCCTGCCAATTACGATAAATGGCTAGTATCTTACTCGTGCCCTTGTCAATAGTAACTATATACGGCAGGGCTATACCATCTTCGTTCTCATACCCCGGCAAGTCATAATCAATCTGCACTTCATAGATCTGGTACCGCTCATCTTCAGTTAGGCTGTACCCCTGCTCATCAGCCTTCTTCTTTTCCACGTCCGTATACGTACGAACAGGCTCACCCAAGTCAATATCAACGTAGAACCCAGCTACTTGGAGCTTCTTAATGTCATTCTCAGTCTTACGCATCACATGCGTAACCCGCTCGGCACTGCGAGCACCGCTTGAGCCATAAGGAATAATTACATCCTCAGCGGGCACAAACATCGACACCTGCCGCCCAAGCGTAGGGTCAAAGTAAACCTTCTTAAACGCCGACCCGATCAGACCTAAGTTAAACAGCATCCGCTCATGCTCTGGGCGGTACTCGACCATTACCTCGGTCAATTGGTAGTTCATGTCAGCACGAACACGCTCAGCCGCGTCTTCTTTGGCTTTATCAATCTGCCCAATGATCTCGGTCTTAACTGGGCCAGCAGTGGGGAACGTCTCAATAATCGTCTCAGACTGGAACCGTACAGCAGCCTCAGTCAAAATGGTGGAGTACACACCACATGCGCCATTCCAAGGTTCTGTGCGCTCTTCATAGCGCATCCCCAATACTTCCAAGCCCCGCACAAACATATCTGTCCAGTCTTTGCGGCTGGTTATGTCGGCCTCAATCAGGGCGGTTATCTCAGAGCCAATCTTCCCTAGCTCGCTCTCATCAATATATTCAGCTAGGTTGTCGTCAAATTCGTCCTCTCCGGCCTCGCCCGTGTCGGGCATAAGGTCAATTTCAACTCCATCAACACCCACTTTTAGCCCTTGCGGGTCTTCAATCTCGATCTCAATAGCAGGGGCATCATCCATTTCCAAGTCAGAAAGGCCCATAGGAGCCGGGGAAATAGAAGGCATCATTGAATTGGAAGCCATATTGATCTGTAGTCCTTAATAGTAAGAAGTCCTGCGGGAGCCCTTAAACAACCTAATCTCTTCCGGCTCATCTGTGGGAAGGCGCAGGAAACCCCCCTGTCGGAAGCGCATCAAAGCCAAAGTAGTGGCGTCCACTAAGTCATCGTGTTCGCCTGAGGGAAAAGCCGCAATCTCGTCAACCAACTCTTCTGCCCAACGAGTCTGTGGCACCCAAACCTTACCTGATGCAATTATGTCGCTTACTGAGTTTAACCGGGCAATCTTATCTTGTCCTTTACTCGGTGTATATTCCTGCACAGGAATACCCATTGCTCGTAGTTCATATATCAATGGAGCGCCGGTAGCCTTTTTCTCAATCAGCATCCCATCTGGTTCCCACTGGTTGTACTGCTCCAGTACATCGCGCTTTAACTCAACCCACTCAACACGCTTTTTGTACGTGTCTAACAGAATGATGTTTGGGCGGTTGCCGTCCTCTGGGTTGTAAAAAACACCCCAAGTTGTACCTGCGGAATAGTCAGCACGCTGGTGCTTTTCAAACGCCGTATCCCACGTCTGAAGGATGTAGTCACACGGAGGAGGCTCATCCTTCTCCCAAATCTTCCACCAGTCCCTCTTAACAATAGCCGACTCGTTGCCGACGGGGTTCTGCTGGTATTGGGCTTGCCACTTACTATTAGGTAGCTCCTCCTTAAGGGCCGATAGCTCATCAAGGGACCAGAACTCAGGCCATAAGGGTTTACCTGAGGGCATAATGGCAGGGAACTCAATCACCTCCCACTCTTCACCCCCGCGCTGTGCGCTGGATTTAATCACTTGGCCCGTTAGATCACGCTGAGCCCAGCGTGTCATCACCACAACAATAGACCCTCCCGGCTGCAAACGCTGCCTAGGCCCAGATGTGTACCATTCATACACCTTATCGTAGACTTCGGGGTTGGTAGCAGCTAGCGCAGCCTCTTGCTCGCTGTGTGGGTCATCTATTATTAGTAGGTCAGCACCCTTACCGGTCACTGCACCCCCCACACCAATAGCAAAATAGTCACCACCCTTGCTGGTGTTCCACCTACCAGCGGCTTTTGAGTCCACTTGCAGGCTAAGGTGGGGGAAAATGTTGCCATAAACGTCGGAATCCACCAAATTTCGCACTTTTCGACCGAAACCGACAGCTAATTCAGCGGTGTGAGACGTTTGGATCACCTTTTTGTCTGGGTACTTGCCCAAAAACCAAGCAGGTAGCAAGTAAGAGGCGAACTCACTCTTAGTATGGCGGGGCGGCATATTAATAATCAGCCGTTTTAGCTCCCCCTTGGCCACTCGCTCGAAGGCAGCAGCCATAATCTTGTGGTGCCGACCGGAAATAAACGTGGGCCACACCTTTTCTACGAACTTGATGAACTTATCTTGACAAAGATCGCGCTCTTTTAGCCTCTCAAGCTTACTAAGCTGCGCTTCAAGCACGCGCAAATCCGAATCCGACAGCTTGCCGAGCACGCTAGGTATGTCCCGCAGTGTCACTTCGTCAATCCGCCCCATCTTCGTCCTCCTGAGTTTGCTCTAACTCAAACTCTGGTTCAAGCTCGGGCTCATCTAGCTCGGCGGTGAGGGGCGGCACATCAATTACATCTGCGTTAAGGAGCCGCCTAATCCTATCTTTAATACTGTCTTCCAGCGTTCTGCTCGTGCTGTGCATAACAGTAATCTCGCTGCGCTCTGTAAACAGACCCACATCGCTGTGCTTGCCTAGCAGCTCTAACGCTTTCAATTCCAGCTTGGGATCACCGCAGTCACTTAACTTTAGTAGCTTGTTAGTGATGTAGTTGCGTGCTTGCTGTGCGTCAGCAAACGCTTGGAAATCAAACTGTTTAATCAGCAGGGATACTGCTTTTGCTTCCGCAGGTACAGTCAAATGCCTAGGCACGGGGGACTTATCTACCCCATTAATTAATGCGGCGGCTTTGTGTAAATCATCATCCGAATAGTGAATATCTCCGCCGAGTTGCTCAAGCAGAGATGCCGTGTTTACAGCTACCGCAACCGCATCTTTATGCGTCTTGGGCTGCTCATCGGAAAGGTCAAACGGAATTGGATGGTTGGATTCTGGCTGTAACTCAATCATCGGGAAAGTAGCACCAATGAAAAACTATACTTAGTCTAGCACAAGTATATGGGACTCCAAAGGGGGGTGTTTCCCTGTAGAAGGGGGGTGGGGTATTTGGGGGTACTAAATATTTTTAGTGGGGGGTGTTTTTTAAAATTAAGTACCAACCGCGTAGAACACAGTGTGGGGGGAAACGGGACTCCGATCCGGCCTTTTTGGGGGGTAGGGGATGGGTGGGGTTCGGTTTGGGGGCATTTTTTCCCCCATTGTTTCAGCCAGAACCTAACATTTGTTAGGTTTAATTTCGATCACGAAATATTTGCTTTTTGTGGTGCGATATGGTCTAATGCATCCATCGATTGTGAGTCGATTGCGATTCCCCGGCGCAGTCCTCCGGGTTGTTTTTCAGGAGTTCCAACGTGAACGTAACCAGCACCACCACCGCCCCCGTCCTCAGCCTCGACGCAACCCGCGACGCACTAGCCTCAGGCGTCAAGGGTACGGGCGATCTAATCCGCAACTATGCCTCGGCCATGTGCCGTGAGTTTAATCTGGTCAACCCTCAGGGCGAGATCACAACGCCTTGGTTCGATCTCAAGGGCGCACTAGCCAAGGGCGTCAAGGGCGAGCGTGCGAAGTTTGTCGATGCCTTTACTCAGCGGGGGCTCGACAAGCCTACCATTGATGTGTATTGGGGGCGCGTCAAGGATGCCTCCGGGCGGGTCAAGACTCAGAACCGTGTAACGGGGGGTGCGCAGGTCGATGCGCAGAACCTTGCGGATCTCAAGACGATCATCAACCGGATTTTCAAAGCTGAGGAGGCGGACATCGACACCCCATGGTCGAACGTCAAGGAAGTCTTGATGGATGCGTTCGAGATGATGGGCGGCGATACCGACACACTCGGCTAAGTAGGGCGGGGGGTTGCGAGCCCCCCGAACCTAACAAATGTTAGATTTTCCAACGTAAGGGGTTCACCATGCTAGTTCGCGCCGATTCGTTTTTGCTCAAGGTTCTGCTTTTCATCGCAAACCCAACCGAGCGGCTCCCAAGTTTGCTCCCGCTCTGGATCATGCCCGCAAGGGTTGGAAGGGACTACGACACCTTCGTAAAGGTAACTTGGGGACAACCCCGACGCTAACCCAACCCCCGACCTACTCGGCCCCGCAATGCGGGGCTTTTTTTCGGCCTGACCTAACATTTGTTAGGTTGGGCTTTTTTTGCGTCCATCCTAACATTTGTTAGGTCTTGCTGAGATACCAGCTAAACCAGTTCCCTGTGCGGCGGTAGCCCTAACATTTGTTG